>Ga0207674_10002066_pt1 | contig 25473 bp, 30 predicted proteins | sample KBSCornC72_FD_184303 | JGI IMG/M metagenome (GOLD analysis project Ga0207674, IMG submission 184303) | Corn rhizosphere microbial communities from Kellogg Biological Station, Michigan, USA - KBS Corn C7-2 (SPAdes) (version 2) | ecosystem: Host-associated > Plants > Roots > Rhizosphere > Soil ...
TGGTCTGTTCGTCGTGAGAACAGAGACGCCGATGTCTCGGTTGCCGGTGCGCCGGCCAGGAGAAAGAGATGCCCGTAGTTACCAGCAAAGACGGCACCGAGATCGCCTACAGCCGGGTCGGCGACGGACCGGCCCTCATTATCGTCTGCGGCGCCACACAGTTCCGCGCCTTCGATCCGAACCTGGCCGTGCTCGCCAACCTGCTCGCGCCGAGCCACACCGTGATCACCTATGATCGCCGCGGCCGCGGCGAGAGCGGTAACACCCTGCCGTTTTCACCAGCACGCGAGCTCGAGGACATCGCGGCCCTGATCGACGCGGCCGGCGGACATGCGTCGTTGCTCGGCTATTCGTCCGGCTCGGTCGTGGCGCTCGAGGCTGCCGCCTCGGGTCTGCCGGTCGACAAGCTGGTGATGTACGAGCCTCCCTTCGTGCTGCCCGGCCAGCCCTTCCCGCCACCGCCCGCCGACTACGTCGCAACGCTCGAAGGGTTCACTGCCAAGGGTGATGATGGCGCCTCCGCGGAATATTTCATGCGCAGCATCGGCATGCCCCAGGAGATGATCGAGGGCGCCAAGCAAAGCCCGATGTGGCCGATCATGATGAGCATCGGGCCGACGATCGCCTATGACGGCCACTTCATGTTCGACGGCTACTATGCTGCAGGCGAGTTCCCTGAGCGTTGGAAGAAGGCGACGATGCCCGTGCTGGTGCTCAACGGCGACGCCTCGTTCCCCTTCATGCCCGCCGCCGCCGATGCTGTCGCCGCCGTACTACCCGACGCCACGCGCAGGACTCTCGCCGGCCAGGACCATGGTCCGAAGCCCGACGTCCTGGCGCCGGTACTCGAGGAATTCCTGGCGGACACACGCACCGGGCAGCTCACGCAACCCGTTCGGTGACCACCTCGAAGCCGGCAAGTTTGGCCGGGCCGAATTCCGTCGAGAGCGCGACGTCGGTCGCATCGCGGCCGACGGCCATGAGAACGCGGCCGGTGCGCGGCGTGTTGTTGCGGGCGTCGGCCGTGTACCAATGCCCGCCGAGATAAACCTCGAGCCAGGCGGAAAAATCCATCGGCCCGGGGATTGGCGCGATGTCGATGTCACCGAGATAGCCCGTGCAGTAGCGCGCCGGAATGTTCATGGCCCGGCAGAAGGCAACGGCGAGATGCGTGAAATCCCGGCAGACGCCGACGCGATCGACATAGGCGCCATACGCGCCCCGGTAGCGGTCGGCCTTCATATAGTCGAAGTTGATATGGGAATGGACGAAATCGAGAATGGCCTGCACCCGCGGCCAGCCTGGCGGAGTGCCTGCAAAGAGCTTCCAGGCGATGTCCGAAAGCCGGTCGGTCTCGCAATAGCGGCTCCCCAGAAGGTAGACGAGCGTATCGTCCGGCAGGTCCTTGATTTCGTGCTGCACCGCGTCGTTTGGAATGAAATCGGGCCGGCCGGTGTCGTTGATCTCAAACGCTGTGGACACCGTCGTCAGGCCCAGGGGCGCGACGATCCGCGTACAGATGTTGCCGAACCCGTCGATGTAGTCCCAGGCCGGCACATCCGGCGAAAATACCAGATGCTGCGGTGTCAGCAGATCGGCAATGCGGGAGGAGTGGACACTGAGGCAAAGCAGCATTGGCGTGGGCTGCGAGCATTCGTAACTGACCCGAAATCCGGCTTTGATGCGCATGGGGTCTTCCTGGCGGTGATGCCTCGCCAGCGAGAGATGCTCAGCGAGAACGCTGGGGAGCGAGGTCGGCGGCGAGCGCCGCATCGAGGTCGGACGGCTTGACCAGCCAGGCCTGGGTCATCGGTCCGGCCTTCAGCAGGATCGTGGTCGCGACGCGCCGCGATGCGGCGAAGCTCAGATCCAGCTGCTCGTCATCGGCTTGAACGGTGTAGCTCCCGGGGGGATAGCTTCTATCCAGTCCCGGCAGCGTAAACGCCGAGCCGAAGTTCACGGTGTAGGAGTACGAATGGATCATTGGCGTTCTCGGTTCCAGATTGTCCGGCGGCAGGACAAGTGCACACCGGTTCAGAACGATATTCTTGTGACCCCTGTCACTTGCCGGTTAGCGGCGGGATCGAGAAGCCGGGTACCGGCGCGTGGATGGTCGATGCAGGGCTGTTCCATTCCTTGCGGAAGCGCGGAAAGTCCTCGAGCTGACTTTGCACGCTGGCCCCTACTGGGTCGCCATCGCGTTTGCGGAAAAAGAGGATCTTGCTGGGCGGGGTCATTGCTGCTCCGCTTCCACGCTCTCGGCAGCCGTCGGCTGCGTCTCGAACAGCACCACATCGCCGCTGCGTGCCGAGGTTTTTATCGCACGAACTCGATAGAAACTCGGCCGCCTCCAGCCATTGACACGTACCCCTTCGGCGACCGCCTCGCCGTCATTGGCAGCCTCGATCCGCAGCACCTCGCGGCGGAACTGGTCCGGCTTGCTGCCTTCGGGAAAATAGAGGTCCAATACATAGTGGACGTGCGCCATCGGTCGACTTTCTGCTTGCTGTCCGAGCGTCACGCGACCGTCAGACCGCGTGACCGTTGAAATTAATGCGCTACTGCAAGCGCGGCTGGCGTAAAGCCAAGGAGGCCCGCGATCACCCGATCCCGAAGCGCTTTTGCGTGGTCCTGGGGTTCAGTGCCCTCGTGGATGACTGCCGACCAGGAGTTACCCTCGCCTTTGTCGGCAACGACTTTGGTAAAGAGCAGCTGGGCGCGATGATGCGCGAAGCTGTTGTGCTGAGCCTTCCGGCTGTCGCGATACATGTTGAACTTTCGGAGGCCGCCCATTTCCCCTGCGGGGATAGTTGATCCCTCCGGGGCGGTCTGAGACGGAGCGGAACGATGGTGGAGCAATTGCTCGACCACCCCCCATATAGGCGCTCGAGGCCCAAATCCCTAGCTGTTTCTTTCGGCGAGCCGATGGAACCAAGCCATTGGCGGTCTACTGGCAGGTAACGCGCATCTCGGCAAAGCCGCTGCTGTCGGCGGAGAACACGGCGACGATGCAACCTTTGTCGTACGGAACGGTCGCGCCGACGGCGATGTCGCCGGCCCCCGTGATGGTCGCGATACCGTCGGTAACCGCCGCGACCTTCAGGACCATCTTGGTCTTGCACAAGGGGAAGCTGTCGCCGCCTTGCCCCATGAACCGCGTCCCGAGCGGTATGCAGTCCTTGGTGGGACCGCTGGCGGTGATCACCGAGGGTGTCGCTGCCTGTTGGCTGGGCGACGCGTCCGACGAGGCGCCCGGCACGACCGTACCGGGCTCGGCCGCCGCGACTTGCGTCTGGGCGGAAGATCCAGCGGAAAGCTGTGCCCGCGCCGCCTCGAGCTCCACGGCCTGCGACTTGGTTGTGGCTTCGAGCGCCGCGATTCGGTCCTGCAGCGCGACAAGCGTCTTGGCGGTCGCGTCGTCCGGCTTGGACGCTGGCGGCGTCGCCGTTGTCATCGGCGTGGCACCCGCAGGCGCCGGCCCGCCCAGGAGCGAAATCGACGTTTTCAGCGCGGCGATCTCGGTCGCCATCTCGCGCCGCTGCGTATCGGAATTGGTGTGGACCAGGATGGCGCCGCCAAGCGCAATCAAGCCGACGAGCGCGGCCAGAAGCGAAATCACTCGATCCATCACACCCACCCTGAGGGCGGCGGACAATCCGGATCGAATTCAAGCAGCAATGTCTGTGGCTCGCCGTCCCGCATCACTGTCAGGCGCTGCCTTGCGAGCGGCGCGAAATGCACGCGCGCCAGCGATGGGAGAAGGGTGGTCCCAGAAATCGCGGCATCTCCGTTGGCCGATCCAGCCTGAAGATAGTCGCCCGCGAGCGGCGAAACGAGCCCGCCCAGCGCAAAGGTGCCAAGCAGGCCGAGGCCGACAAGGGCGGTCAACAACCCGCGACGCGGTGCAATTCTTGCCATCGCTCCAGCCTGAACGACGATCTTGGCGGAAATACCGTGCCGATCCGGCGACAGCGAGATCAGCTGAACCGCCGGGCCGGCATCGGCGTGGGGGCGATCACCGTGCTACCCGTCGCAGCCGGTTGCGCCGTCTGGGCGTTCCCGCCTCCAAACATGCCAGAGAAGAACCCGCCAATCGCCTGGCCGCGAGCCTTGGCGGCCGCCTTTTCCGCCTCGGCCGCCTGCTGCTCTGCCGTCGTCTTGGCATTGCGCTGCGCGATCTCGGCGACCAGCGTCTTGAACTGTGCGTCGTCCGCCGCTTCCTTGGCGGTGAGCGAGGCGAGCAGCGTGTCAGCGCCGCGCGCCGGGCAGGTCGCTGCTGCATCCAGCGCCGCGCCGTTCGGGCCGCTCAGATCGAAGACATATTTCTTATCGCACACATCCCATGTGGGTGGCGTCTTGGACAACTCGAAGCGGTCGTAGCCTTCCTTGATGTCCATCCAGAACGGCAGGTTCGGATTGTCGGCCACCATCGCAAGGTTCTGCGGCGTCATGCGGAACGGAAAGATCTGCATCTGGATGGTCGTGTTGCCGGCATTGAAGCTCTCGCGCGCCAGCGCATAGATTTCAGCCACGGACTCGTCGGTCATCGAATAGCAGCCCGCCGAAGAGCAATCGCCGTGCACCATCAGGTTCGCTCCGGTGCGACCCCAGGCGCGATCGAACTTGTTCGGGAACCCGGTGTTGAAGCTCAAATAGTAGTTCGAGTTCGGGTTCAGCTGCGCCGGGGTGATGTTGTAGAACCCCTCGGGCGCCTGTCGGTCGCCTTCCCTGACTTTGGGCCCCAGCGTGCCCGACCAGGCGCAGATGGCGTAGGTCTTGTAGAGCTTGAATCCGCCGGACTTGGTCTGCTTCCAGACCTCGAATTCGCTGGTTTGCTTGAAGATGCGGATCATCATCGGCGCGCCCGGGGTCGACCCCATTTCGGCGAGCTTGTTGATGGAGGCCTGTTTCAGCGGCTGCACGGCCTTCAGCGAGGAGCTGCGCGGCAGGATGTCGGAGCAGGACGCAAGCACCAGCGCCGCGACCAGCATCGCGACAACCCCGATAAATCTCGAAAGCGGCAAGCCCATCAACCCGAATCTGCCCGAAACTGCGCCCTCAGCTTCCTACACGGCGGAGGGTTACCGCACCGTCACCGGGCTGCAACACCACGACTTCGTGATGCGAGTATGGCCGAGGAACGTCCTGGGGCGGCCTTCAGTTCAGCGCCGAGCCGATCGCCATGAACTTCTCGCGGCGCAACTCGCGCACCTGCAGCGGGCCGCGATTGCCGGGGAAGTCCCTGAGGAAATTGCTCATCGCGTCGGCCGTATTGGCCATCACGGTCTCGGGGTGGCGATGCGCCCCACCCGCCGGCTCGGAGATGATCCCGTCGATCACCCCGAACCCCATGAGGTCCTGCGCGGTGATCTTCATGTTGTTGGCAGCGTCCTGCGCCCGCGCCGCATCCTTCCACAGGATCGAAGCCGAGGCTTCCGGCGACGCCACGGCGTAGATGGCGTTCTCGAGCATCAGCACGCGATTGGCGGTGGCGATGGCGATGGCGCCGCCCGATCCGCCCTCGCCGATGATGATGGCGAGGTTGGGTACGCCCAGCTCGAGGCATTTCTCGGTGCACCGGGCGATCGCCTCGGCCTGTCCGCGCTCCTCCGCCCCGATCCCCGGATAGGCACCGGCGGTATCGACGAACGACACCACCGGGATACCGAAGCGATCGGCCATGTCCATGATACGCACCGCCTTGCGGTAACCCTCGGGGCGCGCCATGCCGAAATTGTGCTTGAGGCGGGTCTCGGTGGTCGAGCCCTTTTCCTGACCGATGATGGCGACCGGATTGCCGTTGAAGCGGCCGAAACCGCACTGCACGGCGGCGTCCTCGGCATATTTGCGATCGCCGGCGAGCGGCGTCCACTCGGTGACCAGCGCCTTGATGTAGTCGGAAAAATGCGGCCTCTGCGGGTGGCGCGCCACCTGCGTCTTCTGCCACGGCGTCAGCTTCTTGTAGATGTCGATCAGCGCCTGATCGGCGCGAGCGGTCAGTGCCGCCACCTCGTCATCGATCGAAACCGCCTTTTCCGCCCCCGACAGCGACTTCAGCTCGGCGATCTTGCCTTCCAGGTCGCGAACCGGCTTTTCGAAATCGAGGTAAGATTGCATTCCCGCCCGCCTGGCCTTGAGTTGGCAGCGATGTCGCTGCCCATCATGGCCGGAAAGTGGCGAGCGGGCTCCTTCGAGTCAAGCAGACCGCCGGTTACTGGGGCGTGCTGCCGGTAATATCGACCGCACTGGCGAGCACGGTCGGATCATTGCTGGCCTGCATCAGCAGCGGCACGCTGATGCCGTTGGGGTCCTTGGCGGCGACGTTGATGCTCACCGATTTGGTCTTGCCGGCCAGGAAATCGCCGACCGCCACGCCCAGAGCCCGCGCCGCGTCGGTGCTGCCCAGCATCTGCAGGGCGGCGCCTTCGGCGATCCCCGCAAGCTGCGTGCGGTACGTCGCCGGATCGGCGTGCTGCTGGGCCGCCAGCAGGGGCACGAGCTTGTCGCCCAACCCGGCGTCGGTGGCGGTGAGGGTGATGTTCTTGATCGTCACGCCCATCGCGGCCGCCTGCTCGACCTGTGGATCTGGGTTGAACAGCTGCTCGGTCGCGTTGCCCGCCAGCGCAGTGAGCAGGAAGCTGCCGAGGTCATTGCCGGAAACCGAGACCTTGTCGACCTTGACCGTCTGGGTGGCCTTGTCCCAGCTCGCCGCCAGCTCGTAGTTGGCATTGATCTTGGTGATGCCGATGGCCTTGAGCATCTTGGCGTTGTCGTCCTCGCTGTCGGCCGGGAGCGGGACCTCGACGCCGTGCGCAAAGCTGGTGATCTTGGTTGGAACGCCGTTCAGATAGTCCGACAGGCTGAGGTCGAAATCGGCCATCTCGACCTGCACGCGCTCCCCCGGGTTTTTGTCGTCCGGCACGTCGACCGACAGCCCGCTGAGCGAGAGTCCGCCCCAGGCCGGGACGATCTTGCGCCAGTTGGTCTCGAACCAGGCGGGAGCGATATCAGTCCCGGCCGCCGTCAGCACGGCGATCGGCTGGCTGAAATCGATGGATTTGAAGGTCGCCGATTTGAGGCCGATATGGCCGTCCGCCGCCGAAATGTTCAGGTCGCTGAGGGTGATTGCCGGATAGGTGCCCGGGCTGAAGCCGTCCATCTGCACCCCGCCGAGGCCCAGGGTGAAATCCTTGCCGTCCTTGTTCTTGCCCGAGCAGTTGATCGCGCCCACCGAGGTCGGGGTGGACTTGAACGCCTGGAACACGTCGGTGAGGAAGTTGATCACCTTGCCGACGGCCTCAGGCGGCGGCGTGGCGCCAGTCTGCGCCTGCTCCATCTGCTTACTGGCATCCATCAATTCGCCGAACGAGACCCTGAGCGGGCGGGCGTCGAACTCGTCCGTGTGGATCTTGCCGATGTCGCAGCTGACCTCGGGCGTTTCGAACTTGGCGCCGTCCCAGGTGAAATCCTTGTAGATGGGTTTCATTGGTGCATCGGGTCCGCCGCCGGGCACCATCTGGTAGAGCGCCAGGATCGCGCCGATGTCGAGCAGTCCGGTCGACATCTTGCCGAAGGTGAACGTGCCTTCTTGGGTCTGGCTCGTGGCCGAGCCGATGCTTGCGCTCTCCGCAACGCCGTTCTTGACGTTGCTCAGCACGAGATCCTTGTACGATACCGTCGAGGTGGCGGACGCGTCGCCCGCCTTGCTCGACATCGTCAGCGTGATCTCTGGAATGGTGATGCTGGTCGCCGACAGCGTGGCCAGCTCGCCGGCATGCTTGCCCAGGCCCCCGGTCAAAACATCGCGCAGCGCTGTCTCGTCCATGCTGGAACCGACCGCGATGACGGTCGGGATCGACACGTGCGAGTCGAAGGAATACTGCGAGTCCGTCGTGCTGGAGTGCGAATTCGTCGTATCGTTGCCGAGGGTGTTTTCCTCGGCCGCCGAGGAGGAGCTGTCCTGGGCGAGGATGGCCGGCGTGACCGAAAAGCTGAGCACCGCGGCGAGCAGCGCCGCCTTTGAGACCTTGAGCACGATGACATTTCCCTTTGATCGTGTGAATTCGCACCAGCGGCGATCGCCGCGGACCTTGGCGATGACTGACGAAGTCTTTGTGGCAATTCGCAGAACAATTGAACGCAATTTGCCGTCGGGCGGAAGCGTACCACGATCGGTGCAATGCGGCTTTCGGCTGCGGAAACGCCGCAAAAGCGAAAAACGAGAGCAAATCGCGGTTTCGGCGAAACGGCGATTTGGCTAGTGGGATGGTCGCCCAGCGTGAATTTCCCCTGAATGGAGCCTTCCTTGCCGCTCGAGATCACCGGGCACGCCATCGTGTCGGCCGACGGCATGATCGCCGACCGCAGCCGCCGCATGCCGGCCGTCCTGCGCAACGATGCCGACTGGCAGCGGTTCCAGGCTGCGCTCGATCGTGCCGCGCTGGTGGTCCTCGGCCGGATCGGCCACGAATCTCACCCCAATCCGGGGCGAAAGCGCCTCGTCGTGACCAGCCGGGTGGCCTGGCTCGAACGCGACCCCGCCGACGAAAATGCCATGCTGTGGAACCCCGACGGCATCAGCTTCCGTCGGGTCCTGACTGGGCTCGGGATCGTCGACGGCACCATCGCCATCACCGGCGGCCAGCGCGTCTTCGACCTGTTCCTCCCCGGCTTCACCGGCTTCGATCTCGTGACCGTGGCAGGAGTGACCATTCCGGATGGCGTACCGTGTTTCAGCACGGGGATGCCGTGGGAGGTGCTGGCGGCCGCTGGGATGACGGCGGACGAGACTGAGGAGTTGGACAAGGGCGTGACGCTGACAACCTGGGTGCGAGCCTAGCAGTCGGCATCGCCGCCCCTTTGGGGGAGGGCTGGCCGAATGGGGACTCAGCCCTTCTCCGCCAGCGGATGGTGCTGTTCGACCAGCGTTCGCAGCTTCTCGTCCAACACATGCGTGTAGATCTGCGTCGTCGAGATATCAGCGTGGCCGAGGAGCGTCTGCACCACGCGCAGGTCGGCGCCGCCCTGCAACAGGTGGCTGGCGAAGGCATGGCGGAGCACGTGCGGCGCGACGCGGGCGCTGGCGATCCCGGCGCGGCCGGCGAGCCCCTTGAGGTCGCGCGCGAAAACCTGGCGGCTGAGATGGCCCTCCTCGCCCGATGCCGGGAAGAGCCACGGTCGTCCGTCGAGCGCCTTGAGCCAGGCCTTCACCGCGTCGCGGGCCCGATCATTGACCGGCACGATCCGCTCCTTGTTGCCCTTGCCGACAATGGTCAGATAGCTCGCGTCGCGCATCACCGCGGCGCGACGCAACCCTACCAGCTCGCTGACCCGCATGCCGGTCGCATACAGCAATTCGAGCAGCACATAGAGCCGGAGCGCGGCGAGCGTCTTGGACTCGGAGACCTCGGCGTTCGCCTCGGCCTCGGCGGTCGTCAGCAGCCGGTCGACCTCTGCGACCGACAGCACGTTCGGCAGCGGCCGGCGCGCCCGCGGGCTCGCGACGATGCGGGTCGGATCGTCGGGCCGGATCTGGTCCGAGCAGAGGAACTTGTGGAACTGCCGCAACGCCGAGAGCCGCCGCGCGGCCGATGAGGCCGCCAACCCCTGCGCGTTGAGCGACGCCAAATATGCGACCACCTGCTCGCGTTGGGCCGTCTCGGCCGACTTGCCCTTGGCGGCAAGGAACCCGGCATAGTCCGAGAGGTCGCGGCGATAGGCCTCGAGCGTATTGGGTGCGGCGTTGCGTTCCGCACTCATCATCTCGAGGAAGGCCTCGATCAGATGCTGGCTGCTCATTCGGCGCCGGTGTCGACGGTCTTGACGCCGGAGGCGCTGGCGTCCGAGTCGGACGTATCGATCGACGGCAGGCTGGCCAGGGCATCCTGCGAGCTCGAATCCTTGGGCGCCACATTGACCGGCGCCGGCAGGTTGCTGAGGTCGAGCGGCGCCGACGGAGGCACCAGCTCGCGTGCCGGGATCTTGATGGTGATGTCCTTCTCGCCCGGATCGACCATGACGGTGAGCGCTATCATGCCGGCAAATACGAGGCCGGACAGCACCAGGAGCACGATGAGGAGGCGGATGAGGGTCGGCATCGAATCCCGGCGGCGGATGGTCTGCTCTTGTCTCGCCATTCTTGGACGCGATCAAGGCGTTGCTGGCCGCGATCCTAGCGGGATTGACTTTAGGAGGCCCTAACGGTTCAACCCGAAGCCACGCCCCGGGGCCAGCAATGACCGTTCAACCGCCGACCCGCGACATCCACAAGGACGAACTCAACGCCCTGCTCGCAGGTCGCCCGATCGTGCTCGTCGGGATGATGGGAGCCGGCAAAACCACCGTGGGCCGCCGCCTCGCCGCCAAGCTCGGACGGCACTTCGTCGATAGCGACGAGGAGGTAGAAAAGGCCGCCGGCATGACCATCGAGGATATCTTCAAGGCACATGGCGAGGCCGATTTCCGTGCCGGCGAGGTTCGCGTCATCGCCCGGCTCCTCAAGGACCGAGACCTGGTGCTGGGCACCGGCGGCGGCGCCTTCGTCAACACTGAGACCCGCGCGCTGGTCAAGTCGTCCGCCGTCTCGGTCTGGATAAAGGCAGATTTCGAGCTGCTGTTCTCCCGGGTGCAACGCCGCTCCAACCGACCATTGCTCAAGACTCCCAATCCACGTCAAACCCTGCAGGACCTGATCGACAAGCGCTATCCGATCTATGCCGAGGCCGACGTCACGGTCGTCAGCCGCGACGTCCCGCAGGACCAGGTCGCGACCGAAGTCATTGAGGCGCTCCTGACTCATCTTGGAGATCACAGTGGCTGAACCGACCACGGTCCACGTGCCGCTTGGCGAGCGCGCCTACGACATCCTCATCGGCCCCGATCTTCTGGAGACGGCCGGCGACCGGTTGAAGGCGATGTTCCCAGGCCGCCGGTTCGGCATCGTCACCGACAGCGAAGTCGCCAAGGTACAGATGCCGCGCCTCACCCGTTCGCTCGATGCGGCCGGACTGCGTCATGCAGCCGTGGTGGTTCCCAATGGGGAGGCCAGCAAGTCGATGGACCGGCTGAACGATGTTGTCGAGGGCCTGCTCGAAGCCAGGCTCGAGCGCGGCGATCTCGTGCTCGCGCTGGGCGGTGGAGTGATCGGCGACCTTGCTGGCTTTGCCGCTTCGGTGACTCGTCGCGGCATGGATTTTGTGCAGATCCCGACCACCCTGCTGGCGCAGGTTGATAGCTCCGTCGGCGGCAAGACGGGCATCAACTCCCCGCACGGCAAGAACCTGATCGGCGCCTTCCACCAGCCCAGGCTGGTGCTCGCCGATCTGGGCGCGCTCACCACCCTGCCGCCCCGCCAGTTTGCCGCCGGCTACGCCGAGACGGTGAAGTACGGCCTCATTGACGACGAGCAATTCTTCTTCTGGCTCGAGGAGCATCAGCCCGAGATCTTCGCCGGTGGTCCAGCGCGCGCCGAAGCGATTGCCCGCGCCTGCGCGGCCAAGACGCGCTTCGTGCTCGCCGACGAGAAGGAAACCGGGATCCGTGCCCTCCTCAATCTCGGCCACACATTCGGCCATGCGCTCGAGAAGGCTACGGGCTATTCCGACAGGCTGTTGCATGGCGAGGGCGTTGCCATCGGCATGGTGCTGGCGCATGGCTTCTCTGCACGGCTCGGGCTTTCGCCGAGCCAGGACACCGGCCGCGTCGCGGCGCATCTGAAGCGCGCCGGCCTGCCCACTCGGCTCGCAGACATTCCCGGTGAGCTGCCGGGGACCGCCTTTTTGCTGGACGCCATCGCCCAGGACAAGAAGGTCGTCCGCGGTGCGCTGACCTTCATTCTGACCCGCGGCATTGGCCAGGCCTTCATTGAAAAGAACGTCGATGCGGCCAGCGTCGGGGCCTATCTCGACGAGATGCGCTCGGCCTGACGGGCTGAAACTTTCGGAATGCTGTTTTCGTAGCTGTGCCCGGGAGGGGCACTCCCCCCGGGTCCGGCGTCACCCCGGCGCACGTGCAAGCACGTGTGGTTGCCTCCAGCCGGGATCCAGATCGACGAACTACAAACCACTGGGCCTCACCCTTTGCGGGGGTGAAACGACGCCGGGAGGATGGACCCAACGGGCCCATCCGCTCCCTCCCTGGCGAGGGGGAGGGAACTGGGGTGACTGCTAGGGTGTGACGACGATCACCACACGCCGATTGCTGGCGGGCGGCCCGAACTGGTCGGTGGCCCCCGCTCCTGTGGCGGTAACGCGAGCAAAGCTCACGCCGCGCGCCTCGAGGTATCTGAGGGCGTTCTGGGCCCGTTCGACCGCGAACAACGCGTTCGACGCCAGGCCGCCCTCATGGCTCGAATAGCCGACGACCTGCGCGTAGCACTTGCGATCGCCGATATCGTCGGCGATCTGGTCGAGCCGCGTCTTGAGGCTCGTCGTCAGGTCGTTGGAATTCTGGTTGAAGCCGATCACGTTGTATTTCTGGTCGAGACCGCAAAAGCCACGTCCCCCCTCGGGGTCCTGGTCAAGCGATGCGGTTCTCGTGGTCTCCGTCTGCGCCCCGGCATTGATCCAAGATCGATGTGCTTCCGCCGCATCCGCCATCCCCGGCAAGATGCACGTACACAAGACGAGCAGGATCGCCCTTTGCAGAGACATCTTCATTGCGCCCTCCTGAAAGCTGTCTGCATCAAAAGTGCTAGGAACCCAGGGGGGCGACACTTTGCTCAGGACAAGGCAACCAGCCACGAGCGCGCCCGGATTGCGCCGCAGTTTGGTAATGTCGCCACACCCTGGGCGGAAATTCGAGTTGCCGCGTCACAACATAGTTTGCAGCCACACCGCTGCCGCAAACCGGTGTTTCTGCACCCACGCCCAAGCGAGTCGGCTTATTTTGTCAGGCGCCCTGTGGAGAACCTGCCGGTACGATCTCGATGGCGAGCGCGTGCACCCCGTTTCGCAATTCCTCGGCCAGAATTTCGTTGACGGCGCGATGCTGCGCGACGCGGGTCAGGCCATCGAAGGCGGCAGACGCGATCCGGACGCGAAAATGCGTTTCACCCTCCGGACGGGATCCGGCATGACCTTGATGTCGTGAGCTCTCGTCAATCACTTCAAGATAGTCGGGAGCGAATTTGGCAGAAAGTTTTGCAACAATCGCATCACGAACAGGCATAAGGGTAACCCTCTTGGGCCACAGACATTTCCTGCGTAACTAGGACTGATGACGATCGATTCCAAGCTCTTTGACCGCATCCGCATCCAGCCTCGGCACCATGCACCGGAGCCACGGCCGGAGGTGCCCGATTGCGCCTGGGAGGGCTGCGATCAGCCCGGCCTCTACAAGGCCCCCAAGGGGCACCGCTTCGAGGGCGAATACCATCATTTCTGCCTCGAGCATGTCCGGCACTACAACACCGCCTTCAACTTCTTCTCCGGCATGGACGAGAAGCAGCGGGAGGATCACCTCTACCGCACCGCCGAGACCGACGGCCGGCCGAGCTGGGGCCTGGGCAGCAAGCCCGGCGCCTACAACGGCCCGCGCATGCCCAAGAAGGACCCGAGCGCAGCGGGCCAGCGCCGCTTCTCCGATCCGCTCCATATCTGGGCGCGCTATGCGCGTGCCAACGCACGCGGTCCGGCGCCGGAGCGCACTGTCAAGCTGCACGAGAACGATCGGCGTGCCTTCGAGACGCTTGGATTCAAGACCAGCGCCAAGTCCGATGAGATCAAACGCGCCTACAAGGCCCTGGTGAAGATCCACCACCCCGATGCCAATGGCGGCGACAAGGCCTCCGAGGAACGCCTGCGCTCGATCATCGCCGCCTACTCGCACCTCAAGACCAAGGGCTTCGTCGGCGCCTGAGCCGGCGAAGGTCATGCCATGCTGCCATGGGTGGAACTGGGCACCGCGACCGTTCCGGGCGATGGCGCGCGCCTGCGCCTGATGCAGCGCGGCGCCGAGTTCTGCATCTTCGCCGGCACCAATCCGCTGATGAACAGCCGCATGTCCGGCTCGGAGCAAGACCTCGCGACCCTGAGCTGGGACCGCATCAAGCCGCGTCGCAGCGCCCACGTCCTGATCGGCGGCCTGGGCATGGGCTTCACCCTGCGCGCCGCCCTCGCGACCATGCCCGCCGACGTGCGCCTCACGGTGGTCGAGCTGGTGCCCGAGATCGTCGCGTGGGCGCATGGACCGCTGGCGCCGCTGTTCGCCGGATGCCTCGATGATCCGCGTGTGACCATCGTCACCGATGATGTGGCCAAAATCATCGCCCGCGGCCGCGCCGACTACGACGCCATTCTGCTCGACGTCGACAACGGCCCTGAGGGTCTGAGCCGCGACGGCAACGACCAGCTCTACGGCCTGCCCGGCCTCGCCCGGGCGCGGGCGGCACTGAAGCCGCAGGGGGTGCTCGCCATCTGGTCGGCGCATCCGGATGAAAAGTTCACACGCCGTCTCGGCGAAGCCGGATTTGCCGCCGAGGCCGTCCGCGTGCGGGCCCGCCACGGCGGCCGCGGCGCGCGGCACACCATCTGGCTCGCCACCCGCCGCTAGCCTGAGACAAAGAGCGGCGTCACACCCACCGACAAGGCCAGCCGGCCCTCGCGCAGCTCGGTCGGATGCGGCACGCCGAGCGCATCGACCACCGTCGCGGTCGGCGCACCCCAGCCCCAGCTGAGCGGGCGCGCCGGCTGGTCCTCGCCGTCGAACGCGTCGCCCTCGGCCCACAGCACATGCAGAGGACCGCGCTCGCTTCGCACCACCTCCACCGCGATGATGCCCGGATCGCTCGGCAGCCGCCGCACCGCGGTCGCGTCCTGCATGAACGCCGCGAACCGCCGGAATGCAGCGCCGGCCGGCTCGACCTTGCTGAGCGCCGTGCCCTCGAAGTCCATCAGGGCCAGCTTGTCACCGAGGAACCCCATCAGGTTCAGCGGGTCGCGATAGTTGGGCACCTCCGGCGCCAAGTTCCAGCACACCGAACGATGCACCCCTTCACTCAGCGCCAGCAGGTTGCGCGTCACGATCTCGCGGGCGGCGATGCGGTCGCGCTTGGCCTGCAGTTCGGGCGGACAGTCCTGCATGAACATCTGCAGCGCCGGCGGCAGTGACGCCATCCTCGCGTACAGGGCCCGCATGGCGGCACGATCCGGCGTTTCGGCCTGCTGCGCGAGTTCCGCACTGTCCATTGTCGGTGCCGGCTCGCTGAACGCCTCCATCATGACCTGCTGCATCACCGGCTCGAGCTCGCGGAAACCGAGCAGCGTCGGCCCGCCATACTCGCCGACCACCACCTGCTTTTCGAGCCCATGCCGACGCATCATCGACCGCACATCGGCGATGTGACCCGGAATGTTGCGCGGATCGTCGTAGAGGTGCACGGCGAACAGATCGAACGCCTCGCCCGCCTGCGCCAACACCGTGTCGAAGAACCGCCGCGGCTCGCTGTCGACCGGTGAGGACAGCACGTCGAAGCCGCATCCGCCCAAAACGATCGTCGCCTTTGCGTCGGCGGAGCGGACGGACTTGGCGAACCCGGAGACCTGCGCTGCGTACGCATCGGCGCTGCCGGTCCACAGGCCCGTGTTGGAGGGCTCGTTGTTGCACTGCCAGTAGGTCACCCGACCGGCACAATGGGCGACGAGCGCTGCCACGAACAGGGAATAGGCGGTGGGCTCCTTGGCCGGCGACGCGGGAAGAAAATCGGTCGGCGTCTCGGTGGCCCAGCGCGACGCCGAGACCACCGTCAACCAGACCTCGTCACCCGGCTCGATCTGCGCAAGCAGCGCATCGACTGCCGTCCAGTCATAGCGGCCGGGCTCGGGCTCGACTTGATTCCAGGTGACATAGGCGCGCGCGAGACCGGCGCCGAGTGCGCGCAGCTGCGGCATGAATTCGCCCGGTGGCCCGAAGACCCCGTAACTGATGCCGCGGACAATGCCGAGCCTGATGTCTTGAGTGATATCCATCGCTGCCTCCGCCACACTCGAAGGCCGGATATGGGTCAGAATGTGGCGCGTGCACGTCTCATTTTGCGATGAGCCGCGCCTGGACCTTTCGCCCCGTGGGATCGTGATCTATCCACGCACTGCGTAGCGCAGTGCTGTTCGGCCCTGGTCAAGGGCCTCGACCTCGAGTCGCTCGAGGCTCACCGTCGCATCGAGATTGTCCAGAAGCCTGAGCCCGCTTCGCAGCAGGACCGGCACGATGTCGATTTCCAGCTCGTCGACCATGCCGACATTCAGAAGCGTCTGGATCAGGGTGGCGCCGCCGACCACCGTGACTTGCTTGCTCCCTGCCGCCATCTTGGCTCTCCGGAGGGCACTCTCGAGTCCCTCGCTCACGAAGGCGAAGCTGAGATCGGCGTTCTCTTTGGGCAGCCTGGCGGGTGGCTGGGCCGTCAAGACGAAGATCGGAACCTGATACTCGTAGTGATCGGCAAACAGATCGGGATCTGATGCCATTTCGAATGTTCGCCGGCCCATCAGAACGGCCCCAGTGGCGGCGATGCTCGCGCGACCTCTCTCGGTGTGACGCCAATCGCTGAGGTCACCGAAGAGTTGACCTGCGCGGCCCTCGGCGTCACTGACGAAGCCGTCCAGTGACATTGTCATACCTGCAACCACGCGGGCTGGCGCTGCTCGGGAGGTCATCGTCGCGTCCTGTTGCCGCGAGGCAATCGAGGTGAGCACGCGGGTCACTTGCGGTGAATTTCCATCGCCTGGATCAGCTCCTCGCGCGTGATCCCCAGGTCGCGCAGCCGGTGCTCCGGCGCGAACAACAGGCTCTGCAACGCCGCGTCCTGTGCGTACTGTGCGCGCCGCGCGACGAACCAGCCAGCGGCGGCGCGGAGCAAGCCCGTCACGGGCGACGAGGCGACGCGGTGGGCAGGGGCGAAATCAACAAGGGCCATTTGAGTCTCCATCGGTTGGCGTGGCGGCGAAACATCGCGTTTCATCTTCACGACGGGCGAGGAGCCGAGGGATCGACACCGCGCCCAAAACTTCTGTTTGCCGTAGCGGGCAAGGGAGAAGCTATGGCAAACTGGTCAGGAAGTTCATGACCAGTTTGCGGAGAAATACTTGACCAGTCGGCCGGCCGAAATTCTCCTCACAATTGACCGCAATACCGGCGAGTCACTGAGCGCCCAGATCGAACGGCAGCTTCGCGACGCGGTGCGCAACGGGGCGCTGCGCCCGGGTGCCGCGGTGCCGTCCATGCGCGACCTGGCGCGCGACCTGGGGGTGTCGCGTCCGACCGTGATGGAGGCCTATGCCCAGCTCGCGGCGGAGGGATATCTTGCATTGCGGCAGGGTGCGGGGCCGAAGGTTGCCGACCTTGTCCCGCGCGAGGCGCCTGCCATCGCGGTGCCTGCCAGCCCACGAGTAGAACTTCGTTATAGCTTTCGCACCGGAACCCCCGACCTCGCAAGTTTTCCGCGCAGCCGCTGGGCAAAGGCAACCGCCGTGGCGATGGCCAGCATGCAGATCGACGAATTCGGCTACGGCCATCGCCACGGCGCCGAGCCGTTGCGACAGGCGTTGACCGACTATCTTGGGCGGGTCCGGGGCGTGAGCGCCGATCCGCAACAGGTGCTGATCATTGGCGGCTTCGACCAGGCGCGCAGCTTCATGGCCGAAGCGCTGCGCCGGCGCGGCGTCACTCGCATTGCGGTCGAAGATCCCGGCTACGGGGATCGCCAGGTCTTCCTTGGCAGCGGCTTTGAACTGATCCCCGTGCCGCTCGACGACGATGGCTTGCGGGTCGACGCCCTCGAAGGCACCGGTGCGCAGGCGGTGCTGGTGACGCCGGCGCACCAATATCCCACCGGTGTCGTGATGAGCGGTGCCCGGCGGCTGGAGCTCGCCGCCTGGCTGCAAAGGCACGATGCCGTGGCGCTGGAAGACGACTACGACGCCGAATACCGTTTCGATCGTTCTCCGATCGGGGCGCTGCAGGGGCTCGCGCCTGGCCACGTGGTCTACGCCGGCACGGTCAGCAAGACCCTGGCGCCCGCTCTCCGGCTCGGCTGGTTGGTGGTCCCCCCGCCCTTGCTGGACACGCTGATGACCATCCAGCACCTCGCCGACAATGGCCGCTCACGGCTCGAGCAGCACGTGATGGCCGAGTTCATCACATCGGGCGATTTCGATCGGCATCTGCGCAAGATGCGTGCCGTTTATCGCGACCGCCGCGCCGCCCTTCTCGACGCGGTCGCGCACGAACTGCCCGCCGCATCCGTGGGCGGCGTCTCCGCCGGGCTGCATGCCTGCGTTGCTCTGCCCCGGCTTGTCGATGAAACAGCCGTGATGGCGGCCGCGGCCCGGCGCGGCATCGAGTTCAACTTCATGACCCCGCATTTCCTCGGGCCAAGGCCAAACCACAGCACGATGCTGCTGAGTTACGCGCGACTGTCGGAATCGGAGATCCGCGCCGGGGTGCGGGGGCTTAAAGCGGCCCTGGAAAATACCTAAATAGCGGCTGAGAACCCGCCTCTACCCACCCTGAAATGTTGCTGCTATAGAGCCCGAACTCCCTCGGGCCGCTCAGTACCGCCCGAAACTTCTCCAGAGTCCCAGGAAATGGCCGATTATACGAACGTCCCGAACAAGGAATTTTCTGTCCGCGATACCTTCGGGATCGACACCGACATGAAGGTCAAGGGCTACGCGGATCCTGATCCGCATACCCCCCCGATCGATCCGGACTACCTGTTTGACCGCAACACCACCCTCGCCATCCTCGCCGGCTTCGCCTTCAATCGTCGCGTCATGGTGCAGGGTTACCATGGCACGGGCAAATCGACGCACATCGAGCAGGTCGCGGCGCGCCTCAACTGGCCGCTGGTCCGCGTCAACCTCGACGCGCATGTGAGCCGTATCGATCTCGTCGGCAAGGACGCCATCGTACTCAAGGACGGCAAGCAGGTCACCGAGTTCCGTGACGGCATCCTGCCCTGGGCCGTGCAGAACAACATCGCCCTGGTGTTCGACGAATATGACGCCGGCAGGCCGGACGTCATGTTCGTGATCCAGCGCGTCCTCGAGGCCGCCGGCCGCCTGACGCTGCTCGACCAGAACCGCGTCATCACTCCGCACCCGGCCTTCCGCCTGTTCGCCACGACCAACACCATCGGCCTGGGCGACACCTCCGGTCTCTATCACGGTACGCAGCAGATCAATCAGGGCCAGATGGACCGCTGGTCGATCGTCACCACGCTCAACTACCTGCCGCACGACAAGGAAGCCGGTATCGTCCTGGCCAAGGCCAAGGCCTACCAGAACGAGAAGGGCAAGAAGATCGTCGCCAACATGGTGCGCATGGCTGACCTCACGCGCCAGGCCTTCATCAACGGCGACCTCAGCACGGTGATGAGCCCGCGTACGGTCATCACCTGGGCCGAGAATGCCCAGATCTTCGGTGACCTCGGTTTTGCCTTCCGGCTGACCTTCCTCAACAAGTGCGACGAGCTCGAGCGGCCCGTGGTGGCCGAGTTCTACCAGCGCGTGTTCGGCGAGGATCTGCCCGAAAGCGCGGCCAATCTCGCCGTCACGGCCTAAGCCGAAAGGCCCCCTCACCCGCCGCTGACGCGGCGACCTCTCCCCCGAGGGAGAGGTGGCGATGGGGCGAGATCGTGCCGCAACCCTACCTCTCCCTCGGGGGAGAGGTCGGCCCGAAGGGCCGGGTGAGGGGGCCTTCCCTCGCCACCCGAAACTGGACTGATGAGGATGGCAGCCCCTACCCGCAGCAAGGCGAACAAGCCAGACACAACCCAGGCGTTCAAGAGCGCCATGGGCGCGGCAGTGCGCGCCATCGCCGGCAAGCCCGAACTCGAGGTGAGCTTCTCGGCCGACCGGCCACTTCTGACCTCGGACAAGGCACGGCTCGCCAATCTGCCGCGCCTGCCGACACGGCGCGACATCGCCATCGCCCGTGGGCAAGGCGACGCCATGGCGATGCGGCTGGCAAGCCACGACACCGACATCCACCGCCGTCGCTCTCCCGCAGAGCCGGAGGCGCGCGCCGCATTCGATGCCCTCGAGCAGGCTCGCGTCGAAGCACTGGGCTGCCTGCGCATGCCCGGCATGGTCGGCAACATCCACGAGATGCTGGATGACCGGCTGTTCCGCGCCAACCTGGCCGAGGTTTCCAACAAGGACGACGCCCCGCTGGCCGAAGCACTGGGTCTCATCATCCGCGAGAGAATTGCCGGCGTAAGCGTCCCCCCTTCGGGCAATGCCGTAGTCGATCTGTGGAAGAAGGAGATCGAACAGAAGGCAGGCCTGTCCCTCACCTCGCTGCTCCAGCAGTTCGAGAACCAGGATCTCTTCGCCCGCGCGGCCAAGCATGTCCTCCGCGACTTGAACCTTGTTCCAGAAGGCGAGCTCGACGACGCCGATGGCGAGGACGATGACAAGGGCGACGACCAGGATCCCGAGCGCGGCCAGGACGACGAGAAGACACCCGAGCAGGGCGAGGGCGAGAGCGAAGACGCCGAGGCCGACGACGATCAGGCGCCCGGCGACAGCGACGAGACGGGCGAAACCGAAGGCACCGACCAGGATTTCCAGGAAACCGACGACGATCAGCCTGGCGAGGCTGGCGACGAAGCGCCATTGCCGCCGCCGGGCGCCAACGCCAAGGAATTCGCCAACCAGTTCAACTACAAGATCTTCACCCAGAAGTTCGACGAGATCGTCAAGGCGGCCGAGCTGTGCCCGCCCGAGGAACTCGATCAGCTCCGCGCCCTGCTCGACAAGCAGCTCGAGAACCTGGCCGGCGCGGTGGCGCGGCTTGCCAATAAGCTGCAGCGCCGCCTGATGGCGCAGCAGAATCGCAGCTGGGAATTCGACCTCGAGGAAGGTCTGCTCGACACCGCCCGCCTGACGCGCGTCGTGACCGATCCGCTTGGCGCGCTCAGCTTCAAGCACGAGCGCGACACCGATTTCCGCGACACCGTCGTGACGCTGCTGATCGACAATTCCGGCTCGATGCGCGGCCGCCCCATCACCATTGCGGCAATCTGCGGCGACATCCTCGCCCGCACCCTCGAGCGTTGCGGCGTAAAAGTCGAGATTCTCGGTTTCACCACCCGCGCCTGGAAGGGCGGCAAGAGCCGCGAAGCCTGGCTCGAGGCCGGACGTCCGGCCAATCCCGGTCGCGTCAACGACATCCGCCACATCATCTACAAAGGGGCCGACGAGCCGTGGCGGCATGCCCGCCGCAACCTCGGCCTGATGATGCGCGAGGGCTTGCTCAAGGAAAACATCGACGGTGAAGCGCTCGAGTGGGCCAAAAAGCGCCTGCTGGCGCGGACCGAAAATCGCCGCATCCTCATGGTGATCTCCGACGGAGCGCCGGTTGACGACTCGACCCAGAGCGTCAACGCCGGCAACTATCTCGAGGCTCACCTGCGGCAAGTGATCGAAGAGATCGAGACAAGAACGCCAATCCAGCTGGTGGCCGTCGGCATCGGCCACGACGTGACGCGCTACTATCGGCGCGCCGTGACGTTGCTCGACGCCGAGGAGCTGGCCGGAGCGTTGACTGACGAACTTGCGGCGCTGTTCGACGAGCAGCCGCCCAGTGAGTTCCGCAGGACCAGATACGCATGAGATGCATCGCGGCGATTTTCGCCGCTGCGCTGATGGCATCGCCGGCTTCGGCCGAGCCCATCACCATCAATGCCGTGCAGATCTCACAGTTCGCCGGTGCCGGTGTCGGCGAACGAACCCAGGGCCTGGTATTCCGCGGCGGCCTCGAGCTCCATAGCGTCACCGACACTTTCGGGGGCCTGTCAGGTGTCGGGTTCGTCGGCGCCGACGACCACCTGGTGATGGTCTCGGATCGCGGCAACTTCGTCTCCGGCCAGCTGATCTACGACGACAAGGGCGCGCCGCTGTCGCTGATCGGCGCCAGCATCGACGCCATCCAGAACTCCAAGGGCGCCGACCTGCCCCGGGCCTTCGCCCGCGACGCCGAGGCGCTGACCATCATTGAGCGGCCGAACGGCGTGACCATCGCCCGCGTCGGCTTCGAGAACCTGACGCGCGTCGCCGACTTTCATGTCATCGACGGCGTGCCGAGTGGTCCCGCCATGGAAGTCACCATCCCCGAATGGCTGACCAAGACCCGCACCAATGAGTCGCTTGAGGCCGTCTGTTCGGCCCCCGCCGCCTCCCCGATCGCCGGCTCGACCCTGCTGCTGACCGAGGGTGTCATTGACAATGATGGCGCCCACTCCGGCTGGCTCCTGGGCAAGAACGACAAGGGGCCCATGAGCTACCGCTCCGGCGATGCCACCGCGCCTACCGATTGTGCGTTTTTGCCCAATGGCGACCTGCTGGTGCTGGAGCGCGGCGTGGTGCTGGTCAACTTCGCGGCGCGCCTCGTCCGCATCAAGGCGGAGGATGTGCGGCCTGGCGACGAGATGAAAGGCGACGTGCTGTTCGAGATGGTCGGCGGCGAACTCGACAATATGGAGGGGCTCGCCGTGCACCAGACCGGCGGCGAGACGCGCATCACCCTGGTCAGTGACAACAACTTCAACGACTGGGAACGCAGCCTGCTGCTGGAGTTCACGCTGCCGCAGTAGTTGGCCTGAGCGGCATCACCGCGTTCATCAGCAATCGATACGGCGCCAGCAGTAACAGTGCCGCCAGGAACTTCACGCTGAAGTCGCCGCTCGCGAGCGACAGCCACAGCGGCACGTCCGCTCCCACTCCCAGCCACGGCGCACGCACGCCGAGCGACCCATCCAGCATCCCGAACCAGGTATCGATGAACCCGAACGCCGGCGCGAAGGCGAGTGAGAAGAAGATCGCCGTATCGAGCAGCGAGCCGATGAGCGAGGCCGAAAGCGGCGGCACCAGCCAGAAGCGGTTCCGCAGCCGTGAGAACACCGCGATATCGAGCAACTGTCCGACGAGGAACGCCGTCGCCGAGGCAATCGCGATGCGCGGCGTCGACAGATACGCCGACAGGCAGAGCGCCACCGCAAACCCCACCAGCACCACCGCTCGTGCCCGCCGCGGCCCGTCATAGCGATTGGTGAGATCCGAAACGAGGAAGGCGAACGGATAGGTGAACGCGCCCCAGGTCAGAATGTCCCCCAGATGGATGGGACCGAGGTTCGCCTGCACCGGAAACTGCACCAGGACATTGGACGCGGTAACGACCGCAACCATGGCGAGAATAGACAGTGAAAACCGCGCGAACATACCCGCACATTCTCCGCGAAGCCCCTCCGGCATCAGACCGGGGCCATCAAATGCAAACCGCGCCAGCCTTGCGGGCGGCGCGGTCGGGAACTCTACGGCGCGAGAGTGCTCAGGCGGCGAGAGCGGCCCGGACTTCCTTCTTGAGCGCCAGGGCGACCGGCGACAGATCGGCATCCACCGCCTTCACCAGGAACGCATCCAGACCACCGCGGTGCTCAACCGTGCGCAGCGCGTTCGCCGAAATGCGCAGCTTCACCGTACGGTTCAGCGCGTCCGAAATCAGCGACACATTGAGGAGATTGGGGAGGAAGCGGCGCTTGGTACGGTTGAGGGCGTGGCTAACATTGTTGCCCACCATCACACCCTTGCCGGTCAGCTCGCAGCGGCGTGCCATTTTGAAATTCCTGTCAAAACGGCCCGGAAGCGGGCGATTTCCCGCGGCGGGCCTGAGGTCTACCTTGATCGAGGCGCCTCCATAAAGAACCGGGGCTTTTTCGTCAAGTGAACCGATGCGTGAACGCCTTGCGTGCCCACGGAGTCGCAGGCAATTTGGGCTTCTGCCGCGATTCGCCCCTTCGGGGCCGTTCGAGCCCGAGGGTCCGACTTGGCCATTGCCCGCCTGCTGAAAGTGCTGCCCGCCGCCATGACTTTTGTTCTGGCGATGGCCGGTTCGGCGCTTGCCGATACCACGGCCAACGCCGCCTATGTGGTGAATCTGGGCGGCAACATCCTCGCCACGGCCAATTTCAAGTTCGTCGTCACGGGCGCGAGCTACGATCTCGACCTCAATGCCACCGTGAGTGGCTTCGCCCAGCTGGTGGCCGCCGGCACCGCCCGGGCCTCCTCGGAAGGGGCCGTGACCAGCGCTGGCCTCGTGTCGGACGCCTTCAGCCTCACCACCCATTCGGGCGGTGACGAGTTCAAGGTGCAGGTGACCTACAGCGGCGGCAATGTGGCGGCGTTCGTCGTCACGCCGCCAATCGTCAACAACATCAACCGCATCCCGCTCGAGCGCAGCCAGCTCAGCGGCGTGAACGACTTCTTCGCCGCCTTCATCCTGAAGGGCGACAAGCTCGACAAGTCGCTCTGCAACTACCGCGCCCCGGTGTTCACCGGCATCGAGCGTTTCGACCTCAACTTCAGCTACGCCAAGGACGACAAGGCGACGAGCCCGCGCACCGGCTATCAAGGTCCGGTGGTCCTCTGCAAGGTGAAGTACAAGCCGATCTCGGGGCACTACACCACCAGCGAGCTGACCAATTCGCTCGCGCAGGACGACCGCATCCTGGTCTGGTTCGCGCCGCTTCGCGACACGGGATATTTCATCCCCTACCGCGTGTTGCTCACCACCTCGATGGGCGACCTGTCCATGGTGCTCACCAGCCTCGACTGAGGCGATCCCGATCTGACCCGAAATCAGGACGACTGAACCCGGCGAGTACCGCCGGCGGGCGGATTTCGGGCGCGCCGCCACAATTATGGTTAGCGAAATGTGAAGATTTCCGGCGTGTCGTAGTGGGACGGTCAATGGCCTTTTTTGCCAACGCAGTGGCCCGCCAGGCCCATGCCGCCTGCTCGGATCTGTGAGTGCTGAAGATAGTTTTGCCCCCGTCCGGTTTACCGCTCGTTCACTTAGTGTGGCGTTGGCGGTGAAGACGGCAAAAATCAATCAATTCGTAAGACGTGTGAATGGCTTGGCCACGATTTTGCCAAGGCGGACGGCTGTTTCCGCTTGCTGGGTGGAATCACATACGTGGACCCACAACCTGTAGCGGGGAACAAACGGGCATTTGCGAGTCGCAGCCGATTCTCCCCCTGTTCGTTCTCACTTTGTGCCGGATGTTAACGGCGGAACGGCACTAGGCTCATTGCCTATCCTCGCCTACATAGGCCGCAGATGACCGACGCCTCCTCCCTCAAGGCCATCCTGGGGCCCACCAACACGGGCAAGACCTACTTTGCCATCGAGCGGATGCTGGCGCACCGCTCGGGCATGATCGGTCTGCCGCTCCGCCTGCTCGCCCGCGAGGTCTATGGCCGCGTCGCCGACCGCGTCGGCAAGGACATCGTCGCCCTAGTGACCGGCGAAGAGCGGATCGTTCCTCCCAAGGCCCGCTATTGGGTCGCGACCGTCGAGGCGATGCCGCTCGACATGCCGGTCGATTGCCTCGCCGTCGACGAGATCCAGGTCGCAACCGACTTCGATCGGGGCCATGTCTTCACCGATCGCATCCTCAATGCCCGCGGCCTGCACGAG
>Ga0207674_10002068_pt1 | contig 25444 bp, 32 predicted proteins | sample KBSCornC72_FD_184303 | JGI IMG/M metagenome (GOLD analysis project Ga0207674, IMG submission 184303) | Corn rhizosphere microbial communities from Kellogg Biological Station, Michigan, USA - KBS Corn C7-2 (SPAdes) (version 2) | ecosystem: Host-associated > Plants > Roots > Rhizosphere > Soil ...
GTACTGGCGCTCGGCGACGTTCTCCTCGACGGTCGAGCCGACCATCTACCTGCTCGCGTTCGGCTTCGGCTTCGGCTCCCTCGTCTCCACGATCGGCGGCTACGACTACGTCGAGTTCGTGGGGACCGGGACGGTGGCGACCGCCGTCCTCTTCTCGAGCGCCTTCCCGGCGATGTTCGGGACGTTCGTGAAGTACCAGTTCCAGCGCACATACGACGCGATCCTCGCCGCGCCCGTCGACACGGAGGAGCTCGTCACCGCCGAGGCGCTCTGGATCGCGTCGCGCGCCGGCGTCTACGGGTGCGTCCCGCTCATCGTCGCCATGGTTTTCGGCCTCGACCCGGCCTGGGGGATGCTCACCGTCCCGCTCATCGGCTTCATCACCGGGTACGGGTGGGCGTGCTTCGGGATCATGACGGCGGGCTTCGCCAAGAGCATCGAGAATTTCTCGTACATCGTCTCGGCCGTCCTCACACCGCTCTTTCTCGTCGCGGGCACCTTCTTCCCGATCGACAACCTCCCCGACTGGGCGCAGGTGCTCGCCCAGTTCAACCCGCTCTACCACTGCGTGCAGCTGGTCCGCGACGCGGCCTTCGGCTTCCAGGGCTGGGTCGACCTCTATCACGTCGCCGTGATCGTGGCCTTCGGCCTCCTCATGTGGAGGATCGCGATCTTCGCGATGGAGCGAAAGCTCGTTAGCTAGGAGCGCTAGTCATCGTCAGATGCGTGTCTCTTTCAGACACCGGGGTCTGACCCCGTTGTGGAAAACCCGGGCCCTGGAGCCACGGTTCCAAGCGAGCGCATTCGTCCTTTCGGGACATAGGGGCCTGACCCCGGTGTGAACAACCTCCCCGACTGGGCGCAGGTGCTCGCCCAGTTCAACCCGCTGTACCACTGCGTGCAGCTGGTCTGCGACGCGGCATTCGGCTTCGAGGGCTGGATCGACCTCTACCACGTCGCCGTGATCGTGGCCTTTGGCCTCCTCATGTGGAGGATCGCGATCTTCGCGATGGAGCGAAAGCTCGTCAACTAGGCCGGTCTCTGGAACCGCGCCCGTAAGGCCCGCTTCCTGGCCGCAACGCAGAGGCGAAAGCCACGAGTCCGAGGACCGTCGCGCTCAGCCCAAAGATCGTGCCTGCGAGCGAGGGGCCGGGGGTGGCGCTGTGGATCCCATCACCGAGAACGAGGAACACCTGCATCTCTGCGAGACGGCCACAAGACACTCACGGGTCCGTTTCCCCAGCCGAAAAAGCGCCCGGCTAGAGCGCGCCGAGCTCTCGTGCGCGGGCTACCGCCGCGTCGCGCGAGGAGACCCTGAGCTTCTGGTAGATCGACTTCGTGTGCGAGTGGATCGTGTTGTACGAGAGGAAGAGCGCGCGGCCGATGTCGCGCTTCGGCATGCCGTCGGCGAGATAGCGGAGCACCTCCAGCTCACGCTCGGTCAGGTCGCTCCCGCCCTCCACGCGTCTGTGGGCGGGAGTGAGCGAGCGCGCGACCTCCTCGAGCTCGACGCCGATCGCGCCGGGGTCGGTGCAGTCGGCGAGGAGCAGACGCGCCTCGTCGACGAGGCCGCGCGCCGAGGCGAGCGAGTCGAGCGCGCGCCTGACGGGCGCATAGACGAGCAGCGCATCGGCGATCGCAAGGACGTCACGGGTCGGCCGTAGGCGGGCAAGCCCGCGAACGAGCATGTCGCCTGCCTCCCCGGACTCGCCCTCGCGCGCGAGCAGCGCTCCCAGGGCCACGTAGGTCGTGCCCGCGCCCGGCTGGTCGGTGACGCCGCGGCTCTCGAGCGCCCGCAGCGCGCTCGAGACGTGCTTCTCCGCGGACTCGAGATCGTCTGCTGCGAGCGCGATTCGGGCGAGCAGGGCCTGAGCGGATGCCGCGAGCAGCGGGCGCTCCACCTGGTAGCCGGCCGGCACGGCCAGTTCGAGTGGTACCTTCGCGCCGGCGTAGTCGCCGACGAGAAAGCGTGCGCGGCCGAGGGCGAGGAGCCGCATCCCTTGCCAGGACGGAGACAGCCCGTCTTCGAGCTGCTCAGCGGCCTCCGCGGCCGCGAGAGCGCCCACGGCGTCCCCCCACGGGAAGCATCCGCGCGCGACGGCGGCTGCGTGCTGCACGGAGGTCCCATCCGGAAGGTCCTCTCCTCCGCGCTCGGCGACGGCCAGGTTCTCGTCCGCCTCCGCCCGCCTCCCGGCCATGCTGAGCGCCCAGCCCCGGACGAGCGCCAGCCGCGCGTCTTGAACGAACGCCTCGACCGGGAAGCCGTCGAGCCGCTTCAGAAGGCCGTCCGGCCTGCCCAGGTAGCCGGTTGGGTCTGCGAGCCAGTCGGCCGCGACGAGCGTGACGGCCTCATCCATGTCGCCCGCTGCGAGCGCGTGGCGCACGGCGGCGTCGGTCTCTCCTGCCTCGGCGAGCCACTCGTACGCACGGCGGTGCAGCGTCGGCACCAGCTCGGGCTCGCGCTGGACGAGCTGGGCGCGCAGGAGGTCGTCGAAGAGCTGGTGGTAGCGGTAGCGCTCGCGCCGGTCGTCGAGGGGGATCAGGAAGAGATTGGCCCGCTCAAGGTCCGCGAGGCGGGCGGCCGAGCCGCGGCGGCCCGTCACCGCGTCGCAGAGAGGAGCGGAGAACCAGTCGAGGATCGAGGTTTGGAGCAGGAAGTCCCGGCCCCGGGCGTCGAGCGACCCGAGCGCGACTTCCGTGAGGTAGTCGGCGACATGGCGATTCGAGCCGTCGAAGTCGGCCACGAATCCGTTCGCGTCGGCCGCGTGCCGCACGGAGAGGGAGGCGAGATAGACGCCGGCAGGCCAGCCCTCGGTGCGCTCGTGCAGGACATCGAGGGTCTCGTCGCCCAGCCCCAGCCCGAGCTGCGAGTTGAGGAAATCGGCCCCCTCCTCCCGCGTGAAGCAGAGATCGAGGGCGCGGAGCTCGAGCAGCCGGCCTTCCGCGCGCAGCCTCGCCACGGGAATGGGCGGATCCGCGCGGCTAGACACGACGAGTTGGACGTGCTCGGGCTTCGCCTCGAGGAAATACGCGAGCGACTCGTGGCACGCGGTCTTGTCGACCGCGTGGTAGTCGTCGAGCACGATGGCGAGCTCGCCTTCCTGCGCCTCAAGCTCGCGGATGACGACCGGGATGAGCGCGTCGTGCACGTCCACGTGACGAGCCTGGAGAGCGGTCTCCGCCACCTGGCCGAAGTCGGGCCGGACCCGCCGGATGGCCTCGACGATGCCCGTCCAGAGCGCGACCGGGTCGTTGTCTGAGGCATCGACGGTGAACCAGGCAAAGGGGCGCGCGTCAAGGTCCCGCCACTGGGCGAGCAGGGTCGTCTTGCCGAACCCGGGGGGAGCGGCGAAGAGCACGAGCGAGGCGTTCGAGCCGAGGAGCCGCGCGGTCAGCCGCGGCCGCGTGATCATCTCCGGAGAGGGCGAGAATCCTCGAAGCTTCGTTTCCAGCGTACGGGCGACCCCGTTGCCCCCCTGACCCGCTTCGCCGAGGAGGGGCCAGCGGCTCATCCCGGCTGCGCCCCGTCCCTCTCCGCGGGTGCGACCAGCCCCTCGCGCACCGCCAGCACCGCAGCTTGCGTCCGCGAGCTGACCCCGATCTTGCGCAGCACGTTGGACACGTGGGTTCGTGCCGTGCGCTCGCTGATCACGAGGTCGGCGGCGATCTCCTTGTTGGCCTTCCCAGCGCCGACCAGGCGCAGCACCTCAAGCTCGCGGCTCGTCAAGAGCGACGTGACGCCGTCTCCGCCCGACTTTAGATCGCTGATCAGCGGCCTCGTCACGGCGGGATCGAGCTGGATCTCGCCCCGGTGAGCCGAGCGCACGGCGGCGGCGACCTCCGCAGGCTGCGAGTCCTTCAGAAGGTACCCGGCGGCGCCGCTGTCGAGGGCGGCGCGGACGCGCTCCTTCTCCGCGAAGGAGGTGAGCGCGACCACTTCGACGCCCGGATAGAGATCCCGCACGCGTCGCGTCGTCTCGATGCCGTCCATCGGGGTCATCTGCAGGTCCATGAGGACGACGTCCGGCCGGCGGCCCTCGGCGTCGAGCCGCGAGAAGACCTCGAGCGCCTCCTCTCCCCCGTCCGCGTCGGCGATCACCTCGAGATCGGGCTCGCCGTCGAGGAACGCGTGCAGGCCGCGGCGGACGACTTCGTGGTCGTCGACGACGAGCACGCGGATGACCTCGTCAGCGTCCATTCTCGCTCGCTGCTCCGTGCTCGGGCATGACGACGCGGATGACCGTTCCGCGCCCGGGCACGCTCAGGATCGTCAGCGACGCGCCGGCCTCCGCGGCCCTCGTCCGCATCGACTCGAGGCCGTAGTGGCCGGGCCTGTCGAGCCGCGCGTCGAAGCCGCTGCCGTCGTCCCGGATCTCGAGCGACACCGCGCCGGCGCTGGATTCGATGTTGACCCACGCTCGCTGAGCAGTCGAGTGCTTGACGACGTTGGCGAGGGCCTCGCGGCCGATGGCGAAGAGCTGCGCCTCGGCGGCGGGACTGAGCGGCAGTCCCTGCTCGGGCCCCCGCACGGCGACCGTCAGGCCCTCGGGGTTCCCCAACGTGGCGGCGTGGCGCGCGAGACCGGCCACGAGCCCTTCGGTGCCGGTCGAGCCGTTCAGCTCGGAGAGAAGGACGCGCATCTCTCGCTGCGCGCCCGCGGTCAGCTCCGCGATCGCGTCGAGGGACCGGGCGACCGACCCCTGAGGGTCGAGCCCCTCCCTCTCGAGGTCCCGCTCCGCGGTACGCGCGTGCAGGACGGTCGAGAAGAGCGCCTGCGAGACCGAGTCGTGGAGGTCGCGTGCGATCCGATGGCGCTCGGCCGTGGCGCGCTCTCCCTCGCGCTGTTCCGCAAGGGCGAGCTCGGCAGCCGAACGCTCCCGCTCGCCGACCAGGGCTCCGACGAAGAGCGTCGTGAGGGCGGCGACCGCGATGTAGAGCTGCGTGCTGAGCGCCTTGTCGTCGATCGGCTGCCGGAAGAACGGGCCGAGCTCGTTGGCAGTGAATCCGATAGCGGTGCCTGCGGCGAGCGCCACCGAGAGAGTCGCGCCGGCCGGCCCGAAGCGGAGGGCCGCCCAGACGAGAGCCGGGAAGACGAGGTAGATGATCGGCTCGTTGGCCGAGACGGAGAGCACGCTGAAGGTCACAACAATCGTCAGGAGGAGCAGGCCCTCCCAGGTGCACATGCGGCGGCAGGATCCCCGCGGGTTGCCGGCCCACGTGAGGATGAGGGGCAGCGCGATCAACCCTCCCGCCGTGTCTCCGAGCCACCAGGTGCGGCAGAACTCGGCCGCTTCGGAAGGCTCGATCACCCCGCCCGCCAGCATCGAGGCCGTTCCGGCGACGGCGCTGATTGCGGTCGCGGTTCCCAGCGCGATGAGCATCCCGAGGATCTGCTCGGGCCGGTCGAGCGCGGCGTTGGGGCCGATCAGCCTGCGCAGGAGGATCGCCCCGACGATGACCTCCAGCATGTTGCCGGCCTGCTGGCCGACGACGCTCCAGAAGGGAAGCCCGTGGTCGCCCATGAGCAGCTGGGCGTTGACGGCTACCTCTGCGAGGAAGATCCCCGGCCAGAGGCGGAGCCCCCAGAGGTAGAGCGCCGCGATCCCCAGCCCGGCCGGCGGCCAGATCGCGCTCACGGACGCGGTGTAGCGCACGCTCTGCGCGAGCTTGGCGGTTCCGTAGTAGGCGATCGCCAGGGCGAGGACGGCGCCGAGGTACCTGGCCGTCTCCGAGCGAAGGAGAGCCCGGACGGTCCTTGCGACCGGGCTGGATGGGGTCAACTGCACCTCGGCTTCCAAGCCGTTCCTCCCCGCTCGTACGCCCCCTTCCGCAGATGTTACAGCGGTCGAGGCAGGACATTTGGCCCATTCGGCCTGGGCCCGATGTCCCTCGATTTCGCCTCTGCAGGAGGCGGGCTAGAGGCCCGTGCGGATGTTCGTCGCCTGGTCGCGCGCGGAGCTCGCACCCCTCGTCGTCTCGTCATAGCGCTCGTAGTAGGCGGGGTCGACCGCCTCCCAGCGTGCGGTGAGCTGGTAGATGACGATGATGTCGAGCGCGATGATCAGCCCGGTCCAGATCGGCTGCACGGTGAGGAAGGGGACGTTCCCGACCGCGTTCAGGCCCGCCAGCGCGACTGCGACCCAGCGCGCCCAGCTCGAGCCCGCGAAGAGCGCCATGCCGGCGAGGAGCTGGAGGATTCCGAAGACGAGCAGGATCCAGCCGTACCGAGTGACGTCCCAGATGATCACGTGCTGGCCCGTGGTCGTGATCACCTCGTCGCGGAAGATCGCCGCGAGCCCGTAGATGATGTTGAAGGCTCCGACGATCGCGAGCACGGTGCCCGCAAAGACCGCCCATCCAGTCGGCCCGGATGCTCTGGTGCTCATCTCTCCATCCTTTCTCTCACTCATGAGCTGAGGCGCGGCCGTCCCGACGACGCCCGCGCCCAGCCTCGTGGGGCGCCTAGGAGGCCAGCGCCTTCTTCTTCAGATCCTCGTATTCGGCGTCGTTGATGACGCCCTGGCTGCGGAGCTGGCCCAGCTTCGCGAGCTCGTCCGCGGTCGAGACGCCTGCTGCCGCGCGTTGCGCCGCCTCGGCCTGGGTCGCCATCCGGACGTCCTGGGCCGTCATCTTCGGGCGAACGATGATGTACACCAAGCAGCCTAAGAACGGCAGGATGACCATGAAGATGATCCATAACGCCTTCCCCCCGCCCGACAGATCGTCCCGGCGGATCACGTCGGAGATCAGGGCGATGAAGATCCAGATCGCCATGATCCAGAAGAAGAACAGGATCGAGTACCAAAAGACGTCGAGGAACGTCGTATCGGCTAAGACCATCTTTCTCCTTTCCAGTGGGGCAGCGCAGGTCGCCCTGCCCGCGCCGAGATTCTCTCACCGCCCGCATCGAGTCACCACCTGAAGGCGCGGTTTCACCCGGGTGAACCGGGCGCGCGGGTGAGGCTCCGAGCGCTCGACTGAGCGAACCTCCTCGTCGTGCGCAAGCGCAAGGCTTCCGAGAAGCCGGACAAGGGCTCGCGTCGGCGACGCCTCGCCGTCTGGGCCCTCGTCGTCCTCGGCGCGCTCTGCATCTTCATCTCGACGATCAGCGTCTGGGTGCGCGACATCGCTCTCGACTCGGACGAGTGGGCGAACACGAGCTCTCAGCTCCTGCAGAGCGAGAACGTGCGCAATGTCCTCTCGGTCTACATCGTCGACCAGGCCTACGCGTCGAGCGACGCGCAGGCCCGCCTCGAAGAAGCGCTCCCGGAGCAGCTGAAGCCACTCGCAGGCACACTCGCGGCGCAGCTCAAGGGAGCCGCCTACGACGCGGTGAACCGCGCGCTCGCGCGACCGCGGGTGCAGGAGCTCTGGCGCTCGGCGAACCGGGCCACCAACGAGCGCCTCGTCGCCCTCCTCGAGGGCGACACCGAGCGCCTGCAGATCAGCAACGGCGCGGTCGTCCTCGACCTCGACCAGCTCGTCGCCGACGTCACCGGGCGGGTCGGGGCCAGCGAGGGCGTCACGAATGCCCTGCAGGGGCGCGTCGAGCCGATCGTGATCATGCAGTCCGACCAGCTGAGCACCGCCCAGAGCATCGTCAAGCTTCTGAAGGCGCTCTCCTTCTGGCCGTTGCTCGTCGGAATCCTCTTCTGGGCGGGCGCGGTCTACATCGCCGAGGGCCGGCGCCGCCGCGTGCTCCGGAACATCGCGTTGAGCCTCGTCCTGATGGGGCTCCTCCTGCTCGCCATCCGGCGGATCGTCGGCAACGCCGTGATCGACAACCTCGTCCAGACCGAATCGGTGCGAGGCGCCGCGAAGGACGTCTGGACGATCTTCACCTCGCTCCTCGCACAGTCGGCCTGGGCGGGGATCTTCGTCGGCCTCATCGCCGTCATCGCCATCTGGTTCTCGGGCGCCGGAGCTCGCGCGACGGCGGGCCGTCGCTGGATCGCACCGGTCTTCCGCGACCACCCGGTCGCCGTCCATGCCACGCTCGCTGCGGTGATCCTGATCCTGCTCGCGTGGGGGCCGACCGGGACGCCGCGCCGCTTCATCACCGTCGTCATCGTCGCTGCCCTCGCGTTTGCCGGCCTCGAGGTCTTGCGCCGGCAGACGGTGCGCGAGTTCCCGGACGCGGTGGCCAACTACGAGCTTCACTGGCCGAGGCGCCGGGGCGCGAGCGCCGAAGCGAGCCCGGACCGGGTCCAGAGCCTCGAGCGCCTTGCCGCTCTCCACGAGCGGGGCGCGCTGACGGACGAAGAGTACGAGGCCGAGAAGGCCCTGCTGGCCACCTAGCCGGCAGAGCCTCCTCGCAGGACGTGCCGATCCTCAGATGCCGAGGATCTGCTTCTTCTTCGCCTCGAACTCCTCGTCGTTGATGACGCCCGCCGCCTTCAGCTCGGCGAGCTTCTGGAGCTCCTCCGCGTAGTCGGTCTGGGCAGGAGCGGGCGCCGCCGGAGCGGGAGCGGGCTCCTCGTAGTAGTCGTCATAGCCGCCCTGCTGATTGCCGTACATCGCCATCTGGCGGCGTGAGGTGCGCCGAGCCGTGCGGCGCGCGACCCTTCGGCTTGGTCCGAACATTCGAATCCTCCTTCGCTTTCTCAGCTGCTCTCGGCGGAGGCGAGCGCCTCCGCTTCTTCGGCGGCGACCAAGCCGATGGCGACCAGGTCGAGCGGGCTGATGAAGCCGTCCGCCACTCGGAAACCACCCGCCCGCACCACGGCGTCCCGAACCGGGATCGCCCAGCGATGCTCGAGCAGGATCACGGCAGCGGCACTGTTGGCCGGGATGTCCTCGACGACATCCCACGCGTCTTCCTCGGAGAAGGCGTCCACGCCGTCGGCGGTCGCCTCGGCGCCGGCCTCGGCTCCCGCCTCGGCACCCTCGAGCCCACCGGCACCCAGGCCGATGAGCGCGCCGACGGTGGCTCCGAACTCGGCGGCTTCGTCGTCGCTCAGGTCGGTGCGCTTGAGAACGGTCACCTCGCCTTCGGCGTCCTTGTGGATCGCGATCGCGTCGATGACGCGCACGACGTCGTTCTCCTTCAGCCGGTCGAGCTCGGCCAGGACCTCTCCCTGGAAGTTGGGCTCGTTGAACGCCAGCACGATGAGCTGCACGGGTCCGATTGCCATACGTCTCCTTTCGGTCACCGCGAGCATCGCGCCCGGGGAACCGGCGAACATCGCCCGCGTCGGCGATTCACCCGGGTGAACGAAGCGCGGAGGGGAGGCAATTGTCTCGCCCGGGCGGGACACTCGGCGGTCATGGAGCAGCGCTTCGCGGCCCGCAGCGGCCGGCAGGCCGCCGTCTATCGGATCGTCGTCCGCGGCGAGATCGCGTGGCCGTTGGTCGGCCCGCTCGAGGGAATGTCGGTCGAGACCGGCGGCGCGGAGTCCGTCCTCACGGGGACGCTCGTCGACCAGGCGCACCTGCGCGGCGCACTGAGCCTGTTGCACGATCTCGGAGTCGAGATCGTGAGCGTCAACCCGGCGGACGAGCCGGCCGCCTAGGAGCTTCGCCCTTGGGCCTGCCGACGGTCCCGGCTGCCGGAGATCCGGATGCCGTCAAGCGGACGATCGGCGGCCGGGTCATCTGGACGGCGACGACGTCGCTCACCCGCTACACCGCGAACCGCAATCCGCAGATCGCGGCGGCGATCTCCTACCACGTGCTGTTCGCCGTCGTGCCGCTCTTCATCTTCCTCGGGACGATCTTCGGGCTTCTCCTGCGCGACGACGAACGGCGCCAGGAGGTGACCGAGCAGCTCGTCGACCGCTTCCCGCTCTCGCCTGAGGCGGGCGTCGACATCGAGCGCATCCTCTCCGAGATCCCCACGCCGTTCTCCGTGATCGGCGTGCTCAGCATCCTCGCGCTCCTCTGGTCTGCGAGCGGGATGATGAGCTCGGTGCGCGTCGGCCTCACGGGCGTTTTCGACGGAGGACAGGGGCGGCCGTTCTTCCACTCGAAGCTCGTGGACGTCATCCTCGTCTTCTCGATCGCCGGCCTCTTCGTCGGACTCCTCGCCCTCACGATCGCGATCAACGCGGTCGAGCGATGGAGCGAGACCGTCGCGGACGGGCTCGGCGCCGCCGGGCTCGACCGTGGGAGCATCCTCGCGTTGCTCGTGCCTCCCGCCCTCACGTTCGGCGCGCTCCTGCTTCTCTACCGCCTCGTGCCGAGGGCGCGGCTGCGCTACCGCGACCTCGCCGTCGGCGCACTGGCCGCGACGATCGCATCGGAGGCGATTCGGATCGGCTTCAGCTACTACCTCGCAAGGGTGGCGAGGTACGACCTTCTCTACGGCGCGCTCGGGTCCGTCTTCGCCTTCCTGCTCGTCGTCTACCTCCAGGCGATCGTCCTCCTTCTCGGGGCGGAGATCGCCCAGTCATGGTCGCAAAGCGCCTACGGGCCTCAGGAGGCTCCGGTCCCGTTCTCGAAACAGGCCCGGGACATGGTTCGCGGGCTCTTCGTGCGGAGGCCGTGAGCGTGGCGAACGGCGTCCGCTGGGTTGGGCACTCGACGGTGCTCGTCGAGCTGGACGGCGTCCGCCTCCTCACCGACCCGCTCTTGCGGGAGCGCGTCGTCATGCTGCGCCGCTCCGAGCCGCTCGACCTCGAGAGTCTCGAGGACCTCGACGCGGTTCTCATCTCGCACGTCCACTACGACCATCTCGACCTCGGCTCGCTCCGCAAGCTCCAGGGAGCGAAGGCGCTCGTCATGCCGCGCGGGGCTGCAAGCCTGGTGCGCCGGCGCCTCTCTGCCCCGGTCCACGAGCTCGGTGCCGGCGAGACGGTCGAGATCGGCTCCCTCACGGTCCAGGCGGTTCCCGCGGAGCACGACTCGAGCCGCCTTCTCGGCAAGAAGACGGAGGCGCTCGGCTACGTCGTCAGCGGGTCGAAACGGCTGTACTTCCTCGGCGACACGGACCTCTTCCCCGCGCTCGCCGAGGTGGCGCCCGACACCGACGTCGCCCTGGTGCCGATCTGGGGATGGGGCCCTTCGCTCGGGACCGGGCACCTCGACCCGCGCCGGGCGGCGGAGGCCGTCGCGCTCATCCGACCGCGCGTCGCCGTCCCCATCCACTGGGGGACCTACTACCCGGTCACGGTGCGCAAGTCCGCGCGGGAATTCCTCCGCAAGCCCGTCGCGGAGTTCGCCGAGGCGGCGGCAGAGCTCGCCCCCGCGGTCGAGGTGCGCGTGCTGCCGGTGGGCGGCAGCCTCGAGCTCTGAGCCTGCCTACGCCGCGACGACCGGCTCTCGCCAGAAGATCAGCTGGAGGATCAGTTCCACGGCCACCGCGGCGATCGCGAGGATGATGGCCGCCCAGATCGTCGTCCAGAAGAACTCGTCGATCGTGAGGTGATCCGTGAGCGCGTCCGTGATGCTGAGCAGGATCGCCGTGATGAAGAGCGAGATGATCCCGAGGGTGATCAGGTTGAACGGCAGCGTCAGGATCCGGAGGATCGTCCCGATGACCGCGTTCACGATCCCGAAGATCAGCGCGACCCAGACGTAGGCCCAGAAGCCACCCGTGATGTCGACGCCGTTCAGGACCCAGGCCGTGAAGGCGAAGGCGGCCGCGAGCGCCACCCAGCGGACGAGCAGGAGGGCCAGCGGATTCGGCGTTGGTGTTCGGCGTGCGGTCGTTTCCAAAAGGGGCCCCCTATTCGATGTAGCCGCGGGGCCGCTCGTAGTCGTCCAGCGGGCGCATGAGCGCGCAGATCGCGGTGATGTTGATGATGATCGCGGCGAGGGTCCAGATCGGGAACGCGGCGATGAAGGCGAACTGGACGATCGTGTTCAGCATCAGGAGCAGGACGCCGGTGGCACGCGCCCACGTCTTCAGGGCGAAGATCCCGAGCCCGACGAGGAGCTCGATGATCCCGACGATGAGGAAGAATGTTCCCCACGCCGAGAAGTCGGAGAAGAGCAGCCCGGCCTTCGTGACCGCGAAGTAGTCGTCTTTCAGCAGGGCGATGAATCCCTGCAGGATGTTGAGCGAGCCGACGATGACGAGGAGCGCGCCGGCGAACGCGTACCACCCGCTCGGCATCTCGCGGGTCGCGGATCGGTCGTCCTGAGCATGGGTCGCCATCTATCTCTCCTTCGACGTAGCTGTCGGGTGACGAGGGGATTCTGCGCGCCGGCTCGGCCGTCATCCTCGCCCGTGGCCGCCGTTCACCCGGGTGAGTGAACTTCTTCCTTGACATCCCTGCGGGCGAGGAAGTAGAGTCCTGCGCGTCAGATCCGTGGGCCCTCGGGTTCGCGGATCTGGCGTTTTAAGGGACGGCTCTGTCTAGGGAACTGCTGTGTCGCCCGGTTCGGGCAGTGGAGGCTCGAGGGTCGGGGCGTGCCCCACGCGCCAGGCGCCGATGAGGATCTCGATCGCCTTCGTCACCGGCACCGCGATGAGCGCGCCGACGATCCCGAAGAGCGACGTGAACACGATCACGGTGACCACCGAGAGGAACGGGTGGATCTCGACGGTCTCCTTGAAGACCTTCGGTGTGATCAAGTTGTTCTCGACCTGCTGGTAGAGGATCAGCACCGCGCCCGCGGCGACGCCCTTCCACGGCTCCTCGAGCAGGCCGACGACGACGACCGGAATCGTCCCGAGGGTCGCGCCGATGTTCGGGATCAGGTCGGTGATGCCGACGAAGAGGGAGAGCGCGGCCGCATACGGCAAGCCGAGGAGCTTCATGGTCACGAACGTCGTGAGACCTGCGATGACGCCGATGAGGAACTTCCCGTACCAGTAGCCGGTGTTCATCGTGTAGATGCGCCGCGTCGCGTCGAGAAACGGCGCGCGGTACGTGAACGGCATGAGGCCGGTCAGCCCGTGCAGGAGGTCGCGGCCGTACACGAGGAAGTACAGGGTGAACGTGAAGATCATGAAGACCGCGAAGCCGGCGCTCGCGAGGGCTCCGACGAGGTCGAGCACCTTCCCGCTTCCCGTGAAGAAGTTCGAGGCACCCTGAGCCGTGTCCCCTGCGGTTTGGATCGCCTGGTCGGCGTTGAGGGAGTCCGACGCGCCGGTCGACTGCAGCTGGTCGACGTAGCCAGGGATGGCGTCCTTGAGGCCGCGCGCCGCATTTCCGATCGCGGGCAAGAGCGCGATGGCGAAGAAGAGGATCACCGCGGTGATGACGAGGAAGGCCGCCCCGGTCGCCCAGCCGCGGCTCAGGCCGCGGCGGGTGAAGATCCGGATCAACGGCTCGATCGAGAAGGCGAGGAAGCCCGCGGCGACGAGCCACACGATCGTCTCGCGCACGAGCCAGACGCCGATGAGGAGCGCGGCGACCGCGAGGATGACCGCGACCCCGACCAGCGTGGTCACGGCGATGAAGCGGCGGTTCGGCCGCCCGTCTGGGACGTCGAGAGAAGGCCCGATGGAGGCCATAGCGGATTAGGGTTCCCCGGAAGGAGGCGAGTTCCTGCCCATCACCGAAGACCCCCTCCACGAGGAAGCGCCGAAACGGACGATGCGCGACCGCGCCCAGTCCGCGCGCTCGAGGGGGATCGCCCTCCGAAGCGATCTCGAGGCCCAGCGCGCACAGCACGAGAGCGTCGAGGCCGCCTTCTGCTGGGTTCAGCGGGACAAGGACATCGCCGGCGGCGTGCTCGGAGGCGGCCTCGCCTACCGGTTCTTCTTCTGGGTGCTTGCCCTCACCGTCCTGCTCGCGGGCGGACTGGGGCTCGCCTCGGCCTCGGGGGCAGACGTGGCCGGGGACTCGCGCGAAGCGGGCGTGACGGACGCGCTGGCGGCGATCATCGCGAACGCGGCGGAGCAGTCAGAGTCCGCGCGCTGGTGGCTCGTACTCACGGGCCTCGTCCTGTACCTCTGGTTCAGCTACGGGCTCCTGCGAGCCCTCCATCTCGTGCACGCGGCCGCGTGGCGGGTCCCACCTCCCCGGCTTCGGAACCTTCCGCGCGCGATCGGGTTCGTCGTCGCGGCGCCGATCGTGCTCCTCGCAGTCGCGAGCGTGGCGAGCTGGATCCGCGCGCACACGGCGAATCCGGTCGGCCTCGTCGCCACCCTCGCCGTCGCGGTCGCGTTCGGCGCGGTTTGGCTCTGGGTCTCGATGTACCTTCCGTCGCAAGACGTGCCCTGGACGGCCTTCATCCCGGGCGCGATCGTGTTCGGACTGGGCCTCGAGGTGCTGCACGTCTTCACGGCGTACTTCCTCGCGGCGAAGCTCGCCAACGCATCGGAGCTCTACGGTGTGCTCGGCCTGGCGACGACTGCGCTCTTCTACCTCTTCCTCATCGGCCGCGGCGTCGTCTGGGCGGCGGAGCTGAACGCGACGGTCTGGGAGGTTCGGGCGCGCAGGAAATAGGCAGCGCTGCTCGTACTAGGGGCTTGTCGAAAGGAGCCTCTGCATGACCGAGTACGACACGACTCGCGAGCCGACCGTTTCCGGATGGGCGGTCGGCGGCATCACCTTCGCCGGGACGATGCTGATCCTCATCGGCATGTTCCAGGCGATCGACGGGATCGCGGCGATCGCGAACGACGAGTTCTTCCTCGTGACCCAGAACTACACGTTCGACCTCGACACGAGCGCGTGGGGCTGGATCCACCTGCTCCTCGGGATCGGCTTGATGATCGCGGGCTGGTCGATCTTCGCCGGCAAGACCTGGGCGGCCGTGGTCGCGCTCACGCTCGCGATGCTCTCCGCCGTCGCGAACTTCTTCTTCATCCCGTACTACCCCTTCTGGGCGATCCTGATCATCGCGCTCAACTGCTGGGTGATCTGGTCGCTGACCCGCCCGGGAGTCGTCCGCAGCGGCACGTAGCGATTTCCTTCGTCGGTTCCCTTGACACCCGGGCCGGCGAGGCAGTAAGTTGCTCCCGTCAGATCCGTGAGCCCTCGGGTTCGCGGATCTGGCGTTTTAAGCGCCGGTTCGCGAACGGAATTTCCCGCTCTGAGCGAAAACGGCATTTGGCCTCTCCCCCACGACTCGTTAGCCTCGGCGCCGTGCTGCGGTGCATCGAGTGTGGCTCCGAGACCGACCGCTTCGAGCCGGGCTGGCGAACGCTTCTCAGCTTCGATCCCGAGCAGGACTCTTTCGAAGAGGCAGTGAGCTACTGCCCTGACTGCTCGGTCCGGGAGTTCGACTTCCCGAGCCGCGTCTCACCGCGCGACTAGCCGCTCATTTCCGCGATCGCCCGACTCCGCGGCTGGCCCAAACGCTGGTGGTAGCCTCGACCCCAAGCGAGAAAAGGAGGTCGGCGTGAGCACCGTCCAGACCAGGGTAGGTACGTTCGTCTGGCACGAGCAGGTCTCTTCGGAGCCGGCGGAGGCGAAGGAGTTCTACGGGCAGCTCTTCGGCTGGGGCACGGAAGTGTTCGGAGAAGGGGAGTTCGACTACGCGATGATCGCGGTCGGGGAGCAGACGCACGGCGGGTACGCCAAGGCGATGGAAGGCGCGCCGCCGCCGCACTGGCTCGGCCACGTCCTCGTCGAGAGCACGGACGAGACGGTCGAGAAGGCCAAGGCCGCCGGTGGAACGCTCCTGGCGGGGCCGTTTGACATGGAGGGCGCCGGGCGCATGGCGATCGTCGCCGATCCCCAGGGCGCCTTCCTCGGCGTGTACCAGCGCTTCAGCGAGGGCACGGGCTCGGAGGGCGTCTTCGTCTGGGACGAGCTCGGAACGACCGACGCCGACGGCGCGCAGCGCTTCTACGAAGAGGTCTTCGGCTGGGCGACCAAGGACATGGGATCGGACTTCGGCGGCTACCGGATCTTCGACCGAGCCGGCGGCACCGGCCAGGGCGTCGCCGGCCTCATGCAGAACCAGAACGAGAACATCCCGGCGATGTGGACTCCCTACGTGGGGGTCGAGGACACGGACGCGACCTGCGCCAAGGCCCAGGAGCTCGGAGCCACCGTCATCGTCGAGCCGATGGACGTCCCGACGGTGGGCCGCTTCGCGATCCTCCAGGATCCGCAGGGCGCCGTGTTCGGGATCATCCGCGGAGAGCCCTCCGCGTAGCCCGTGATCGGCACCACCGCCTCGTAGCCGCTCTTTCACCACACGGTTGCCCACCGTCCCGCTGGCTGGAGGCATCCTGGAAACGGAAGCCGACGCCAAGGAGAGAGGCCACGGACTCCGCCCGAATGCCGGCCCGCGCCCTGCGCGGGCCGGTCTCGTTGACTCGCTTGACAGGAACACCCGAGACCCACTAGATTCCTCGCGTCAGATCCGTGGGCCCTCGGGTTCGCGGATCTGGCGTTTTAAGCGGCCGATTTACGCCGCCACGCCGCGGATACCTTGACATATCGATACACATCGATATATTGACGTGTATCGATGCGAGAACTCACACTCATCGAGTGCTGCGCGCCGCTGGCGGCGTCGACCCTCTCGGACGACGAAGCCGAGGCGACCGCAGCGCTGTTCGCGGCCCTGGCTGATCCGGCGCGGGTCAGGATCGTCAACCTGGTCGCGACGAGCGAGGAGCCGGTCTGCGCCTGCCACCTGATCGAGCCGCTCGGCCTCTCGCAACCGACCGTTTCCCATCATTTGAAGCGGCTCGTCGACGCGGGCCTGCTCGAGCGCGAGCAGCGCGGCAAGTGGGCGTACTTCTCGCTCACGCCTGAGGCAAGCGAGCGGCTCGCCGGCGTCGTCGCGCTCACACGAGTCCCTGAGGAGGTTCTTTCTCGATGACGACTACTCCTGACGCGCTGCGCGAGGAAGTCCGGCGCAAGTACGCCGAGGCAGCCCTGGCGGTCACCGAACGCTCCGACTGTGGGTGCGGCAGCGGCGCATGCTGCGACGACGAAACCGCGGGCGCAGATTTCGGCGAGGCCCGGTACACGGCCGAGCAGCGGGACGAGCTTCCGGACGCGGCTGCGCTCGCCTCCCTGGGCTGCGGCAACCCGAGCGCAGTGGCGGAGCTCCACGATGGCGAGACCGTGCTCGACCTCGGCTCCGGCGGCGGCATCGATGTCATCCTCTCCGCGAAGCGCGTCGGCCCGACCGGGTTGGTCTACGGGCTCGACATGACCGACGAGATGCTCGCCCTTGCACGCAAGAACGCGGCCGACGCGGGGATTGCCAACGCGGTCTTTCTCAAGGGTCTGATCGAGGAGATCCCCCTCCCGGCGGAGTCCGTCGACGTCGTCATCTCCAACTGCGTCGTCAACCTGTCGACCGACAAGGCCGCCGTGCTCTTGGAGATCGCCCGCGTTCTCCGACCCGGCGGCCGGCTTGGGATCTCGGACGTCGTCGCCGAGGACCGGCTGTCCGAGAAAGAGCGGGCAGAGCGCGGCTCCTACGTCGGCTGCATCGCGGGCGCCCTGTCCAGGGAGGAATTCGAGGCCGGGCTCGAGGCGGTCGGCTTCGAGCAGATCTCGGTCGAGTTCACGCACGAGGTTGCCGACGGCATCCACGGAGCGATCGTCAAGGCAGTGAAGACGTCGGATCCGCGCGTGAAGGGCCTCCCGGTGATCCAGCCCGCGGAGAAGGCCGGCTGCTGCTGATGGCAGTGCAGGCGGCAGCCGTGTCCGTCGAGTCTCTTCGCGCGGAGCACTGGCCCGGCGTTGCGCGTGTCTACGCCGAAGGGATAGCCACCCGGAACGCGACCTTCGAGACCGAGGTTCCGACCTGGGAGGACTGGGACGCCTCCCATCTCGCCGAGCACCGCTTCGTCGCCTTGCGCGACGGCGAACTCGTGGGCTGGGTCGCGGTGGGTGCGGTGTCCGGCCGCTGTGTCTACCGCGGCGTCGTCGAGAACAGCGTCTACATCGCGGAAAGAGCCCGCGGGCAGGGCGTGGGCAGGCGCCTGCTCGAAGCGGTGATCGCCTCGACGGAGGCGGATTGCATCTGGACGATCCAGGCCGGCATGTTTCCGGAAAACGAGGGAAGCATTCGGCTCCACGAACGTCTCGGCTTCGAGGTCGTGGGCCTGCACAAGCGTCTCGGCAAGCTAGACGGCGAGTGGCGCGACGTCCTTCTCATGGAGCGCCGCAGCCCCGTGGTCGACTGATTGTGGCCGGCGCCAGCCGCCGTCCAGAAGTGCTTTTCGTCTGCGTGCACAACGCAGGGCGAAGCCAGATGGCCGCTGCCCTCCTGAAGCTTCGCTCCGGCGACCGCATCCAGATCCGCTCGGCAGGCAGCGACCCCGCCGACCGGATCAACCCGGCGGTGGTCGAGGTGATGGCAGAGCTCGGGGTCGACCTGAGCGATGAGCTCCCGAAGCCCTTGACGGACGACGCGGTCGAGGCGGCGGACGTCGTCGTCTCGATGGGATGCGGTGACGCCTGCCCCGTCTACCCCGGGAAGCGCTACGAAGACTGGGAGCTCGACGATCCCGCCGGCCAGAGCCTCGAGACGGTGCGTCGGATCCGCGACGAGATCGACGAGCGTGTCCAGCGTCTTGTCGCCGAGCTGCTCGAGACCGGGCCGCATCCCCAAGCCTGACCATGCCCGTTTCTCTCTCTTTGAGGAGGCTCGTCGCCGAGTTCATCGGGACGTTCGCGCTCGTCTTCGCCGGGGCGGGGGCGGTGATGGTCGACGCGAAAACCGGCCAGCTCGGCCATCTGGGCGTCGCCATCACGTTCGGCCTCGTGATCATGGCGATGATCTACGCCGTCGGGCACATCTCGGGCGCGCACTTCAACGGCGCCGTGACCTTCGCCTTCGCGCTGTCGCGGCACTTCCCGTGGCCGAGAGCACTCGGTTACTGGACGGCGCAGCTCGCCGGAGCGATCGCCGCCGCTCTTCTTCTCCGCGCCTCGCTCGGCAACATCGCAGACGTCGGCGCGACCCAGCCGTCAGGAAGCCAGGCACAGTCGTTCCTCTGGGAGCTCGTCATGACCGCCTTCCTCATGTTCGTCATCCTGGCCGTGGCGACCGACACCCGTGCCGTCGGGGAGGCGGCTGCGGTCGCGATCGGAGGGACGATCGCCCTCGATGCGATCTTCGGAGGACCGATCTCCGGCGCCTCGATGAACCCGATGCGGTCTTTCGGGCCCGCGGTCGCGTCCGGCAACTTCCATGCCATCTGGCTCTACATCCTGGCGCCGCTCGTCGGCGCGTCGATCGGCGCGCTCGCGTACCAGTTCGTCCGGGGCGAGACCGGCTAGAGATCAGGCGGCGACCTGCTTCGTCGACCTCGCGCGCGATCACGCGCCGGTCGCCCGGTGGTGAATGTGCCGTTGAGAACTCGTAATCGGAGCGCCGGTTTCGGCCCGTCGCAAAGGGGCACCCTCCTGCGACACCCAGAAAGGAGGCAACCGATGGCAAACCCCGTTCCAGCAGGAAGCGACGTCTCAGCAGGCACGTACCGCTGCACGAATTGCGGCAACGAGATGCAGATGGGGTCGCAGACGCACATCCCGCCCTGCCCGTCGTGTGGCAACGGCGAGTGGGACACCGTGAGCGGCGGCGACAGCGTGAACGACCCGTATCCCGACGCCTAGGCGTCGACGTTCAAGAGGTGGACGGTCAGCGCGCCGAGATGGGGGTCTTCGAGCAGCGTTGGCCGTCTGCCTTTTCCAAGAGCGCCGGGCCACGGCGAGGCTCGAGCGCGCAGCGCTAGGGCTCGAGGCCCTCCCAACCCCACCGGGGCATGCGGAGGTTCGCGGGGACGACCGCCCCGACGGGCGAGTACACGAGGACGTTGTCGACGGCCCAGCGCATGTAGGCCGTCATCGCATCGCGAAATGCCCGGTCCTCCGGAAGGGCCGCGTCGTCGAGCGCCTGCACGAAGCAGTCGAGGAAGCGCTCCCCGAGGTCGCCCATGTCTCCGTTCCCGGCGTGCATCGTGAGCACGGCCGATTCGTCGCCGCACGTCTCCGAGTACGTCTTCGGACCACCGAGCACCTCTGCCCAGTAGGCGGCGAGGCGCTCGACATGCTGCGGATGCTGATCCGCGTGTGAGAACGGATGGTTCAGCTCGGGGTCGGCCAGGCAGCGCTCGTGATGAGCCCTCGCCAGCGCGAGGAACGCGGGCTCGCCGCCCGCGAACTCGAAGAGCGTCGGCGACACCGGAGCGCTATTGCTCGTAGCGCTCGACGACTTCGGGCGGCCGCGCTGCGGCGGTGTCCGGGTCCTGGCCCGCCCCGCGACGGGCGCGACGCTGGCGCAGCAAGTCCCAGCACTGGTCGAGCGAAAGCCGGATCTGCTCGAGGCGGCGGCGATCGTCCTCCGTCGCCGTGCCGTCCGACTCGCGGCCCCAGAGCTCGTGCTCCTCGGTGACGAGCTTCTCGATCGATCCATGGATCTGCGAATCGTCCATCAGTCTGTCTCCTCAAGTAGTTGCCGAAGGGCCGGCGGATCCGGGCACCAGGACGATCTCAGGTCCTCGCGGTCCCAGTCGGCCAGGTCTGCGCCACCGCAATAGGCGCTCTCGAGGAAGGAGAGGAGCGAAGCCCGCGGGTCGGCAGCGATGCGGACACTCTCGTAGGGAAGCTGGGCCATCGCGCTGCGCTCCCCGACCCAGCGGGCGTCGGCCGGGCGAAGCGGCCGCTCGCGAAGGCCCGGCGGCTCCGGCGCCGTGTAGGAGTAGTACATCGGCTCGCGCACCTTTCTGTCACCGGCCCAGAAGCCGAAGGAGATGACCTCGTGCGTGTAGGCCTCCCGTGAGACCGGGTCGGCGTTCGGGTTCACCGGAGCACGGCGGCCGTTGAAGCGTGTGACCGCCAGGTCGAGCCCGTGCCAGAAGAGGTGTACCGGGCTCGTCTTCGCACATGACCAGCCGGCGAACTCCTCGAAGACCGAATCGCTCCAGTCGAGCACGCGCCAGAAGCGGGTCACCGCGTCGGGGTCGTACGAGGCGTGCTCCCGATCCTCGGGGAAGGGCGTCGTCATCGGGACGCCGTACGGTACCTCCCGAATGGGGACGTCGATGCCGAGCTTGTCCAGAAGGCCGTGCAGCCTCGCGTCGAAGTCGGACACCGACAGCCCGTCGACGAGCTCGAACCACTCCACCTCGCCACGCGCCGTGCGCACGACGAGACGGTGGTCGACGAAGTCGAAATCGATCTGGAAGGTCGTCCCGCCTCCCCGCATGCGGCGGGTCGTCAGGCCGCGGATGTCGACGTAGAGCGTGGCGTGCCACCAGTGGTTGCGCGGCGGCGCAGCGCCGAGCCGGATCTTGCCGACGATCTGCGTCCAGAGGTGCAGTGTCTGGATCGCCGGCTCCCAGTCTTCGAGCGGGAGCGGCGGAAGTTCGATCTGCTCCTGAATGGCGGGCACCGGCACGATCCAGGCTACCGGCCGAGGCCGGGGCAACGCAGCGCGCTCCTAGACTTGCGCGCGATGCCGTTCGAGCTCGAGTTCGAGGACACGTTCGAGGGCGACTCCCTCGACCCAGGTCGTTGGCTCGCGTGCTACCTCCCGCACTGGAGCAGCCGCAGCCGGTCGGCGGCGAGGTACGCCACCGGCCGAGGACTCTCGCTCCGGATCGAGGCCGACCAGGAGCCGTGGTGTCCCGAGTGGGACGGCGAGGTGCGGGTCTCGTCCATCCAGACGGGCACCTTCTCCGGCCCGCCTGGCTCGCCGATCGGACAGCACCGCTTCCATCCCGACGCGGTCGTGCGCGAGGAGCAGGAGAACGTTCTTCTCTACGGGCCGCGCTACGGCCGCGTCGAGCTGCGAGCGCAGGCGCCGCGGGACCCGCAGGCGATGGTGGCGCTCTGGATGATCGGCTACGAGGACGAGCCCGAGCGCTCCGCGGAGATCTGTGTCTGCGAGATCTTCGGGAGCCAGATCGAGCCTGGCCGCGCGCTCGTAGGCATGGGCATCCACCCGTTCGGCGATCGCGGCCTCCGCGACACGTTCTCGAAGGGGGCGCTCGCGATCGACGCCACTGCCCCGCACGAGTATGCAGTGGAGTGGATTCCGGGGCGAAGCAGCTTCTTCGTCGACGGGGAGCTCGTGAAGTCGGACGACCAGGCGCCCGGCTATCCCATGCAGCTCATGCTCGGGATCTACGAGTTCTCGCACGAGGGTGAAGGCGGCTACCCGAAGGAGCTCTCCGTCGAGTACGTGCGGGGATACGGCTACTTCGAGGGGAGCGAGCGCGCGTAGGCCGTCCCGCGGTCGACCCACTCGACGAGCGCGGCATCGGAGCTCACGTCATCCGCCGCAACCCGCAGCCAGCCGCGCATGCTGCGACCGCGCATCTCCATGAGCTCGGCGCTCGTGCTCGCGACGAGCTCGTCCGACTCCTCGGGATCGACGCGAACGAGAAGGCCGCCCTGCCCGCTCACGCCGACAGCCATGTTGCCGCCGACGAGAAATGCGAGTCCGCCGAACATCTTCTTCTCCGCCAGGCCCGCCTCGCCGCTCACGAGCCGGCGGACGCGGGCAGCCAGCTGCTCGTCGTAGGCCACGTCGCGATCGTACTCCGCCGCACACGTTGACATCCGTCCGGCCAACTGCAACCACTTCGGGACTCGCGCAGCTACGCCGTCGGAGGTTCCCGTGGACGTCAGAGCATCTATCGACCTAACGCCTGATCAGGAGCAGAGGCTCGCGCGAATCCTGGACTGCGACGAAGCCCGGCTTGCACAGAGGCTCCGACCGTACGCCTCGGCGGCCCTGGAGGAGTACGTGAAGATGTTCTTGGGGGAGCGTGTCTTCACGCGCGGATCGGACATTCGCGAGTTTCGCCTGTTCCTCCTCATGATCCACGTGCTCGACGGCGCAGTGCCGGACGATGCCTGGGTCTCGGCCCTGTTCCAGACGAACGCCGGACAGAGCCGAGGGCTGATCCGGGCGGTGCTGTCCAAGTTTCAGTACGAGGTGGAACGCGGCGTGCGCGAGACGGTCAAGGAGGTCGTCGACCGCGCCAGAAAGGCCGAGGACGGCGACGTCTGGACGGTCGTCATCCGATCCGGCAATGTCGTCGAAGCCCTGAATCGCGAGGTGGAGGTCTTGAGCGGCGAGCTACCCCTCGTCACGCGAACACCGATGACCGGATCGAGGTACGAGATCAAACGCTCCACCTACCTCCGTCTGTGCGAAGCGCTCGACGTCGAGGCCAAGGATGACGCAGACGAGTGATCTGCCGAGCCTGCTGTCGGCGGCGAGTCTCCTGTTCGGTGTGATCACGTTCCTCTACGGCCTTTCGTACAGGGAGCTTTCGACGGCCGCTGCGCTTCGAGTGGCGGGGAGGCAGAAGGACGACCTGGGCCCTGAACGCGGGCGCGTGCGGCGGGCCCGCGTCACCGCGATGTTCGTCGCCGTCGTCGCCGCGGTGGTCGGGCTCATCTTCACACCGGATGCAGCCAGGCTCAGCCGTCATTTCTTCGAGCGTCTCGACGAAGGACAGGGAGCGTTCGAAGACTACGACGCGGTCGCGACCACGCTCGTGGCCGTCACGCTGGGATGCTTCTTCCTCGCGGGCCACGCAACGTGGATGGCCGTACGGCTGACCCGAACCTTGGGGCGGCTCTCCAGCTCGTAGAGCGGCGACGGCGTTCGAACCCAAAAAGGGGACGCCCGCCGCGGCGTTCGCGACTTTCATGAGGTGGTGGCCGCCGCAGAGGTCCCCGTTTACCACGGTCCGTTCGGGAAACGGGAGGCCGAAAGGCTGCTCTGGCGGGCCGGCTTCGGGCCGAAGCCGGGCGAGGCCAAGGACGTCGCGCACAAGGGGCTCAAGCAAGCTGTCGACGACCTGCTCCACCCTCCCAAAGCCCGGCTGATCGGCGGTGCGCCCACCGCCGACGGAGGCGAGCCGCTCGCGCCGCGCGACGCCTGGGGACACGACCATCTCTGGTGGCTCGACCGCATGGTGCGCTCGAACCAGCAGCTCGTCGAGCGCATGACCCTCGTCTGGCACGACTGGTTCGCCACCTCGAACGCCGGCGTCGGGTCGCAGAAGTGGATGCTGAACCAGAACAGCCTCTTCCGGAAGCACGCGCTCGGGAACTTCGAGTCCCTCCTGATCGGCGTCACCCGCGATCCGGCCATGTTGATCTGGCTGAACGGGCGCGACAACACGAAGTGGAGCCCGAACGAGAACTACGCGCGCGAGCTGATGGAGATCTTCACGCTCGGGGCCGGGAACGGATACACGGAGGAGGACGTCCGCGAGCAGGCCAGGGCACTGACGGGCTGGCGAAACGACTGGGTGGACGGCGTCGGCGACGTCAACTTCCGCTACGACGCCAACCGGCACGACAACGGGGTCAAGGTCGTGTTCGGCAAGAGCGGCAACTTCGGCTGGCAGGACGCGTGCCGTCTCTGCATCCAGCATCCACCGCACCTCACCTACTTCGTCCGCCGGCTGTGGAGCTACTTCATCCCGACACCCCCGTCGACAACGACCGAGTCCGCGCTGAAGACGCTCTACAAGCGCTCCGGCTACGACATCGCCCCCGTCGTCGGCGCCATCCTCAAGCACCCGAGCCTCTACACGGGCCCGGCGATGCTGAAGCCGCCGGTCGTCCAGGTCGCCGGCATGCTCAGAGCGCGCCGGCGCCGGGTCGACACGGGCGCCTGGGCATGGATCTCGGAGATCGACGGGCAGCGGCTCTTCTACCCGCCCAACGTCGCCGGTTGGACCGAGGACCGCTGGCTCGACACCTCGACGTTCCGCGGCCGTTGGATTTCGACCAACTACGCGGCTCGGAAGTACGCGCTCGACCCAGGCGCCTCCAGCGGAAAGCTCCCCCTGGACGCGACGGAGCTCCTCTCGCGGGCCCTCGACTTCTGGGGCGATCCCGGCCTGAAGAAGGACACCCGTAGTGCGCTTCTCGGCTTTGCCAACCTCGCGCTAGCCGATGCGAACCAGGCGTGGAAGAAGGCGCAGTACCCGGTTCTCGTCCTGAACGCGCTGCGCGTGCTCGTCGCCGTCTCCCCCGACTACCAGACCTGTTGACATGAGCTGCTCCTGCAACGAGTTCTCGCGCGCATCCCTCCTCCGGCGCTCGGTGGCCGAGGCCGGGCGCGGGCTGCCGGTGATCGAAGCCGGCATGCCGCTTCCGGCGGGCAGCGGTCTCAGCCGCCGCACCTTCCTCGCCCGGACGGCCGGCATCGCCCTCTCGGTCTACGGCGCGAGCAAGCTCCCGCTCGGGCTCTTCGAGGAAGGCATCGCGCGGGCGGCAGCTCCGACCGACCCGATCCTCGTCTCCATCTTCCTCGACGGTGGAGCCGACTCGCTCTCGTTGCTCTACCCCGCCGGGGACGCCCAGTACGCCAGCCTCCGCCCCACCCTGGCCCTCGCCCCTGAGGCCGGCCTCTCGTTCGCGGAAGACCCGTCTCTCCACTGGCATCCCTCGCTCGCGCCCCTTGCCGAGCTGCACGGCGAGAGCAAGGTCAGCGTGCTCCCCGCGGTCGGCTACACGAACGCCGACCAGTCGCACTTCACGTCGCGTCACTACTGGGAGGTGGGGGCAACCGACGCTCATCTCCGCACCGGCTGGCTGGGCCGCTACCTCGACGTGGCCGGCACATCCGACAACCCGCTTCAGGGCCTGGCGCTCTC
>Ga0207674_10002070_pt1 | contig 25435 bp, 24 predicted proteins | sample KBSCornC72_FD_184303 | JGI IMG/M metagenome (GOLD analysis project Ga0207674, IMG submission 184303) | Corn rhizosphere microbial communities from Kellogg Biological Station, Michigan, USA - KBS Corn C7-2 (SPAdes) (version 2) | ecosystem: Host-associated > Plants > Roots > Rhizosphere > Soil ...
CGGGGCGAAAAAGCGATGATGCCGCTTAGCCTGTTCGGTGCGGCCAGCTTTGTGGGACTGACGATTTTCACTTGGCTGCTTTGGGGCGCGCTGGGTGGGTTGATCACCCTGGTTCCCTATCTGCTGATCAAGGCCGGCGGCTATTCCGGCACCGGCGCGGGCGCGGCGCTGGTGCCATTTGCCCTCGTGCTGACCGTGGGTTCGCCTGTGATGGGCAAGGTGGCGGGAAAAATGGGGCCGCGCCTGCCGCTCACCTTCGGCGCACTGGTGACGGCCGGTGGATTCCTCTTGCTGCTGCGGGCGGGCGATGCCGCCGATTACTGGACCGATATCTTTCCCGGCATCCTGGTGATCGCCATCGGCATGTCGGGCGCGGTGGCGCCTTTGACCACGGCGGTCCTTTCATCGGTGGACAGCGCCCATACCGGCTCGGCGTCCGGCCTCAATAGCGCGGTGGCACGGGTCGCGGGCATGGTCGCGGTGGCGCTCTTGGGCGGCGTGCTGGGCATGTCGGGCCCGGCCCTGATGCACGGATTCGGTGTTGCGATGATCGTTTGCGCCGCCGCCGCCCTGGCGGGCGCGGCTTGCGCTTTTTTTCTCATCCGCATCGATGGCGGCCGGGTGAAGCCGCCATAGCCGCGCGTCTCTTGTCAATTCTCGAAAGGCGCGCCGTTCAAGCAGAGCCTGCTCGACGACACCCGCGACCAGCTCACCGCCCTGAACCTCTTCTCCGCCGTCCGCCTCGAGGAGGACGAGGGGTTCGATCCCGACGCCCGGTGCGCATACCGCGCGCTACGGGGGCAATACCTCATGCGTCGCTGTATCGGGACAGTCGGGACAACTGGTGGTGCTCGACGCCGGCAGCGGGATTCGTCCGCTGGGACACGAGTTGATGAAGCGGATGAATGGGGCGATGAGCGTGGACATCCTGCTCTCGCACACCCATTGGGATCACATCCAGGGGCTGCCGTTCTTCCAGCCTTTGAACACGAAGGGGAGTGCGGTGCGCATCTTCGGAGCGCCGCAAGCGGGCGTGCCGCTCGAAGAGATTCTCGACCGGCAGATGGATCCGGTGGTCTTTCCGGTTCCGCTCAAGGCGCTGGCCGCGGAGCTGACGGTGACCGAAGTGGGAAGCGGGGCCTTCGAGATCGACGGGTTCAAAGTCGAGGCGTTCCGGTTGCGGCATCCAGGGACCACTTTGGGTTTCCGGCTCAAGCCTATGGCCGGCGGAGCGAGCGTCGCGTACGTGACGGACAACGAGCTGGGATCGGGTGGGACGTACGATGTGCCCCCCGACTGGCACGCCCGGCTGGTGAAGTTTCTGGATGGGGTCGATACGCTGATCCACGACGGGATGTATTCCGACGAGATCATCGAATCGCGGGCCGGCTGGGGGCACTCGACGCCGAGTCAGGCGCTGGACCTGGCCAGAGAATGCGGGTGCCGGCGATTGGTGCTCTTTCACCACGAACCGGAGAACGACGACGCGGCGATCGATCGGCTGCTGGAGCAGGCCCGCCGGGATGGCAAGAAGTCCGCGTCCGGCCTGGTGATCGACGCGGCGCGGGAAGGTATGACCCTGTCTCTCTGACGAGGAGCGTACTTATGTGGAGGCGGATGGCATTCACGCTGGCCCTGGTCCTGTGGGCGCTGCCCGCGGTGAGCGTCGCGCAGGATACGCGGCCCGGCATCGCGGTCCTGCCGTTCGAGAACGGCGGGTCCTACGGCCAGGACAAGGAGAACTTCGATGCCCTGGAAAAGGGTATCGCGGGAATGCTCATCAGCGAGCTCGCCCAGAACCCCGCCGCGCGCGTCGTGGACCGCAGCGAAACGCAGAGATTCCTCGACGAACAGAACCTGGGCAAGGAAGGCCGAGTCGACGCCGCAACCGCCGCCAAGATCGGGAAGCTGGTCGGCGCGAAATACATGGTCATGGGCAACTTCATCGACTTCTATGGCAAGTTCCGGGTGGACGCGCGCATCGTCAACGTGGAGACCAGTGAAATCGTGAAGGTGGTGACCAACGATCCGAAGCTCCAGAAGCGTGAGGATCTGTTCAAGATCATCCAGTCGGTGTCCGAGAAGCTGATGGCGGAGACCAAGCTGCCGCCGCTTCCCTCCGACGTGAGCAAGGCGAGCAAGGCGCGCAACGTGCCCACCGAGGCACTCACCTACTACAGCCGCGCTCTGCTCTACCAGGACCGCGGCGACAAGGCCAAGGCGACCGAGTACTACAACAAGGCCCTGCAGGTCTTCCCCGAGTACACGGAGGCGAAGGAAGGGCTGAAGAAGGTCAACCCGGCCTGATGCTGTGACAGGGTTTCTCGCCGCTCTCGGCAGGGGAACCACGCGCTGGCTCGCCCGAGTGGGCGCGCTGGCGCGTTTCGCGTTTGAGGCGATCACCTCGGCCTCGTCCCTCCCCCGCGCGGGACGCCGGGTGGCCGTCCGCATCCTGCTCAACCAGCTCCGCTTCACTGCGCTCGAGACGGTGCCGCTCGTCGTGTTGCTGAGCGGCATCCTCAGCTTTCTCGTCATCTCCAGTTCGATCGGCCAGCTGGGACGGGTGGGCGCCACCGACCTGATCGGCAAACTCATGGTCGTGGTGATCGTGCGCGAGCTGGGGCCGATTCTGACCGCCTTGGCGGTAGTCGGACGGAGCGGCACCGCCATCACCGCGGAACTCGCGACCAACACCGTGATGGGCGAGGTGCGAGCGCTGGAAGGCCTGGGCATCGACCCGTTCCACTACCTGGTCCTGCCCCGGTTCCTGGGCTGCATGATCTCGGTCTCGGTGCTCATCGTGCTGTTCGATGTGGTTGCCCTCTACGGAGGATTCGTCGGGGCCAGCACCGCCGACATGAGCGGCTCGCGGTACCTCTCGATCGTGCTCGAGAGTCTCACCACGCAGGACGTCGTCCTCACGATTCTCAAGGGACTGAGCTTCGGCGCCATTATCGGGCTGCTTCCCAGCTTCCAGGGACTCTCGGTGCGCCGCGGCCCGACCGAGATCCCCCAAGCGGTCATCCGCGGCACCGTGGGCTCCATCGTGCTGATCTTCGTTCTCTCCGCGATCTTCGTGGCGGTGCTGCAGTGACCGCGGCGCCGATGCTCTCGTTCGAAGGAGTCCCGCTGCTTCGCCTGAGCCGCGATACCCTCTCCCGGCAGCCCAGCGGGGAGCGGGGAACGCCGGCTCTGTTCGCGCTCGACGTGAAAGCCCACGAGACCGTGGTAGTGTTGGGCGATGAATCCAGCGGAGTGGACGCCCTCGGCGCGCTGGCTATGGGGCTGGAGCTGCCGCCATCCGGGCGTGCGACCCTGTTGGGGACCGAAGTCAGGACACTGGATCGCCGAGGGCAACTCGCCTTCCGCAGGCGCGTGGGATACCTTCCCGCCGGAGATTGCTTGCTGCAGAATCTCTCACTACGCGAAAACATCCTGCTGCCGCTCCATTTCGGCAGCGACTTTCGAGAACGCGAAATCGAGGGACGAGTGGACGTGATCCTCGCCCAGCTGCGGATCGTGCGTGTAGCCGACGTGCGCCCGGCCCAGGCCGATCAGGAAGAGCGGCGGCGGGCCGCCATGGCTCGGGCCCTCGCATTCGATCCCGAGCTGGTGATCCTGGAGCAGCCATTTGATGGCCTCCCCGACCGGGTAGCCGCGGAGCTCCTGGAGGTGGCGCGTGGAGGAGAGACCGAAGAAGGCAGCCGGCGTACCCTGTTCATTACCGGCCAGGAGCTTCCCACGCTTCTGCGCAGCCGGGTGGATCGCCTGGTCAGGGTCAGCAAGGGACACGCTGAGGTAGTGAAGGCATGAAGCTGAGCCAACGCGGGAGCGACGCTCTGGTCGGGGTTCTGGTCCTGGCCGCGGGACTCGTGCTCGCGACCGCTTTTGTCATTACCCGGGGCTGGAATGAGCGGCGAATCACCGTGTACATGCTGAGCCCTTCCGTGCTCGACCTTAAGCAAAACACCCGGGTCCTGCTGCAGGGCCTCCAGATCGGTGAGGTGGCCGGGATCTCTCCTAAGGTGGACAGCGTGATGGGTCCGCCGGAATTCGTCGTGGCACTTCGGCTTCGCGAACGCTATCAGGACGGCACTCCGATCGTCCTCCCCCGAGCCACCCGCGCCGAGTTGATCCAGGGCGCCATCCTCGCCGGTGGGGTGGAGGTTTCCCTCATCGTGCCACCCAACGCCCGTTTCGGCCGGCTGGAGCCGGGCGACACGATCCGGGCCAAGGTTCCGCAGACCGCGGTGCAAACGCTCAAGGAAGTCGCCGATTCGCTGAAGACCCAGGTCTCCGACATCCTGCGCGACACCCGGAAACTCCTCACCACACTCGATCGGACCGCGGGCAGCATGGAAACCGAGATGCAGCGCACGGCGCCTGAGGTGCGCCAGACGCTCGCCGATGCCCGGGGTGTGCTCAATCAGTTGAGCCCGGTCCTCGCCACGGCCGACAGCCTCATGGGCGAGACCCGCGGGAGGGTCGGCAGCCTGCACGACTCGCTCACGGCGACCCTCGTCGAGGCCCGGCAACTGATGGATAACCTGGATACTCTGGCCCACGCCGCGACACTGGTCGCGATCGAAAATCGGGAGCGGATCCGGCAGACCGCGGAAAACATCCGGGTGGTGAGCATCAAGATGGAGTACCTCATGGACCAGTTGAGCCGCCGGCCGCTGAAGGTCATCAGCGGCGTCAAGCCGCTGGATCACGATTCGATCATAGCCCAGTCGGACAGCGCGGCCAAGAAATGAAGTTTCTGCTGCTTCACCTCCCGTCCTGGACTCCTGAAATCATCAGCCATCCCCTGGTTCAGGAAGGAGTCGAGGTGCGCCAGGTGAGTTCGGCGTCCGAGGTGGCGGCCGATCACCGCCCGACGGTTCTCCTGCTCGATGCCGTGGCGCGCTCCCATTTCACACCTCACGCCCTGCTGGCCCTGCGCGATGCGGGAGTCGCGGTCCTGGCCCTCGGAGCAAACGGCGAAGAGGACGTGCCCCACGACTTGCCAGCCGAAGCACTAGCGGGATTCGTCAGGGGACCGATCGGAGGACGGCAACTGCTGGTCGGGCTTCGAAGCGCGCTGCTCGTGGCCGCGGCTCGCCAGGACACGCTTCGGGCCAAGGCGGAGACGGCGGCCCGGACCAGCGAGATCACCGAGCTCACCGATATCGGGATCCAGCTCACGACGGAGAAGGACTACAACAAGCTGCTGGACCTGATCCTGAACCAGGCCCGCCGCATCACCCTGTCGGATGCGGGGAGTCTCTACGTGGTGGAGATGGACGACCGGGGCGAGAAACGGCTGCGGTTCAAGCTGAGCCAGAACGACAGCCGGCCGGACATTCCCTTCGTCGAGTTCACCATGCCGATCGATCAGGCGTCGCTCGCGGGATACGCCGCGTCCGAGGGCGAGCCGCTCGTGATCGACGACGTATACATGCTTCCGCCTGACGTGGAGTACGCTTTCAACCGCTCGTTCGACCAGCGCTACGGTTATCGCACCAAGTCCATGCTGGTCATCCCGATGGTGAATCACAACGGAGAGGTGATCGGCGTCCTCCAGCTCATCAATCGAAAGCGGGACTTTTCTGCGCGATTGGCGTCTCCAGAGCAGGCAGACCGGCAGATCATTTCCTACAGCCCGCATACGGTGAAAATCGTCCGGGCGCTGGCGGGCCAGGCGGCGGTGTCAATCGAGAACAGCCAGCTCTACGAGGCGATCGAGCGATTGTTCGAGGGGTTCGTGAAGGCTGCGGTCACCGCGATCGAGCAGCGCGACCCGACGACCTCGGGACATTCCGAACGGGTAGCTACCAGGACAGTCGCCCTGGCGACTCTGGTGGATCGGGTGGACGACGGCCCCTATCGCCTCGTGAACTTCACCCCGGAGCAGATCAGGGAAATCCGTTACGCCGGCCTGCTCCATGACTTCGGCAAGGTCGGCGTGCGGGAGCAGGTGCTGGTCAAAGCCAAGAAGCTGTACAATGACAACTTGACCCTGATCCGGCAGCGCCACGCGTTCATCAGGCGCAGCGCGCAATGGCGGTTTGAGAAGGAGCGGGCCGACTATCTGCTGGCCAACGGCACCAAGGGGTACGAAAGATTTCTCCTCGACCTGGAGGGTCGCCACGAAGCGGAGATCGCTCTCACCGACCGTTTTCTCCGGGTAGTGCTCGAGTCCAACGAGCCGTCGCTACTGGCCGAGGGGACTTTCGAACAGCTCAACGAGTTCTCGACTCGAACTTTCGAAGACATAGAGGGGAATCCGGTCCCGTTCCTCACCGAGCCCGAGGTCAGGATGCTGAGAATTCGAAAGGGTAGCCTGGACGAAGAGGAGCGGCTGGAGATCGAGAGTCACGTCACCCACACCTTCGACTTCCTGCGGCGTATCCCGTGGACCAGGGGGCTGAGCCAGATCCCCGACATCGCCCACGCGCACCACGAAAAACTCAACGGACGGGGCTATCCGCGACGCATTGAGGGCGATGCCATCCCACTGCAGACCAGGATGATGACGATCGCGGATATTTACGACGCGCTGACTGCGCAGGACCGTCCCTACAAGCGCGCCGTGCCCGCCGACCGTGCGCTGGACATCATGCAGGACGAGGTAAAAGGCGGAATGCTGGACTCCCAGCTCTTCCGCCTGTTCGTAGAGCACAAGGTATGGGAGAGGAGCGCATAGGACCGGGTTTATTCCCGGGTGAACCGCTGAAGACCTATCGCGAGGCCAAGGTTGACAGGAACCGCAAGCGCCAGCAATTGACCGTTACCCTGAATCCAGCCCGGCAGGACCTTCCCCAGCAGACCAGCGATCGACAACAGAGCCATCCCCGTGGCGAGCGCGCGTGCCGAACGCACGGGCCAGCTCTTCCCTCGCAGCATTGGGATCAGCAGGACCCCGATGGCAAGCGCCAACACGCTGAACTGCAGTACGTTTTCGTTGCGTCTCGCGATCACATGGTCGGTGAAGGCCCACATTCCGGCTAGGAGCGTTCCCACTATCCCGGTGACCCAGGTCCAGGTCAGGCCGAGGGCGCCGAAGCCGACCCGGGCCCAGTCCGAGCGGGCACAGAGCGTCCCCAGAACGGCGAGCCCGACACCGAAAACCAGTCCTACTATGAAGTAGTTCGGAATCCAGCGCGGCGGGGCGTCGAGCACCGGGTAGGCATTGCTTTCGTAAATTGTCTCTTCAGCCTTCACCAGCGGCACCATGTGGCCTGAGTCGTCGGGGACTCGTACCGCACGAAGATGTTCTCTCAGCTTGAACGGCAGAAACATCTCCTCCCACGCCGACAGCGGCTCGTCCGCTCCGCGCCCGGTGGCAATCTGCATCGCGGTGTAGATCGGGATGTCGTTGGTGGTGAGCCGCTGGGTGTGGAACCGAAAGGTGGTGCCGGCGGGCAGGGTGGAGGTCTGGGCCTTGATCGCCCCACCGACCGCCACATCGAGCGCATCCCGGACCCGGGTCGAGCAGTTGTCGCGATAGTAGTCGTAGCGGTAGAACTTGTTCTCGTCCCGGGAATTCCAGATCAGGAAATCCCGCAGGGCAACTCGCTGCGCCGGAGTAAGGTTGAGCTCCTGCCGCCAGACTGATCGCTGCGCCGCCCGATAGCGCGCCACATCCAAATTGGTGTCGAAACCCGCCATCCAATAATTCATCCGGCCCTGGATGAAGCGGAGCAGGAAATTCTCCTGCCGGAAGCTGAACATCCCGTAGTTGTAGGCGACGCTGGTGCCTTGTTGGTGGTCCTCCACCACGATCGCGTTGTGGCCGAAGCGTTCCCACACCTCACCGCCGGGACCCATGGTGAGTACGGAAATGGACAGTTCGGTGCCGGGAGGACGGGAAGGCGGGAGGGCGGGAGGGCGGGAGGACTGAAGCGCGAAGGCTGAGGGTGACAGAAATGCCAACAGGCAGGCAAGGCAAGCCCCGCGAACGAGGTGTGACTTGGCTGGTTCTCCGACCGCCTTCCCGCCCTCCCGACCTCCCGCCTTCACAACACCACGTCCCTTCCCTCCTTGGCCGACTGATAAATCGCATCGATCACGCGGTGCAGGGTGATCTGCTCCTTGTTATCCGGGGCGGTGGCCTGACCGTGGATGCAAGCCATGAAGTGCGCCCATTCCGCTCGGTAAGATGCGGTGAAGGGATTTTCGCGCCCAATGGATCCGGTGGGTGCGACATCGGTGGGCACACCGTGCAATTCCTTCCACACGTGGAGCGGGTTGATGCCGGCCGTCCCTCGGCTGCCCCGGACGCCGACTCCGAAGCGCTCTCCCTCGCCGATGTGGCGCCACGTGACGTCGATGAAGACCGAGAAATCGTTCTCGCAGACCACGAACGCGCTACCGGAGGGCTCCACACTCCCATCGCTGGAGACATCCAGCGAGGCACTCACCCTCAGCGGCTTGGGCCCGTCCGCGAGCCACAGGCCCAGATCGAGAATCGCGTAACCCAAGTCGAGAATGGCGCCGCCTCCGGCCTCGTCCCGCCGAGTGCGCCATCCGAGCTGGGACCGGCTGGGACGGAAGACGTGCCAGCTCCCGCGAACGCTTTGGACCTTCCCGAGCTCTCCGCTCTGGACGAAGCTGCGGACGATCTGCACGTCGGAGCGGTACCGGTGGTTGAGCGCGACCATCAAGACCCGCTTCTTCTTTTCGGCGGCACGGAGGACCTGCTGCACTTCGGCGGCGTACAGGGCGAGGGGACGCTCGACAAAGACATGCAAATTCGCCGAGAGAGCCGCCATCACGTGGGGTTCATGCAGATGATTGGGCGTGCAGATGGCGATCGCATCGAGCTCTTCGTACTCCAGTAACTCCTCGATGTCGCTGAAGGCATCCGGCACCTTGAAGCGATCGGCCAGGGCCCTGGCCTTCGCCATGTCGGTGTCACAGATGGCCACCACTTCGATGCCCTTGAGCTTCCGCAGCACGGGCAAGTGCGCGACCTGGGTAATCGCTCCGGCGCCGATGACGCCGACTCTGACGGGATCAGCCATCCTTGATCTCCGGGAGTTGGAGAAAGCTCAGTACATCCGCTCGAGCGAAGTGCCGGGGAAGTACGCCGCCAGAATCTGGCGGAAGTCCTGGCCGGCGCGGGCACGGCCGACCGCACCCCATTGACAGAATCCTACTCCATGGCCCGATCCGCGACCGTCGGCAACGAGACCGGTAACCACTCGTCCCTCCCGGCTCTCGGTGAGTGTAAAGGCCCCGCTCCGAAGCAAAGGCTCGTTCACCGGGTGGAGAATCTGTCGTACCGTGGGCCCATCGAACGTGATCTGGTCTTCGTCCACGCCGATCGCAATCCGTGCCACCCGGTCCGAGGCCGTTCGAGCGACCACCTGGACCGAACGTACTTCCCGAAACGGGGTTGAACGAACTCCCCGCAAGATGCTCTTGAGCTGATCGCCGGTCCACTCTTCGCGCCAGCGAAAGCGGGGAGAGAGCCGGCAGTATGCCTGTCCGTTCTCGTCCTCGTCCCGCACCGACTGGAGATAGGGCCGGTTGGCTCCCACGAACACCTCGGTGCCCGCGGCAGTCTGACCGCCGCAAGTCGAATAGAAGAAGGCATCGATCGGGATGCCGTTGAAGGTGAGAGTCTGGCCCGCCGTCTCTCGCACCGCCTCCCATCCGAGCTGGGTCTCGGCCCAGACTCCGCCGTAAACCTGATCTACCACGGTGGGATACAGGTCGAACCCTTCCGTGCGACGCTTCCCGACATTCTTGAGCGCGTAGGTCCTCGAGATCACGGCCTGTGCCGCGAGGGCCTCCCGGTCGGCCGGCTCGCGCTTTCCCATCTCGGCCGAAACAACCCCGGCGAGGTAGTCCTCGAGGGAGACCAGATTGACGACGGTCAGTCCGGTCCGGTCCCGAAACACGCTGGCGCTGCCACGATAGTACCGGCCGGCGATACTCATCAGCGATCCGGAGGCCGGCACGAAGGTCAACGGACCGTCGTGGGTGCTGCTCGATCCGGATCCGTCTCGCAGCTCGAGGCGACCAGCTGAGACCCTCACACTCCAGGTGGAAGAGCGGGAGAGGCTGGCCGTGCCGTCCCCCTCCATGACGCTGAGGTCGGAGTCCGAGCCCAATTCAACCAGCGGAGAGCCGACGAAGAGGCCGATCCTGATCTCCGGGTGGCTGGACCGCGCCGGCGCCTCGACCGGAAACGGGGCCTCCGACGGAGGAGCAGGATTGCAGGTCAGCGTGACGAGACCCCAGGCGACCAGGAGGAGTCTGCGGGGGAACGCGGCGCGCACGACCTCAGCCGCGGTAGTTGCCAAACTTGAGCTCGAGCTCGAAATCCCCGCCACGCAGAAACGCGATCACCTGTTGCAACTCGTCCTTCGACGGCGCGGTGACCCTTATTTCCTCGCCCTGAATGCTGGTCTGGATTTTTTTGAATCCCTGGTCCTTGATCGCCTTCACAATCTTCTTGGCGGTGTCCTGGGGAATTCCCTGCGCGATGCCGATGGTCCGCCGCACGGAGGTGCCCGCTCCGGGGATCGGATCTCCGATCCGGAGGTTCCGGACCGGGACGCCCCGCTTGACCAGTTTGGTCCGCAGGATGTCGAGCAGCGCTTCCATCCGGAACTCATTGTCGGCCGCGAGGCGGATTTCTGCCTTGGGACGATCGAGCTCAATGGTGCAGTGGCTGTCCTTGAAGTCGTAGCGCTGGCCGACTTCTTTCACCGCCTGGTTCACCGCGTTGTCGACCTCCTGGAGGTCGGCGCCGGTCGAAATATCAAAGGAAGGGTTGGCAGCCATCGTGCGATTGGATGTGAGATGATGTCGGTTTCGGGGTGAAATGTAGTCCCGCCTCCTACGCATTTCATCCCAAAGCGCTCGCTTGACAGGATTCCCCAAGAATCATAGGTTGAGTTCACGGCGGACGGATTTATGGCCACTTGCTCCCGCCGGGGGATCTTCCCCGAACCAAAGAGCTAAAGCGCCGGGTGGTCATTCCCTGCGCTCAGATCGGCAGGGATTTTCATTTTGAAGGAGTTGTACCGGCAAATGAGCGCCCGTTCCCGGATGTGCTGTCGAATCATGTGCATGTGTCCACCCCTCAGGGTGGGCCGTGTTCTCGGCATGCGTCGGATCGGGGTAGTCGCGTACCCATAGCAGCAACATTCGACCATTGCGAGGCCCGGTTCACCGAGTGAACCGGGCCTTTTCGTTTGCAGGAAGTTAGTCGCCAACACCACGGAGCCGATAATGCCATTGCATCCCGACACCCTAGCGATTCACGCGGGACAGGTACCCGATCCCGCCACCAACGCCCGAGCCGTGCCGATCTATTCGACCACCAGCTACGTGTTCAACAACACCACGCACGCGGCGGCGCTCTTCGGTCTCAAGGAATTCGGGAACATCTACACCCGCATCATGAACCCGACGACCGATGTGTTCGAGAAGCGGTTGGCGGAGCTCGAGGGCGGTGTCGCAGCACTCGGCCTGGCGAGCGGACAGGCGGCGGAGACGCTCACTGTCCTCAACCTCGCCCGCGCGGGAGACAACCTGGTGTCCTCCCAGACGCTCTACGGGGGCACCTACAATCTCTTTGCCTACACTCTGCCCAAGTGGGGCATCACCACGAAGTTCGTGGACATCCACAATCTTGATGCGGTACGCGACGCCATTGACGAGGGCACCAGGCTGCTCTTCGTCGAGACGATCGGCAATCCACGGCTCGACGTCCCCGACTTCGCCGCCCTGGCCGAAATCGCCCATTCGGCGGGAATCCCGCTCGTGGTGGACAACACCTTCGGCGCGGCGACCCTGAGCAGGCCGATCAAGTACGGCGCCGACATCATCATTCACTCGGCGACCAAGTGGATCGGCGGACATGGCACGGCGATCGGTGGTGCGGTGGTGGACGCGGGCAACTTCGACTGGGCCAGCCCGAGCGCTCGCAAGCGCTTCCCCGAGTTCTCGACGCCTGACCCGTCGTATCACGGGCTGGTCTACACGCAGGCGTTCGGTCCGCTCGCCTTTATCCTCAAACTTCGGGTCCAGCTGCTGCGCGATCTCGGGCCCGCGCTGTCGCCCTTCAACGCATTCCTCTTCCTGCAGGGGCTCGAGACACTGCCGCTCAGGATCCAGCGCCACTCGGAGAACGCGCTGGCCGTGGCCCACTGGCTCGCCAAGGACTCGAGGGTGGAATGGGTGTCGTACCCCGGCCTCGAGAGTCACCCGGAGCATCGGAACGCGCGTCGCTACTTGAGCGGTGGGTTCGGCGGAGTCCTGACTTTCGGAGTGAAGGGTGGGCACGCCGCAGCCAAGGCCGTGATTGACAAGGTGAAGTTGTTCTCGCTCCTGGCCAACGTGGGAGACGCCAAGTCGCTCATCATCCATCCCGCGTCCACTACTCACGAGCAGCTCACTCCGGAGCAGCAGATCGCGACTGGTACCACTCCGGAGCTGATCCGGCTCTCGGTCGGCCTGGAGGACGTTCGCGACCTCATCGCCGATCTCGATCAGGCGCTGGGCGGCGAGCCAGCCACCGATGCTCCGCCGGCCCGGCAGGCCGCGGGAGTCGCCGGATGAGTCGCAAGCCGGTGATCGTGAAACTCGGGGGAGACGCGCTGGCCTCTCCCGAGCGTATCGCAGCAGCGGCTCGTCGGGTCCAGCTGCGTGCAGCGGCAGGCCCGGTCGTGGCCGTGGCCAGCGCGCGCCGGGGAGTCACCGACCATCTGCTCGGGCTGGTGGATGAGGTACGCTCGGCCGCGGGCGGGACCAGCGGGCCGGTCTCGGAAGCGGATCGCGCGGTAGCAGCGGGCGAGGTGGTCGCCGCCTCGCTGCTGGCCCTGGCGCTTCAGCAACTCGGTGTACAGGGCGTGTCGCTCGACGCACGTGAGGCAGGGTTACGAACCGTCGGTCGCGCGGGGCACGCACACATCGGCGCCGTGGCGACCAGGCGCCTCACCCGGCTGCTGCAGCGTGACGCGGTACCGGTCGTGACGGGGTTCCAGGGATGGAATCGGGGGCGCGTCGTCACGCTCGGCCGCGGAGCGACCGATGTAACAGCGGTAGCTCTCGCCGTGGCCCTCGAAGCGGATCACGCGGAATTCGTGAAGGACGCGCACGGTCTTCGCACCGCGGATCCTAAGCTAATCCCCGAAGGGCAAGTCATCGGCGAAGCGCCGCATTCCTTCCTCAGTACCCTGGCAGCCGCCGGGTCCCGGGTAATTCATCCTGAAGCAGCGCAACTGGCCGAACAGCGCGGGTTAACACTCGAGTTCCATGCCATCGATGGCGAGGGGCCAATCACGAGAATATCAGCCCTCGCGCCGGGTGAGGCCGTTCGCGCGGTGGCCACCGGTCCAACCGATGGCGTAATGGTCCGGCTTACGGCGGTGAGCAGTACGCCATTGGACGACCCGCTCCGGGTGACTGAGTCCCTCCATCGTGCCCTTCGGGCCGAGAGCATTCCAGTCATCGAGGTTGATCCTGAGGTGAGCCGGGTAAGCGTCACCGTGCCCGCGGTGTTTGGCGCCCAGGCGACCAGAATCGTGCACTCCATTTTCGTTTTGAACGCGACGCTCGCCCGAGACGTACGGCGGGCATCCTGACAAGGAGCGGAGAGCTCCAGGGAGGTACCATGTCGGAGATCGATGAAGTCCTCAAGAGAAATCGGCGGTACTCGGGTGAGCGAGCCCCGGTGCTGCTGCCCCTACCCCCGTCCCGGCACCTCGCGATCGTGACGTGCATGGATGCCAGGCTCGACCCGGCCTCGGCGTTCGGCCTCGCCGAAGGCGATGCGCATGTGATTCGGAATGCCGGCGGGAGAGCTCAGGATGCGATCCGCTCCCTGGTGATCTCGCAGCGGCTCTTGGGTACGACGGCGATCACCGTGGTGCATCACACCGAGTGCGGCATGCTTACCTTCGCCAATGACGATCTCTACAAGAAGGTCGAGAAAGAGCTCGGTTCGGACGCGAGTAGCATCGACTTCCTCCCCTTCCCCGACCTCCAAAAGAGCGTCCGGGATGACGTCGAGTTTTTGCGCAGGAGTCCCCTCATTGCGCCCGATACCGAGATTCGTGGCTTCGTCTACGACGTAAAGACCGGACAACTCTCGGAAGTGAAGACAGTCGAAACGGCCGGGAGCACGCGGTGACGCCCGGGCGATGTCCCGCGGCTGGCATGTCGAGGAAGGCGGGAGAAGCATGACGCTTTCCCCCGCCCCCGTCGCGCCAGTCCGCGATCTTCAGCTGGGAGATTTCCGCACCGAACGAGGCGGAATCATTCGTCGCGCCAGGCTGCGCTACCGGACCTATGGCGATCCTGAGCTGGGAGCCGAGCGCGGTTGGGTGCTCGTGTTCCACGCGTTGACCGGAAGCCATGAGGTGCACCAGTGGTGGGAACCGCTTCTCGAACCGGGCAAGCCGCTGGATCCTGCCCGACGCCCGATCCTCGCGGCCAATCTCCTGGGTGGCTGCTACGGCTCGAGTGGCCCGGCTCCGGGAGATCCGAGCGCAGAAAACTTTCCGGATCTCACCACCGGCGACCTCGCCCGGGTTCACGGCCAATTACTCGAGGAGTTGGGTATCACCCGGCTCGCCCTGGCCACCGGAGGGTCGCTGGGCGGCATGGTGGCGCTCCAGTGGGCCAGGCTGGCCACCGTGCCTACCGAGAGTGTCGTGGTCTTTGCCGCGCCCGCGAGGACTACGGCCCAGGCCATTGGGTGGAATGCCGCGCAGCGACTCGCCATCGAAGCGGATCCCCGCTGGCAGGGAGGGTGCTACTCGCCGGGCGAAGGGCCGGCGGCCGGTCTCGCCGCCGCCCGGGCAATCGCGATGATCACCTACCGGAGCGCGATCGAGTTCGAAACCCGGTTCGGCCGCCGACAGACTCGCGGGGCAGGACAGTTCGATGCGGAGTATTACCTGAGGCGCCAGGGGGACAAGCTGGTCGCACGATTCGACGCGGCCAGCTATGTCAGCCTGATGCGAAGCATGGATCTCCATGATGTGGGAGACACAAGCGTCGCCGCCGGGCAGACACGGCCTCGGGTCAACCGGCTGATTGGCGTCGGCATCGATACCGACATCCTCTACTACCCCGACGAAGTGGAGCAGTGGGTCGCAGCCTACGCCGCCGCCGGAGTCGACGCCCGTTATCGGGAGATCAAGTCACCCTACGGGCACGACGCTTTTTTGATCGAATGGGACGGGGTGGAAGGGATACTCAGGGAGGCGTTGGGGGGAATTGAAAATTGGTAATTGGTAATTGAAAATTGAAACTTCGAGGTGATCAAGCTTTCAATTTTCAATTATCAATTTGCAATTACCAAATTTGCCGTCAGGCCAGGAAGCTCTCCAGCGCTCTCGCTCGACTGACGTGCCGCAGCCGGGTAAGGGCCTTCTCCTTGATCTGGCGGACCCGTTCACGGGTGATGCCCAGCAGGCTGCCGATTTCTTCCAGGGTCATCGGCTCGGGACCATCAAGGCCGAAGTAGAGCCGCAGGATCTTGGCCTCCCGTTCCTTCAGAGTCCCCAACACCTCCTCGATCGATTCGCTGAGAGCGTGCTCGAACGTGTCCGAATCCGGACCGGGATTCTGCGTGTCGGGGAGATAGTCCAGCAGCTTGTTGTCTTCGCCGGGAGTAAGCGGAGCGTCGAGGGAAAGGTGATTCTGGGAGATGGAGAGGGTTTTCTGCACCTCTTCCATCGAGATGTCCATTCCCTCGGCGATCTCGGACGGAGTGGGTTCCCGGCCCAGCTCCTGGAGCAGTGCGGAGGACCGCTTGCCAATCCGATGCAGGGTCCCGGCCCGGTTGAGCGGAACCCGGACGATCCGGCTCTGCTCGGCCAGGGCCTGGAGAATCGCCTGCCGGATCCACCAGACCGCATAGGAAATGAACTTGATGCCCTTGGTCTCGTCGAACTTGTGAGCCGCGCGGATCAGGCCGAGGTTGCCCTCGTTGATGAGGTCGGCGAGGGAGACGCCCTGATTCTGGTATTTCTTGGCGACCGAGACCACGAAGCGGAGATTGCTGCGGACCAGCTTGTCGAGTGCCTCCTCGTCCCCGGTGCGGATTCGCTGGGCGAGCGTGACCTCCTCCTCCTGCGGGATCAGCGGGTACTTGCTGATTTCCCGGAGATACTGATCCAGCGAACCTTCATCAAATGAGTGGCCTCGCTTGCCGGTGCCGACTCGCATTGGTCTCATCAGACTCGACCTCGGGGCGGGCAGAGGGAGGGATGACTTGAGAACCTTAGCCCCGCGCTATCGGAGGCGCAAGCGGGCCAGAGCGGGATATCACACTTCATAGTTATCGATCTGAGCTCGCTGCAGCGTACCGGAAAAATCCGCATAGCCTACTTTGGTCTCGGAGTAGAACTCAAACACCTCCCAGCCTCCTTCCCGATGACCATTGCCGGTCTGCTTGACGCCTCCGAACGGCAGGTGGGCCTCTGCTCCGATAGTGGGTGCGTTCACATAGGTTATTCCGTTGTCCAGTTCCTGGAGTGCCCGGAATGCGCTGTTCACATTGCGGGTATAGATCGAGCTGGAAAGCCCATACCGCACCCCGTTGTTGATTTGGATCGCCTCGTCCAGAGAGCCCGCCCGGATCACAGCCAGCACCGGCCCGAAAATTTCTTCCTGCTCGAGCCGGCTGCCTGGCTTCACCCCGGTGAACACGGTCGGCTGGTAGAACCAACCACGATTTAGCCTGGTACCCCGGGGTCGCGACCCGCCCTGGACAAGCTCGGCACCCTCCTCGAGGCCGAGTGCGACGTAGCGCTCGACCTTTTCCCGCGAAGCCTGGTGAATCAGGGGGCCGATTTCCGTCCCCCGCTTGCGGCCATCCCCCAGTCTCAGCGCTCCAACAGCCGAGACAAGATTCGCAACGAACCGGTCGTGAATCTTTCGGTGCAGGATAAGACGGCTCGTCGCGGTGCACCTTTGTCCGGTCGTGCCGAAGGCACCCCAGAGCACGCCCTCGAGCGCCAGATCGAGGTCGGCGTCATCCATCACGATCATCGCGTTCTTGCCGCCCATTTCCAGCGAGACTCGCTTGTGCATCCGCCCGCCGGCTTCGGCGATGGTCGAGCCGGTCGCGGTAGAACCGGTGAAGGAGATGAGCGGAACGTCGGGATGCTCCACCAGCGCCCGACCCGCGACTTCGCCACGTCCATGGACCAGTTGGATCACTTCGGGCGGGAGTCCCGCCTCGAGGGCCAGCTCGACTAATCGGTGTGCACTGTGAGGGACGTCTTCCGAGGGCTTCAGTACCACGCTGTTTCCACACAGCAACGCGGGAAACATTTTCCAGGTGGGGATCGCCATCGGAAAATTGAATGGCGTGACCAGGCCCGCGATACCGATTGGCCGGCGATAGCTCATGGCCCACTTGCTGCGCAGCTCGGAGGGAACCGTCCGTCCGAAGAGGCGACGCCCCTCACCGGCGGCGTAGTAGGCCGTGTCGATCCCCTCTTGTACGTCGCCCCGTGTTTCCGACAGCACTTTGCCCATCTCGCGGGTCATGCCGGCGGCAAGCTCTTCCTTCTTCCGGGCGAGCAGGTCGCCCAGCCCGCGCAGCAGATCGCCCCTCGCTGGAGAGGGCACGGCCCTCCACGCTTCGAATCCCCGACGGGCTGAACGCACCGCGGCTTCGACGTCTTCCGGACCCGAATCGGGGAACCGGCCGATGAGATCGGAAGTGTCCGCGGGATTCCGATTCTCGAAATACGCTCCGGAGAGCGGCGGCACCCATTTCCCGCCAATGAAGTTCTTAAATGTGATTGGCATTCGGGAAGGTCAGGAGCAGACCCAGTAGGCGAGGTGCTTCGCGTAGCCGACACGGGGCAGGATCTCCCGGCCTGCGAGGAAGATGCCCCATAGCACGACCAACAGAGAGAGCGTATGAGCCCAGCCGAGTCGGCGGTACCAGGAGGAGATACCGCTCCACACTCCGGCCACGACCACAGTGATTGCCGCAACCAGATAGAAATAGAGCTCGACTCCACACTGATGGGCATACGGCCACTGGGTCATCGCACCGGCCAGGGTCAACCCCAGCAAGACCCGCAGCCACGTAGCAACCGCGGCGCGCTTCGGCACCACCGCAGGCGCCGTGGAACCCTTGGTCGCGACCGGCGCCGCCGCGGTAGGCGCCGGGCCGCGCGCCATGGCCTTGTCGATCGCCGCCAGCTCCTTGTCCCAGTCCCGGGGCTGGTCGCTCATGGAGTCTCCCGGCTCAGCCCGTAGCGCTCGATCTTCTTGTAGAGATTCGAGCGCGGCATCTTGAGCGAACGCGCGGTCTCCGACACGTTCCAGTCATGCTCGCGAAGTTTGCTGGCGAGGAACGACCGCTCCGCCTCGTGCTTGAAGGCCTCGAAGGTACCGTCCGGAGGCGCACCCGCTGCTTCGACCACGTCGCTGACCGTGGTGTCGCCCAGCAGACGGCTCACATCGGCCGCAGTCACCGTCTTGCCCGGTGCCAGGATCAGCAGTCGCTCCACCGCATTGCGGAGCTCGCGGACGTTCCCCGGCCAGTGCCGTGACTGGAGGCGCTGGACCGCGGTCTCCTCGAAGCGGCGGCCCGGCACGCCTCCGTTCGCCGCGAGCTGCTGGGCGAAATGCTGCACCAGCGCCGGAATGTCTTCCCGGCGCTCTGCCAGCGGTGGGACGCGAATGGGGACCACGTTGAGCCGATAAAACAGATCGTCGCGGAAGCGGCCCTCGGCAATTTCCTCGGCAAGATCCTTGTTGGTCGCAGCGATGACCCGAACATCCACCTCGATCGCTTTGGATCCGCCGATCCGGGTGACGATCCCTTCCTGCAGCGCCCGCAGCACCTTGGCCTGGGCCGACGGAGCCATGTCTCCGATCTCATCCAGGAAGAGGGTGCCTTCATCCGCCAACTCGAACTTCCCTTCTCTGTCAGTTACGGCGCCGGTGAACGAGCCCTTCATATGGCCGAAGAGTTCACTTTCGATCAGCTCCGAAGGAATCGCGGCGCAGTTTACCTCGACGAATGCCTTTCGCTTCCGCGGTGAGGCCTCATGGATCGCGCGGGCGACCAGCTCCTTGCCGGTTCCGTTTTCTCCGGTGATGAGAACCCGTGCGGGTGTCGGGCCGACCCGATCGATCAGGGCACGCACTTCCCTGAGGGGGGGACTGTCTCCGACCATCGCATGGCGGGCGTCCTCCGCTCCACGCAGGCGGCGATTCTCTCCCGCCAGGGCGGACTGGTCGAGCGCGTTGCGCACCGTCACCAGCAAACGGTCGGTATCGAGCGGTTTCTCGAGGAAATCGAAGGCGCCACGTTGGGTCGCCTGCACCGCGGTCGCGATGGTCCCATGGCCCGAGATCATCACTACGGTCGCGCCGGGATCCAGCTCGCGCAGCCGGGTGAGGGTCTCCAGCCCGTCGAGTCCCGCCATTTTTACGTCGAGAAACACCAGTTGGGGGCGGAACTCGGGGTAGACCGTGATTGCCTCGCCGCCGGAGCCCGCGCTGCGGACCGTGTGGCCCTCATATTCCAGGACCTGTTTCAGAGCCTCGCGGATACCGGGTTCGTCGTCAATCACCAGAATGCGCTGGGTCATTGCTTCTGCGCCGGGTAGAGGATGGCCTTGTCAGGCTGGATCCTGAGACCGCCGATGCCCGCCGGTAAAGGTATTCGAATCCGGCTATCACGTGTGGCGAATACCCGCTGGGCGATGTTCTGCGAAATCGACTGAGGAAGCGTAATTCCCCTGATGGTGACTTGCTCGACCGTCCAGTCGGCAAATCCCGGCTTGGGCACCGAGACCGGCCCGGCCGCGGCTACCGGCTCCCACGGATTCAGCATGCTGGCGAAGGGACCCAGTTGGTCCTTCGGGATGACCTTGGTGTCGAGCCGACCGTGCAGCTCGAGACGATTCTCGCCGAGGGTGACGCCGAGGCTGTCCACATGCGAGCGGGCCTCGGCAGGCAGTCCCGCCGTTATGAGAGAGGCAAACTCGGCCGTGCTCAGGATGACCGAATCGGCCTTCCAGCCATGCAGAGAATCGACTCGGTCCCGGGCCTTGGCCAGCGACTTGGCGCTGGGACGGGCAACGCCCATCCCGTCGGACTCCTCGGTCTGCGCCTTCGGCCGAGCAATTCTCATGAGGTCCGAGCGGAAGAGCCAGGCTGCGCTGACCAGCGTGGCAAGAATCAGTATTCCAAGAATGCGAAATAGGAATCGCACGGTGGCCTAGTGGGACAGGGGAAAGTTCGCCAGCGGAGTGTGCACCGCGCCTCCCGGTCCAGGCCGGCTGGCAAACAGAACCATCGCGTCGAGCACGAAGGGGAGTGAAGGGCGGATTGTGGAGAGCCGCTTGAGGGAAAAACGGTCGAGACGGGCTCCGTCCTTGACCCGGCCAAGGGTAATGTGGGGATGAAACACTCTGGCCTCGCCGGGAAATCCCAGCCCCTCGCATTCCTGCTCCACTCGATGGGCGAGCAGTTCGAGAGCGGGGGGAGCGTCGAGTCCAATCCAGACCACCCGGGCCCGTTCCAGCGCGGGGAAACCGTTCACCTCGTTTGCCGTCACCGCGATTGGCGACATGCCGGCCGTGGTGCGACCCAGTGCGGTTGAGATCTCGGAGACTCTTGTCTCCTCGACCTCGCCGAAAAACTTGAGGGTGAGGTGCAACCCCTCTTTGGGTACCCAGCGCACCGGCGAGTCGGGCACCGCGAAGTCCTTGAGCAGATCTCCGATCGCCTGCTGTACTGCACGAGGAACTGGAAGCGCCACAAACAGCCTCATCCGCTCAACACCGGCAGTTCGGTCAGCAACCCGCCACGGCGGTAGCCTCTCGGATCCAACCGCACATCGGCGATGCCGAGCGCCTGGAAGCCCGAGAGGACTCGAGGCCAGCTGCGCTCAACCAAGGGGATTTGTTCCGGATGCACCTCGATTCGGACGTGATCGCCATGATGACGGGCCCGCAGGTCGCCGGATACGCCGATCTCCCGAAGCAGCGCCTCGCCGGCTTCGACCTGGCGTAACCGCTCGACGGTCACCGGCAATCCGTACATCACCCGGCTGGAGAGGCAGGGGGCAGCGGGAGCATCCCACACCGGAATACCCAAGTCCCGCGCCGCTTCACGAATCATCGGCTTCGACCAACCAAGCTCCGCCAGCGGTGAGCGGATCTCATGCTCACGCGCGGCCCCCATGCCAGGACGATGCTCTCCGAGGTCGTCGGCGTTGGTCCCATCGATAATCGTGTCGAAGCCACGGGCAGTCGCAATCACGCGAAGCCGACCCCACAGCTCCTGTTTGCAGAAGTAGCAGCGATTGGTCGGGTTGGCGACGTAGTCGGAATCCTCCATCTCGCCGGTCGCCACTTCGAGGAGCGGCACTTCGAACTCTCGAGCGACCCGAATCGCGGCGGCGTACTGCGCGGCGGGATAGGACGGGCTCCGTCCGATCACAGCGAGGAAGCGGTCCGGCCCCACGGCACGCGCACCGGCCACCGCCAGCAGCGCCGAGTCGACACCCCCCGAGTACCCCAGCAGCACTCGGCCCAGACCCTGGAAATGACTGGTCAGCGACGAGAGATCCGGCATGCCGGGTAACGTACTAGGGTTGACGTGGAAGACGCCATAAGCCATAGGCCTTAAGCTTAAGGTATTCGGCTTACTGCTAATGGCTTACGGCTTAGGGCCTATGGCTGACGAACTCTCAATCAACAATCGAGTCAGCATCCCCCTCAGCGAGCTGTCCTTCAGCGCCTCTCGCTCCGGAGGTCCGGGGGGACAGCACGTAAACACCTCCTCGACCAGAATCGAGCTTTGGTGGGATCTGGCAGCGAGTCCCAGTCTCGACGACGAGTCCCGCGCCAGAGTCGCGAGCCGGCTCGCCTCCCGCTTGGTTGACGAGGGCCGCCTTCTGCGTCTCGTCTCCAGCGGCAGCCGAAGCCAGGCGCAGAATCGCGCCGAAGTGATCGAGCGGTTTCGCAGCGTCCTGGCCGCTGCGCTGAGGGAGGTCAAACCACGGAAGCGGACCCGTCCGACCAAGGCCTCGAAGGAGCAGCGCCTCCAAGGCAAACGGCACCGGGGAGAGACCAAGCGCCAGCGCCGCCCGCCCAGTCACGATGAATAGTGGCAGCAACATCGTCGCGGTTGATCCGAAGGCGCCGGATCCGCTGGCCATTTCCCAGGCCGCCGACCTCTTACGCCGCGGCGACCTCGTGGCCTTCCCTACCGAAACGGTCTACGGCCTCGGCGCCAATGCGCTTGAGGAAGCGGCGGTCCGTCGCATTTTCGAAGCGAAGGGTCGACCCTCTCACAATCCTCTCATCGTGCACGTCGCCCGCGTCGAGGCGGCGCGAGCGCTCACGCCACGATGGTCGGAGTCAGCTGAACGACTCGCGCGGACGTTCTGGCCGGGGCCGCTCACCCTGGTTCTTCCCAAGGCAGCCAGCGTTCCTGATTTGGTTACCGCGGGCCTTCCCACAGTCGGGATCCGCGTACCCAATCATCCGGTGACCTTCGCGCTGCTCTCCGCCGTGGAGCTGCCGATCGCCGCACCGAGCGCTAACCGCTCTGGCGAGGTGTCGCCGACCACGGCGCAGCACGTCGCGCGGAGCCTGGGAGACCGCGTCCTCCTGATACTCGATGCCGGTCCTACCGAAATCGGAATCGAGTCCACGGTCGTGGATGTGACCGGAGACAACGCGATCCTGCTTCGCCCCGGAGTCATCTCTTCCGAGCAGTTGGCGGAGGTCGTGGGTCCACTCGAGACCTTCTCAGCCCGTCCGGATGCTGCACTGCCTTCTCCCGGAATGCTGGACCGGCATTACGCCCCGAAAACCCCGCTCCGGTTGTTCGAGACTGCGGAGCGAGGCGCCGTTGAAACCGAGATCCGGCAGGCCAGGGCGCGGGGGAAGCGGGTAGGCGTGATGGCCTGGAGCAAGGAGGTGAACGGGGGCGACCCTCTCATTATCCTCCCCCCAAGTCCACTGGCGTCCGCCCGCATCCTCTATTCCGTGCTGCACCGGCTGGATGAGGAAGGATGTGATTTGATCCTGGTGGAGCGGCCGCCGAGCGAACCGCGGTGGGCCGCAATCCAGGATCGACTGGAGCGCGCCGCGCGACCCTGACCTGACATTCTGTCAGAATAGGACAGGATGTCTCGGCGAAGGGCGTACTCTCCGAGCGCTTGCCGGGGGCAAAGTGGCATGCTCTCTGCCTTGGGGGGCTTCCTCCGCCGGGGCAGAAGGCAGAAATGGACCTCTCGCATGGGCCTTATCCATCGTCTGGCTGTTCTCACGGCCGCCATGGCCATCCTGCTGGTCTTGGGCTCGACCGAGATCGCGCTCTCCTGGTCCGAACGGTCTCGACTGGATGACCTCCGCAGCGAATCGGTCGCACTGGCCGAGACCTGGGCCAAGTACATCACCCGTCTCGCTCCCACGGGTGACTCCACCGCAATCGCACAGGGTCTGGCCGGGTGGCCCAGCCAGCACATCACCGCCACATCCGCCGCGGTATGGCGTCGGCAGGGAGACCGGCTCACGCTCGTCGCCGCGAGCGGAACGATCAGCGATCCAGTCCCGACCAACGAGGAGTACCAGGCCATCCAATCCAATGCACTACGGACCTGGCAGGTACGGGATAGCGCTCCCGCGTGGAGAGTCGCGAAGCCGCTCGGTGGCATCCGCCCATATGGCGTTCTGAGTGTCGAAGTCTCGACCCGGACCTTGCAGGCCTGGGCCCGGCTGGAAAGGAAACGCAGCTACACCTTCGCGGTAATTGCAGCACTCCTGCTCGCGGCGAGTGTCGCCTGGCTCACCGCCCAATGGGTGGGCAAACCGCTGAGCGCTTTGGGTTATACGCTGGATCAGGCGCACGCCGGAGTCGAGTCGGCTCCTCCGGCCGTGGAGATCGGTCCCAATGAATTCCGCGGGCTCGCGCGACGATACAACGACCTTCGCGAAGCGCTATCGGCGAGGCAGCGGGAAAGCGAAGCACGCGGCGCGCTGCTCTCATTGGAGGAGAAGGCGCGAGGATTGGATCGGCTGGCTTTGTCGGAAGAGACGGCGGCGGCATTCGCCCACGAGATCGGTACGCCGCTGAACACGTTAAGCGGGCACCTGCAGCTCCTGCGCGATGATCTTCGAGCCGCCGGCTCTCCGCTCGCGTTGGAACGGGTTCATTTGTTGCTGGGACAGCTCGACCGGCTGACAGGAATCGTGAAGAGCCGGCTGGAGCGTCGAGCCTGGCCTACGCCAGCGCTCCGCCCCACGGATCTGGGCGGTGTCGCGGAACGGGTGCTCCGGTTCTTCGAGCCGACCATGGCCGAGCAGGGAGTCCGAGCCGAGTTGGTGCCGGCCGGAGCCGCCCTGAGCAAATCCATGGCGATGTCTGACGGAGCGCTGGTGGAGCAGATCCTGCTGAACCTGGTCAAGAACGCCATCGAGGCGATGCCGCAGGGTGGAAAGATCGAAGTTCGGACGGGCGGATCCGCCTCGGAGGCTTGGCTTGAGATTCGCGATACCGGGCCCGGCCTGGCGGCGGAAGCGAAGCGCCACCTCTTCAATCCGTTCGTGACCACCAAGGGACTGGCGGGTACCGGGTTGGGGCTGGCGGTGAGCCAGCGGTTGGCCAGGAGCCTGGGCGGGGATCTCGAGCATATTCCAACCGAGCGGGGGACGGCGTGGCGGCTTTCACTTCCCTCCGCCTTAGAACGGACGGCGTGACGTGGCTATAAGCGTGGCACTTTCTCCGAGACTTCTGCTGGTCGACGACGACGAGGCGGCTTGCCGTCTCCTTTCCGAAGTACTGGAGCGGGAGAGCTATCAGATCGTCCGGGCCCTCTCCGCTTCCGAAGGACTCGCGAAGCTGGGACGCGAAGGCCCCTTCGACGCAGTCCTGACCGACCTCCGCATGCCCGGCTCGAGCGGGCTCGATCTCCTGCGCGTGGTGCGCGAGCGGGATCCGAACGCGATCGTCATCGTGCTCACCGCCTTCGGCGACGCGGGCACCGCGGGCGAAGCGATCCGCGCCGGCGCCCACGATTTCATCAGCAAGCCCTACGATATCGGCGAGTTGCGGCTGGTGCTCTCGCGCGCGCTCGAGCGGAAACGGCTCCAGGTCTCCCGGAACGACGAGAGGTACAACGGTTCTGATGGACGGCAGGAACAGGACCCCGAGCTGGTAGGCCACAGTCCCGCCATCATCGGCGTGATGAAAACTGTGGCCCGGGTGGCACCCAGTCAGGCCAGCGTGCTGGTTTCAGGAGAGACCGGGACGGGCAAGGAGCTGGTGGCGAGGACGGTCCATCGCTACTCGGAGCGGAGCCGCGCCAAGTTCGTCGCGGTCAATTGCTCCGCGCTCGCCGAAGGGCTGCTGGAGAGTGAACTGTTCGGACATGTCCGTGGCGCTTTCACCGGCGCGCAGACCGCACGACCCGGCCTCTTCCGGGAAGCGGACC
>Ga0207674_10002071_pt1 | contig 25430 bp, 27 predicted proteins | sample KBSCornC72_FD_184303 | JGI IMG/M metagenome (GOLD analysis project Ga0207674, IMG submission 184303) | Corn rhizosphere microbial communities from Kellogg Biological Station, Michigan, USA - KBS Corn C7-2 (SPAdes) (version 2) | ecosystem: Host-associated > Plants > Roots > Rhizosphere > Soil ...
TCAGGCGGCCCATGTTGTAAGCCATGCCGCGAAGGCTGTCCACGCGTCGGTTCCCGATATCGCCAGCCGCAGCGGGTACGAAGCGATCAGCAGCATCGCCCCGGCCAGAAAAACCTTGTTCAATCTGTCGTTCCGCCGCGTGTCGTATATCACCAGCATGATCGCCAGGATCGCCGGTATCCCAAAAAACGCCAGCGGACCCAACGCGTCAAAAACCGACAGATGAATGCGGCCAAGCGCGGGCGGCAAAAAATTCAAAGCCGTCAGGATCATCAACCGCTTGTGATTTGCCGCCTGTTTGCGATAATAAATGGCCGCGCTGAACAGGATCACGAACATCACAAGGTCGAACAAGGGCACGGCAAGAAATGAAAGCCGCGGAATGCCCGGTGGTGTTGACGCAGCGCCGTTCTTGGCTGCAGCCACGGCAACAAAAAATCCGACAATGACTATCGCGACTGCAAGGCCGATCGCTGTGTAGCCCAGTTTTTGATGGACTTTGATACTTTTCGACCGTATTAGCCAAACCTGAGCGACAAACAGCGCGACCCACGCGGTCATCAACACCCCGTGAATATGAACCAAAACAGAGGCAAGCGCCGGTGCATGAAAAAACTCCTTGAAATAATAGGTCGGACCGAAGCCAATAAGAATGAGAAGTGCGAAAAGAATGGAAACGATCAAGAAGAGTCTGCGCTCATAGCTGCGTCGGATGGCGCTTTCATTAATTGCCATGGGATTTCCTCAACGAAATTGTTTTGTAAAAACGGGCCCGCCGCGATTTAAACTCGATTTTGACTTTATGTCAAGAAAAAGAACGTGCATCGTAACTGGAGGCGTCTTCCCTCAGAAGCGGAACGAGCTCTTATAGATCTTTTCTGCGGTAGATAGCCATGCGCTCGCGGACGAGCGTTTCGCAAAAACCGTCCTCTTCGACAAGTTCCTGAAGGGTTCGATTTTCTATCAGTGGTTTTGGGATCAAAGCACAGATCGCAAAAATGTCGGCCTCGACTTCTTTTCGAGTGCGGCGACCGACACCATGAAAATTCGCGGTAACGCCGGTGTCCGGCGCGTGCATCATGTAATGCGCAAATTCGTGAAACATTACCAGCAGCCGCTCATGCTGTTTAAGGCTGCTGTTGACGGCGATGTAGTGTTTTTGCTTAACGCAGTAATAAAACCCGCCGGTTTGCAGCGGCATCTCGACGACAACGATCTTGTGTTTGTTGCAAAGACGGTAAAAATCATCCTCAGTCAGCGGGCGCTTGTTCCATTTAATGCCAAGGCGGGAAACTTTGTCGAGAAAAAATTGCATGGCTCATGGGAGCGGTTTCGCTTGTGAGACATAATAGCATAGATAGGACAAGATGGAAAATCTTTTTGAACGTAGTAGGAAACTCGCGGAAAATGCGAGGTGGGCTGGTTTCACAGCTGATCCCCACTGCAACTGCGATTCCCGATCCGCAATCCGGAATTCAACATTCTTCACGGGTGCGTCATTTCTTTGGGTTTGACCCATTCGTCGAATTGCTCCGCGGTAAGCAGGCCGAGTTCGATCGCTGACTCTTTTAGCGAGGTGCCTTTCTTGTGTGCGTTTTTTGCGATCTTGGCAGCGTTGTCGTAACCGACGTGCTGGTTGAGCGCGGTGACGAGCATCAGTGAATCGTTGAGATATTTTTCGATCTGCCCGCGGTTCAGTTCAATGCCTGAAATACAGTAATCGACGAATCCGTGACTCGCGTCGTGAATGAGCCGCACCGAGTGCAGAAAATTGTGGATCATCACGGGCTTGAAAACGTTCAGCTCAAAATTTCCCTGCGAACCTGCAAAGCCGATAGCCGCGTCGTTGCCGTAGACCTGGACGGCGACCATCGTCATTGCTTCGCTCTGCGTCGGGTTGACCTTGCCGGGCATTATCGAACTGCCGGGTTCGTTTTCGGGCAGCGTGATCTCGCCGATGCCGCAGCGCGGACCGGACGCGAGCCAGCGTATGTCGTTCGCGATCTTCATCAGGCTTCCGGCTAATGTTTTCAACGCCCCCGAAGCAAAGACGATCTCGTCGTGAGCCGACAGTGCGGCAAACTTGTCGGGATGCGATTTGAAGGGAAGTCCGGTCAATTCGGCGATCTTTGCCGCGGCGCGCGTTGCAAATTCCGGATGCGCGTTCAGCCCTGTACCCACTGCAGTTCCACCGATCGCGAGATCGAGCAAGCCGGGAAGAACGAGGTTTAATCGCTCGATATCCCGCTTTATCAGGCTCGCCCATCCACCAAATTCCTGTCCGACAGTAAGCGGCGTTGCATCCTGCAAATGCGTCCGGCCGATCTTTACTACGTCCGCAAACTCTTTCGCCTTGGCCTCGATCGCATTCTGAATTTTCTGAACCTCGGGGATCAATGCGTTCAGACGCTCCGCTGCGGCAATGTACATCGCGGTCGGGAATGTGTCGTTCGACGATTGCGATTTGTTGACGTCGTCGTTCGGGTGGATCGGTTTTTTTGAACCCATCTCGCCGCCGGCGATCTCGATGGCGCGATTCGATATCACCTCGTTGGCATTCATGTTTGTTTGTGTGCCCGAACCCGTCTGCCACACACGCAACGGAAAATGAGCGTCGAGCTTGCCGTCAATGACCTCATCGGCGGCCTGGACGATCAGGTCTTTTTTGTCTTCGGGCAATTTGCCAAGGTCAAAATTAACTATCGCTGCAGCTTTTTTGAGAATGCCGAGGGCGCGTATCAACTCGCGCGGCATTACATCGAACCCTATGTTGAAATGTACCAGCGAACGTTGGGTTTGAGCGCCCCAATATGCTTCGTTGGGGACCTGGATCTCGCCCATCGAATCCGTTTCAATTCGCGTATCTTTTTTTGGTGTCATACTCTCTTTTTATCTTAGCGTAGATCCTGCGTTTGAGTTAAATCAGGAGTTTTCAGCCTCGGCGTAGCTCGCCAGCTGATCGATGTCGGGAATTGTAATTCGTTTGCCGTCAACCTGGAGCAGCCCCTGATTTTGCAGCCGAAATAACACGCGTGTGACGACTTCTCGGACGGTTCCGATGCGGGCGGCTAGCTGGTTGTGGGTGAGCTGCTGCTTAAACGCAATTCCGCCGTCGCTTTGCCTGCCGCGTGTTCTTGCTTCGGCGATAAGCAGTTGCGCGAGTCGCTGTCCGACCTCGCGTAGGCTTAACGATTCGACAAGCGCGGCGCAGCGTCTGAGCCGTCCGGCGATGAGTTTTGCGGCCGCAAGAGCGAGTTTCGGATGTTCAAGACAGGCGGCGCGGACCTTGTTTTTCGGCAACAGAAAGAGCCTTGATGGTTCCTCGGCCGCAACGGTTGACGGATATTTCCCGTCGTCAAAAACGGGAACTTCGGCAATGGTCGTCACGGCGTTTTCAACGTGGATGACCTGTTCGCGTCCGTCCATCCCGATACGGAACGCCCGAAGCGAGCCTTCGGCAACAACGAAAAGCCCCGCTGCGTCGTCACCGGCGAGAAACAATATTTCATTACGGTCAAGGCGTTTTTCGATCGATTGGGCAGCAAGCACGTTCAAGATGTTATCGTCAAGGTCCCGAAAAAGCTCAGTCTGTTTGAAAATTTCTCTCGTTGTCACAGGTGAGATTCTAATCTTGTTTCGTTCGAGTTCAAAATTTCGCATGGTGACCTGAGTCACTTTTCACCTGTCCGCTGACCGGTACAATTGGTATAAATTGAAAGGAGAACGCCATGAAAATTCATCCACGATACCAGGATCATAGACGTACTTACGTTCGATGAGGAAAAAATGATCTCCCGGCTTGTCCTGCTCTTGCCGGCTTTCGAACGGCTCAACCGGCCCGTAAAGAACCGGGAATATCAGAACTTTTATTCGATGGCGGCATAAGATCTTACGATTCGAGGCGGCCGGCTAATTCGTGATCTTCCTGCGTGTTGATGTTCACGAAAAATTGTTCGGCCCCGGCGAGGTCAGAGATCTCTTCAAATTTCACACTCCGGATTCTTAACTGATCCAACAGGCCATTTAAGCTCCAGTTGTTGCCGATCAGGCGCGTTTTTATCACAGGGACGCACGTTTCGCGACGATAAAGCGCGCACAGCGGTTGAAGTCGTCCATCCGGCTGAACGGGAACAATTGCATCACAATTATCGGTGCAAAACTCTGCAATCCGCGTAAACAGCGAAGACGAGACAAACGGCAGATCACAGGCAAGAACTGCGGCCCAAGAGGTGGTTGAATAGGAAAGCGCAGTAAACAGGCCGATGATAGACGCTCGCCTGGTTGAATTTTCGGGGTTCGCAATCTCGATATCGGGAATGATCCGCAGCCCAAGTCTGCCGCATTCATCAGAATCTATATTACCGACGACAACGACCCGGCCGCCGGTTACCGGCATTAATGCTTCGCGTGCGCGAGCAATAAAGCTCTTTCCGCCAAGTGTCAGCAGGTCTTTTCTTTTCCCCATTCTTGAGGCGGAGCCTCCGGCCAGGATGAAACCATCGAGATCGGTCATACTATTCTGCTTTAGAAAAGCGCGGCGGTATGTTATTCAGCTCTTTTTCGACGAGCGAACTGAGCTGCGCGGATCCAAGCTGCGCAGCGACCGGATAAATCGTCTTTTCTTCCAATTCATTGTGCGCGGCGAGCCGCTTCTTTATACGAACAAGCCTGTTTTTTAACTCCGCCGCAACGTTTTCGCTTGCGTCATTGATCTTGCGCATGGACTTGATGATGTCGGCCAGCTCACGCATAAAAAAGTCATGGTCCTTCTTGAGATCCGCGATCAGTTTCACGGTGGCGTCGTCGTCCACCGGTTTTAATGTTCTAACAAGAGCAGGAAAAACGTGAAGATGTTCCGCGCGTATATGCATAGCCAGTCGAGCCCAAAAAAGGTCAAGGGGAATAAATGCGTGCTCCATGTCACCGCGATCAAATATCCGCAATGCCCCGGCAAGGAGTTGATCGAGATGATCATGGTCGGACACGAGTATGTTATCAACTGTCAATTTTTTATCGCCTTCACCCTAACGGAATTGATCAACGTAAGCACAAGTCCAACCGCGGCGGCGATCCATCCGACAAAAGCGAGATAGATAAAGATCTTAGGAATGACCATTAACGGTTCGAACGCGAGCGCCTTTGACAGCTGAAAGGTGCAGACCGTGTACATTCCCAGCGGGAACACCAGTCCCCAGTACTGCGGGTCGTAACGCAACGGATAACGCATATAAATGTGCCGCCAGATGCCGAGAATAAACAGCAGCGGTATCCACCACGTTCCGGCGGACCAAAAGAATAGAGTAAATCCCTTGAGAAACGGAACGATCTCCCCCAGCAGAGCTGAATCGCCCGAGGCGATAATGAGCCTTGCTCCCGCGAGCGTCGTTATCGCGACCGCCCCCATATTGATCCAATACGGAGGGGTCAAACGGTCGCTGGTCAGATCGACAAAGGTGAACCGGTAAAAGATGAGCGTTATCAGCAGCAGATAGAGCATGCAGCCGACCAGAAACATGCATAGCGTGAAAAACAACAGCACATTTCGGTCTTCCGCGAAATGACCGGACAGCAGCGTTCCCAAAACCGAGATCGACTGCGTAGCGACGGCTGCGATAAGCCATGTTCCGCTAAGTCCTTTTTCAAGCGTAGGTTTATTTTCACGAGTCGTTACCGCGGCAAAGAATGTGTACATTGTCACGGCCCACAAGACGATACCTGCAAACCAGAGCCCGGCGGCGACATCGAAGTTTCCCGACACTATAACAAATTGGCTTCCGAGGACACAGGTGCCCGCTGAAACGGTAAAAAAGCCTGGTCCTCGAACGTGGTCCGTCACATCGGCTCGGAAATTTGGAAAAAATAAAACGGCTCGCGCAAGCAGCATCAGGGTAAGCACGATGTAAGTAAAAATATTTAGATACAGCAGAGCCTGCGCGATAGGCTTGAAATCCAACAGAAAAGCGGCGACAGATACGATGCCGGTCGCCATGACAAGCGCGAAATATCCCGGAAAAAGATTTGCAATGGCCGAGGTCAAGCGGCCGGTTTCGTTAGATGTGCGATTCACAGGTTTCAATCTTTATGAACGGTTTTTACTAAAAATCGGCGGGCTTTTCCTCGTCGCATTTTTTGCATTGCAGATCATAGCCGATACGCGACGCCCTGCCCTCATCGGTCAGAACCCATGGACGCTGAATAAGCGGCGGATCATGTCTGACATGTTGGTAGTGGCCGCAGGCAAGCATCGCGCGCCAATGGCCCTCGTCGTCCCGGTCATAGCCGATGATCGGTTGATTCATTCTCTTTCACGTATCCCGTGCTCGTCCGTCTGCTTGATGCGGGCTTCCACCATAGGACGATGGAGAGGGCGATCAGCCAGCAAACCGCCGAAGCAATGACCAAAGGTATGAGATGTTTGTAATGTTCGGCGAGCGCGGCTTCGACCGTGGCGGACAGGATCCAAAGCTGAGCGATGTTGATCATCACGAGCAATACAAGGCGAGCCTGCCAGATCGCCGCGCGGCCGCGCTCCCCCGGGCGTCGGCCGGAAGGGAAATACTGGGCCTGGAACCTTTCCTGAGACTCTCGTGCTTTTTCTCTGGCGTGCTCGTCCGCCAGGTAATTAAATTGTTTCATCGCTTTTCGTTATTCCGACTGCCCAGACCTCGCCGTTTCGAGTTTCCAGATCGATGCGTGCCAGCGGACGTGGCGGAGGACCGTAAAGCACATTGCCCGTCTCGACATCAAAGCCGCCTTCGTGGCAAGGGCATTCGATACGGTTTCGTTCCCTTGCAAAGTAAACCGGGCATGTCAAATGCGTACATTTCTGCTCGAAGGCATGATATTTTCCGTCAGCTGTTCGAATAAGGATCGCCGTGTCGTTCTCGCCCGGATAAAAAAAGTTGAGCGACGATCCGGGCTTTAGCGATTCACCACCATCGATCTTTGCCGGAGCAAACGAACGGCTAGATCGCGAGTCGTACAACGCCTTTCCGGCAAATCCGCCCGCCCCCGCCAGCAGAGCACTCGACGTCAGGAAAAGAAAATTACAAAACTCGCGCCGTGTTACCTGCGATTCGTCCTCGCGATCGTAAGGGAATTCGGCCTGGTTTTGGGCGACGGCTATCCTTACATTTCGCTCATCCGAAACTATCTCGTTCGTTGCTTCTGAAAGATCTCGATTCATTGCTATCACCAAATTTCCGGCTTGTTACTTCTAAAACTCGTTGCTGCTGTCAGTTTCCTCAACCTGCGTGTCGATCCAGGATTCGTTCCCAGGTTCAGCCAAACCTACGTGGCCCTCGAAAACGCCGCAGCCGTCAACAACCACTTCCTTCTCATCCGTCGGCAGCATTAAATAAACTTTTGTCTCGACCCGCTGATTGCCAAAGACGTGTGCGTTCACAGGTTTCGTCCGCCGCAGAGGCACGATCTGTTCGTATGTGCCAAAAGATATCGCACCGGTCGGGCAAACGCTTGCGCACATTGGTTTCAGGCCTTCGCTCGTCCGGTCGTAACACATGTCGCACTTCATCTGCAGGTGCATCGCCGAATTGTATTTCGGGACGCCGAACGGGCACGCATTCACACAGTTTCGGCAATCGAGACATCTTGGCTTTAGGGCCGACATTACAACGCCGTCCTCGTTCATCTTGATAGCGTCGGCCGGACAGACAAGTGCGCAGGTCGGTTCCTTGCAATGCATGCACACGGTCGGCATAGTTGCGGTCGTTTCGGCGCGGTCGATGTAATCGACAAAGATCATCGAATAGCCTTTGTGCGTCGAGCATTCGCGGCAAGCTGCCACGCACGAACGGCATCCGATACAGCGCTGCGGGTCGATGAACATTGTTTCCTGCATATCAATATCCCTCTGTTATTTTCCTTTCTGCACCTCGCTAAGGCTTGTGCCCTTGCGGCCCTTCCCGAGAATCGGCAGCTCGCGGCCGTGTATCTTTTCGATCCTAGCGGCACAAGCCTTGAATTCCGGGATCTTCGAGATCGGGTCGAGCTTCGGATTTGTAAGCTGATTTACCGCCAGCTGCTCGCCCCAGTGATACGGAATGAATATCGTATCCGGCCTTATGGTTCGAACGATCAGTGCCGGAAAAACTCCTTCACCGCGACGCGAGACAACCTTTACTCGCTCGCCGTCGTTTATTTTCAATTTGGCGGCAAGCTCGGGGTGTATTTCGACATAAGGCTCAGGACACTGCTGGACCAAAAATCCGATACGCCGGGTCTGGTTTCCGGAAAGATACTGGTAAACGACACGGCCGCTCGTTAGAATGATAGGAAATTCGTCGTCAGGCTTTTCGTCGGCACCGACGTACTCGACCGCGTGAAATTTTGCCTTGCCGTCCGGATGATAAAAACGATCTTCGAAAAGGCGCGGCGTTCCCTTGCTGTCGTCCGAAGGACACGGCCAAAAGACACCGTTTTGGCGATTTATCTTGTCGTATGTGATCCCGTAGTAATCGGCATTTCCGCCTTTCGAGGCGACGCGCATCTCGTCAAAGATCTCGCCGACGTTCGAAAAGCCAAAATATTTTCCCCGGTCCATCCGTTCGGCGATCTCCTGGATGATCCGCCAATCTTCTCTTGCCTCTCCAGGCGGCTCGTTCGCCTTGTTTATCCGGACAACGCGGCCTTCGCTGTTGCAGGTAACGCCTTCGTCTTCGCTCCATGCGGAACCCGGTAAGACAACGTCGGCATACCGCGAACCCTCGGACATAAAGAAATCGATGCAGACGTAAAAATCGAGGCCCTCGAGCGAACGTCGAACATCGTTCGTGTCCGGCAAGCTGACCATGACGTTGTTGCAGATCGAGAGAAGCCCGCGGATCTCGCCTTCACGCATTTTTTGGAACATCTCGACAACGGAAACGCCGGCCTGTGGCAGTTCCTCTTCGGGCAGCCCCCAAACGTCGCATACGTACTTGCGGTGTTCGGGATTCGTGATCGACCGCTGGCCGGGAAGTTGGTCGGCCTTCTGCCCCATCTCGCGTCCGCCTTGTCCGTTTCCCTGGCCGGTTATCGTTCCATAGCCACGCCCGGGTGAACCGATCTTTCCGGTAGCGAGCACGATGTTGATATAGCTCAGAACATTGTTGACTCCGTTCGTATGGTGTTCGATGCCCCGTGCGTGCATGATCATTCCGGTTTTAGCCCGGCCGTACAGCAAACCTGCCTGCACGATCTTTTCCGCCGGCACGCCGGATATCTGGGATGCAACATCCGGAGTGTATCTCTCAACCGCCGCCTTTGTATCTTCCCAACCGTTCGTGCGCGCCGCAATAAAACTTTCGTCAACAAGGCCTTCTTTGACAATGACATGCAGAATGCCGTTCGCGACCGCTACATCCGTTCCAGGCTTAAGCTGCAAATGCAGATCGCCTTGCCGAGCGGTGGCGGTTTCCCGCGGGTCGATTACGATCCAGACACCTCCGTTGTCGCGCTGCTGCCACAGGAATTTGTTCAATACGGGAAAGGTTTCGGCACAATTCGCTCCGGCGATGATCAGCACTTCCGCGAGCGGAATATCGGTCCAGGGATTTGCCGCGCGATCTATCCCAAATGCCTTATTGTTCCCGGCGGCGGCAGAGACCATGCAAAGCCGGCCATTGTAGTCCACGTAACGGGTTCCTAAACCCGCCCGGGCGAACTTGCCCATGAGATAAGTTTTTTCCGTGGTGAGCGACGAGCCGGAATACACGCCTATAGAATCCTTGCCGTATTTGTCTTGCAGTTCGCTAAATTTTCGGACGATCAGATCAAATGCTTCGTCCCATGAGGCCCGCTCAAAATTTCCGTTTCGTTTGATCAGCGGATGCGTCAGCCGGTCGGGGTGATGCGTTTGCAGGTAAGCTGTGACGCCTTTTGGACAAAGCCGGCCCTCGTTGACGGGAAAATCGTAACGCGGCTCGAAACCTACCAGATGGCCTTTCGACACGAGCAGGTTCATTCCGCACTGAACGCCGCAGTACGGGCAATGCGTCGGAACGACCTTATCGATAACTCGGTCGCTGCGCCATCCTTCATACGGAGCGTCGTGAAGGTGCGGGCCGAATTCTTCAAGTATCTTGTCTAAATTTTGGACCTTTGACATATTTTTGAGCGAATATCTATTCGCCATCAGCTCTCGTTCCGTAGAACACTGGCTCGTGTTTGTTCGGAAGATCGACATAAGCAAGACCCCGCACGATCCGCTTGCAGCGCGGGCAGTAATCCTGCAGGTAATGTCCGTTCTCCAGACGGTAGTCAAACCCGAGTTGGTTAACGACTTTTTTCAGATCGTCGATCCACATCTTGCCCACGAACATTACGCCGCAGCGAGGACAAACGGCCTGTTCCATTTCCTGCGACCGTTCCTGATAAAGTTCGACACCGATCGATGCGGGCCGCTGAACAATGTGGAAGAACTTTCCGAACGGCAGGTAGAACAATGTCATTATCACCGTCGCCTGATGGGTTAGAGCAATGAACGAATACATGTATCCATCAAACCAAAGGCTGGACGCTGTCAACATCAGACCCGAAACGGAGATAGCAATGAGCAGCATGTGCGGCGTGAAATCGAGAAGGAACGTCTGATACGCGATCGCTCCGCGGTCCTTCAATCTCCTGTGGATGGCTATCGCGCATCCGGCGATCACCATGATCGCCGTGAAATCAAGAGCGTGAAACGTCACCCACGCAATTAGGTCGCGGCCCTGCATAAGCTGAAGCGGAAAGCCGAACACGTAGGCCCGATATCCGAGATCGCCTTCGAGCCTGAAATGCACCCAGCCGAACGCTAGCGGAAAAGTGATCAAGGCCGACAGAATGCATCCCCACATTATCAGAAAGTGCATCAGCCATCGGCGAAATCCGCGTTTGAATATGAAATGCTGCCCGATAAGATTTTTGCCGACGGTGCCGACGGCTTGTGAGGTGTTTTTGAAAAGCTTTTCGCGGTCGAGAAAAAGCTGCCAACCACGCTTCCAATAGGCGCGGGTCGCGGGCCGCTGAAGCCACAAGGCGTAGCGAAAGACGATTGCCCCTAAAGCTACTACACTTGCGATCGTGTAGCCGATCAGGGCCGGGTCGAAATGTTCAAGATTTCGCGAGCCGATAATGACGAGAACCGTCAGAACCGCTGCAGCCGCAAGGCCCAGCAGAGTCGGCCGCGAATAATCGACATGAGCTGTTCCGCTTCTTTGTAGCAAGTTCATCAAATCCTCCGAAGACCGGTGTTCCTTTGCCGACAAACTACTAAGATCTGCTCTGTACTCGTGACATTACGTTACCGCACATCGTTGGCTCAATCAATAAGTCACATCTTTTCGCCTAAAACAGACGGTTTGCGGACGGATTGGGAAAGGTGTTCGCATCGTCTTCTCCCGCGCGTTTGTGAAGGCATGCAAAATCCTTTTCGACGATAATTTCGGGGCCCGATGTTCCCCCAACCGGCCTGTCGGTAATCGCAACCGCGTCGGAATTCACCCACGCGTCCGCTCGCGCTTTCGGAACATAAACCGTAATACGATGGTCTTCAAAAAGGGCTTCCGGTTCCGGAACGGCATCGCTTGCAGCCAGGGCGTAAGTTAGTCGGCTGCCGTCCGGAAATTCAAGATAAGCTTCCGCGCGGCCGCTTTCGGCAAACGCCGCAACGTCCGCCTGACTCAGCCGCAACCGTATCGAGTTTCCGTGGATCCTCAGTTTCATATACAGATAATATTTTGAAAAATTATTTGATTCGGTGACATATGTCACGAACGTTAAAAATTCCTACAGCTAATCTAATAAAAGAATACTTGGAGGTATTATTACAAATGCTGGAATTTAATACGAAAACGATCCGCGAGATCGCTTTGGAGATGCCGCAAACGACGCGTGTCTTTGAGGAATTCAACATAGATTACTGCTGCGGCGGACGCAAGCCTTTTGCAGAAGCCTGCGAAAGCGCCGGTGTCGATCCAAAGATCCTTTCCCAAAAACTAGAAACTGCCGTTGCCACGAACGCCGCCGTTTCCTCAGACGCCTTTCCGGAAAAAAAGACTCCGTCCGATCTCATCGATCATATTGTCGCGAAACATCACATCTTTACCAGAGAAGAGATCGGGCGGTTATCCGCGCTGATGGAAAAGGTCTGCGGCAAACATGGCGGGCAGCACGAGGAACTATTCGCATTGCGGAAAGTGTTTACAGAACTAGGTGACGATATGCTGCTGCACATGCGTAAGGAAGAGGCTGTGCTGTTTCCGTTCATTAAGCAAATGGAATTGTCCGCGGCCGGTCAATTCCCGGCGTTTCCGCCGCCGTTCGGCACGGTGCAGAACCCGGTCCGGATGATGATGCAGGAACACGACGTCGCAGCCGAACAGCTTCGACAGATGCGTACGATAACCCGTGATTACACGCTGCCGCCGGATGCATGTCCGAGCTTTACCGCACTCTACTTCGGCCTAAAGGAGCTTGAAAAAGATCTTCACCGCCACGTCCATCTCGAAAACAATGTTCTTTTCGATCAGGCGATCGAGTTGGAGAAAAAAGTTTTTGGCGAAGGAGCGATATCAGCGGGCGGATGCTGTCACTCGCACTAGTTTTTACGATCAACGATGAATTGGGGCCGGGGTTAACCCGGCCTTTTGATTTGCAGTTACCGTGCCTCATAACCGTCAAGAAAACGCTTGACATCTCATCGTCAAAAACATTACGCTTTAGCTCGGTTTTCGACGACCTTTTCTCCTGCTTTTACTCTCAATATGGAAAATATCAGGCTTCTTTTTCAGCTATATTTCCGCCCGGCGTCGGCGATGAGCGACATCATCGACAATGGAAACTGGCTGTTTGCTGCCGTGTTGGTTCTGCTCGTCTCATTGGCGTTTTTTGCGTTTGTGAATATCAGGCTCGAAGAGGCATATCGCATTCCGGAACTTGGCCAATTTTATAAGCCGGAATTTTCGCAGCTCGATGAAGATTCGCCGCAGGCCGAAGCTGAGTACAACAAGGCAGTGCAGCAGTATAGAACGGCGATGTCCGAACGCCAGAAGATACCTGTTGTCGGCGACCGGTTCTTCGATTTTTTCTCATTCGATCCCGCGGCGCCGTACAGGCCGCTTTTGACGATCTCGATCTTCTATGTGCCGACCGTGATTCTTTTGATAAGCCTTTTTGGAGGAATAGGACGCTTTGGTACCGTCCTCCAGCGCGATTACGGCGTGCTGGCAGTTTGTACACTGATGGCGTGGGCGGCGGCGCATCTGCCATTTGCGGTCGTTGGTGCACTGCTTTCTTCTGCAGGCGTTTCGCCGCCGGTTTTTCTTGGACTCTGGCTCGGCGGAGGACTTCTGTTCGGCGTATTGATGGTCTTTGCGATAAGGACGGTGTTCGGCGCAAATTACGGAACCGCAATTGTCGTCGTTTGCATTGCGTGGCTGGCATTCACCCTTGGAATGTACGTATTTAGATACGTCTCGCCGTGGATGTTTTCGCCGTTTTTGATCTTTTACGCGGTGATCTACCTGGGCGGTTTTGTCGGCGGTGAAGTCCGCGGATTCGGGAATGCATTTCGCCAGCGGCAAAATTTTAAGCGCTTTCTACATAACGCAACCGTAAATCCGAAGGACGCCGACGCGCACGTCCAGCTTGGTTTGATCTATCTGCAGCGGCGGCAAGAGGCGAAGGCCCTCGAACATCTGAACAAAGCGTACGAGATAGATCCTGAGGAGATCGACGCAAATTATGAACTCGGGAAGATCGCGCGTGCGAAAGGCAATCTGCAGGAGGCGCTAGATCATTTTTCGGTCGTTGTTGACCAAAACGACAAGCATGCGCTGAGCGAGGTGTGGCGCGAGATCGGAGCGACGTATCTCGAAGCAAATATGCTAACCGAAGCTCGCGATGCTCTCGAAAAATTCGTCGAACGCCGCGCTTTTGATTCCGAAGGCTTGTACTATCTGGGCAAGGTGCTGAAAGCCCAGGGCGAAACCGAACGGGCTCGTGAGATGTTTCAGCAGGCAGTCGATTCGGCAAAAACCTCGCCGGATTACCGCCGTCGCGACCTTAGGTACTGGAGCAAACTCGCGCAGAAAGAAATTTAGGATCAGTTCAAACGGTCTTTCGGCAATAGCAGTAGATGAATTTCTGTGTTGTTCCGAACGGTGTATGGTGAATTTCGTCAATGCAGTTGATGAATTCGAACGCGTTTCCAAATTCGTCATGCATCGTTTCGGGACCGTAGCGGACCACGTCGAGCCCGCTGCATTTTTCCGGACCGCCAAGTCCGAACGAGGCGACGATGATGTGGCCGCCCGGTTTAATTGCCCGCATCGCCAATTCGACGTATTTCCGCCTGTCTTCGACGTTGGTGAGAAAATGAAAGACCGCTCTGTCGTGCCAGACGTCGAAATGATCTTGCGGGAGAATAGCGGCGGTGATATCAGCCTCGACCCAATTTACCTGCGTACTGCGGCTGCCAAGCCGCTCCTTGCTTGCGTCCAACGCGGTGCCTGAAATATCTAACACCGTTAGATCGGTAAAGCCATCATCGAGCAGATCGTCAACCAGTGTCGAGCTGCCGCCGCCGACATCGATGACCGAAGCATATTTGGCCACGCCTGTCTGCAGGATCATTTTCAGCGAGTTGTCGAGATGCTCGCGAAACCAGCTAACCTGATCGAGCTGTTTCGTATCGTATATATGTTCCCAGTATGCTTTGTCACCCATATCAAATTGTATGGTCGGATTTTGTATTTTTTTGTTTTGTTTCGTGGTTAAAAAAGCTGGAACCACGAAACTCACGAAAAGTCACGAGACTATAAAACATCAGCCAGCCGTTCCGGTTGCCTCCGAAGTTTCCATTTCCAGCCCGGCGTCGCTCCAAGCCTTGGTCCCGCCCGCGACGTTATAGATCTCGTGAAAGCCCGCGTTTTCCAGAATGCTGGTCCCGACGCTTGATCTGTATCCGCTTTGACAGATAACAAACGTCGGCTTGTCCGGGTCAAGCCGGTCGATCTCGCGCGAAAGAGAGTTTAGCGGCAGATTCCTGGTAAGACGAGCATGACCCGCAGCGTGTTCGCCAACGCCCCGAACGTCGATGAACTGCGTATCGGCCGTTAAAATATCGTTTACATCGTTCACCGTTAGTTGTTTGACCGCTTTCGCGCTTCCAGCATAGTCCTTGATCAGTATGAAACCAGTGACCGATTCGTGTCCGACGCGGGCGAGACGCATAAATGCTTCGTCCACCTGATCTTGTGTTTCGGCAGCGATCGCGATCGGCGTTCCTATCGGTATCAGTATCCCGGCCCATGAGGCAAACTGTCCGCCAAGGCCGATGTTTATCGAGTTCGGAACGTGAGAAGCTCCGTACTCGGAATTGACGCGAACGTCGACGACGACGCCTTCGAACCGATCTGTTTCTTCAGTCGAGAGCTGTTTTGGTTTGACGAGGTCCTCCAACGGAGCAGAACCTTCAAGGTTTTTTGCGGCGTCTTTCGCGAAATAGGTCGGCGCCTCGGACTGGTTCGCGGTCACGGCTTTTATGAATTCCTCTTTGCCCATCGGCTGCAAGGCATAATTGAACTGCCGCTGATTTCCAAGCGTGGACCACGTCTCTTTTGAAAGTGATTTTCCGCAAAGCGAGCCTGCGCCGTGAGCAGGATAAACTTCGGTTTCGTCCGGATAGGCAAGGATCTTGTCGTGCAGCGATTCGTACATCATTCCGGCCATTTGCTCGGAGGTAAATCCCTTCGAGCCGATCAGATCGGGCCGTCCGACATCGCCGATGAACAGTGTGTCGCCGGTGAACATTTTTACCGGTGTCGCCGGATCAGCCGTGTTCTCGGCAACGATGGTTATGCTCTCCGGAGTGTGGCCGGGGGTTTCCAGAAATTTCAATCTGATGTCGCCCACGAGCAGCTCGTCGCCGTCTTTTACCTTGTGCGTCGGAAATTTGGTATTGGCACGCTGGCCGTAAACGATCTCGGCTCCGGTCTTTTCAGCGAGTTCAAGGTGGCCGCTTACAAAATCGGCGTGCGAATGGGTTTCGATCACGTATTTTATCCGCTGCCTGTTAGCCGCGGCTTCGTCCGTGTATTGTGAAACATCACGCTGCGGGTCGATGACCACGGCCTCATCGCGCGAACCGATGTAATAAGACGCATGGGAGAGACAACCCAAATAGAATTGTTTGAAATTCATTAATTTTGACCTCGATCGAAAGTGAACTGAGTTGATTCTATGCCTATTTGCTAAATTTTTCTACGAAAAAATTAGACGAAAGCTTCGCGCTCATATTCCACGACAAATCGCTTTACCGGTTCGTCTTCGTCGCCCCACACTTCTTCGAAACCTATCTGTCTCAGGCCGTGCGCGTCGAATCGCGATAGATCTTTGCGCGACAGCGCCCAGGGAAGTTCAGTGGGCTCCTCGTCGTCCGCGCGGCCGCGCGTGACGACAACCAGTTTGCCTTTGTCGCCGACAAACGCGGCGATGGAATCGATGACCTTTGGACGTAATTCAAGCGGCAGCGGCTGAATAGTGTAAACCTCAAGAACGAAATCGAATGCGTGAAGCCAGCCGCGAAAGGGATGAAAAAGATCGGCGTTTTCGAATGTGATGTCGGTGTTCGGATGCAGGCGTTTTGCCCATTCGATCGCGGTCGGCGAAATGTCGAATGCGGTAACCTTGAAACCCAGGTCGTTAAGGAATATTGCGTCGTCGCCCAGACCGCAGCCGACGACAAGCGCTTTGCGCCCGTTGCCTTGCAGGTTGGTTTTTTCAGCCCAGGCTTTTAGAAACTTATTAGGCTCAAGATCCGCCCAGGGAATGTGTGCGTTGTCGCCGGCGGCCTCTTTGTAAAGCGCGTCGAACCAGCCCGTCGCATCGCCTCGTTCGGCATACGACGCAGCGATCTTCTTTGCGTTTTCGCGAATTTCAATTTCATGTTCGTCCATATTTAAAAGGCAAGACCAAGCTATTTGATCTCCATCTCGGTTGGAGCCTTGGCCTCGTTCCAGGCGCGCCAGCCGCCGGCCATCGAAAACACGTTTGTGTAACCCATTTTTTGCAGGTTATCGGCGGCAAGTGCCGAACGGTAACCGCCGCCGCAATACAATATCAATTCCGTGTTCTTGTCGGGAAAAGCATTGACTATGTCGCGTTCGATAACGCCGCGGCCAAGATGCCGGGCGCCGAGTGCGTGCTCCTTTTCCCACTCGCCGTCCTCACGAACGTCGACCAGCACGGCGCCGTCCTTCATTCGCTCTAGTGTTTCCTCGACGGTCACCTCCTTTATGCGGGTTTTCGCGTCGTTGACGATGGCTTCAAATTCGGCCGAATGTTTCATTACCACCACTATACCCGATTCGACAAACTTTTTCAGCTGTTGGTGTTACGCCGTTTTTGTGTGTTTTGCGGCAACTCGGTATAATAACTCTTTTGCAATATTACTTTAGTTTACGAGGGATAAATGGCAGAACAATTTGACGTAACTATTATCGGTTCCGGACCGGGCGGATATGTCGCCGCCGTGCGGGCGGGACAGCTTGGGTTAAAGGTCGCGATCGTTGAAAAAGAACCCGGAGCGCGGCTCGGCGGAACGTGCGGCCTGCGCGGGTGTATTCCGACCAAGGCGTTGCTGAACGCGGCGCATCTTTATCAAAAAGCCGGCGAATTTGAGAAATTTGGCTTAAAAACCACGGGCCTGAGCTACGATTTTCCTTCCGTTCAAAAATACAAGAATGACGTAGTTGCGAAAAACGCCGCGGGCGTGACGTACTTGATGAAAAAGAACAAGGCCACGGTTTTTAACGGCTTTGGCAAGATTCTCGGCCCCGGTAAGGTCGAGGTCACAAAAGAAGATGGCAAAAAAGAAACCATCGAAACGAAAAACATCATCATTGCGACGGGTTCTGTCGTTCGGCCCATCAAGGGTTTTGAAACCGACGGGAAACAGGTCGTAAATTCCGATCAGATACTCGAACTTGCGGGCGTGCCGAAATCGCTGATCGTTATGGGATCAGGCGCCGTCGGCGTCGAATTTGCCAGCGTTTACGCTCGTTTCGGCGCGGACACGACGGTCGTCGAATTGCTCGACCGCATCGTGCCGCTGGAAGATGCCGAAGTATCGAAGGAACTTGCACGCAGTTTCAAAAAGCAGGGCATAAAAGTTGAGACCGGCCTGAAACTGGATAAGCTCGAGAAAAACAAAAAAGGCGTTAAGGTTTCGGGTAAGAATTCAAAAGGCGAAACGGTTACATTAGAAGCTGAAATGCTTCTCGTTGCGGTCGGCCGCATGCCTTACCTTGAAGGCCTTGGCCTGGAAAACACAAAGGTCAAAGTTTCGGAACGCGGCACCGTCGAGGTCAACGAATACTGCGAAACCGCCGAGCCGAATATTTACGCTATCGGCGACGTTCTGCCGACGGCACAGCTTGCTCACCTTGCGTCAAAAGAAGGAATTCTCGTAGTTGAAAAGATCGCCGGCAAACAGGTTCGCCCGATCAATCAGCGCCTCGTGCCGAACTGTACCTACTGCGACCCCGAAGTCGCCAGCGTCGGCCTTACTGAAGAAAAAGCCAAAGAACAGGGTTACGACGTGAAGGTCGGCAAATTCCCGATGTCCGCCTCAGGCAAGGCCCGCATCCTTGGCGAAACCGACGGCTTTGTAAAGATCGTCGCCGAAAAGAAATACGACGAGGTCCTGGGCGTTCACATCATCGGTCCCCACGCTACGGAACTGCTTGCCGAAGCCTGCGTGGGTATGGCGCTTGAAACAACCGCCGACGAACTCGGCCGCATCATGCACGCCCACCCGACCGTCTCGGAAACCGTCATGGAAGCCGCAGAAGGTGTGCACGATCTGGCAATTCACATATGAAACGAGCACTTGCATGCATGTAGCATATGAATTATGCGTGCGATTTTTTCTAAGGGGGACAAACTTAACCGGATTCCGCGAGCTTGGGTATTTAGAATCCTGCTCGGCGTTCTGCTGATTGGGTTTGTCCTTCTTGACATTTCGCTGTTGTACCGCAGGTCGATGATGGTCGATGACACGATCCACATCCCGTCCGGTTATTCATACCTCAAAACTCACGATTTCCGTCTCAACGAAGAACACCCTCCGTTTATAAAGTTGCTGAGTGCGCTGGGTCTGGAACATGTCCAACCGGAACTTCCGCTGGATTCCGAAGGCTGGTCCAAAGCAGAGGAGGCCGGCGATCCGGACGATGGAACGGACACGTTCTGCGGAGACTTTTTCCACAGAAATGCGGATAAGTTCGAACAGATCATCTTTTGGGGTCGACTCCCCGTCGTCCTTGTCCCTGTTTTGCTGGCGTTTGCCGTTTGGGCATTTACAAGAAATTTGTTCGATGAACTTACCGCGATCCTGTCAGTGTTCTTTCTGCTGAGCGAGCCGAATATTATAGCGAATTCCACCTTCGTACAAGACGATCTTGCGTCCGCTCTTGCCGTGTTTTGTTTTGTTATTGCGCTTCGCTGGTATTTTCAAAAACCGGCGCTCGTTCGCGCTCTTTTATTTGGTCTCGCGATCGCATTTGGTTTACTTGTAAAGCACTCGCTCGCCGTTCTGGTTCCGATCAGTATTGTGCTGCTAATAGCTCACGCAGTCTGGCGGCGGTTCAAATACAAAGAGCATCTCTGCCGTTACATCGGATTTGCTCTGATCATTCTCGGCTGCGCCTATTTTGTCTTTCTTGCGGGCTACGCATTTGACGCAAGTTTCATCGATGACGACGAAGCGGTCTTCATTTCCGAATGGTTCAACGTAACGGGTAACGCCGCTGACTCGTTCCAAAATTTCCTGGTGCATCTGCCTCTCCTGCTTCCGAAATACTACATGTGGGGCATGGACATGGTCGTTAACGACGTCCGCAACGGCCGGCCGGCTTTTTTGTTAGGCGAGGTTTCCGACACGGGCTGGTGGTATTACTTTCCCGTCGCGTTTGTGCTTAAAACCACGCTCCCTTTCCTGCTGCTAACCGTTTCCGGTATCGTTTACCTCGCGTGGAAAACGATAAGGCGGCGATGGCTCGATGGCCTCTGTCTTTTGCTGCCGCCGCTCGGTTATTTGGCGATGAGCATGGCGTCGCACCTGAACATCGGCGTCCGGCACATCATGCCGGTATTTCCTTTTTTCGCCATAATGGGTGCAGCAGCGGTATCTGCATTTCTCAGAATAGAAAGATTAAAAGAAAGGCGTTTTCCGAAGATATTGCTTGGGATCCTCGTTGCCGTAATCGGTTTTATCGCGATCTCGACATTTCCGGATTATACGACCTATTTCAGCCCTCTCGCCGGCGGTTCCGCGAACGGTTGGCGGCTTTTGTCTGATTCAAATGTTGAAACGGGCCAGGACGTGAAATCGCTCGCTGACTTTCTTAGATCACGCGGCCAGGATCACATCGAGGGGCTTTTTGTCGGGTCGGGATATATTGAATATTACGGCGTCGAGAATTGTGACATCCCGTGTAATGACGATCAAGATAGCGATAGCGAAGATAAAAGTGATGGTGGTGATGCTGAGGTAGATGCAGAACCAGCCGGCGAGTCTGACAAGCAAGAAACGCAAGCTAATTACATCGCGATCGGCGCCTGGTACCTGGAGGAGATCAATCTGACGCCCGAACAAAAATCGGTGATCGACCCGTACCGCTCTTCCAAGCCGGAGGCCATAATTGGTAACGCAATTTTCGTCTTTCGAAAGATGCGTTAGGAGGCAGGGCGAATCCCGTGGATCAAGAGATGCGGTACTCTTCCGCATTTATTGGACCGCTAGCGGCAAGAATCACATTCGTATTTTTGTTATAATCCCCTTTCATTATGAAAGCATCGCCTACATCCTATCCCCGAACCAAGATTAAGATCCTGCTTCTTGAAAACATTGCTGATTCTGCTGTCGAAGAGCTTAAGCTGGGCGGTTACACCGACATCCAAAAGCTAAACGGAGCTATCAGCGAAGAGGAGTTGATCAGGGCCGTTAAGGGCGTTCATCTTCTCGGCATCCGCTCGAAAACGCGCGTCACCAAAAATGTTATTGAGGCTGCAGATAAACTGCTCGCGATCGGCTGTTTTTGCATCGGCGTTAACCAGGTTGATCTGAAAGCGGCCACGGAGAAAGGCGTTGCCGTTTTTAACGCTCCGTATTCGAACACGCGTTCGGTTGCCGAATTGATTATCGGCCTTTGCGTTATGCTGATCCGCAAAATAGCCGACAAAAACGCAGCGGCGCATCAGGGGCGATGGCTAAAAGAGGCAAAGGGAAGTTTTGAGCTTCGCGGCAAAACCTTGGGAATTATCGGCTACGGCAACATCGGCTCGCAGGTTTCGATCATGGCCGAGGCGCTTGGGATGCAGGTCGTTTATTACGACATAGCAACCAAATTGCCGCACGGCAATGCGAAGCAGATCCGCGATCTTAAAGAGCTTTTAAAGCAGTCAAACATCGTTACGCTCCACGTGCCGTCCGACGCGACCACGCGAAACATGATCGACGCCGACGCAATAAACGCAATGCCGCCGGGCAGCATTTTACTCAATTACAGCCGCGGCGATGTCGTCGATCTCGCCGCTCTCAAACGGGCAATAGAAAAAGGTGTGATCGCGGGTGCCGCCGTTGATGTTTTTCCCGAAGAACCCGAAAAGACCGGCGACAAATTCTCGAGCATTCTGCAAAATCTGCCGAACGTCATTCTCACGCCGCACATCGGCGGCTCAACCGAAGAGGCCCAGGCAAATATCGGACTTGACGTAACGGCAAAGCTCTTGAAATATCTCGAACTCGGCACCAGCGAAGGCTCGCATACCGTGCCGCCCGTCAACCTGCCGCCGCAGGCCGGAACGCACCGCATACTGCATATTCACCGCAACATTCCGGGCGTGCTGGGCGAGATAAACTCGCGGCTTTCAAAACACGGTATCAACATACTCGGCCAGTATTTGAAGACCAACGACTCGATCGGATACGTAATTCTCGATGTTGATTCAAAAATATCGCACGAGGCTTTTGAGTTGTTAAAGGACATTCAGGGAACCGTAAAGGCTCGGATGGTCTATTAGAACTCTAAAATGATCCTATACAGACCCACAGGAATGGAGGAACTGGCGCTCATCTACGACCTTGAGTTTAAGGCTTTTCCACCAAGATTGCAGGAGCAACCGATTTTTTATCCTGTTCTTAATTTTGAGTACGCCGAACAAATCGCCCGCGACTGGAACACAAAATCGAATTCTTTCGTCGGATATGTAGCCAGATTCTCCGTTGATGATACTTATATCAATCAGTTTGAAAAACAGGTTGTCGGCGGAAGCAAGCATGAAGAGTTTTGGATTCCATCCGAAATGCTACCAGAGTTTAATGAAAATATTACAGAAAATATTGGCGTCGTAAATGCCTATTTTGGAGAAGCCTTTGTAGGCTACATCCCGGATGCCTATTGTCTTCGAGGAAAGAACGCTCTAGAACAAATACGGTCACTGTCCATTATATTTGATTATAATGGTGTTGATTTTTTCCTCGAGGTTTTGGCGAACAGCAAATCTATATTCTTAAATTACCGATACTGGTTACAGACAAACGCCGAATTGATGGGACTAAGTGAAAAGGACAAAAATCGAACCTTGGACGCTATCGCTGACGTGTGGGAAGAAAAGAGGCCAGAGATCCTACTAAAATGAAAATCGTCATTCCAGGCGGAACCGGTCAGGTGGGCACGCTGCTGGCGCGTGCATTTAACAACGACGGGCACGAGGTTGTGGTGATAAGCCGCAAGCATGAGCCTGCGGACTGGGCCGTCGTTTCGTGGGACGGCGAAACGCTTGGCGAATGGGCCGACGAGATCGACGGTGCCGACGTTGTCATCAATCTCGCCGGTCGGAGCGTTAATTGCCGTTATAACGAGGCAAACCGCCGCGAAATAATGGATTCGCGGGTCAGATCGACAAAGGTTGTTGGCGAAGCGATCGCGAAGGCGTCAAATCCTCCAAGGGTGTGGCTGCAGTCAAGCACGGCGACGATATATTCGCATCGTTTCGATGCTCCGAACGACGACGTTACCGGACTTATAGGCGGGACCGAACCAAACGCACCGGAAAAATGGAATTTCAGTGTCAATGTCGCCAAAGCGTGGGAAGGAGCCGCGAACGAGGCCGCAACGCCAAACACTCGAAAAGTTTTGATGCGTTCGGCGGTTGTTCTCAGTCCTGACCGCGGCGGCATTTTTGATGTGATGCTCAGCCTTGTCAGGCGCGGGCTTGGCGGAACTGCCGGTTCGGGTGAGCAGTATATTTCGTGGGTGCACGACGTCGATTTTCTAAATGCCGTTTATTGGCTCATCGATCACGAAGATCTTTCCGGCCCTGTCAACATCGCGTCACCGAACCCGATGAAGAATCGCGATTTTATGCGGATCCTTCGCGACGCATGGGGAGCGTCCGTCGGATTGCCCGCAACGCCGCTGATGCTCGAAATCGGTGCCTTATTTATGCGATCGGAAACCGAACTCGTATTAAAAAGCCGCCGTGTGGTGCCTAAAAGATTAATAGAGTCAGGTTTCGGATTTTCTTATCCGTTGTGGGAACAGGCTGCACGTGACCTATGCCGTCGCTGGCGAAGGGAAAATCAATAGACCAACAAATATTTCGAAACGTCTTAGACTTTTGATATCTTGAAAGTACGACGACGAGTTTTTGCGGAGGTTTGTCCTATGCGTTTGTGTGCCGGTTTGTTGCTATTCTTATTGGTCTGCGGACCCGTGGCCGGATTTGCCGCACCTGAGACCCCGAAAACAAAACTTACCAAAGACCAGCAGATCGCCCAGCTGCTGTCGCGTCTGACATTCGGCGCGAGGCCCGGCGATCTGGAGAGGGTCAAACAGATGGGTATTGACACCTATCTCAAACAGCAGCTTGAGCCCGACACGATAGACGATTCGGCGCTCGATACGCGGCTCGCAAAATTGCCGACCCTTTCGCTTGCTACGCCGACGATTGCCGAACTGTACAATCCGCCAAAACCAAAGCCGACGCCGTTGCCGAGCCCGAACGTGGAAAAAAATGAAACGGCAGCGACTGCCAATGCCGAAACGCAGGAAGCCAAACCATCGCCAACGCCAAAACCAAAACCGACGCCCCCGCCGAAAAATCCCGGTATGGTCGTTAACGAGCTGCAGCGTGCAAAACTGCTCCGCGCCGTTTACAGCGAGCGGCAGCTTTACGAGGTGATGGTCGATTTTTGGGAAAATCATTTCAGCATTTTTGCCAATAAGGACGCCGACCGGCTGCTGCTTACGGGTTTTGACCGCGAGGCGGTCCGTCCATTCGCGATGGGCAATTTTCGCGATCTGCTCGGAGCAACGGCGCACTCGCCGGCGATGCTTTATTACCTCGACAACTGGACGTCGAGCGTTTTGCGAAAATATCCGGCTACTAAGGACAGGCCTGCGAGGCAATCAGGCGGAATAAACGAAAATTACGCCCGCGAGCTGATGGAGCTGCACACGCTCGGTGTGAACGGCGGCTACACGCAAAAGGACGTTCAGGAAGTTGCACGATGTTTTACGGGCTGGACCATCCGCAAACCCAACGACGAGGGCGTGTTTATTTACAACCCGGCGCTCCACGACAACGGCGAAAAGACAGTATTGGGCGTTAAGATCGCGGCGGGCGGCGGCATCGCCGACGGCGAACGCGTGCTCGATATTCTGGCAAGCCATCCGTCGACCGCGCGTTTCATCGCGACAAAAATGGCCCGGCGGTTCCTTGGCGACGAACCGCCAAAAGCGGTCGTCGATCGAGCTGCACGGGTGTTTTTGACAACGAACGGATCGATAACCGAAACCCTGAAAAGCATCATTACGTCGCCCGCGTTTTTCAGTCCCGCAGCTTATCGTAACAAGGTTCGTTCACCGTTCGAATACGTTGCTGCCGCGCTCCGGATCACAAATGCCGAAACCGACGCCGATCGCCCTATCCTTAGCTGGATCTCGCGAATGGGTCAGCCGGTTTACGGACGCGTTACGCCGGACGGCTATCCTGACATGAGCACAGAGTGGCTGTCCAACAACGACCTTCTCACGCGCTTTAATTTTGCCGGTGCGCTCGCGACAAATTCGATCAAGGGAACCAAGGTCGACACTAAAAAGCTGTTGGAGAACACGGACGCAAGCGATCCGCTAAAGGTTGAGGAGGCTCTTTCGCGTTTGATACTGACGAACGCGATAACCGACCATACAAAGGCCGCGCTCGAAAAGGTCGCAAAGGATGCAAAAGCCCGAAAAGACGCCGAAGTCGAGAGGGCTGCCCTTGCCGGTACAATGGCGTTGGCGGAGCAAAAACCCGCGGCGAAACAGCCGAATTATGTGCTTGAGATACTGGGACTGGTGCTGGGCACACCGGAGTTTCAGAGAAAATGAACTGCGGCC
>Ga0207674_10002074_pt1 | contig 25407 bp, 38 predicted proteins | sample KBSCornC72_FD_184303 | JGI IMG/M metagenome (GOLD analysis project Ga0207674, IMG submission 184303) | Corn rhizosphere microbial communities from Kellogg Biological Station, Michigan, USA - KBS Corn C7-2 (SPAdes) (version 2) | ecosystem: Host-associated > Plants > Roots > Rhizosphere > Soil ...
TCCGACGCTATTCTGCCGGGTGAAGCTCTACCAATTGAGCTCGGGCGAGGTTGCATCTTTAAATGTAAATTCTGTGCCCATAAAAACTTAGGCAAGGCCAAGCATACCTACCAAAGAAGATTCGACTTAATTTTAAGCGAAATCAGGCATAATTACGAACAGTTTGGTACTACCAAATATATGTTCCTAGATGACACTGTAAACGAAGACCTGGATAAAATTAAGAATTTTTCTACCTTCAAAAAAGAACTAGGGTTTGACATCGAGTGGACAGGCTACCTAAGAGCCGACTTAGTTTGGTCCAAAACCGAAAGTGCAGAACTGTTGCAACAAAGCGGAATGGTTAGTTGTTTCTTCGGAGTGGAAACATTTCATAATGAAGCAGGACGCTCTATTGACAAAGGGTGGGGCGCAAAACACGGCAAGGAATTTTTACCAAAGCTCCATAAGGATATATGGAAAGGTAAAATCAATATGCATGTGAATTTGATTGCAGGCTTACCTTACGAACCTATGGAAAGCTTACAAGAATCCCTAAAATGGTGTCATGAAAATGACATTGGTTACCATAACTTTGCACCGCTCACTCTTTATGTTGAAAAGAATGACGAAAATGCAAGTTCAGAATTCACCCGAAACTATGCCAATTATGGTTACAGAAATGTTAATAACGAAACAGGTTATTGGGAGAATGACCAAACCAATCTCACCCAGATGGTAGATTTTTGCAACGAAGCAAGAGTGAGTCTGTACAAGAAGAATAGGGTATCTGCGTGGGACGTATTTCAGACGTCCACACTTGGAATATCAACTGAGCAAAGTATGAATACATCCTTTTATGACCATACTCTGTTTTTGGTCGAACAAAAAGAAAGATTCAAGAATATGTACTTGGAAAAACTAAGAGGTCTCAGAACCTAATCTTATCTTTATCGTATTCAAACAGGTAAGCCGACTTTCCATAGTTGTTGTCAAACTTATGGATTCCTTTATGATCTTCGGCATCGTAAATGTAGAACTTATCTCCGTAAACGAACAAAAGAAGTAAGCCATCCAAATTCATAAGTTCCACACACTTTAAATAATCTTGGAACTTATAATCGTCGACTGTAAAGTAGCTTTTTCCGCTAATTGTGTAAACTGATGACTTAGCTTTGACATCGAGCAGTCGCTTCCCGCGAAACCTGTCATATACTGCAAAATCTGGCAAAATTATGCTGCCTGCAGCACCTTCTAAACGCGGACCAGTTCCCTTATCCCGGGTTTGGTACCGCATATCCTGAACATAGGCATAGGTCTGTTTCAGCCAAACGTAAACTTTGTCCTCTGCCTTTGTTCCAATAGCTAAAGACTTTTCAAAGTCTTTATCATCCATTGCGGATCTTATCTCTGACTTTCATTAGGACGATGCCAAGCAAGTTCTGGCCACGCCATTTAGACTTGTCCTGTGCTTCAGGGTCTTCATCCGCCCAGCCAATGCCCCAAATTCTGTCATATGGGCTGGCTTCTACGATTTCAGTGTCGCCTGTATCCAACAATGCTTGCTTCAGATATTCGTTTTGGTTAAACTTTTCAAACAAGCCTTCAACCATAACATCCACGCGCACTGCTGCCCATTTCGCATCGTCGTAATTCCTTACAAGGCGTCCGAGATCTTTCTGTTCCTTAGGATTGTCTGTTAACAGAATGGCTTGAGCAACTTCCGAATCACCAAAAAGCATTGCCTTCTGGTACATCATATATTGTTCACCACGAGTGAAATTAATCCCATTGTGGGTAAACTTACTCGGGTACCAGTTAGAGAAAGGGCTGCGGTTCTGCCAGAAAAACGTAAATTGGCTCATATCTTCTTTACATATTTGATTGAATCACGGGTTACTGCAATGCCGGGAATCTGACAAAATTCAATATCTGCGATTCCGTTTATGAATAGTTCCATATCGATAAACCACTGCCCTTCGGTATCCTCGTCACCGAAGTCAACACGAAGAACAAGTTCTTCACCATCCTTAAATTTAATAAGGCAATTCTCGCCCTTCAATTTGGACACGGTCTTCTCCTCGTCTGTCATCATGCTTCCAGACCCAGGGCCGTGCGACCAAGTTCGTGGCTACCTTCGGTTGCTATCATAGCTTCCGGAGTGCTCAATTCAGTGAAGGCACGTTCATGCCATTCTTCATCCTTAAGGATCTTTGTGAACACTTCGCGAATGTCTGCAGGTGCATCTTCATCAGATGCAATTGCACGAATACGTTCCAGACGCATGCCCTCGGCATGAGCTGCAACGGCTGCTCCAGTAGGCAAACTCGTGATACCTGGAAGTGTCTGTGCCCAATAACGGTTTTCAGCTTCTTCCAGATTAGCTGCTTCCATATTGATGCCGCGCGCCTTGAGCAAATCACCAACCCATTCTGCATGAGTCTTTTCCTGTTCTGCGATTGCGTGAAGAACTTTTGCTTCTCGACTTTCGGGATCTACAAACTGATGTGCCAGGCGCTTGATGCGGAACACTGCTGTAACCTCACCACGCCATTGCTTCTTAAGCCAATCTTCAGTCTTAACTGCATCGATTTTAACTTCATTCCACCATTGTACGGATGTCTTCATATTAGCTCCTCTTGGGCACTGTTACAATTTTATAGATTTTGCCCTCAAATGTAAACTGGTTGCCATTTTTTAGCCTAAAAGAAAGATCTCGGTCGTAGAATGCTTGTTGTAGCACCCTGCGAGCGAGATCTGATTTTAGAGCTTTCATTTTTATTTGGTCCCTCGTGAAGGAGTCGAACCCTCCGAGCCTGGTTTAGAAGACCTGGTGCCAGATTCCGCTGGACGAGAGATTATTTCTTTTCAACTTGCCTACTTTCATACATTGGTATCTGCTTAGGATGGGTCCACGCAAATGGCCTCTTAACATCAGCCTTAAGGGTGAATCCTAGTTTCTTCCACTCCTTTAATGTGCGAAAATCTGCAATTCTTATCATATACTAAACTGGTTTACCTGGCTTGCTTTGACGCAACTTTCTATCTAGTATCTATGAGTCGACCAGATAGCACAGTATCAAGCCTATGCTGTTTTTAGGTGTCTAAAATAGATTGTGTTGGCTGCATTGAACGACCCTACGGCAGTATAGTCCTAGTGACTGCCACATCCTACTGTATCAGCCCATACGTTCTTGAACAATCTAAATTTGGTAGGACGTGAGGGGTTCGAACCCCCGACCTTCACAATGTCAATGTGATATTCTACCGCTGAAATAACGTCCCATTATTCTATTTATCTGATTCTCTTTATAGGAAAGTGATCTCTGATATGTTGATGAAAATACTGTCCTTTTGATGGGGACGATTTCCACCTGTCAAAACTTTGTCTCGAAATTCCTTCAATGGCAAATTGTCTGCCATTATTCAAAGTCATCGTTAATATCTTATTCTTTCTATTGTAAGCAAGATCGGTAATCCATGTGGATGCAACTGCTACTTCTTTAAGGATTTCCGCTATTCTCATTTCTAATATACTCAACAAACCTGTAATTAAACTGTTCATTGCTTGATTGCAATGTACTATTTATCTTCCATTTTGTCAAGTCTATCTTTGGAAAAAAGGTGTCTGCCTCAAACTCCGCATCGACATGGGTAATGACTAGCTTATCAGCCAAATCAATTGTTTGAGCGTAAATCTGAGCTCCACCAATTATAACCAATTCCGGATAACAATGTTCTACCGACAAAGCAGCTTCTACACTACTTGCACGGACTGCCAATCCTGCCAATCCTGCATGACTAATTACAATGCACTTGCGACCAGGTAAAGGCTTGTGTTCCATACTTGCAAATGTATTACTTCCCATTACAACAACTTTTCCAGTTGTGTATTGTTTGAAGTGTTTCATGTCCTCTGGAATCTTCCAGAGTAACTGATTGCGAAACCCAATCTCGCCGTTCTTACCAATAGCCGCTATTAATGTAATCATGAGTAGTCCTGTGGGCCAGTATTTATCCGGCAAGTACAGAAATTATTTTATTTCTTTTAACAGGTCAACAACGTCTTCACACTCTGCCCTAAACTGCGTGAGCGGAGTCTTTAATTTTAGCAGTGATTCTTGTGCCAATGCAAGCATGGCAGCGGCTGCTTCCAGCGGTTCATATGTTTCTCGGATTGCATCGCATTCCATTTGGAGTAAACGCAACCCATTTCGATTCTCAATCGGAGCTTTCATAATTTCAGCTTCAAGTACATCCTTGCGTCTGCGCTCAAATTCCAAAGGATTGGTTTGTGCTAAAGCTGCCCATTCGTCAAAGTCGAATTTGTACATGAATGCTCCAGTGTATGTGCGTCCAGTTGTTCCATAATGTACGGCTTACACTTTTGGCACTGGTTGCATACACCCAATGTTAACTGAAGGTCCCTGAGCGTGCAAGAACCATCCGAGATGGCTTCAGATATCTGTTTATCTGATACCTTTTTGCAAATGCAAATAATCATAATAATTGGCGGACAAGGTGAGATTCGAACTCACGGACCCTGTTAAGAATCGGCAGTTTTCAAGACTGCTGCAATAAACCGCTCTGCCACATGTCCATATCAGTATAGTTTAATAAAAGCCCACCGGGGTCTCAAAGGGAGTCGAACCCTCCAGTTTCAGTTTCAAAATGAATAATTTGGTATGCTGTAACTATACTTTAAATTTGGTAGGAGCACTTGGAATCGAACCAAGGACGTGCGCTAATCTGGCGCCACGGAGTGCCGGTGTATAAGGCCGGTGTTTTACCACTAAACTATGCTCCCAAATTTTTACTTCTTAGCAGTAAGTGCCTTCCACTTAGAAACAACTGCTTCCTGAATCATCTTTGCCCAAAATGGCTGTGGTACGTGCCAACCGACAAATGCACCAACTAATACCCATAATAGTAATGTCATGATAAATCTCCAATGCACGAAATGTGCAATATATTTATCCTTTGGCCTTAGCCTTGGCGGCCGTAATTTCGGCCTGGAATTCTTCTCTGTTGCGCTTAAGGAATTGATCGTATTCCCCAGGTGCAAGAGCACGGAATCGATCCTCCGAACACCATTCGTCATACGGCCTAATCCACGTCTGATATTCAAAAGGATAGCAATGAGTATACACAACCCATTTGGATTTGTCTACTGTACTGGTAGCAATATCTTGCACCTTGTACAGTCCACCATACCGGTGCTGGTAATAAACGTTTACTTGTGGTTTTGTCATTTTATTATGGAGCGGGATAGGAGAATCGAACTCCTGACGAATGCTTGGAAGGCACTGGTTTTACCATTAAACTAATCCCGCATTTATTCTTTTAAATACGTTTTGAGAAAATCTTGTGTTTCTTGATCGAGAACCGAATTGTATTCTACTCCCTTTAACAATCGGTTATAGGATGCAATTTGCTCTTGCTCATTTACGCTCAAATATTTAGCGTCTTCTTCTGTCAATTGTACATTGTAATTGGGGTCAAGTCTACCTGATGCCAACGAAGTCTTCTGGTCAAAGCTCACCGGATTAACGTTAAATGTAACTCTTCTATTTCCAAGTTTCTTTAGAGAAACAATGTATTCTATAACACCCTGGATGTCTTTATAATTCAGAATTGTTACTGTAATGTTTACCGATATTAACGCCGTAGGATGAGTCTGTATTCTAACCTGTAACTCCTCCACTAACTTTTCAAAGTTTCGCTTCCAAAGATCCCAGTTCAAATATTTTCTGTTTACATTCTCACCGACCGAATCCAAACTGCACACAACAAATGTATTCGGATGTCTGGCAATTACTTGCTGAAGTGTTTCGAATGTCGCATCGCCGTAGGATAGATTAGTAATGATACTCATTACCCGATTTTCTTTATAAGGCAACCTTAAAAGAAAATCTACACATTTTGGTTCGAGCATCGGCTCTCCACCAGAAAATACTATCATGTTCAACTCGTTGACATCCAGTAGATCCTCGACCAATGGAGTCTCTTGTTCAACTTTAATAATTTTTGTGGGGAAATTCTTCTTGTCGAAATTTTCCCACATTGTCGAAATTTCTGGACCACAATAGACACACATCATCTGGCACTTATTCGAGAACACAATCTCGACGCCACGAATGGGCTGGTTGATGTCTAGTTTATCCCAATCAACGGGATTATTGAAATGTGTGGAATGGCGTTTACGAAATGACGTGCCACCTGTATCATCCATTTCCCAACAAGCAGAGCACTGTGGGTTTCTTTCATTTTTGATGATAGAGGCACGAAGAGCCCTGATTTCAGTCGTCAGGGCACCTGTTGCAGGATCAATAGGATGGAGTGGTGTTTTGCAACACGCAGAGACTTGATTCTTGTGAAGCAGAAGTCTAATTCTGCCATCAAATGGAACCGTGCAGCGATTATCCTTGACGGGGATCTTGTCTGACACGTTTCGTTAAATTGCGAAGTGCTTGCGCCTTGCGAATTTGAATTGCCTGTTTGGCTAGGAAATTACCAAGATCTTCCAGCTCATCCGGGGTTAAGAAAAATTCGTTGCAACCGTTGATTCCTTCCGGAATGTATTGTCGCTCGAATTTCACGTAAGCCTTCTCGGAGTATTCGTCACTTTCACGAACAGTGGCGTTAAGCGAGAATCCGCTATTGGTACCAATTTTAAGTTGTGTCATGGTATAAGATGGGTGGTGCTGGTTGTCGGATTCGAACTGACGACCTACTGCTTACAAGGCAGTTGCTCTACCACTGAGCTAAACCAGCATGTGTTTATTTATGCTTCTATTATAAAACAGACCACTTTATTGAGCAAGTTTACCAGGTGCAAGCCAAACTCTTAGATGCACGCACGCTCTTAGTCGGGGACGGCCACAAAGACCTGGAAAATTTGCCATCTTTTGGCAAAGGAAGAACCAGGCCCGTCTCTTTTTGCACCTGTGCCAAGCTTGTAATGAAGGTGTCTAATTTTTCCTTAGATGCTACGTGAGGGAATTTGAAAACAAGAACTTCCTTTGTTTCCAAGTCGGTTACGATCTTATAGAAACCATGCGGAACAACAACACCATTTCCGATAGTCTTATCTTGCTTTCCGTAAATTGGCCCAACATAAATGTGGAGATTATGCCCCCGATTTTTCGCCCATGCTCTGGTTTGATCTTCCAGTCTTTTCCAAATTCCTCGATTGAAGCCTGGCAATTGAGGTGCTGCATTGCTAAGGATGGAGCTTTCTCTTTCCACATCAATTGACCAGCTCATATCTCCGTCATTCGCCTGGTGGCCAATGTCATAACCAGACTTAGCGTAATCCTTAGGAACTGCCCGGGAGGATAGACTTTCGTCCGCTACGAAAGAATCGGTTCTCTTAACGCAACCCGTTGAATGATCTGGAGTTAAAACATAGGAAACCCATTGTGGAATCTTTGCTTTATTATCATGTTCTAGAATATACGCTCTACGGCAAACAGTGGTTATATCTTGTTTGCTGGAAACAGGTTTCCCGTATGGAATCTGTCCATCACACTGTTTCTCGGGCATAGCAACTTGTTGGGCATTTGCAGTCAGAGTGAACACTAGCGCCAGCAATGCAAAAATCTTATTCATTCAAAACTCCGTTTTATTTCCGTTAAGTGTGTATTTATATATTTCCTAGCTTTCGCGTTAATACTTAGTAATTCTATATAAATAGAACGGACACTACAGGAACCCACATGACCAAACCAATCGTACTATTCATCCTTAAACGGAGGCCGGATTTCGACCCCGAAAAGCACAATTCAATAGGACTCAGCACAGGGCTCTTCAATTCAGCAACTTTTATGGCAGACATGCTTATATCCTCAGGAATAGATGCACGCCTGGAAGTCGCTATTGACAATAATTGCATCGACAGGCTGGTAACAAAACATCGACCAACGCATGTAATTATCGAAGCACTGTGGGTAGTACCTAGCAAGTTTACAGTTTTAAATAAGTTGCACCCAACTGTCAAATGGATTATTAGACTCCATTCCGAAATGCCATTCTTAGCAGGTGAAGGCATGGCAATGGATTGGCTTGCAGACTATTCATACTACCCAAACATCACCATCGGTGTAAATGCACCTCGCATGTTGGAAGAAATCAGAACCTACTTGCAAGTAAAGCAAAACTGGAATAGAGAAACCACAGAAAAGAAAGTAGTTTACCTTCCTAATTTTTATCCTCAGGAATATAAGACTAAGAAATATGAGGTAAATAATGAATACATTAATATTGGCTGTTTTGGAGCTATCCGACCTTTGAAGAACCATGTCCTTCAAGCAATTGCTGCGATAAAGTTCGCTGAGCAAATCGGTAAGAAACTGAACTTCCACATTAATCTAGGCAGGGTTGAGATGAAGGGCGAATCCGTTATGAATAATCTTCGCGCTTTGTTTGAACAGTTGTATGAACGAGGTCACAGACTAATCGGTAATCAATGGACACCAAGAGATGGATTCATTGAATTATGCGGTAGAATGGACATCGGTCTACAGGTTTCATTTAGCGAGACATTTAATATTGTCGGCGCTGATATTATCAGTCAAGGTGTTCCTCTTGTAGGTTCGACAGAAATACCTTGGCTAGATGAAACCTACGCCGCAAGGGCACAATTTAGCGATGAGATTTTCAGGGCATTACTTCTAACACACAATTGTCCAGAACACAATGTAGAAATTAATCAACGAAAATTGACAGAGTACACAAATAGAACCTCAGAGATTTGGTTTAACTACTTCACAAAGGACGAATAAAATGAGCAAGAAGAAAGAAAGCTTTACAGCAAAGATTTTCCACTACATCAGCGGAGAATTACATATGATTGCTGAAGAATTCGACCGTATCGAGGATGCTATCGAAGCTGGAATTAAGGCCGCTGCGCATAGCTACAAGGTCTATGATCAAGATGGTAATTGCCACCACGATAGTCACCATCACGGACATGGACATGGTCACCATCACGGTCACGGACATCATGACCACGACTGCGGTCCATACGGTTAAGATTTTTTAGTCAAGAAAAAAGGAACCGTAAGGTTCCTTTTTTACTTTTGTGATTCCTGTTTACTTACGTTCAACTTGGGCATCATCTCTGGTCTTGTTAAATTCTACACAGTCGGCAGCTTTAGGCTCAGCCTGGCAGTGCTTAACAAACTCGCGATAAGCCTTGCGTTCTGGGGAATCGAAGTAATCTCCGCAACCAGACAACGCAAAAAGAGAGGCAACAGATGCCAATGCAAAAACAATCTTCTTCATAGTACATACTACATTAATTTGGAGCGGGTAGCGAGGATCGAACTCGCGACTTAACTTTGGCAAAGTCATGTGTTACCACTAGCACCATACCCGCTTAGTGTCTTTTTATTTATCTCAATACAATGGCAGACCTTGCGATTTGCGGCCTCGACCCTTGTTGGCGGCACCTAAAAATTCCGTCTGACTGTGGCAATTAGGACAAATCAATCTAACATTTCCGGGGCTATCATCCCCCGAATTCCCGTCAATGTGATCTACCTGAAGTGTGATAGGCTTATTTTGCCATTCACTTATTTCACATACTTCACATTTATACCCGCGATCTTCAGCAAGATATTTACGAAGAGTGGGTCTTTCCACTCTGGTTAATTTACCTGCATACCAATCTTGCTTATGTAATTTCGAATTATATTCACCACTGCATTTCGAGCAACAGTATTTTCCCTTAGATTGATATGGGCTAAACTCGAATTCCATATCACAGTTTAGGCATTCCCCCTTCATTCGGAAATCTTTTTCCTTTCAGCAGAAATACCTTCTCTGTATGTTAACGCAAGCTTCTTAATCTCTAAAGGTACTTCCGGATGGTCCATGACCCTATTCATAGCCGTGATAAAACTATTACATGTCGATATGGCACTGCCCTGGAGGTGAGGCAGATTAAATTTTCTTATCTGAGACTTTGTCTTAGACAAAGTCTGTTTCGTTTGAGCATACCTCTGCGATAGCCATTCTTTTGTTGGTGATGGTTGGTTGTCCGACACCGGGTTGCTTTTCTCTGACGACATTTTGGATTCCCGCTAATAAAAATTCATGCTTTGCAAGAACATCGTCATATCCATTAAGGATATTCAATATGTCCTGCTCCCAGTCCTTGAGTCCGTTAGTCATTTTTTTTTCTCCTTACTGTTCGATGCTAAATGGCAGTTTATTCTGTTAAAGCTCGATGGCAGTCCTGTTTGAGGTGATGACACCTCAATGGCAGTCCTATATTTATCGCCAAAATAAAAGGGCCTATAGGCCCTTTTGATATCTTGTTAAACGGGAAGGGAAAGTATGTCTCCCTTCCTCGACTTCTTAGAAGTCGTAGCGTTCAACCATGACAGTCTTCAGCATGATGCTGATCGGTGTCATTTCTTCACCACCCAACACCGACTTAACGATGCTCGGCGAGAAGCCAGACACAAGAGCAGCACCGACCTTGTTGTAGGTCACCGGGCTGTTACCAGCACGACCGTTCAAGTTCCAGAAAACGATCTGCGGAAGCTTGTAACCTGCGGCTGCAAATTCCTTCTCGATCATTTCCATAGCGCTTACCGAAACTGCACCACCACCAGAGTGGTAACGACCACGCGAAGAACCAGAACCAGACACATCAGCAGTTACGCATGTGTCGAATTCCATGTCCGACAAGATCAGAACCTTGGTAGGCATCTGGCTCTGTGGAACCTTATGCTTCACACCGGCAGTAAGGATCAACTTGAACACCGCGTGGATGTCCGTGTTCATACCCCATTCCGAACGGCTCATCTGGTCGTAACGCTGCTTCAGAGTACCCGTTACCTTTTGCAAGGCAGGAGTTGCGCTGAAAGTAACGAACTGGTCCTTGAACGGGCCACCCATGCGTTCCGACAGGTACAAGCCCAACGAGATCGAAACGTCCATAGCAGTTACGCTACCGGAAACAGCCACACCACTCATCGAACCCGAAACGTCAACAACCGGCAGGATGCTTTCGTCGGAGCCTTCCAAGTAGTTCGGCAATGCTGCCCACTGTGCGTTTGCAACAGTGGTATCACCGTTGTTCAACGAACGGATAACGTCGTACGGGTAAGCCACGGAAGCGTTGATCTTGGCTTCGCCAGTAACCAACTTTTCCTTGTACTTACCGTAACCAGCCGGGTCGTGCTTCAAGAAAGCCTTCTGGTAACGACCAGCAGCAACCGAAGGAACGTGCGGATACACGATTCCGGTCCAGTCCTGAGCGCACATCTTCTGTTCAACAGTGTTGGACAGACCAACCAAAAGCTTACGGTAAGCCTTTGGTGCCAGCTTCATGTACGAGCGAATCTTGTTCGCTTCTGCACCCTGACGAGGCATCCACTTTGCGCACAAACCGTTCTTCTGGTCATTCAACGCAGATGCGATCAAGCGCAGAGCTTCACGCTCCAACGAAGTGCCGAAGGCGATGAACAAGTCATCCCAACGACCAAGTTCAGGCACCTTTGCCAACAGGCGAGATGCAAGAGACACTTCGGTACGGATTAGATAACCGAGCAACTTACGGAAAGTTTCACGTTCACCTGCACCACCGCGAGCGTCACGTGCCCACTGAAGGACACGAACTGCCACTTCAGGATCTTCTGCCAGCGCGCCGGCAAAAGTCGAAGTGATGTCCTTACCACGGCTTGCGCCAGCAAGGAAGAACAGGTCCACGTTCTTGTTCAACGAGGATGCGTTAGTAACTGCGCCGTTTGCAGTTACAGCGGATGCGTTTACGGCTTCGAAAAGTGTTGTCATATTTTATTTTCCTTTATCAGAATCAGTTTTTACTTTGGACCTGCGTGCTACCACTACACTATAAATCGGGATTCGAACCCGAGCCTCTGGTTTGGATTAAAGTTAAATTGTTGCGGGAGTGATTCTTTAATTAATCATTAGTCGGCCAGCTGACAAAGCCAGGTCTAGTTATCGGCATAATGAATTAAAATAAATCAGATTAGTTTGCGGCGAGTTTTTGCTTTCCCCTCCAGAAAGGTTCTTTGGCCGAAACCAAATAGTGCTATTTTTATTATTTGCTGTAACTAATCTTTAGCAAGTCCCACAGTTTATACAGTCTCGTTAGTGAAGTCAAGCACTTCGGTAACAAAAGAGTCGTTCTTATTACCGACAGCCGGATCAACTAGAAAGTCGACACCGATATAGATTTTGTCATCAGTGTTATCTTCCAACGAATACATAATGGTATAACCACCAGTACCCGTCATGTGTATCCATTCATTCGTGAGATCGATACCCTCGTCCTTTTCACGTTTAAGAATTTCGACATTTCGTTTAACGTCTCTGCGAACTTGATTTTTAATCTGTTGCATCAATTCAAATACGTTCGAGGGCGGCGTGGGCCATCTCGATACATGAGGATTATGATTCCAAATGTACTGAGCAGATTCCTGTAGGGAATTCAGATTGTAACCGATCTCAATTTGCATAATTGTATAAATGTGGATTTATTGAAAACAGGGTGATGTAAGGGACAGTGGTTTCGCTTTTCAGGTACTAACAATGCTAAGAGAGCCTTACCCCTCGTTCGAACTTTTTACATCGTCCTAAGATGTTCGCTGTACACAAAGTGGTTTCATCGGAATCTCTTCCTCCACCACTTTGTTAACACAGCTTCAAAGGGTTGCCCCTCCACTGTGTTTTTTAACCAGCACGTCATCACCTTTCGGCGTATTGGTTTGCTGAACTCACCCTTCGTGTGCTATATGGTTGATTATATAGTAAGTTTATTTATACGTCAACTCTTTTCAGAGCAGGATATAGGCCAAAAAGAATCAGTTTTGAACTGATTTTTGATTTTGAACTTCTAATGCGTGCTTGGTTTCCTTCTGGATGAAGTCGGCTGCACGTTTCATCAACCGTTTGTAATCTTTGGACTGTTCCTTCTCGGGGAACAAATTGGATATCTTATGATTCTCCAAAGATTTCTTAAGGTACTTATTTATCATCGGTTCTCTTTGGGCAGGGTCCATTGTGACTGCTTTCTTGATTACCGAAACCATATCGTTCAAAACTTGCACAAATCGAGCATTGATTTCAGCAGGTTCTGCCAAATACGCAAGCTTGCCTGCGTATGGATCATTGGTGACGTTTCTAAATTCCTTCTTTTTGGCTGTAGTGTATTTGTCACTCTTGTTAGCCTTAAATCCGGATTTAAAATCGTCCAATGCATGTCTTAATTCGTGTGCTACAGTCGACTTGATTGCCTTAGAACTTAGATAGTCTTTATTGAAAACCATTGTTCTAGTATCCGAGTACCAAATTCCCAGGATAATACCTGTGCTTGGCTCCCTAGTTACATCAGCACCTTCCTCTTTGCGGATTCTTTCATTGATTCCATAGTTTGACTGGAGTTCAATAGACACTGTATTAAGAATATCTAAAGGTGTATCAAATAGTTGTCCGATAGTACCGACGTGAATTAGTTCATCATCAGCTTTCGGCTCATCATCAAAATCCATGTCATCCGGATCGTAATAGTCATCGCCGGAATAGCTGGTTTCGTGGTCAACGTCTTCGTACTCTTTTATCTTATCGTAAATAGTAGAAGCGAGTGACAGAATTGCTCTGTCCTCTTCCGTTGTTTCATTAATGATTTCAAAATGGCGCATAGTACATCCTAAGATGTACTATTTATCCACTTTCTTGTTCTTCTCAGCAAGTTCTTTCAGACCCTCGGCAATTTTTGCCTTCAGATGCTTGTTTGCTTCCTGATCTGCCTTCATTCCGGGAATACTTTTTATCCATACAGCCAATCCTAAGCCCGAAATAATTGCAAGTAAAATCAGTCCCGACATTTTAACCTTTGCAAAGTTTATCAATAGTATATCTCTGAAGGATTAGGCTCTCTGCCATTTTGATTTTAGCATCGGATGACAGGCCTAATCTCTCCAGGTAATACCTGTTTGCATCCCACCCACGGATAAAGAGTAGTAGTTCCTCAGCAGTGCCGGAGCATAATTCGTCTTTAGTATTATACCCCGGCAGTGACTCGATATCGTCCTTTGGAATCAAAGCTAGCTTCTTACCGTACTGGGACTGGGTTACCCTCATCCCGTGGCGATAGGCATCAGCTTCCAGATTTTTAATGGTGTACCACTCTTCAAGAGAGGTCATTAATCTTCCTCTTTCAGCAAGAACTTGTTGCTGATAACTTTGAAGCTGAAGCTCCCATCTTCACTCTTGAAGACGAGGCCTTCGCGAATTGGATGGTTAATCGACGGCCCCTCTGCAAATGCGAGAAGTTCAGCCAGGTTGGTAATCCCAAGTTCAGCCAGTGTCACGTACATGTGCTCAACTGGAACATAATGGACCATTTCCTGACTCAGACCAAGTGCCCACAACTCCATCATAAAGAAAGCTGCGCCCTCCGGACCAACATAGCAGGAATTATCAATGTCATAAACATTGAAGATGTATAGCCTGTTGGACTTAAAGCCCTCACGGTTCTTTTGTATGCCAGGGCCCATGAGCTCACCTTGTACTGCGTAATTTTTGCCAAATTTACGCAAGGCTTCTTGCAGGCCACTGTCAATATACATGCGAACTAGCGAGTTGTCCTTGTTGCTATCGTCTGCCTTCAGTTCCCAGTTACGACCGCAGACACCGTCTCTTTCAACGATTTCGGCCCAGGCCATCTGACCGCCAACTCCACCAGGTGGAGTAGCATTATGCTGAACTTCTTCTGCACGATAATAAGCAGTAAAGGAAGTACCATCCAGTTTGATAGTCACTTCATACTTTTCTTCCTTGTGGTCGACAAAGATTTCGTCCACCAAGTTCTGGCAACGCTCCTGCTCGGTCTTTTGGATAAAGCCCGGGAAGTTACCACGAATCTGTCCTGCAAGTTGAGCCGGAATTGGAGGTTCATATTTCTGCACTCCGAGCAATTCAGTGACGTCATCACCAACTTGCAAAGGACGAGCACCCTCGAAGTTCAGGAAAGTGTGAGACCATTCAGTTTCCAGAGTCTCGTCAATAGGAATAATCAGACCTTGTGAGACTTGGCCACGACGTTTGACAGTCTTCAAGCGGAAGCCCTCGAGATCACCCATTCTTTTGAACGAGCTCTGACGCAGAAACTCGAACATCGGAATGACTGGCAGGAAGCTGTCGATCTCGAAATAGACACAGAGATCTCCAACAGCGAAATCGCCTTTCTTTGTGACAACTTTCCAACCGTCTACTGTTGCCACTTCAATGACATCAGCGCCCTCGATTGGGCTCAGGTCAAGAATTCTTCTAATTGATGCTAGCTTTCTCATGTTGTCACCTTAATTTTTTTGTAGTATAAATGGAAACGCCACTTGGTGTCAAGTGGCGTTTGTTTAACAGGATAGTTGGTAGCAAGGATTTTTTATTTTCTGGAGGAGTTCATTACCTACCGCCCTCCCTAGTACAGATCGTCTGCACCCGATTTGGAGTCTTGTCCAACACAAAGAAAGTTTTCTACTTACACTATCAGTTCCATCGGCTTGCGCCTTCTACTGCTGTTGCATGGTTTTATGTTGCTGTATCTATCCTAGAAACTATTTACTTCTTTGCGGGCTTACCGGCAGGAAGGTCGTAATACGCCCACTTGCCCTTGTTCGCCACATCCACCTGAGCCCAGGCAGGGTGAGCACCGTCAGCGTCTTGCCATTCGGGAACGTTCTTCAGAACGCACGAACGGAAGTTTGCTAGCGTTGCAATTCTCTCCGGAGTATTCACAGTACGGGTGACCAGTAATGCTTCGGTAGCAATGGTGTTCACAGCGCTCTGTGCCAACTTCGGATAAGAAAGCTTGTCCTGTACATAAACGGTCTTCAACAGGTCGACCGTACCTTGCTTGAAGCCAAGCAGCTTGAAATCAGTACCGAGTGCCTTCACGTTGCCCAGCGGTTGTCCGCCGACCAGGACGGCAGCTTGCACTTGTCCAGCTTTGGCGGCAGCCAGTGCAGCATCAGCCGAATCCACCGGAACAATTGTCCAGTTCAGTTGGCCTTGCAGCTTAATAAGCTGGGCAGTAATCATCGACCCGCCTGCAGCGGCAACCTTGTAACCGGTCAGATCTTCTGCAGTACTGAAAACGATGTCTTGCTTGCCATAGCCGACCATATTTCCGGAAGTCTTCAGGCCAGAAGCAACCGGGGCAACCACGTGTACCGATTCCTTGTTGAAGGCAATCAGTGTCTTGATGTTTCCAAGGTCGCGACCTTGTGCGGAAGCAAACAGGGCATCAGTCTGCATGAATGCAGCACCAACTTCCTTGCCGGCCAGCTTGTCGAGATTTTCCAGCGAACCACTGGAAGGAACTTCGATCATAGCCATTTGTTCACCGCACTTTTCAGCAATGTTGGCAAACAGTGCGTGATAAGTACCCTTCGGGGAACCAGTTGCAACCTTAACTTGTTGCGCTTGGGCGGAAAGTGCCACAATCGAAAGTGCTGCGGCGGCAAGAATATACTTAGACTTCATGTGTGTTCCTTGTGTGTTAGTTAATCTTCAGTGGCTGCAAACCAGAATCATTTGTAGGTGCAACCGGTTGATTGGGCGTTTGTGTAATGGATTCTTGAGTTACCATGAACACTGCACCCAAAATTGCCATTACCAGGATAGTTCCGAAAACTCTGAACTTCATTTAACGTCTCACTTTCTGTGTTTCGCGAACTTGCACGTCAAGCACAACTGGTTCACTATGTCCTAATTGTGCAACAGGCTGGGCGGGCTTGTCATCCGAATCCACGTCGAGGGCTGCTGCAACTTCCAGTTCAGCGAATGCACGGTTCATAGATTCGAACACAGCATCGCAAGCGGTGTCAGCTTTCAGCTTCTCGAATGCATCGCCAGTATCCATACCAGCAGCACGGTTAGCTTCAATCGCATCCTTCGACATTTCCCAATATGCCTTCATTTCTTCCAGCTTCATGTCACCGTCTTCAAGGGATTTCTTTGCTTCAGCAAGAGCATCCTTCTTCCTGTCAACCAAATCAACCATGCGTTCTAGCTGCTTTTGGAATTCAGCCGCACGATGTGGATAGCGTTGTGTGAACTTATCAACCTTGCCCTTAAAATTATCTCGGGCAGTGGCAGCCTGTACCACGCTTTGTTCAAATGCTTTGAACGCCACACGCTTTTGTTGAAGCAGATTGGTAAGTGTCTCGATAGGATTCTCAGCGGCTGCTTCAGTAACCTTCTTGATATGTTCAACCTTCTCTGCTTCGATCAAACGATACTTCCAGTTTGCAACTTTTAATGCAAACCACGGTGCAAGTTGAACAAGGATGAATGCTGTCGCTGCTGCAACTGCAAGGCCAAGAAGACCACCAATTGCAAGCAAAATAAATGGTGCTACTAAAAGTCCTACAACTCCAAGTGCAATGCCTTTAATCCAGCCACCGAACTTTTGCTTCTTCTGCTCAATTTCTGCAACTAATTGGTTATCCACGTTATGTCCTTTCTAGACTAATTTTGGTACCCCAACCCGGACTCGAACCGGGACGCCTTTCGGCAGTGGATTTTGAGTCCACCGTGTCTACCATTCCACCATCAGGGCCTATTTCTTTCTCTGTCGTATTCTGCACGACTTCTCTTGTACCAATCGGACACAAAAACGTATACAATTGTGCCGTTCACACCTAATGCTACAGTTAGCAATACCGTTCCCACAATAGGATTCAGTGTAAATCCAAGTCCCACTAGCAAAATGGATATTACGAGAATCGGAATAAATGCGTCGGGCATTCTTTTGAAAACTCTTTTAATGAGCCAACTAATATAGTCCATGTTAGAACAGCGGTAAGCCGCCCGTAATTTTATCGATTGTTTCTGGATTTCCTGGACCCACACCAACTGCGGTAAGGGTTGCTACGCCGTTGAATTCAGTAAGACCGGCGTCCTTAATTAGGGATGCTGGTAAACCAGCGGCTCTTGCTTCAGTGTAGATGCGAACCAATTCTTCGTCAGTTTCAACATACACAGTAACTTTCTTGAACCTACCAATTAACCAAGCATTTATGTATGGATCATCGAGTGGAATCGACAATCCCTTTTCTTCATGTTTTGCAATGCTCAAAACTGCACCAAGAGAAGCATGGGCGCCTTGTGCGATGTATTTCCCTGTACGCAAGCCACCGCTTGCCTTAGGGAATTTCTTCATCACAATAACTTGCTTGGCTTCCATGCTTCTTTTTCCTTGATTTAGCCCAGGATGGACTTAACAGCCGAGTCGTAGATGGTGTGATACACACCACGGAACCAGCGAGTGACCAGGGACTCGACCATGTGAATGAGATCTCCGATCAAGTTTTCGATCATGCTCAGAGGCCAGATCAGGATCCATTGAACAATGGTGCCCAGCATTTCCTTCGGATGAAGTGCCTTAACCAGAAGTTCCTTCTCACGCTGACCAAGGTCCTTGGCCTTTTCAACCGTCTTTGCGGCATGTCGCTTGTAACGGTACCAAGACCACACCAAGCCGATTGGAATATAGACCGCCGAAACGATTGCAAGGCCAATCAGCGAAGCGTTGAAGAAGAAGAACGCCAAGGTGGCTGCCAGCAAACCAGTAAACACTGCCCAGCCAGTGCTGGAATGTGCTTCAAAGATAATACCTGCAACTACCAGCAACGCCAGTACGACCCAGCCCCAGCCAAGGACAAAGCCAAAGAATGCGGCAAGAATGCCGGGAGATGCCGCGCTTGCGGCTGCACTAGATGCGGCTGCGGATGCTGCCACTGCGACGGAAACGGGTTCTGCCATTTTTAATCCTTCATGTGTTAGGTTGTGTGTGCTCGTAATTGAGCGCGCCCACTAATTATAGTAAGCGTTGGCGATTGCGTCAAATGGTTAGAACGCAGCCTTGTAGGACATGGTAGCAGCCGTGAAACCGCGCTTCCATGACCATTCGTCCAGAACGAGTTGGTTGAAGACGTCTTCTTCGACTTCAATAACATCCTCGACTGACAATTCAAGCATGCGAATGGCGCGACGATAGCTGTCCTCGTAAGAAACAGGTGCGGACGGAATTGTCTTGATCTTTTTGAATTCTTCCAAATCTGCTGTCTTACCCAACTTTGCATTGGCGGCAGTAATCTTGGCTACCAGCGTTTTATAGTCTTCAACAGATTCTACAAAAGCGGCGATGTGAGTTTCCTTGTTGGACCTGACAATGTCAAGTAGCTCAAGGCGGTTCATTTTAATTGCGTTCATAACGTTCCTTGATGGATTTTGCATAGAGACCCTATGTAATATGGAGGAAGAGTGGGGTCTCGATCCCCAACCGATTCTTCACCGATCGACTATCTTTCCAGGATAGCTTGCGCCCCGCGCAATTACTCTTCCATAAGAACGCTACTATACTACTACTTATCTCCTATGTCAACCAAGAAGAGCAGCTACTAACAAGAAACCCTCGACGGTTTCTAAATCTTCATTTATCTTAATCAGCAACTCGGCTGACTTATTAGACCTGCCAGACCTAGCTAATACTTCGGCTTTGGATAACTGAGTTACCTCTAAACCGATATTACGAATCATCCTTTTAACATCGGACGAATGAGCAAGATTCCTGCACTTAGAACTAAGGGCTATCTCAATTGAAGACCAATCAGTGCTTTTTTGTAATTTCATTTCTAAGTTTATTATCTTCGTAAATTCTTAGGGCAAAGTCTCTTGCCATCATATGCATTTGTTCCTGAAATTCTTTAGTTGGCTTCGAACTCAAGTAAATGGTCAAAATTCCGGTAAATTCACCATAGATGGGTGGTATACCGATTGCACACACATCACTAATTATCAGATTAGCCTCAGGTGCATAACGGTATGCGACAGATTCTTTGTAAGGCATGCAAACAAATTCGCCACCAATTAATCTCAGAATTCTACTGTTATTGTTCTTATCGTGGTCAAAAAAAGGTGTTTCTGCAACCTTATTATTATTGTACCGGGTGTAAATAGATTGAACAGTTGGGTTGTCAATGGCTACAAAAGTCTCGAGGCGTATGTTCCTCGGGAAGTTGATTGTCACAATCTGCATTGCAACAATGGCATCAGATTTCCTCACAACTGTAGTAATTTCTGTTTTAATTCTTTCAGATACGAATAGCACTGGTACTTGTGTAGCTTGAGCCCGTGGAGCAACGATACTAGAAAAAATGACACTCTTAAACATCCACAAAGCTATTAACGCCATAGCAATAATGGATACAATTGCAATCTTACCTAAATTCTTCCATGACAAAAGTCGTAAAAGTTTCGAGGCTTGTTCCAGTTTCTCATCAGGTGTCGACATAGAGCCCCACTATTATCGTTTTTCATATGCGTACTTGCTTGACTTATCTACATCCGTTTCGTAAATCCGTAATGAAAGATCCCTAGAAACCTGCCGAATCATTGCTACCTCATCTACAGTAGGCTTCTTGGTTAAGAATATTGTCATGTAACCGCTAAATCTGCCATAATATGGTGGAATACTGATAGAGCAAACTGTTGATACAGTGTTTACAGCAGTCGGTAATGTCCTTGCACCAATTGTTTCCTTAAAGTCATTGCAAACGAATTCACCATTAATCAAATTAATCATTCTCTGATTATTGGCTTCGCTATCGTTGAATAAAACCGTATCTGAAATTTTATTCGTCTTGAAGGATTCATATGCAGTCTTTAGCGTAGGATCCGATATCGAGAAATAAGCTGCCGAACGTGTATTCTTCTTGAAATTGACATTTGTTACCGATATGCCTGCAACCAATGGTTTCATTCGTCCAACTGTTTCATCTATTGTCACAATTGTTGGACTAGACAGGTTTAGAATTAGAGATTCTTCAGATTCTACTCTTGCCCCAACTCTTAAAGAATTGTAAATAACAACTCTATTTTCCCAAAATCCATATGCTGTGCCTAATATAAAAATGGCAACAGTTGCTTGAATAATTTTCTGCCAAGTAAGTATTTTTAATAGCTTGGCGATGTTTTCAACTTTTACATCCATTTTCTTCTAATCCTCTCATGTTCGCTTGTTGATATATCTGATATGGCTTTATCGAAGATACCTCTTAGTACAAGGTCCTCGGGTCTAAATGCGAAAGATAAGGGATATTCAAAAGGAACGGTAGTTTGATCTACTTCTAATCTATATTTCTTTTTGAGCATTTTTGCTGACTCGGTGTCCATAATTACCGAATCAATTTTTCCTGATAACATTGCCTGAAGCGATTGCTCGTCATCGACGTATTCATGAATTACTAAGTCTTTTCTATCATTCATTAGATAGATTTTGACTGCATAAGATCTACCAATTCCTACAGACTTAGGTTCATTAACAGCCTTCAACATGACAGTTTCAACATACATGTAAGGTCTGGTAAAAGTAGAATAAACAGAACGTTCTGGTGTCGGGCGAACGGCCGACACCATCTGGGTTGTTTTAGCCTTCAATAGGGCCTGGCATTCCACCATGGTTCCCTGAGTAGATATTCTAAATCTAATTCCCGATTTCTTGGAGATAAGATTTAGATAATCAGTTGACAAACCGATAATGTGTCCCTCTTCATTCAAAAATTCATAAGGATAAGACGTTGTTCTTGCACACCATTCAACTGTATGTGTCGCAATATATTTCTTCTCTTCGGGTGTATATTCATGCGGTTGGCTGCATGCCGAAAGCATTACGGCTATCAGTATAATGGCGCGCTTTAAGATCATTCATAGTCCTTTCCTATTTTTAATATTTATCAAAGGAAAGTGAAAAAGGGATATACGCAGTTAATTACGTATATCCCTTTAGGTTGGTGCGGATAAGAGGACTCGAACCTCCATGCCTTTCGGCGGTAGCCCCTCAAGCTACTGTGTCTGCCATTTCACCATATCCGCTTATTTAGGATCGATTTCAATCGCATGCAAAATTTTTATTCTGAGAATTGCAATGGACATTGCCCAACTTGCATTCACAAAATAATTCAAAACCAATGGCCAAGCAACTGCCGGATTCAAAAATGCAACTACCATTAGTGCCAAATACACTAAAGACATTACCACATACCCGACATGGACCGGCTTTATGAGTTTCATATTCCCCGGTTCCCGAGTAAGTACCCGGAATAAAAACAAGGCAAGGACAATTGTAGAAATCACCCAGGGAATTAATATAAAACTCGAAGCACTTCCAAGAAGTATTAACATTTCTGATCTAGGAGATCCTTGGAGCAGAATTGTAAAAAAGAAGTCCCAGATGGACGTTGCTAAAAATAATGCCTGAAGTGTAAAGAGAACGTGTAGGGCTTTTGTTCTCCAATAGTTGCGCGATTTTTCCATATAACTATTTATTCAAATAGCTGGATTTTCTAATTCTGGTTGCAGTGCCTCGGAGTTGAACCGAGCTTTTCCCGGGCTTATGAGACCTGGTGCGTCTGCCGGACGCCCGCCTGCTATTGTTTTTGATAGTTGGATATCACCCCGACCTCGTTGCCATGGCCTTCGCCAAGTGGCGGTCGACACCACGATACCGGTTAATTTCCCTGCAACACAAACCGGAAGTCTTGCAAGGAGTACACTGACCAATGTACCAGGCGCCAAAGTCGTAACTAAGTGGTCTACTTTTAATGGCATTAAGATGCTAAACGTAAAATGACGCGGTGTCAAGTGGTAGTGGCTACTATACCAGAGGCTTATTCAAAGCTTCAAGCGCCTAATCGTTTTACATAATATTCTCTAATTTTGGATGCGGAGCCTCGGAATCGAACCGGCCCTCGAGGTTATGAGCCTCGCGTGCTTCCATCACACTCGCCCGCTATTGTCTTTTATTAGCCTTTTGTTACTTCGGTAATGATACTGTGTTCATCGATATAGACATTCGTTCTATACGGTTGCCAATCACAAGTTCCTAAAGTACCAGGTGGAAAAATTCTCACTTCGTCACCATACATGTCATGAATCTTTTGCTCCATCACTGGATCATCTAATTCATACGTTGTATAGACCCTATCCTTATAGGTATGCTGCGTCGCCTTCAAATTGAATCGTTGGCCTACTAAGTTAATCTTCGTTTTCATTTAAAATCCTTGCACTAAAGACACGTACTAATTCGTTGGTTATCTCCAACTCGACTTGCTGACCTTCTTGAAGTTCGGAAAATATTATGCCTGGAGTGTTCGGATATAAGTGATAAACGTTGCCATTCACTACCTTCACATAGACTACACTTGTACCCGGTACCATTTTTGTAACGGTACCAATAATGTAGAAAGGAATAATTCCTGGCATCCGATATTTATCATTCGGATTGCAATTCTACTAATCTCTCTCCGAATTTTAAACTTAGGACTGCCTCATCTTCCTTATCGGCTTTGAATACAATCTTATCAAACGTGGTCAGAATTCTTGCCCCTGTGGCTCCGTCGCACCAACCAGAATCACCGGGTTGTCCGATGTCAAAAACAATCGATGTGCTATTCAGAAAATCTACGTCGTTTTCAGGTTCGACGCATGTTAATGTGAAGTATTTTTTCACTTTAGTCTTTCTGTGGTGCTCCTAACAGTAATCGAAACTGTGATTCTATCGTACCAAGATAGCGTTATACCACTTAACTATGGGAGCATTAAAATGATTCGGTAGGTATATGCAGTCATTAATAATATATGTGACATAGCTCATGCATTAACTATGTATACCGAACTCAATTCTATTTAGTCAACTTCCGGTGCTACTGCGCCTCGTTGGCCAAAATCTTTCTTCTCTTTCGACTTCAATGCAGCACGCTTGGCAGCTTCATAAGTCAGCTGAGCGTCAATCATTGCACGCTTGTAGGCGCCTCGGTCGTGAGCATCCTTGAAGCTGGACAGAGCCAGTGCAGTCTTGGTGCTTGCCCACATTCTGAAGTTCTTATCTGGAGTCAACATGTTATTTCTTACTTTCGTTATAAATGCGTTGATTAATACCTTGCCTTAGTGTAGCAACCTGCTCTCTAAGTTGTCTAGTCTTCTTGTCTTGAGTGAGTTGTGTTTGCACAACTGCTGTGACAGTCTTCTTCAAATCTTGAACAGTTTCCTGCAGACTTGTTTCTTCTGCTACTCGGACAATTGTCTGTGATAATACAACTATCACAGCGTCTTCCTCAATCATCCACGTCACCGACTTCACGCGCCAATCTTCATCGACGAAAACAACAGCTTCACCTATCCTCGGAACTGCATCCGAATCCTTAGTGAAAATTGTTGTTGCGTAGTCGTCTTGGTAATATATTTTCATTGTTATTTGGCTCCCCGACGTGGGATCGAACCACGGACCAATTGATTAACAGTCAACTGCTCTACCGCTGAGCTATCAGGGAATTGTCTTAATCTCCTATATCCGAAACGTCATATGTCATAACACAACCGCATTTCAAGCAATCGTATGTTCCGCCATATTCGGAATCGTTATAGTGTTTATCGTCATCATATTCATGATCGCAATCTTTGTCGCCACCTTCAAATGTAAAAGCAAAGCGCCAGTGAGGTTCGATCTTGAGTATGTTCATATCTTTGGTGGAGGTGACAGGACTCGAACCCGCTACCTACTGCGTGCAAAGCAGTCGCTCTCCCAGCTGAGCTACACCCCCAATTATTCTATTAAAAAGCATCGGCCATTCTGGAAAGCCAATTCTTTTGCATTTTCTATCCTAAGTCCATTGCACATAAAATGTGTGTCTTTGTATGGATTATAAGTTACTCTATCTAATGTGTCAACATCATCAAAACTTAACTTGGGATATTTTTCAACTTTGTATTTATCTGCCACGACAAAAGCATGCACGTTTTTCTGACGTTCTTTAATTGCTCTTTGCCTACCTACTTCATTTATCTTTAATGTAACACCATGGGCTGTGAATGTGAATGGTCGGTCAATTACCTTGCCACGATATCTCACAGAAAAGCCACCTGTGTGTAGGTTTCGATATATGTAATATTTTGCTGCTGCCATAAAAAGTTAAGTGAGTGTTTCGCTAACCGGTCATCATAGCTACCACGCACAGTTCAATCGGGTTTCGTTAGGGACTTGCCCTACTCTACTTAGCCAACCCTCACCATGCCTCCTGTATTCAAATGCAATACAGTTTTCTGCCTATTTTCCCAACACTCGGGAGGAGATACATGTAAGACAGAAATATCGGTCCCCTTAGCTCACCGCCCACTACACGGGCTCCTTAAGGAAACATATTCCCCCGGCATATCTCTTTCTTGGCTGCCCTTTACTTAACAAGGGTATCGATGTGATTGCATTCCCATATACCCGTTAAAAGTTGCTATAGCTGGTAGAAGCCATTTCGACTTTGCTTTTTTACATGCGCCCAACGCATGACCTGTGTCGAAACCGGCCGGACCGGCACAGGGGTCTATCAAAGTCTA
>Ga0207674_10002076_pt1 | contig 25391 bp, 21 predicted proteins | sample KBSCornC72_FD_184303 | JGI IMG/M metagenome (GOLD analysis project Ga0207674, IMG submission 184303) | Corn rhizosphere microbial communities from Kellogg Biological Station, Michigan, USA - KBS Corn C7-2 (SPAdes) (version 2) | ecosystem: Host-associated > Plants > Roots > Rhizosphere > Soil ...
GATTTCTGCGTTTCTTCGACGTAGCCGAGCAGCGCGCCGGCCGCGGCTATCGCAAGCGGCATGCCGTCGCAACCGAAGCCGCTCAGATCGCGCGTCTTGAAGAATGTGCCCAGCTGGCGCGCGGCGGTTTCTGTATCGAAATGCCACGGCGCGCGTTTGCGCAATCCCGGCAATTCGCTGACGAATGCGGGCCACGCGACATCCTCGGCGATCAGTGTCTCGGCAGGCGCGAGCCGAGCGAGTTCCGATGCCAGCGCTTCAGCGTCGCCGACTTCGCTGAGCAGGAAACGTCCGCCGGCAAGATCGACCCAGGCGAGCCCAAACGAAAATTTGCCTGCGGCGATCGCGAGCAGCAGATTGTCGCGACGTTCTTCGAGTAGCGCTTCATCGGTGACTGTGCCTGGCGTGACGACACGCACGACCTTGCGTTCGACCAGGCCCTTCGCCAGTGCCGGGTCGCCGATCTGTTCGCAGATCGCCACCGACTCACCGAGCTTGATCAATCGGCCCAGGTAACCTTCGACGGCGTGATATGGCACGCCGGCCATCGGAATCGGCGCGCCTGCCGATGCGCCGCGCTGGGTCAGCGTGATGTCGAGCAGGCGCGCGGCTTTGCGCGCGTCGTCATAGAACAGCTCGTAGAAATCGCCCATGCGAAAAAAAACCAGCGTATCGGGATACTCCGCCTTCGCGGCGAAGTATTGGCGCATCAGGGGCGTGTGCTGCGCGAGATCGTTCATCGGGGCGGCATGGGCGAGAGTGTTGATGGAATTTCCGCACGAAATTCCGCTAGCGACATTGTAGTGGACTCGCGCTTTGCGCAGCGGTCGATCTTTTCCTTGCGCATGCGGCGGAAGCTGGCGCAGAATCGGACCGTGTCCGTAGGGGCGGATATAAAAACCAGGGGAGTCATCAATGCGAATTTTTCATCGTGCTTCCGGCGCGCTGCTTTCGCTTGCCGTCGCAAACCTTGCGGTGGCTCAAACCGTCGATCAATGGTATCTGCGCGGGCCCAATGGCGGTTATGCGTACCAGGTCGGCATCGATCAGGTCAGCCAAAAGCCGCTGGCAGGCGGAATCGCCGGCACATTCCGTTACAACGCGTTGTCCAGCGCCTGGGATTACTCCAACACCGGCGCACCGACACCGTTTCTTGGTGCCATTGCCACGACATCCTCCGCGACGTTCATCAACTCCGGCGGCTACGTAGCACGATCCACCGACGGTGGCGTCACCTGGGTCAATGTCACGAGCGTCGCGATGGGCAACATGGTGTCCAGTCTGGCGACGTCGGCAGCATCAGGCACGCGCGTGTATGCAACGGTGGATCCTGAAGATCCCACCAACAGCGATCTGCGCGGCGGTCTGTGGATCAGCAATGATCTCGGCGCCAACTGGACGCAGAGCGCACTGACTGCGGGCGCCAACATGCGCCTCGTACGCGCATCGCCGACTAACGCCGATCTGATTTTCATCGCCGGCGGGCCGGACAACAACGGTGTCGCGAAGGTATTCCGCAGCAGCGATGGCGGCGTCACGTTTGGCGCCGGCCCGGTGCCGGTGATCCAGTCTGGGGGCACGGCTTCGTTACCGCTCGTATTCGTCGACATCGCGCAGAATCCGTTCGACGCCATGACGGTTGCGGCGCTTTCCGCGCCGGAGTCCGGATATTCCACGCTCGACAGTGGCGGCGAAGTTTGGGTTTCCCACGACGCCGGCCTCACCTGGGGTACAGCGAGCACGAACAACTTTGTCATCGCGCCGGAAACGACCGGCGGCGGCGAACCGCGCGCGATCTTGTTCGATAGGCTCACGCAAGACGTGGTCTACTTCGCCACGACGTGGGGCGTGTTCAAGGGCGGCACTGCTCCGCCCGTGCTGACGAGTTCCGGCATGGTGCAGATGGGACCGCGCAACAGTGGTGTAAAGCCCTACGACGAAGTGGACAGCCTGACCCAGGCCAGCGACGGCACCTTGTATGCCGCAACCACCAGTGGCGGCGTGTACAAGAGTGTGGATAGCGCTGCGAGTTGGACCGCGATCAACGCCGGCTACAACGGCCTGAACGTGCGCACATTCGCTTTTCAGCCCGGCAATACGGGTGTCGTGCTGGCCGGTTCCGCCGACCCTTCCAACATCGGTGCCGTCTACCGCAGCACGGATGGCGGCTCGACCTGGGCATGGTCGTCCACCGGCATGAACCCCGGCGCACTGCGCGCCTTCGCTTTTTCACCGAGCAATTCCAGTGTGGTGATTGCCGCGGGACTCAAGCAGGGCAACATCGGCGGCGAGCAGACACGCGGCCTGTGGCGTAGCAACGACGCTGGCCAAACCTGGGCGCGGATCGACGATGCCGGTCTGAGCTTCAACAATGTGCGCAGCGTCGTGTTCGATCCGAATGATGGCAATAGAGTGTTGGCCGCAAGCAATATTCGAATGGAAGTCAGCGCCAACGCCGGCGTCAACTGGATCAATTCGGTCGGGTCTCCGGGTTCATTCGGCGGCCTGCCATTCGCCAACAATCCGTCGCTCGTGCTGATCGGGCTTGCGGCCGGGCCGAAATCCGGCGGCGGCACGCGATTCTATGCAACGATCTTCAATGGTCTGGATGCGGGATCCCCGCTGCCGGCCGCCTGTCAAAGCAATTCGAGCCTGCCGTGCAAAGGCGGCGTCTACTACAGCGACGACGGTGGTTATCACTGGACGGCCGGAACGGGAATCACCGACGATTCGGCCTCTCACGTGACGGTTGGTGCGACACCGGGCACAGTATTTGTCAGTCAGAACCATACGGGCGGTTATCCCGGCGGTGTATACAAATCCACTGACTACGGTGCAACCTGGGCCACCAGTTCATCTGGTTTGCCAAGCTGCAATATCTCCGACCTGGCAGCTGCTCCGTCCGACGGTCAAGTTGTATGGGCCGGTTGTGCGTATGAGGACGCGGCACAACCCGGTGGCATCTTCCGCAGCAGCGACGCTGGTGCAAACTGGGTGGCATACGGTAGCGGTCTGCGCAATCCCTCGATCACGGGAATCATTGTTGATCCGACAGCCGCGGGCCACGTTCTCGCCGGCGGTGCCGAAGGCATCCACGAACTGCACATCGGCGATGCGATCTTCGCGAACGGCTTCGAGCCATAACGCCGCAGCGCTTGGGCTCGGAAACGAGCCCAAGCCGGCAGCGCATTTTCCAGGTATGGCATCATTCGCATCTGCTGAAAGCGGGTACGTTACATGTCCAACACAGAAATCGTCGGCGATACCGCGCTGCACGAATTGGCGCAGTCGATCGCGACTGTATTTTCGCAACGCGGCGCCACGCTCGTCACGGCCGAGTCGTGCACCGGCGGCTGGATCGCCAAGACGTTGACCGATGTCGCCGGCTCTTCCTCGTGGTTCGAGTGCGGAGTCGTGGCTTACAGCTATGAGGCGAAAGAAGCGCTGCTCGGCGTGCGTCCGGAAGCGCTGGAACAATACGGCGCGGTCAGCCGCGAAACCGTGATCGAAATGGTCTCCGGCGCGCTCGCGCGCTACGGTGCGACGGTTGCTGTCGCCGTCACCGGTATCGCCGGCCCGAGTGGCGGCACCGCCGACAAACCCGTCGGCACGGTCTGGATCGGCTGGAAACGGCGCGGCGGCTATGCGCATGCGGAACTCTTTCATTTCGACGGCGATCGTGAATCCGTGCGCCGTCAGACCGTCGCCGCGGCGCTGCGCGGCGTTCAGAAAATTCTGACAAGCTGACGCGCGATTTGCGCATGCGGCGCAGCGGCCGCTGTGAGAGAATTCGTCCATCGCAGGTTCTGAGACGGACGGCACTCAAGCTGCCCGCCAACGTCATCAAACAGAGGTAATTCCGCAATGGACGACAACAAGCGTAAAGCGCTCTCGGCCGCATTGAGCCAGATCGAAAAGCAGTTCGGCAAGGGCACGGTCATGCGCATGGGCGATCGCGCCGTCGACGTGGTCGATGTGATTCCGACCGGCTCGCTGATGCTCGACATCGCGCTCGGCATCGGTGGCCTGCCGCGCGGCCGCGTCGTCGAGGTCTACGGGCCGGAATCCTCCGGCAAAACCACGCTGACGCTGCAGGTCATCGCGCAGGCACAGAAGCTTGGTGGCACCTGTGCGTTCATCGACGCCGAACACGCGCTCGATCCGACCTATGCCGAGAAGCTTGGCGTGAAAGTCGAGGACTTGCTGCTGTCGCAGCCGGACACCGGCGAACAGGCGCTGGAAATCGCCGACATGCTGGTGCGCTCGAGTGCGGTCGACGTGGTCGTGATCGACTCGGTCGCCGCGCTGACGCCGCGCGCGGAAATCGAAGGCGAGATGGGCGATCAGCTGCCCGGCCTGCAGGCGCGCCTGATGTCGCAGGCGCTGCGCAAGCTCACCGGCAACATCAAGCGTTCCAACACGATGGTCATCTTCATCAACCAGTTGCGCATGAAGATCGGCATGATGATGCCGGGTCAGAATCCGGAAACGACGACCGGCGGCAACGCGCTCAAGTTCTACGCATCGGTACGTCTGGATATCCGCCGCATCGGCGCGGTGAAGAAGGGTGAGGAAATCGTCGGTAACCAGACCAAGATCAAAGTGGTCAAGAACAAGCTGGCGCCGCCGTTCAAGCAGGTCGTCACTGAGATCCTGTACGGCGAAGGCATCAGCCGCGAAGGCGAGCTGATCGAGATGGGCAGCGACAACCGCATCGTCGAAAAGTCCGGCGCCTGGTACAGCTACGGCGGCGAACGCATCGGCCAGGGCAAGGACAATGCCCGCCAGTACCTCAGGGAAAATCCGGCCATCGCCAAGGAAATCGAGGACAAATTGCGCGCGGTGTTACAGCCAGGCAAGGTCGCGGTAGCGGCGCCGGCTGCGGAGCTCGAAGAAGCCTGATGTTGATAGCTGAGGCGAGTGATGGCTCGCCGACGTGAAGAAAAAAACAGCGTCAGCGCCTACGAAAAGGCGTTGACGCTGCTCGCGCGCCGCGAGCACTCCGCGCGCGAACTCGAATCCAAGCTCGCGCGCAAAGGTCTGGATGCGGCAGAAAGCGCATCGGCACTGGCTGATCTGCAAGCGAAGGATTTCCAGAACGACGCGCGCTTCGGCGAGATGCTCGTGCGTTCGCGTATCGCGCAAGGTTATGGGCCGCGCTGGATCATCGCCGAATTGAAAACGCATGGTATTGCCGAGGCGAAAGCGCGTGCGCTGATCGACGCAGGCAATCCGGATTGGCCGACGCTGATACGCGAGCTGGTACGCCGTCGTTACGGCGCCAAACCGGAGAATCTCGCCGAACGGGTCAAGCGCGCGAATTTCCTCTTGCGTCGCGGCTTTGACGCCGCCACTGTACAATCCGTAACCCGCGCTGTCGGGTTGGACGAGTCAGCAAACGAATCGGACTGACCCGCAGCCGTCATCCCCGCGGAAGCGGGGATCCAGCGCCTCTGGCAGCATAGTGAAAGACACTGGATTCCCGCGTTCGCGGGAATGACGAACTATTTTTGCTACTGAGATTCGTCCCGATGAAAACCAGCGCCGAAATCCGTCAGACGTTTCTCGACTTCTTCAAGTCCAAGGGCCACACGATCGTGCCTTCCGCGCCGCTCGTGCCCGGCAACGATCCGACCCTGCTATTCACGAATTCGGGCATGGTCCAGTTCAAGAACGTGTTTCTCGGCAGCGAGAAACTGCCGTACGTGCGCGCCGCCGACGTGCAGCGCTGCCTGCGCGCGGGCGGCAAGCACAACGACCTGGATTCGGTCGGCTACACCGCACGTCATCACACGTTCTTCGAAATGCTCGGCAACTGGTCGTTCGGCGATTACTTCAAGCGCGAAGCGATCGTCTGGGCGTGGGAACTGCTGACGCAAGTATACAAATTGCCGAAAGACCGTCTGCTCGTCACGATTTATCACACCGACGATGAAGCGTTCGATTTGTGGCACAAGGAGATCGGTTTGCCGGCCGAGCGCATCGTGCGCATCGGCGACAACAAGGGCGCACCGTACGCATCGGACAATTTCTGGCAGATGGCCGATACCGGTCCGTGTGGTCCGTGCACGGAAATCTTCTACGACCATGGCGCCGAGATTCCGGGTGGTCCGCCGGGGTCGCCGGATGAAGACGGCGACCGCTTTATCGAGATATGGAATCTCGTGTTCATGCAGTTCGACCGCGCCGCTGATGGCACGCTGTCGAAATTGCCGGCACCGTGCGTCGATACCGGCATGGGGCTTGAGCGCCTCGCCGCCGTGCTGCAGCACGTGCATTCCAATTACGAAATCGATTTGTTCCAGCACCTGATCCGCGAAGCAGCGAAGCTGACGCACACGCAGGATCTGGCCAATAAATCGCTACGCGTCATTGCCGATCACATCCGCGCCTGTTCGTTCCTGATAGTCGACGGCGTGCTGCCGTCGAATGAGGGTCGCGGTTACGTGCTGCGCCGGATCATCCGCCGCGCGCTGCGCCACGGCTACATGCTCGGTCAGAAACAGCCGTTCTTCCACAAGCTTGTCCCCACGCTCGTCGCCGAAATGGGTGAAGCGTATCCGGAACTGTCGGCAAAACGCGGCATGGTGGAAAAAGCGTTGCTGGCCGAAGAGGAGCGCTTTGGCGAAACGCTCGAAAACGGCATGAAGGTGTTCGATGAAGTAGCGGGACGCAGCGGCAAGGTGATTCCGGGCGTCGACGCGTTTCGTCTGTACGATACGTACGGCTTTCCTGTCGATTTGACCGCCGACATCGCGCGCGAGCGGGGCTTGACCATCGACGCGGCCGGTTTTGAAAAAGCCATGAACGAGCAGCGCGTACGCGCGCGCGCCGCCAGTCAGTTCGAAAGCAAGGCCTCGATGTCTGCCGACCTGGTAACGCGTATCAAGCCCACGCAATTCCTGGGCTACGCTGCGCTCGATGCGGATGCGCTCAATGTCGTCGGCATTCTGGCCGAAGGTCGCGAGGTAGAAGAATTGCGCGATGGCGCGGAAGCGACATTGATTCTCGACACCACGCCGTTCTACGCCGAGTCGGGCGGGCAGGTCGGCGATTCGGGCCTGCTCAGCAACGCCGACGGCGAATTCGTCGTGCGTGATACGGTCAAGCTCGCCGGCGTGTTTCATGGCCATGTCGGGCGCTGGAACGGCAAGCCGTTGCGCATAGGCGCGCCGCTCAATGGCTCGGTCGATTCCGCGCGCCGCCAGGCCATCGTGCTCAATCATTCGGCGACGCATCTGTTGCATGCCGCCTTGCGCGGTGTGCTCGGCGAGCACGTCACGCAGAAAGGTTCGCTGGTCGCACCGGATCGTCTGCGCTTCGACTTCTCGCACTTCCAGCCGCTGTCGGCCGAGGAACTGCAAAAGATCGAAGACATCGTCAACGCCGAGATTCGCCGCAACGTCGAAGCCGAAGTGCATCAGATGGCGTACAAGGACGCAATCGACTTCGGCGCGATGGCGTTGTTCGGCGAGAAGTACGGCGATCAGGTACGCGTGCTGAAGATGGGCGACTTCTCGACCGAGTTGTGCGGCGGCACGCACGTCGGACGTACCGGCGATATCGGTTTGTTCAAAATCGTCAGTGAAGGCGGCGTCGCCGCAGGCGTGCGCCGCATCGAGGCACTCACGGGCGCGGGCGCGCTCGCGTACGTGAAGGATGAGGAAGCTCGTCTGCACGAAGTTGCACAACTGTTGTCGGCCAGTGGCGGCGACGTGATCGAGAAATTGCGTGCCGTTTTCGAGCGCCAGAAGAAGCTCGAACGCGAGCTCGAAGCTCTGAAAGCGAAAGCTGCGAGTGCCGCCACCGGCGACCTTGCCGCCAATGCACAGGATGTCCAAGGCATCAAGGTGATCGCCGCTCGTCTGGATGGCGCCGATGCGAAAACCTTGCGCGACAGCGTCGATCAGTTCAAGCAGAAGCTGGTCGATTGCGTGGTGCTGCTCGCCGGAGGCAGCGACGGCAAGATTTCGCTGGTCGCCGGTGTGCACGGCAAGGCACTCGGGAAAATAAAGGCCGGTGAGTTGGTCGCGCACGTGGCCCAGCAGATTGGCGGCAAAGGCGGCGGCCGGCCGGACATGGCACAGGGCGGCGGCGAAGATTCGCCCAAACTGGCCGGCGCGCTCGAGGAAATTCCGGCATGGGTTGGCGCGCGCCTTGCCTAATCACGCCTGAAGACCCTGACGACCGTCATTTGCGGATGCCAGCGCACTGGAATAGTATCGAATGTGTTTCGGCCGCTGGCTGCAAGGAAGAGCCGTCGTCGCCTGTCCAATAACAATAAGAGCAAGCGACACTAGCGGAAAGCGTTGCCGGTTCAGCGGGTGTCGCGCGCGTGCGACGGACCAGTTGGCGAGTCCGTCGGGAGTTCCAAAGCGCGGCGCTTTCGTTAGGAAAGACGAAGCTTAAGGAGAAGACTATGCTGATTTTGACGCGCCGGGTGGGGGAGACTTTGATGATCGGCGATGCAGTGAGCGTCACCGTGCTTGGAGTAAAGGGCAACCAGGTGCGCATCGGTATCAACGCACCGAAAGACGTAGCCGTCCACCGCGAAGAAATCTATCAGCGCATCAAGCGTGAACACGAAACGCCTGGCGGTGAAACGCCTCCGGCAACGGGTTGAGATTCGGTATCGCTTTACCCGCGTCGGTTGACCCGTTATCCTTCGCGCCCTTGAGCCGCGCCGTGATTGCGCGCATCGAGTGTGATTTGCACTATCGAGGGTTCGACTGATTCGCCGGGAGCGAATCAGGACAGCCGAAGGCTGGCCCGGAGCGCGAAGCGCGCAGGGTGAGTCTCAGGACGAGACGAACAATCCCGACCGACTTGCAACCGGTAGCGTAGAATCAAGAAATGTGGAGAGGTGCCCGAGAGGCCGAAGGGGCTCCCCTGCTAAGGGAGTATAGGGTCAAAAGCTCTATCGAGGGTTCGAATCCCTCCCTCTCCGCCAGAAAAATGAAAACGGCCCGCGTGGCCGTTTTTATTTTTCTAGAGGATTGGGCGGGTGGACGGGCCCGCTTGGTTCGACTGATTCGCCGGGAGCGAATCAGGACAGCCGAAGGCTGGCCCGAGCGTGAGCGAGGGCGAGTCTCAGGATGAGACGAGCAATCCCGACCGTTGACGTAAATTTCATATACCGCGATAATTCCGCTTCTTCGCGCCGGCAGGTTGTCGGCAGCGATTCCCTTTAAAAAACGCGCCCGTAGCTCAGTTGGATAGAGTACCAGGCTACGAACTTGGTGGTCGGGAGTTCGAATCTCTCCGGGCGCGCCAAATTTTCCAGGGTGCTGCGGCACCCTTTCGTTTTGTGAGGTGGCAACGGTTCGGCGAAAACGCAAGAACGATCGGGGTATAGCTCAGCCTGGTAGAGCGCCAGCTTTGGGAGCTGGATGTCGAGAGTTCGAATCCCTCTACCCCGACCAACTTGAGCGATGAAGGTAGTGCGATAGACTGGTCCGCGTTGCGCCCGTAGCTCAACCGGATAGAGCACCGGCCTTCTAAGCCGGCGGTTGTGGGTTCGAGTCCCGCCGGGCGCGCCATCCTCAAAGCCGTATGCGATAATTCCGGTTCATTGTGGTGGGCGTAGCTCAGTTGGTTAGAGTACCGGATTGTGATTCCGGTTGTCGGGGGTTCGAATCCCCTCGTCCACCCCATTTTTTAAGGTTGGAAAGATTCATCGGCACGCGGCGTGCCTTAAAGGTTCAGTAAAGAAAAAGTGGGCCGTTAGCTCAGTTGGTAGAGCAGGAGACTCTTAATCTCTTGGTCCTAGGTTCGAATCCTAGACGGCCCACCACTTCTTCCTTGCCTCGCCCGCGCGCCGTGCGTACCGATGCGCCTCACGCGAAAGTGGCGGAATTGGTAGACGCACTGGATTTAGGTTCCAGCGGGGCAACCCGTGAGAGTTCGAGTCTCTCCTTTCGCACCATTTGAAGGCGCGTCGCGCGCCGCTGCAGATTTGAGGAAAGCACGATGCAAGTTTCGATCGAAAACGTAGGCAATCTCGGACGCAAGCTGACGGTTCGCATTCCGGCGGACTCCTACGAATCGCAGGTGAAATCGCGACTCGCCGAGGCCGGCCGCACCGTGCGTCTGAAAGGCTTTCGCCCCGGCAAGATACCGACCAAGGTGATCGAGCAGCGCTTCGGCGCGCAGATTCGCGGCGAGACGATGTCCGAGCTCGTACGCAACAGTTTCCAGCAGGCTGTCAGCGAACAGAAGCTGCGTCCCGCGCTGTCGCCGTCGATCTCCACGACCGGTGAACCGGTCAATGGCCAGATCGAATACACGGCCACGTTCGAAGTGCTGCCGGAACTCGGCAAGCTCGACGTCGCCACGCTCGCCGTGAGCAAGCCGGTCGCGAACGTGGGTGATGCGGACGTCGACACGATGATCGATACGCTGCGCCAGCAGCGCCGTACGTGGACCCCGGTCGAGCGCGGTGCGCAGGCTGGCGACATGGTCCTGTTTGAATTCGCTGCCAGCGGCGAAGGCGTCGAACAGGCGCGCGAGCGCGTCGGCACGATCCTGGGTTCCGCTGCGATGAGCAAGGAACTCGAAGACAAGCTCGCCGGCCATGCGACGGGTGATGAATTCGACGCCGACGTCACGTTCCCGGCTGATTTCCGCATGCCTGCGCTCGCCGGCAAGCACGCCAAGGTCTCGATCAAAATCGTGCGCGTGCAGGAAGCGAAGCTGCCGGAGATCGACGACGCGTTTATCGCCAGTTTCGGTATCGAAGAGGGCGGCATGGACAAGTTCCGCGCCGACGTGCGCGCGAACCTGGAACGCGAACTCAAAGGCATGCTCGCGGCGCGCCTGAAGAATGAAATCATCCAGAAGCTGATGGACGCGCATCCCGGCATCGAGCTGCCGCAGGGTATGATCGAAGCCGAAGCACGCGCGCTGCACCAGCAGGCGCAAGCACAGGCGCAGCAGCAAGGCCAGCAGTTCACCGGTGATGTTTCCGGATTCATGGAGATGGCACGACGCCGCGTTTCCGCCGGCGTGCTGATTGGCGAATTGGCGCGTCAGAACGACATTCGTCCTGACAGCCGCCGCGTCGCAGAAATGCTGGCGACGATCGCCTCGACTTATGAAGAGCCGACGCAGGTGGTCGAACTCTATCAGCGCGATCCGCAGTTGATGCAGAGCTTGCAGAATCGCGTGATGGAAGACCAGGTCGCCGAGTGGGTGGCTGCGCACGCGCAGACCAGCGAGCAGCAGCTATCGTTCGCCGAGGCGATGCGCCCGGTTTGACGCAGAATAAGCTGTCGCGCTCGACATCACGTGCGCCGGCGGTGCCCGGATTCTGCGAAGCAGGGCAGGGAGGCAACATTGCGATGCCTCCCTTGATGTTTCATGATTCCGCCCTCAGCTTACCTCTTCACGTCCATTCGGGAATGCGCATGCCCACCTTCGAGCCGATCCGCAGCCTCAATCTCGTTCCAATGGTGGTCGAACAGACTTCCCGTGGCGAACGCGCCTACGACATCTACTCGCGCCTGCTCAAGGAGCGTGTGGTGTTCTGCGTCGGTCCGATCGACGATTACATGGCCAACGTCATCGTTGCCCAGCTCTTGTTCCTGGAATCGGAAAACCCGGACAAGGACATCAATCTTTACATCAACAGTCCGGGTGGCGTGGTCACCGCCGGTATGGCCGTCTACGACACCATGCAGTTCATCAAGCCCGACGTCAGCACGATCTGCGTCGGCCAGGCCGCCAGCATGGGTTCCTTCCTGCTGGCTGCGGGCGCGAAGGGCAAGCGCTACACGCTGCCGAATTCGCGCGTGATGATCCATCAGCCGTCCGGAGGCTTCCAGGGCATGGCCTCGGATATTGCGATCCACGCCAAGGAAATCCTTGCGCTGAAGGCGCGGCTGAACGAAACCCTGGCCCGCCATACCGGTCGTTCTGTCGAGCAGATCGAACGTGACGTCGACCGCGACAACTTCATGAGCGCCGAAGATGCCAAGACTTATGGCATCGTGGACGCCGTGCTGGAACGGCGGCCGGGCGAGACGGTCCGTACTGCCTAACCCGCGTTAAATCCCGCCTACCAGAGCAATATTCACGCCCGTCGGGCGAACGTGGATTTCCGCGCCGGTATGCTATTCTTGAAACTGACATGAACTGGCGACAGGGCTCCTGAGAAATGAGTGACGAGCGGCAGGGCCGATCGGGCGACAGCAGCAAGATTCTGTACTGCTCGTTCTGCGGCAAAAGCCAGCACGAGGTGCGCAAGCTCATTGCGGGCCCGAGCGTGTACATCTGCGACGAATGCGTCGAGTTGTGCAACGACATCATCCGCGAGGAACTCGAGGAAAAGAACGCCACCGCGCGCAGCCATCTGCCGAAGCCGCGCGAAATCATGGACGTCCTCGATCAATACGTGATCGGGCAGGGCCGCGCCAAGAAAGTACTCGCCGTCGCCGTGTACAACCATTACAAGCGACTGGAAGCGCGCCAGCGCCAGGACGAAGTCGAGCTGGCCAAATCCAACATCCTGCTCATCGGTCCGACCGGGTCGGGCAAGACGCTGCTGGCCGAAACGCTCGCGCGCCTGCTCAACGTGCCGTTCACGATTGCCGATGCGACGACGCTGACCGAAGCCGGCTATGTCGGCGAGGACGTCGAGAACATCATCCAGAAGCTGCTGCAGAAATGCGACTACGACGTCGAAAAGGCGCAGACCGGCATCGTCTACATCGACGAGATCGACAAGATTTCTCGCAAGAGCGAGAACCCGTCGATCACGCGCGATGTTTCCGGCGAAGGTGTGCAGCAGGCGCTGCTCAAGCTCATCGAAGGCACGATCGCGTCGGTGCCGCCGCAAGGCGGACGCAAGCATCCGCAGCAGGAATTCCTGCAGGTCGACACGAAGAACATCTTGTTCATCTGCGGTGGCGCGTTCTCCGGTCTGGAGAAGGTCATCCAGCAGCGCTCTGAATCCACCGGCATCGGATTCGCTGCCGAGATCCGCAGCAAAACCAAGCATGCGAACGTCGGCAAGGTGCTCGCCGATGTCGAACCCGAAGATCTGGTCAAATTCGGCCTGATCCCGGAATTCGTCGGCCGCTTGCCGGTCGTGGCTACGCTCGAAGAACTCGACGAACCCGCGCTGATCAAGATCCTCACCGAACCGAAGAATGCCATCGTCAAGCAGTTCAAGCGCATGTTCGAACTGGAAGGCGCCGAACTGGAATTCCGCAATGAAGCGCTCGGCGCCGTCGCGCGCAAGGCGCTCAAGCGCCGCACCGGCGCGCGCGGCTTGCGCACGATCCTCGAACAGGTGCTGCTCGAGACGATGTACGAACTGCCATCGCTCGAACACGTCTCGAAGGTTGTCGTCGACGAGGCGGTGATCAACGGGCAGGCGGAGCCATACCTGATCTATCGTGGCATGCAGTCGCGCGCTGCGTCGGAATAATCTGCTTGTCGCGAGAAGTCGGCCCGGTGTCCGGGCCGATTCGTTTTGCAGCGTCAGATTCCGGTCATGCCGAGCGTGTTGTAGCCGGCGTCGACGAAAGTCACCTCGCCGGTAATGCCGGAGGCCAAATCCGAGCAGAGGAATGCGGCCGCGTTACCGACCTCGTCGATCGTGACGCTGCGCCGCAGCGGTGCATTTTGTTCGACGTGGTCGAGCATCTTGCGGAAGTTCTGGATGCCGGCGGCGGCGAGCGTCTTGATCGGCCCGGCGGAAATCGCGTTGACGCGCGTGCCCTCGGGGCCCAGGTTGTAGGCCAGATAACGCACGTTCGCTTCGAGGCTGGCCTTGGCCAGGCCCATCACGTTGTAATTGGCCAGCGCGCGATCGGAGCCGAGATAGGTGAGCGTGAGCAGTGAACCGCCGCGGCCTTTCATCAGCGGCCGGGCAGCCTTGGCCAGCGCGGCGAAGCTGTAGCTGGAGATGTCATGGGCAACGGCGAAACTGCTGCGCGTCAATCCATCGAGGAACTCGCCCTGCAGCGCTTCGCGCGGCGCAAAGCCAATCGAGTGCACGACGACGTCAAGACCGTCCCAGTGCTTGCCGAGTTCGGCGAACAGGTTGTCGATCTGGGCGTCACTGGTCACGTCGCACGGCAACACGATGTTCGAACCGAACGCATTCGCGGCTTCATCGACGCGATTGCGCAGGTCGTCGTTGACGTAGGTGAATGCCAGTTGCGCACCTTCGCGGTGCATCGCATTGGCGATACCCCAGGCGATCGAACGCTGGCTCAAAATGCCGGTGATCAGAACGCGCTTGCCGTGCAGAAATCCCATCATGTGCTCCCGCGAGGTCCGTCAAACCGCGAAGTTTAGCGGAACATGGGCACGGCGCGTCAGGGTGCGCCTGCGGCAGCTGTTGAAGAGCCGCCCTCGGGAGCGCGCAGGCGCAAGCGTTGGCCGAGCTGCAGCATCGCGTTGTCGCGCAGCCCGTTCCAGTACAGCAGGTCGGCCAGTCGCACGCCAGCACTGTGGGCGATGCTCCACAAGGTGTCGCCCGCGCGCACGATATGCGTGGCCGACCGTCCGACGAGATCTTCGATCCTGGCAATGGTTTTTGGTGCCGCCGCGGTGTCGGCACGGCCCGGCACCAGCATGCGAGTGCCTGCCGGCACTGCATCGCCCTGCAGCCCGTTCACCGCGCGCAGCGCATCGGCTTCGACGCCATGCGCGGTGGCCAGCACATTCAGATTTTCGTCGTGCTGCAAGGCAATCTCGTGCCATTTGGACCACAGTGCGCGCGGCAGCTTGTCGAGAACGGTGGCAATGGCGTCGTGCTGCGCGGCAGGCAGCAGCAGCCGATACGGGCCGTGCTCGGGCAAACGGTCGTGCACGTATCCGGGATTCAGACGTTTCAGCTGCGCCACGTCGATGCCGGCGATGCGTGCCACGAGCGTAAAGTCGGCTGCCGCGGGCAGATCCAGCACGGCAAGTGCGTCCTCCGCGCGTCGCTCGGGCAGTTCGACCTGAAATCGTTCCGGATCGGCGATGACGCAGCTCACCGCAAGCAGTTTCGCCAGATGTTCGTGCGTGTGCGCGGGCGCGCGCAGGTGCGCGAGCTCGGCCGCGCTCGGCGCGTCGGAGTTGTTTCCGCGCAGGTCCTTGATGGCGTATTCGCCGGCATTGAACGCCATGTCGGCCAGACGCCAGTCGCCGAATTCCTCGTGATAGCGCTCGAGCAGATCGAGTGCCGCAAGCGTCGATGCATAGACGTCCAGACGTCCATCGTAGTCGCGATTGATCGACAGGCCCGCTTCTCGCGCGGTATCCGGCATCAACTGCCATATTCCGGCGGCGCGGTCACCGCTGCTGGCCAGAGCCAGATAATTGCTTTCGATGTACGGGAGAAAAACGAATTCGCCCGGCATGCCGCGCGCTTCGATCTGCTCGGCGACGACGAGCAGAAACGGCATCGATTGGCCCAACGATGCGCTGAATCCCGCCGCGTCGCGGCTGAAGCGACGCGACCATTGCGTCACCTGCGCGTTGTAATCGCAGGAGTCGAGCGCGAACGTCTTGCGCAGGTGCGTCCAGAACGCAGCGTCCGTTGTTGGCGTGAAGTTCGTTCCTTCCCACGGCAGCGGTTCCGGCGCGGATGGCGTTGCGACTGAAGGAAGCGCCTGTGCCGTGGACGGCCTGCCCGGATTGTTGCTGCAGGCGGCAAGCAATAGACATGCGCTGCCCGCGATCGCGCAGCCGCTGCCGAATGCGGCCAAACGCCAGTCGTTTCCCTTCAGCTCTCGCTTGCGTGTACGTGCTTTCGTATGAGCTGGGCTCATGCGCAACCTCGTCCGCGTAACGTGTGCGGCTACTACCAGCGCGAGATGCGCTTCCCCGCATCTGGCGAATTTCCGCCGCCCCAGGGGCAAACGGACGCGCACTATACCAGCCGAATTCGTTCGGATTTGTTAGGGAAAACTTCGTGCAATGCAGCATCGCCGGTTTACGCTGCCACGGCATTCGCGCACAATCGGAGCATTCCCCCGCAGTCACCGGCCAGATGCGCGACGATCGCCATACGTTCCACGCCATTGCGTCGATGCAGGCGCTCTATGCGCGCGAGACCAGGGCGCTCGCTTCCATAGTTTCCGGAGTCTATGGCAACTATGGATTGTTCCTGCGCCCGCATCTTGCGGCATCCACGCCGCTGCCGGAGCACCTGCTCGGCAAGATGATCGAACTGGCGCCAGACGCGAACGGATTGCTGCAAGGCGCGGTGCGCTGCGCGCCGGACATGCTGCCGTTTGCCAGTGAGAGTTTCAAATTGCTGATTGCGCAGCACGTGCTCGAACAGATCGATGAAGCGGAAGGTTGCGTGGCGGAATTGGCGCGCGTGCTCGCGCCGGAAGGCGTGGCCCTGATCCTTGGATTCAATCCGCTCGGTACCTGGCGACCATGGTTGGCGACGCACGCGGCGCATCTGCACCCGCGTTCGGTGCACAAATGGCGCCTGCTGCTCGCGCGCGAACAAGTCGACACCCTGCAGGTGCGCTTTCCCGGATCGCTGTGGCCGCACGCGAACATTGCGCAGGAACCCGGTGCCATATCGACGCGCCTGGCCCGTTTCGGCAGCACTTGGCTGCTACTTGCGCGCAAGCGTCGCAGTACGCTCACGCCGCTGCGTCTACGCGCGAGCTCGCGCGAGCTGAAGCTGAATCCGACGCTCGCGCCGGGCGCGCATCGCAATTGCGCCTGATGCGAACCGTTTCAAGATCAAGCGCAGGTTTTTAATGGGTTCGAGCGCGCAGGTCGAGGTATTCACTGACGGCGCCTGCCTGGGAAATCCCGGGCCGGGCGGCTGGGCTGCGCTGCTGCGTTACAAGACGGTGGAAAAAACCGTTTGCGGCGGCGAACGCGATACAACGAACAATCGCATGGAATTGATGGCGGCGATCCGTGCGTTGGAGGCCCTGCGTCGCCCGACATCGGTGCTGCTGACGACGGATTCGAAATACGTCATGCAAGGCATCGAAGCATGGCTGCCGCGCTGGCAGGCGAACGGCTGGCGCACCTCCGACAAGAAGCCGGTGAAGAATCAGGATTTATGGGAACGCCTGGTTGCTGCCGCGGCGCCGCACAACGTGCGCTGGCACTGGACGCGCGGACATTCCGGGCACATCGAAAACGAGAAAGTGGATAAACTCGCGCGTCAGGAAGCGTTGGCGATGGCGGAGAAGAATTGATGCGGCAGGTTGTGCTCGACACCGAAACCACCGGTCTGGAAGTCGGCAAGGGCCATCGCATCATCGAGATCGGCTGCGTGGAATTGTCCGAGCGCCGCCCGACCGGCCGCACATTCCATCGCTACCTGAATCCGCAGCGCGTCGTCGATTTCGGTGCCCAGGCCGTTCACGGCATCAGCAACGAATTCCTCGCCGACAAACCGCGCTTCGGAGAAATCGCCGCGGAATTCATCGAGTTCATCGCCGGCGCCGAACTGATCATCCACAACGCCGAGTTTGACGTCGGTTTCCTCGATGCAGAGCTGGCATTGGCCGACGCCTCGCTCGGCTGCGTTGCGCAACACGCGCGCGTGCTCGACACGCTCGCGCTCGCACGCGAGAAATTTCCCGGTCAGAAGAACAATCTCGACGCGCTATGCAAGCGCCTGAACGTCGATAACCGCGGGCGTAATCTGCACGGCGCGCTGCTCGATGCGCAGCTGTTGACCGAAGTGTATCTGGCCATGACCGGCGGCCAGGGCGATCTCGGCTTCGCCGCCGGCGACATCGCATTCACACCGGCGCAAGCCGCGGCCAGGGTTGGCTCACGGCCGCCGCTGCGCGTGCGTTTGGCTGATGCGGGGGAGCTTGTTGCGCACGAGTTGCGTCTGCAGAAACTGGCTGCGGCGAGCAAGGGCAAATGCCTGTGGCTCGCCGAGATGCTGGAGGCGGTGGTTGCGTAGGAACCTGCGGGTCCCTCAACGATTGCGGATCAGAATCACCGTAACATTGTCGGCACCGCCGCCGTCGAGCGCGGCGAGTATGAGGTGATCCACGCATTCCTGCGCCGACAGATCCTGGCGCGCGAGCACGGTGCCGATATCCTTGTCGTCCACTTCCTCGGTGAGGCCGTCGGAGCACAGCAGAATCTGCATGCCGGGCTGCAGCGAGCCGCGGATCGTGTCCACGCGCAGGCTCTGCGGATCCGTCACGCCGAGCGCCTGGGTGACGACGTTGCGGTGCGGATGCGAACGCGCCTGCTCATGCGTTATGGCGCCTTGGTCGATGAGTTCCTGCACGTAGGAATGGTCCTGCGACAGCTGCTTGAGCGCGCCGTTCCACATGTATACGCGGCTGTCGCCAACCCAGCAGATTTCGTAATCGTGATCGCGCAGCCGGATCGCGGCGATCGTCGTGCCCATCGGCAGCGCTTCGGATTTCTTGCTCGAATGCTGGATGATCTCTTCGTCGGCGCGTTGCACGGCTTGCGCCAGCGGCGCTCCGGCGGTGATCTCGCGCACGACCGAATCGCGCGCCAGCGCACTCGCCACTTCGCCGTGCTCGTGGCCGCCCATGCCATCGGCGACCAGCCACAGGCCAAGCTGCGCATCGGCGTAGTAGGTATCTTCGTTGTGCTCGCGCCGCAAGCCAACGTGCGTGCTGTGTCCGAATTCGATCATGAGCTGCGGAGGTCCCCTGTCACTTCCGCTGGCCTTTCCGATAGGCGGTAGCCATAGCATGCCGCGCGCATGCCTGCCGATGCAAGCGGCGAGTGTTCAGGAGCGCTTGGCGAGGCGCATTATTCTGGCCACCGCGTCCTTTGCTGCCGCAACCGACCACGTAAGCAGCCGCCGTTCGTCCAACCCGGTGAACGCGCGCACGGCGTCGGGTATGCCCGCGATCGGCGAGCCACGCAGGCGGGCGACGGCCTGTGCGCGTTTGCCGATCGCGTAGGTAACTGCGGCATTGGCGAATGCCGACGACACCACGGCGGCAACCGGCACCGCGCGCACGGCGACCAGGTTGCCGACGCGGCGCAGGACGCGATGCAGAAGGCTTCGCGCGAGCGCATCGCCGGCCACGCTTGCGGCAGATCCCGCCAGTTGCACTTTGCGCAGCAGCGCATTGTGCACGGTCACCGGCAGATTCAGCTCGTACAGGTCAAAGGTTTCCTCGATCAACTCGCGCTGCACCCCGGCGAGCATTTCCACATCGAGCAATTCGCCGAAGACGAGACCGAGCGCCTTGCCGAAGCCCGGCAGTGATTCCGCGGCCGCGGTGCACGCGCCGATGGTCGCCGCGCGCATGCACTTGCGGCGCAGCAGGGCGGTGAATCGCGCTTCGTGCGGATCGCGCGCAACGGGACGTTTGGGGGAGCGCTGCGCCTTTATTTCGCGGCTCTTGGCCGGCAGTTTGCTCATGACGGGAATGCTAACACGCGGGATTCTTGCGCTATCCTTCGACTCTTTGCCGGAATTCCGGATGAATCAGCTCGATCGTCACGACACCATCCGCGCCGTCGCGTACGCCGACGGTGTACTGCGGCTGTTGGACCAACGCCGTCTGCCATTTACGCAAGAAACGATCGAATGCCGCAATGCGGACGAAGTCGCCGGCGCGATCCGCGATCTGGCGGTGCGCGGTGCACCGGCGATCGGCATTGCCGCGGCTTGGGGCGTCGTGCTCGAAGCGCAGCGGCTCGCCAGCGCAGGGCAGGCGATCACGGCTCAGGCATTGGAGCCGGCCATGACACATCTGAACGCCGCACGACCGACCGCGGTGAATCTGGCGTGGGCGCTCGCGCGGATGCGTGCCGTGCTCGCGCGGGCACCTGCGGATGCGCCGGCCGCGCTCGCGCGCGAGGCGCAGTCAATCCAGGACGAAGACCTCGCCGCGAACCGGCGCATGGGCGAACTCGGCGCCGAGCTGATTGCGCCCGGCAGCGGCGTGCTCACGCACTGCAATACCGGCTCGTTGGCTACCGCCGGTTTCGGCACTGCGCTCGGCGTAATCCGTGCCGGCGCGGCAAATGGGAAAATTACACAAGTATACGCCGGCGAAACGCGGCCTTGGTTGCAGGGCGCGCGGTTGACGATCTGGGAATTGCTGCAGGACAAGATCCCGGCGCGGCTGATCGCCGATTCGGCCGCGTCGCATCTGATGAAATCCGGCGAGGTGCAGTGGGTGATCGTCGGCGCCGACCGCATCGCCGCCAATGGCGACACCGCGAACAAGATCGGCACGTATCAGCTGGCGATCGCCGCGCGCCACCATGGCGTCAAATTCATGGTCGTGGCGCCGTCATCGACTGTGGATATGGCCACGCCGGATGGCGCACACATCCATATCGAGTTGCGCGATGCCGGCGAGCTGTTCGGCGTTGGCGGGCAGCGTACCGTCGCCGATGGCGCGCAGGCGTGGAATCCGGTGTTCGATGTCACTCCGGCCGAGCTGATCGATGCGCTCGTCACCGAACGTGGCGTCATCGAGCGGCCGGACGCGCAGCGCATGCGCGCGATGTTCGCATGAGGCGCGCGCTGCGCCAGCTCGCGTTGTTCGGCGTCGGCGGCGTGATCGGCTTCATCCTCGATGCCGGCATCCTCCAGCTGCTCGTCGTCGGCCTGGCGTGGGATCGCTACAGCGGACGCCTGATCTCGTTCCTGTTCGCGGCGACCGGTACCTGGATATTCAACCGTCATTACACGTTTCACGGCCCGCGTCACCATACGCTGCTTTGGGAATGGGTGCGCTACGTGTTCGCGATGAGCTGGGGCTTTGCCTGCAACTATGCGGCTTACTGGGTGCTTGTATACTTTTGCAACTTCGACGGCCCGCGGCTGATCCTGGCTGTCGCCGCCGGTTCCGTGGCCGGCATGGGCGTGAATTTCCTGGCTTCGCGGCACTGGGTATTTCGTCATCACAAGCACGTCGATTCCGCAGCCGATGGCAAGCCCGGAAACTGAGCGCTGAAACCGGCCGCAATCCCGCAAAAATCAAGGCTTTCCGGCCGGTTGCGGACTGCCGGATTATGGTAGAATTTCGCGGTTGAAAACCCTCCCGCGGACGAGCGCCGAATAGAGCGCGTTCCGCCCATGCAAATACCAGGAATTCTCTCGAATGGCGGAGCTGGCCAAAGAAGTTATTCGCGTCAATATCGAAGACGAAATGCGGAAGAGCTACCTCGATTACGCGATGAGCGTGATCGTGGGTCGAGCCCTGCCGGACGTACGCGACGGGCTGAAACCGGTGCATCGCCGCGTGCTGTTCGGCATGTACGAAGCGAATAACGTCTGGAACCGCGCCTACGTGAAATGCGCGCGCATCGTTGGCGACGTGATGGGTAAATTCCATCCGCACGGCGACTCCTCGATCTACGATGCACTCGTGCGCATGGCGCAGGACTTCTCGCTGCGTTATCCGCTCGTCGATGGACAGGGCAACTTCGGTTCGGTCGACGGCGACAATGCCGCGGCGATGCGCTACACCGAATGCCGGCTCGAACGCCTGTCGTCGGACCTGCTTGCCGACATCGACAAGGAAACCGTCGACTTCCAGCCGAACTACGACGAAAAGGAATTCGAGCCGACGGTATTGCCGACGCGCGTGCCGAACCTGCTCGTCAACGGCTCGGCCGGCATCGCCGTCGGTATGGCCACGAACGTGCCGCCGCACAATCTGCGCGAAATCGTCGATGCGACGATGGCGCTGATCGACAACCCGAACCTGACGTTCGAGGAACTGCTGCGCCTGGTGCCCGGCCCGGATTTTCCGACCTACGGCATCATCAACGGCGCCGCAGGCATCGTCGAGGCGTACAAGACCGGTCGCGGGCGCATCTACGTGCGCGCGAAGGCTCAAATCGAAACCGAAGAGAACGGTCGCGAGACGATCATCGTCACCGAACTGCCGTACCAGGTGAACAAGAAGCGCCTTATCGAGGCGATCGCCGAGCTGCACAAGGAAAAGAAGATCGAAGGCATCTCGGAGTTGCGTGACGAATCCGACAAGGACGGCATGCGCATCGTCTTCGAAGTGCGCAAGGACACGATGGCCGATGTGCTGCTCAACAATCTCTATCAGCAGACGCAGATGCAGGTGACGTTCGGCATCAACATGGTCGCGCTGGTGGATGGCCAGCCGCGCCTGTTGAGTTTGAAAGAGATACTCGAAGCGTTCGTGCGCCACCGTCGCGAGGTGGTCACGCGCCGCACGATTTTCGAATTGCGCGAGGCACGCAAGCGCGCGCATGTGCTCGAAGGCCTCACCGTCGCGCTCGCCAACATCGACGAGATGATCGAGCTGATCAAGACTTCCGAATCCGGTGATATTGCCAAGCAGCGCATGCTGGCCAAGCATTGGGAAGCCGGCCTCGTACGCACGCTGCTGGCGGCCGCGGGAGCCGATGCGTCGAAACCCGAGGACTTGGCGCCTGGCGTCGGTTTGTCGGATGCCGGCTATCAGCTTTCGGAAATCCAGGCGCAGCAGATTCTGGAAATGCGCCTGGCGCGCCTCACTGGTCTGGAGCAGGAAAAACTCACCGACGAATACAAGGACCTGCTGACGACGATCCATGGTCTGATCGCGATCCTGCTCGATCCGGAAAAATTGCTCGGTGTGATCCGCGACGAGCTCGCGCACATCAGGGAGCAATACGGCGACGAGCGTCGTACCGTGATCCAGTCGAGCCAGGAAGACCTGGACGTGCTCGATCTCATCGCCGCCGAAGACGTGGTCGTCACGCTGTCGCACGCCGGCTACGCGAAACGCCAGCCGGTGACCACTTACCGGGCGCAGCGTCGTGGCGGCAAAGGCCGCATGGCCACGGCGATCAAGGAAGAGGATTTCGTCGAAAAGCTGTGGATCGCCAACACGCACGACACGCTGCTCACGTTCACCAGCGCCGGCCGCGTGCTGTGGCTGAAAGTGCACCAGATTCCCGACGCGGGTCCCGGTTCGCGCGGGCGCCCGATCGTGAACCTTCTACCGCTGGAACCGGATGAGAAAGTGCAGGCCATTCTCCCGGTGCGCGATTTCCCCGAAGACAAGTTCATCTTCTTCGCCACGCGCCAGGGCACGGTCAAGAAGACGCCGCTGTCGGATTATTCGCGGCCGCGTTCGACCGGCATTCGCGCCATCGATCTCGACGAGGGCGATGGTCTCGTCAATGTCGCGATCACGGATGGCGCGCACGATGTGTTCCTGTTTGCGAGCAACGGCAAGGCCGTGCGTTTTGCCGAGGACGAAGTGCGGCCGATGGGTCGCGTCGCGCACGGCGTGCGCGGCATCCGTCTCACCGATAGTGCGCAGGTGGTATCGATGATCGTCGCCGAAGGTGACGGCGATATTCTCACCGCGACCGAACGCGGTTTTGGCAAGCGCACGGAACTGTCCGAATACCCGCGCAAAGGCCGCGGCACGCAAGGCGTGATCGCGATTCAGTGCTCGGAGCGCAACGGTTCTCTGGTCGGCGCGGTGCAGCTCGACGAAGCGCACGAGCTGATGCTGATTTCCAACCAGGGCACGCTGGTGCGTACGCGCGCGGCCGAGATCGCACGCGTCGGGCGCAACACGCAGGGCGTCACGCTGATTCGTCTGCCGGCCGAGGAAAACCTCGTCGGCGTTGTACGCGTGGAGTCGCTCGGTGGCGACGATGACGGCACGGATTCAACCGGAATGGTCACGGACGAACCTGCGGCGCCGAGCACCTAAGGTCTTCGTCATTCCCGCGGAGGCGGGAATGACAAGCAAATCAGCCGACCGCCGCCAGCATCGAATTGGCGTCGGACACCTTGAACTCGCCCGGCGCCTCGACGTTGAGTTTCTTCACGACGCCATCCTCGGCATAGAGCGCGAAGCGTTTGCCACGCATGCCAAGGCCAAACGCGCTGCCATCCATCTCCAAGCCCAGCGCTTTCGAGAACTCGCCGTTGCCGTCGGCGAGCATGCGCAAGTTGTCCGGAACGTGCTGGTCCTTGGCCCAGGCGTTCATCACGAATGCATCATTCACTGCCACGCAGGCGACATCGATGCCCTTCTTCTGGAATTCGCCGATCTTCTCGACGTAGCCGGGCAGATGCTTGGCCGAGCAGGTCGGCGTGAACGCGCCGGGAACGGAGAACATCACGACCTTGTGGCCTTTGAAGATTTCGTCGGTGTTGATCGCCTGCACGCCATCCTTGAGGTAATTCACGGTAACGTTCGGGATGCGTTCGCCTTCTTTGATGGTCATTGCTGCTTCCTTAAAAACGGTGGCCCCAGCCGCTGATAATAAGCCTTGCGCAGCACCCTTGAAAGCGCAGGCGGTGACCTTAAATCGGCGCCATACGGGCCGGCGTGCCCGGAAAAATTACGGAGGCAACATGGCAATCACCCGCTACAACCCATGGCAGCAGGGCAACCGTTTTCAGGACGAGATGAAGCAAGTGTTCGACCGTTTCTTCGGCGAGGATGAGGGCGACCAGTCCAACGTCGTCACCAGTCAATGGACGCCACGCGTGGATATCAAGGAAGAGGACAAGCGCTTCGTGATACTCGCCGATATTCCCGGTGTGGATCCGGCCGACATCGAAATACACATGGACAACGGAATTCTCTCGATCAAAGGCGAACGCAAGACTGAAAGCAAAGAGCAGAACGGCAAGCTCACGCGCATCGAGCGCTCCTACGGTGCGTTCTACCGGCGCTTCGCGCTGCCCGACACCGCCGACGCCGAAGGCATCAGCGCCAGCGGCAAGAACGGCGTGCTCGAGATTTCGATTCCGAAGAAGCCGGAAGCCGCGCCGCGGCGCATCGAAATCAAGCACTGATCGCGGTACAACGTGTATTGGTGCAGGACTGCGGTCGGCTATGCTGGCCGCAGTTCTTCGTGCTGGGAGTGCGTGAACCATGCAGTTCAAGGATTACTATGACGCGCTCGGCGTGAAAGCCGATGCCAGCGATGCGGAAATCAAGTCCGCATATCGCAAACTCGCGCGCAAGTTTCACCCGGACGTAAGCAAGGAAACCGGTGCCGAGGAAAAATTCAAGGCCGTCAACGAGGCATACGAAGCGCTGAAGGACCCGGCCAAGCGCCGCGCCTACGATCAGCTGCGCGCGAGTGGTTACCGGCCGGGCGATGAATTCCATCCGCCGCCGCATTTCGGCGACGGCGCCGAGTTCGATTTTTCCGACCTGCACGGCGAGGGCGGGTTCTCCGACTTCTTCGAATCGTTGTTCGGTGCGCGCGGCGGCCCGCGTACGCAGCGCGGACCCAGGCGCGGCCGTGACATGCAGGCGCGCATCGAAATCCCTCTGAGCACTGCCTACAGCGGCGGCCGCGAGCGTATTTCGCTGCGCGACGGCGGCGCCGAACGCACGCTCGAGGTGAAGATTCCGGCCGGCATTCTGCCGGGTCAGCAGATTCGATTGGCGGGCCAGGGTTCGCCGGGCGCGAACGGAGCGCCGGCGGGCGACTTGTTGCTC
>Ga0207674_10002081_pt1 | contig 25367 bp, 16 predicted proteins | sample KBSCornC72_FD_184303 | JGI IMG/M metagenome (GOLD analysis project Ga0207674, IMG submission 184303) | Corn rhizosphere microbial communities from Kellogg Biological Station, Michigan, USA - KBS Corn C7-2 (SPAdes) (version 2) | ecosystem: Host-associated > Plants > Roots > Rhizosphere > Soil ...
AGCGCATCGTTGGTCGAGAACGCGATGTCGATCGTCGGATTGTCCTTTTGCGCGCGCAGCTTTGCGATGCCGAGTCTCGTGTTCTGCTGCAGCTCGTACTTCACGTCGACGTTGGCGATGGTTGGGCTGCCGGTCGTCGTCCTGATGATCGTGGGGCGACGGGAAACCTGGCGGGCGGAGGGGTGACGGTTCAATCATCGGGCTTTCCGCCGGCGCGAAATCATGTCGTCGCACGTTTTTTTCTGGTAGCGATCGCCCGCGCGCGGGATACTGGAACTTAACGCGTTCACGCGACCGACGCGCGACTGGGGCGGCAGGGATGGCCGCCGGTCGTGGTCGCGCGTGGACGCCGCACATCTGATGAAGGGACGGGCGTGATGCGTATTGGCCCTCTCGTCGTTGTCGTCGGGATCGCGATTCGGGCGTCGTTATCGACGGGGGCGTGGGCGGACACGGTCGTGGAGAATCACGCCACCACGCCGGGGGCCAGCGGGATCTCACACGGGGGTCGCCCGTTCGGGCAGACGTTTACGGCGCCGGCGGACTGTCTGCTCAAGTCATTTTTCATCGAGACTTTTAACGATTCGGGCCGGCCGATGCCGCCGCTGGACGTGGAGGTGACCGTCGGCGTATGGGACAGCGCCGGGCGACAACTCGCGGGCTCGCCGCTGTACGACGCGCCGGGGCAGATCAGTGACTACACGGAAGGTATTGGGATCGCGCCGTACGTGGTGCTGACGCCGGGGTTGCTGTACGCGATGGTGGTGGATCCGTCGGTGACGCAGTCGAACAGCCCGTCGGGGACATTTTTCGTGCCGATTAGTTTTGCCGACCCGTACGCGGGCGGGTCGTCGATCAATGACCCGGGCGACCTGGTGTTTCGAGCGGTGTTCGGGGCGGCGCCGGCAGTGCCGGAGCCGCCGGTGGTTGCGTCTGGAGGACTGCTGGCGGGACTGACGGCATTTTGGTTCGGTCGTCGCGGGCGGCGCGCGAAGCCGCAAGCGGCGACGACGGATTAACCGGATCGGTTCTAAACTTAGTGAGGGCCGTCGAAGGGTGGACCGCCGAAGCCACCTCCTCGGCGGGGGCCGTTGCCGTGGTCGCCGTCGCGGTGTCCGCCGGGGCCGTCGTCGGGGCCGCCGGGTCGGTGTCCGCCGGGGTTACCTTCGTCGGGGCCACCGAATCTTCGTCCGCCACCGGGACCACCGATGAAGACTCGGCCGGTGAACTTCGGGCCGGTCAGCTCGGACCACACCTGGCGCTGGGTGTCGTCGAGCTTGTCGAGGATCTGGTCGGTGGTGTCGCGCTCGATGGGCTGGGCGAGGTCGCCCTGGCGGGGGCCGGGGCCGAAGCGGGCGTTGCGGTACTGGGAGAGGACGTTGCGGATGGCGATCTTCTGGTCGCGGGTGAGGTTGAGTTTCCGGGCGACGTCGGGTTCGCTGAAGGCGAGTGGGCCGCGGACCTGGCGGTAGATTTGGCGGAGGCGTTCGGTGCGGTCGGGGTCAAGGATCTTGGCGATGCCGGCCTCGATTTCGGCGCCGCGCTGGGTGAAGCGCTGCTGGCGTTGCTCGGGGGTCATGGTGCGGAGGTCGGACGGGCCGCCGTCACCGCCCCCGCCGGCGGGACGGAAAAAGCGGGGTTCCTCGGTGAGGGCGAGGGCGGCGGTGATCTCCGCCGGAGTCATCTTCAGCTCTTGCTGCACCGACTCCTGGGTGAGGAGGCGGGCGCGGAGCTCGGCGCGCAGCGACTCGTCGAGCGTCGTGTACAACGCAAGGAACTTTGAATTGCGGGCGCGGGCGGCGTCGAGGGCGGGGTCGTCGCCGCGGTCGTCGATGAAGCTCTGGTAGTAGCTGGCGGATTCCTCCAGCATCTCGCGGCGGACGTCGCTGAACTCGGGGCGGTCCATCTCGACGGCGATCTGGGAGAAGAAGTCGACGGCGCGGCGGGCCTGGTCGAAGTTACGCTCGGCCCGCTGGCGCTGGATCTGGGCCTCGATGGCCTTGGTGCGTTCGAGATCGTACGCGGTCTTGGTCTTCGCCTGTTCGCGCGCGACCAGGAGCGTGCTGACGAGCAGGCCGACGGTGGCGAGGGTGAGGAAGCAGAGGGCGGAGAGGGCGAAGGCGCGGTGGCGGCGGGTCCACTTGAGGGCGCGGTCCCACGCGGACGGCGGGCGGGCGAGGATCGGCTCGTCCTGGAGGAATCGGCGGAGATCGTCGGCGAGGGCGCGGGCGGTGGCGTAGCGGTCTGCGGGGTCCTTGGCGATGGCCTTCGTGAGGATGAGGTCGAGCTCGCGGGGGATGGTCTTGTCGATCGCGCGCGGCGATTTGGGTTCCTGGTTGGCGAGCTGGTCGAGGAGCTGGGCGTGGGTGACGCCGGGCAGGGCGCGTTCGAGCGTCAATAGCTCGTAGAGGGTGACGCCCAGCGAATAGATGTCGGTGCGCTGGTCAAGGACGACGGCGCGGCCGGACGCTTGCTCGGGGCTCATGTAGCGCATGGTGCCGACCATGTCGCCGCTGCGGGTGAGGCCGTTTTCCGCGTAGAACTGGGCGAGGCCGAAGTCGGTGACCCAGAGGGTGCCCTTGCCGTCGAGGAGGAGGTTGGCGGGCTTGATGTCGCGGTGGACGATGCCGGCGCGGTGGGCATAGTCGAGGGCCTCGGCGACCTGAAGGCCGAGACTGGCGACGGATCGGGCGTAGGCGGAGGGGCGCGTGGAACGGAGGGCCGAAAGGTTCTCCGCGTTGGACATCGGGACGAGCCCGGTGCGCGAGATGTCGGTGGCGGGGAAGGTGGTCGCGGGGCGGGGGCGCTTCGGCGTGGTGGGGATGGTTTGGACGGTCGTGGTCGGCGCCGGCTCGCTATCGCGGGCGGGCCAGGAGATGGTGGTTTCGGCCGGACTGAGCGCGGGCTGCGGGGCATCCGGGCGGGTGACCTGGCGGAGGTTGGCGATCACTTCGGCGAGACTCGGGCCCTCGATGAGCTGCATCGCGTAAAAGTGGACGGAGCGCTCACAGCCGACGGCGTAGACGGGGACGATGTTGGTGTGATGCAATTGTGCGGCGGCTTGGGCCTCGTTTCGGAAACGCTCGAGGTGGCGCGAGTCGAGCGCGGCGGCCATCGGCAGGAGCTTGACGGCGACGCGGCGGCCGAGGGAAAGCTGGACGGCCTCGTAGACGGTGCCCATGCCGCCCCGGCCGATCTCGCGGACGAGTTTGAAATCGCCGAGCGGCTGGGCGGAGGCGGGATCGATCGCGGGCTCGGACTGATGTTGCTGGATGCGCTCGTGCGGGGCGGCGCCGGGGATTTGGCCGGCGGCGGATTGGACGAAGGCGAGGCCGTCGAGGCAGGCGGCGATCTGGTCCGCGATGTCGGGGTAACGGGCCAGCAGTTCGCGGCGGTTGGGGCGGCGGCCGGCCTCGAGGGCGGTCATGTAGTCGTTGACGATGTTGATCAGGCGCGGATCTTCGGCGTCGGCGGGCGAGGCGGACGACATGCTTTGGCTCAGGTCGTCGAGGCGGTGTTCGCCGGACGAATCCGGGGATGTGGGGCTCATAGCCGCTTCTCCATTTTCGCCTTGAGGCTCGCCAGGGCGCGGACCCAGAGCTTCTGGACGCTGTTGACGCTGCGGCCCATGCGCTGGGCGACCTCGTTGAAGCCGATCCCCTCGAGGTGGCGGAGGATGATGACCTCGCGGTAATCGTCCGGGAGCGCGCCCAGCGTGTCGGCGAGGAGGACGGCCTGCTCGCGGCGACTGGCGCGCTGGCTGGGCGTGCTGATCGAGGCGGCCAGGCCCCGGTCGATCGCCTCGTTGGACTGGTCGAGTTGCGCGCCCAGTTCGCGTTCGAGGCCGACGTCGCGGGCCTTGGTGCCGACGAAGCGGCGGACGACCAGGGCGAGCTGGCCGGCCAGGATGCGGCGGAGCCAGGCGGTGAGCTCGGCCTCAGTCGTGCCGCGGAATTGCTTGAACTGGCGGTGGGCCTCGAGAAAGGTCTCTTGCACGACGTCGCCGGCGTCGACCTTGCCCTGGAGGCGCTGTCCGATCTGGACGCGGGCAAGGAGCGTGAGGTAACGCGTGTAGGATTCGAAGAGGGCGCCCAGCGCGGTAACGTCACCACCGCGGGCCTGGTCGATGAGGAGCTGGGGGTTATTGGCCGTGGTCATGGGTGGTAGGGGCGGGGGGACGGATTCATTGCGTCCGCTCCGGGGAATCAATTGGCGTCCGCGGAAGCGGATCCTACGCCGAACGTGAGAATCGGATGAGTTTACGGGCTTTGCTTGATTGGCGTCCAATGGAAATCGCGGAGGGCGAAACCGCGATGCCCGTCAATTGAGAAGTTGCGCGGGCGTGCGACAATCCGCCGCGCAGGGGGGCGGAGGGGGGAATATGAGATCGGGATGAGACGCGGGGAATCGTGCGGCGGTTTGTTGATAGGTCGTGCAACCCTTCGAAGATCGACGGCCCCGCGCGGGCGCGCTTCGTGCGACGGTCGACGCGAAAGCGAACCGGGATGCGAACGACGTCCGCCACTTTTCCTGCGTCCACTCCCCGCCGTCATAGGGCCATGAAAAACCGTAACACCGGGATGAAAACTAGCTGCGTCCTAGTTTCTATCCCTAGTTTCTATCCCGGCGGAGATTAACTAGCTGCGTCCTAGTTTTTATCCCGGTGTTCGATTGGCGTCGCCTCGAACGGCGCGAGGATGTACAGCGTGACGCTCGGCGCCGCGACGTCGCGCGGGACGCGGAACATCACGATTACCGTGGATCAGAATGGGAACCCGACGACGCTGCCGACCGGCGGCGAGTTTGGCGGAATCTTCCCGCCGGGCGATTTCGGCGGTGGCGGCGGTAGTTACGGCGGCGGGGTGCATCACCACCACGGCGGGTTCTGAGCGGATTACGTGTTGGATGGCGAAATGCACGAGGCGGTCCGCTGGACCGCCTCGTGCGTTTTCTCAAGTCTTGGCTCGGGCGAGGCGCCCGTGATACGGGTTATCTCTTTTGTTCTTTCGCCCAGGAGTCTTTCAGGCCGACCGAGCGGTTGAAGACAAGGTGGCCGGGCTTGGAGTCTTTGTCCACCGTGAAGTAGCCCTGGCGTTCGAACTGGTATTTGGTGCCGACGGGGGCCGTGGCGACGCCGGGTTCGACCTTAGCGCCGGTGAGGACGGTTTCGCTGTTGGGGTTGAGGTTGGCCCTCCAGTCGGCCCCCTCGGGGACGTCTTCGGGGTCGGGCTTGGTGAAGAGGTATTCGTAAAGGCGCACCTCGGCATCCACCGCGTGCTGCGCGGAGACCCAGTGGATCGTCCCCTTCACCTTGCGGCCGTCGGGCGGGGAATTGCCGCCCCTGGTAGCGGGGTCGTAGGTGCAGTGGACCTCGGTGATCTCGCCGGCTGCGTCTTTCACGACGTTCGTGCACTTGACGAAATATGCGTAACGCAGCCGCACCTCGTTGCCGGGGTGGAGGCGGAAATACTTGGGGGCGGGCGTTTCCATGAAGTCGTCGCGATCGATGTAGATCTCGCGCGTAAACGGCACCTTGCGCGTGCCGGCCGATTCGTCTTCCGGGTTGTTCACCGCGTCGAGCTGATCGACCTGCCCTTCCGGATAATTGGTGATCACGACCTTGAGCGGCCGCAGCACGCCCATGACGCGCATCGCCCGCTTGTTCAGGTCGTCGCGGAGGAAGTTCTCCAGCAGTTGGATGTCGTGCAGGCTGTTGAACTTGTTCACGCCGATGTGCTTGCAGAAGGCGCGGATCGACTCGGGCGTGTACCCCTTGCGGCGGAAGCCGCTGATCGTGGGCATGCGCGGATCGTCCCAGCCGCGGACGATCTTCTCCTGCACCAGCGCCAACAGCTTACGCTTGCTGAGCATCGTGTAGGTGAGGTTCAGTCGCGCGAATTCGATCTGCTGGGGGTGCCAGATCTTCTTGTCGGCGGGGCGGCCTTCGTTGACGGCGTCGATGAACCAGTCGTACAGCGGGCGGTGGTTCTCGAATTCGAGCGTGCAGATCGAGTGCGTGACCTTCTCGAGCGAATCCTCGAACCCGTGGGCCCAGTCGTACATCGGGTAGATGCACCACTTGTCGCCGGTGTTGTGGTGGTGCTGGTGGAGGATGCGGTACATGACCGGGTCGCGCAGGTTGAAATTGGGCGAGGCCATGTCGATCTTGGCGCGGAGCACCTTCGATCCGTCGGGGAACTCGCCCGTGCGCATGCGCATGAAGAGCTCGAGGTTCTCCTCGACCGAGCGGTTGCGGTAGGGGCTTTCCTGCCCCCCGGCCGTGAGGTTGCCGCGGGTCTGGCGAATCTGATCGGCGGAGAGGTCGTCGACGTAGGCCTTGCCCTTCTTGATCAGCTCGATCGCGTAGTCGTACATCGTGTCGAAGTAGTCCGACGCCCAGAGCTTGTTCGACCAGTCGAATCCGAGCCATTTGACGTCCTCTTCGATCGACCGGACGTACTCTTCTTCTTCCTTGGCCGGGTTGGTGTCGTCGTAGCGCAGGTTACAGACGCCGTTGTATTGCTGCGCGATGCCGAAGTTGAGACAGATGGACTTGGCGTGGCCGATGTGGAGGTAGCCGTTGGGTTCCGGCGGAAAGCGGGTAGCCACGCGGCCGGCCCACTTGCCGGTCTGGATATCTTCTTCGACGATTCGGCGGACGAAATCGAGGCCCTCCGCGGGGGCGGCGGCGGGCTTGTTGGGGTCGTTGTTGGCGTGCTGCTCGGACATCGGGCGTTCCTCGTGCGCGGCGGTTGCGATTGCGAATGGCGTATCTCTACACGATTTAAGGCGGGCTGTCAGTGCGCCCGCGCGTCTAAATCATAGACGCGCAGGGCGTGACCGATCTCGGCATCGGGCCCGAAGCCGCGGAGAAACGCGTATTCGTCCGCGGATTCGCTTAACCCCGAGAGGCACACCGGGCTGACGATCAGCACGCCGTGGCGCGGCGGCACATCGCCGTAGTGGAGTTGCAGGACGCGGCCACCGAGGTAATGGCGGACGGCGCGGTTGGAGACGGCCGACGCGCGGAGGTAAACCGTGCGCCCGGCGACGAACTGCCGATGGGTGTCGAGCCACCGGTTGGCCTGCTTGAGACCCTGGCCCCAATCGACGTTGCTGTCGTTGATCTTGAGGTAGACGTCACGGCGGGGCCAATTCACGTACGCGATGTAATCCGGGTGCCAGCGGGCGGCGTCGACGGCGGTGAGGGCGAGCGCGCACCACCCAGCGACCGCAAAGAATATGGGGATGGAAACTAGCTGCGTCCTAGTTTTTATCCCGTGCGTCCTAGTTTTTATCCCGGCGGTGATTTCGGGATCCGCTTTGCCGGCTCGCGCCCGAAACGATCGGCCGGTGGCGACGCAGCGGGAGGCGAGGATCAGGGCGAAGACGTAGGCGGGCAGGGCATGACGCCAGCCGATGTCGATGGACTGCAACATGAGGAACACGGCGTAGGCGGCCAGCGCGACGAACAGCGGCAGTTCGTCCCACCGCGGACGCACGCACGCGACCGACAGCAGGCCAAGGACCAAGAGCACCCCGACGCCCATCGGCGCCTTATAGAACGCGACGGCGGGAAAATAGTACCACCACCCGCCGCGGCGGATTTGGCCAAAGAGGTAGGCGTCGTTGGGCGCGCTCACGTGGCCGCGGGCGTCGAGGACGGATTTGACGTACAGCCCCGCCGGCACCGCGCCGACCTTGCCAGCGGGACTGAAGTCGAAGGCGGTCAGGGCCCAAATGAAAAAGGCGGTGAGGAGGCCGGCGGTGGCGACGGTCCGCAGGATGCGCTTACCCCCCTGCCGCCGGCGGAGCCATTCGAACAGCCCGTAAAGGCAGACGATCAGTGGCAACAGGATGGCTGTGTGTTTCAGCAATAGCGCGACGGCGCACGTGAGTGCGGCCACGCGAACGCGCGCGACGGTCGGCTCCCGCATGGCGCGCCAGCCGAAGTAGCACCCGATGACGACGCCCGACATCGCCATGACGTCCAGCGACGCCAGCGGAAGATGACCCGCGATCGTCGGCTCCACCAGCAGGATCGCGCAGGCGAGCCATGCCGATCGCAATCCGTAGAGCCGCCGGCACCACGCGAACACGACGGCGAGCAGCGGAAGAAAGAGCACCGACTTCCAGATCGCGACGGCCATCAGCGCGGTCTCGGGCGAGTAACCGCTTTGGCCATAGAGCGCCGTGCCTTCAATCACGCCGTGCGTCGTCCCGCCCATGAACCAGAGCGGCAGCGCCTCGATCGCCTCGCCCAGCGGCGGATCGTTGAGCTCGCGGTTCACCAGGCCGCCGTCGCGGTGGAGGAACTCAAGGCCGCGCACGAGGCGATAATCGTCGTCGCTGGCTTCGGCGAGGGATTCGCGGAGGAAGACGGCGCGGGGGATGAGGACCGCCACGGCGAGCAGGAGGACGTAGAAGAGTTGGCGGGTCATGAAAGCGGAAGGACGAAGCTCGACGCCCGAAGGATAGATCGCTCAATGCCTAACTATCAGCCTTCATCCTTCATCCTTCGTTTTTACTGCCGCCGACTCATCACCCGCCGCAGTTCGCGGTCCTGTTCCTTCTTGCGGATCGTGTCGCGCTTGTCGTGCTGTTGCTTGCCCCGGGCGACGCCGATCTCCACCTTAACCCGCCCGTCCTTGAAGTACATCGCCAGCGGGATCAGCGTCACGCCCTTGGTCTTCATCGCCTGCTCGAGCTTGTGGATCTCGCGCCGGTGGGCCAGCAGCCGCCGCTCGCGGAGCGGCTCGTGGTTGAACTTGGTCGCCGGCGCGTACGGGTCGATATGGCAGCCGTGCAGGACGAGCTGCCCCTTCTCGATCCGGGCGTACGACTCCTGGAGCTGCCCCTTTCCGTCGCGGAGGCTTTTGACCTCGCTGCCCATGAGCGCGATGCCGCACTCGAGCTTGGCCTCGATAAAGTAATCGTGCAGCGCCCGCCGGTTGGCGATGCGCGGGGAGAGGTTGGCCTTGCCTTTGGACATCGTGGTGGACCGATCTTACGCACGTAAGCGGGTGGAAGGAAGCCCGTATCACGACCCGCCTCGCCCGTGTTGTGAAACAGGCGAATCCGTCCGCACTTTACCATTCTCATCCTTCGACGTAGCTTCCTTCGCATGAAAGACCCACGACACGCGAAGCTGGCCGCCCTCCTCGTCAATCATTCCGTGCGCGTACAAAAGGGCGAAAAGGTGCTGGTCGAGGCCTTCGACATCCCGCCCGAATTCACGACACAACTGATCCACGCCATCGCCGACGCCGGCGGCGTGCCGCTGGTGTCGACCTATCAGCAATCCGTCACCCGCGCGATGCTCCAGCACGCGTCCGAAGAGCAGATGCGCACGTGGGCCGCCGTCGACCTCGCGCGGATGGAGCGCATGGACTGTTACGTCGGCGTCCGCGGCTCGCACAACATCGCCGAACTGTCCGACGTCCCGCGCGAGCGGATGGACCTGTACGAGAAGCTCTACGGCCACCCCGTCCACAGCGAGCGTCGTGTAAAGAAGACGCGCTGGGTCGTCCTCCGCTGGCCCCTCCCCTCGATGGCGCAGGCCGCCAACACGTCGAGCGAAGCCTTCGAGGACTTCTACTTCCGCGTCTGCGCCGAAGTGGATTACGCGAAGATGAAGGAGGCGATGGCCCCGCTCGAACGCCTGATCGAAGCCACCGACGCCGTCCACATCACCGGCCCGGGAACCGACCTCCGCTTCTCCATCAAGGGCATCGGCGCAAAAGGCTGCTGGGGCGAGCGCAACATCCCCGACGGCGAATGCTTCAGTTGCCCGGCGAAGGAATCGGTCGAGGGGCACGTCCAGTACAACTGCGAGACCCTCTACCGCGGCACGATCTTCAACAACATCCGACTCGCGTTCCGCGCCGGAAAAATCGTCGAGGCCACAGCCGACTCGGCGGCGAACACGAAGAAGCTGAACGAAATCCTCGACTGCGACCCGGGCGCCCGCCACATCGGCGAGTTCTCGCTCGCATTCAACCCCTTCATCCTCAATCCGATGAAGGACATCCTCTTCGACGAGAAGATCGCCGGCTCATTCCACTTCACCCCCGGCCAAGCCTACGAACGCCCCGGCAACGGCAACCAGTCGCAGATCCACTGGGACATGGTCTGCATCCAGCGCCCCGAATACGGCGGCGGCGAAATCAAGTTCGACGGCAAAACGATCCGCAAAGACGGGTTGTTCGTGGTGCCGGAGTTGATGGGGTTGAACCCGGATCGGTTAGGCGCGTAAACACGGCCCGCAAGCGCGCCGGCTAAACGTTGCAAGTCGTACGGGTGCCACCGGTCGGCGTGCTCGCAGACCTGTGTCTCCCCCTGCGAACGACGGCACAGGTCTCGGGGTACCGCGACCTGTGGCACCAGGCGCCCAAACCAGGAGTTCAGACCGGTACTGCCGGTGGCGCCGACGCGGGCGGTGGTGGGGCGGCCGCCGCAGCCGCGGCGCCGGCCCGGCGGGTCCGCCTGGCGGCCTGGACGATGTGAACCACCTGGTCGAGGATGACTGCAACCAGGATCACGCCGCCGATGATGATGAACGTCCAGTTGTTGTCGAGCCGCCAGATACGCTGGATCTGTCGCGCATCGGTGTACCTGAACTGGTACATGTTGATGCCGTTGTCGATCACCTTCATCACCGCCGACCCGATCACGATGCCCAGGATCGTCCCCTCGCCGCCCCGCAGCGAGCACCCGCCCAGCACCGCCGCCGCGATCGCGTACAACTCGTACGCGATGCCGACGTTGTAGGTCATTTCCTTGATGTACGACGCGTAGCAGACGCCGGCGACCCCGCCGAGCCCCGCGGAGATCACGTAGGCCAGCGTCTCGACCTTTTTGACGTTGATGCCGGAGTATCGCGCCGCGTCGCGGTTGCCGCCGATCGCGTAAATGTACCGCCCGAACACCGTGAAATGCAGCGCGTACGTCGCGAGGATCAGGACCACGAAGAATATCAGCAGCGGGTACGCGAGGATCGGGTTCCCGCCCACGTTGAACCACCCCGATTCGACGAGGCCCGCGATCTTCAGGTCCCCGATGCTGATCGACCCGCCGTGCACCAGCGTCTGCGACACGCCGCGGAGCAGCAGCATGAACCCGAGCGTGACGATGAACGGCTGCAGGTCCAGCCGCGTGATCAGCATTCCCTGGATGAGCCCGATCAGGCAGGCGACCGCCAGCGCGACCGGAATGCTCAGCCACAACGACATGCCCATGCCGCCCGAATTCCCTTCCAGCACCGTCCCCGACATCTTGGCGATGATCACGCCGGTCAGACCGACGACCGAGCCGATCGAGAGGTCGATGCCGCCGGTGATGATGACGAAGCCGATGCCGACCGAGTAAATGCCGAGCATCGACACCAGGCGCGTCACGTTCAGGACGTTGCTCTGACCGAGGAAGTCGGGGTTCGAAAAGTAGAGGCCGGCGCACATCAGGATCAGCGCCATCAACATGCCCAGTTCACGTCTCATGCCGCTTGCTCCTCGGTGCGTCCGGTCATCAGGGTGGCGATGCGTTGCTGCGTGAGGCCGGCGCGGGGGACTTCGCCCTTGATCCGCCGCTCGTGCATGACGATCACGCGGTCGCTCATGCCGATGACTTCTTCCATGTCCGAGCTGACCATCAGGATCGTGAATCCCTCGTCCGCCAGGGCGGCCATGTGGCGATAAATCTCCGCCTTGGCCCCCACGTCGATCCCGCGCGTCGGCTCGTCGAGGATGAGCACCCTGGGGCTCATCGCCAGCCACTTCCCCAGGACCACCTTCTGCTGGTTCCCCCCCGACAGGTTCACGCACTTCTGCATGATGCTGGGCGTCTTGGTTCGCAGTCGCGTCACCTCCGCCTGTGCGACGCGCCGCTCGGTGGCGCGGTCGAGCCAGCCCCACCCACTGTAGTTGCCGACGTTGGGCAGCGACGTGTTCTGGGCGATCGTCATCGGCAGCACCAGGCCGTGCCGCTTGCGGTCCTCGGGCGCGAGGTAGACGCCGCGGGCGATCGCGTCGGCGGGGCGGCGGGGGAAATAGGGTGTGCCTTCGAGCGTCATCGACCCACCCAGCGCCGGCGTCACGCCGAAGATCGCCTCCATCAGTTCCGTCCGCCCGGCGCCCACGAGACCGGCGAAGCCCACGATCTCGCCGCGCCCCGCCGTGAAGCTCACGCCCGCCGGCGCGCCGCGCACCAACAGGTTGTTGACCACCAGCACCGGCTCGCGCGAACCCGTGCGCGCCGGGCGACTGGGGAAATACTGGCCGCTCAGCTCGCGCCCCACCATCATCGCGACAATCTTGTCGTGGGACGCCTCGGCCCGCGGGACGTCCCCGACGTACTTGCCGTCGCGCAGGACCGTCACGCGATCGGCCAGCGCGAAGACTTCTTCCATGCGATGCGAGATGTAGATGATGCCGATGCCCTCGGCGCGGAGTTGGCGAACGATCGCGAAGAGCTGCTCCGACTCGCCCGCCGTCAGCGAGCTGGTCGGCTCGTCCATGATGATGATGCGGGCGTTGACCGACAACGCCTTGGCGATCTCGACCATCTGCATCTGTCCCGCCGTCAGCGCGCTGACCGGCGTGGTCACCGGCAGGTTCAGCCCGACGCGCTTCACCAGCGCCTGGGCCTTGCGGTTCATGGCGGACCGCGAAATGGTCCTGAACAGCCCCGGCCGGCCACGCTCGTTCCCGAGGAAAATGTTCCCCGCGATGTCGAGGTTCGGGGCGAGCATCAACTCCTGGTGGATGAGCGCAATGCCCAGCCGCTTGGCCTCGCGCACGCTGCTCAGCACCACGGGGACCCCGTCCACGAGAATCTCGCCCTCGTCGGGCAACTGCGCGCCGCCCAGGATCTTCATGAGCGTGCTCTTGCCGGCGCCGTTCTCGCCCATGAGCGCGAGCACTTCACCCGGCGAGAGTCGCAGTTCGACGCCGCCCAGCGCGACGACCCCCGGGAACCGCTTGACGATCCCGCGCATCGAGAGCAGCGGTGGTGGAGTGGGTGCGATCATCGCGCGCCGGCCGCCTACTTCTTCATTTCCGCGAGCTTGGCCTGGTAGGCGGCGAGGTTGGCCTTCGTCACCACTTCCACGCCGGTGTCGATGATCTTGGACGGCGGGATCGCGGAAATGGCGGCGTCGCCCTTGGTCGCCAGCTCGTGCATCCACTTGCTCGCCTGGTAGCCCATTTCAAACGGCTTCTGCGCGACCGCGACCTGGATCGTGTCGCTGGCGATGCCCGCGAGCGTCCCCTGCTCGTCGTCGAACACGGCCGCGAGCACCTTCCCCTTCTTGCCGAGCGAATCGATCGCGGCGGCGATCGCCGGGCCGTTGTACGACCACAGGCCGCAAACCAGGTTCAGGTCCGAGTGGGCGTTGATGATGTCTTCGACGTTCGAGCGGGCCTTGGCGCGATCCGTGTTGTCCTCACGCTTGTCCACGATCTCGATGTTGTGGCCCTTGATGGCTTCCTGGATGCCTTCCAGACGCTGTTTGGCGTTGTCGGCCGACAGCGTCCCGACGAACACCGCCATCTTCCCGCCCTGGGGCAGCAGGCGCACGATCTCGGCGCCCAGCACCTTGCCGGCGTCGAAATTCTTGCTGCCGATGTACAGCAGCCGGTTGCTCTGATCCGCGTCCGAATCGAACGTGATCAGCTTGGCCTTGGCGGCGACCTTATTCAGCTCGGAGATCTGATCCTTGGGCGCCTTCACGCTGACGGCGACGGCGTCGTACCCCTGGCTGTTGAGCTGCTCGAGGATCTGGTTCTGCTCTTCGGTCGTGCCGTTGGACGGCTGCTTGATGTCGACGGACACCTTGGCTTCGTTCTCGTACTTGTGAACGCCGGCGGCCGCGATCTTCCAGAACTCGCTGGCGTTGTTCGTGACGAAAGCGAGCTTGACCACCTTGCCCGACGACGACGACGACGACCCGCCACCCGAATTGCGGTCACAACCCAGGTTTGCGAGTAGGGACACACCCAGGACGGCGGTCAGCGCCGCACCGATTCTCCAGCATTTCGCGATGTTCACGGCAGATCTCCTCGTTTCGTGATGCCTCGTTTCGGCCCCGGCGGCGCGCCAAAAGTCCACCGCCCGCGGACGGGGCGGATCGTATCGATTGGCGACGAAGTTGTCACGTTTTGCAAACGCGAATGTCGTTGAGAAACGGCGTGCGGGGATTGAGAAGGGTTGCGCGCCGCCTACGCGAGGCAGGCCGGCGATTGCCGGCGCTTCGCGGTCGTGCCGCGCGACGACCGCGGCGTCAGACTGTGATCGGTTCCGCCGCGCGCCCGGCTTCGGCATCGACGTCCGCGTCGGTCGAATCGACGCCGTGATCTTCCTGACCGCCCCGCGGCGGCGGCCCCCCACGGCGCGGCCGTCGAATCAGTTGCCCGATGTCGTCGAAGAACGAATACGCCACCGGCGTCACCAGCAGCGTCAGCAGCAGCGCCATCGTCTGCCCCCCGATCACCACGATCGCCACCGCCCGCCGCTCTTCCGACCCCGGCCCCGTCCCGATCGCCAGCGGCAACATGCCCGCGACCAGCGCCAGCGTCGTCATCAGGATCGGCCGCAACCGGTCGCGATTCGCCTCGATGATCGCCTTGCCCCGCTCCATCCCATGCGCGCGGAGCTGGTTCATGTGGTCGATTTGCAGGATCGAGTTCTTCTTCACCACCCCGAACAACACCAGGATCCCCAACGCCGAATACAGGTTCAGCGTCCCGTGCGTCATGTAAAGCGACAGCAGCGCGAACGGCACCGTCAGTGGCAACGAGAGCAGAATCGTGAACGGGTGGATCATGCTCTCGTAGTTCATCGCCAGGATGATGTACATGAAGATGACCGACAGCAAAAACGCCCACAAAAACTCCACGAACGTCCGCTCCAGTTCCTTCGCCTTGCCCGTCACCGAGAACGAATAGGCGGCCGGCATGTTCAAATCGACGGCGGCCTGCTTCAGCGCCTCGATCCGGTCCCCCAGCGCGTAGCCCGGCGCCACGCCCGCCCGAACCGCCACCATCCGCTCGCGGTCCGATCGGTCAATGCGCCCCGCCGTCATCGCCGGCACCAGCCGCGCGACGTTCGACAGCGGCACGATCCCGCCCCCCTTCCGCGGCAGGTACAGCTTCTCGATCGACCGATCGTCATTCCGTCGGCCTTCCGACAGCCGCAACTGCACGTCGTAATCTTCGTTCACCTGGTAGTCGTGGAACCGCGTCACCTGATCGTTCCCGCCCACCATGATCCCCAGGGCCGTGCCGATGTCGCGGGCGTCGATCCCCAGGTCCGCGGCGCGCATCCGGTCGATCATGATCCGCAGTTCGGGCTTGTCGAGCTTGAGCGTGGTGTCGGCGTCCACGATCCCCTTGATCTCCCCGTCGTTGGTCTTTTCCCGCAGGGCCTCGGCGAACTCGTTCAGCCGCTCCAGATCCGGCCCGTGAATCTGGAAGTCGATGTCCACCGGCGCCCCGCCCAGGCTGAGCGCCGTGTAATTGCGAATCTGCGTCCGCAAGTCATGGTATTTCGCCAGCCGCCGCCGAATCGCCGTCATCACGTCGCGCTGGCTGTAGTTCCCTTCAAACGCCAGCGACGGATGCCCCTTCATGATCGCGTGGAACAGCCGCGTAACCGAAAGCGTCCGCTCTTCGTGCGGCGCGATCCGCACGTACATGCGCGACGAGTTCGCCGCCCCCAGCCCGCCGCCCCCGCCCGACAGCACCAGGCGAACCCCCGGTACCGACATGATCTCTTCCTCCACCGCCAGCGCCGCCTTGTCCATCGATTCCGGGCTCGTCCCCTCGCGCGCCGTCACCTGCACCTGGAACTCCGCCTCGTCCACGTCGCTGGGCACCCATTCCTGCTTCACGTTCCGGTAGAGTGGCACCGCCGTCCACATCACCGCCAGCGCCCCGATCGCCACCGGCCACCGCAGCCGCATCGCCCACCGCAGCATCCACGTGTAAGTCGCGTCGATCAGGTGATAAAACCCGCGGCGCGAATCCCCGCCGTGACCGCCGCCGCCGCCCGCCTTGAGCATCCGCGCGCTCATCATCGGCGTCAGCGTGAAGCTGACCAGCAGCGACACCATCACCGCCACCGCCGCCGTGATGCCGAACTGGTAAAGAAACCGCCCCGAGATCGAGCTCATGAACGACACCGGGATGAAGATGATCACCAGCGAGAACGTCGTCGCCATCACCGCCAGCCCGATCTCCTTGGTCGCCTCCCGCGCCGCGATCCGCGGCGGCATCCGCTTCTCTTCCACGAACCGGAAAATGTTCTCCAGCACCACGATCGCGTCGTCGATCACCACGCCCACCATCAGCACCAGCGCCAGCATCGTCACGCTGTTCAGTGTGAAGTGCAGCGCCCACATCATCCCGAACGTCGAGACCACCGACGCCGGAATCGCGATCGCCGCGATCACCGTCGTCCGCCAGTTCCGCATGAACGCCAGCACCACCAGGCTCGCCAGCGCGCTGCCGGCCCACAGGTGCACGTTGATCTCGTGCAACGCCTCGTAGATGTACCGGCTCTGGTCCTGGATCACCTCCAGGTGCAAGTCCGGCGGCAGCTCGGCCGACAGCCGTTCGCACGCCTGCTTGACGCCTTCGATCACCTCAACGGTGTTCGCGCCCGACTGTCGCTTGATCTCCAGTGTGACGGTGGTGAGCGGCGTCGTCGCGCCGCCGCCGTCGGGCTTCTTCCATAGTCGCGCCACCGAGCGCAGTTCCTTGGTTCCGTCCTCGGCGTGCCCGATGTCGCGCACGCGAATCGGCTGGCCCTGAATCGTCGTAATCACCAGGTCGTTAAACGCCTGCGGGTCCACGATCTTCCCCATCGTGCGGAGTTGTTGCTCCCGCACCCGCCCCGTGACGTTGCCGCCCGGAATGTCCGCGTTCTGCCGGACGATCGCGTCCTGCACCGCCGTGATCGGAAGGTTGTACGCCACCAGCTTGTCGGGATCGACCCAGACGTTGATCGCGCGCCGGATGCCCCCGTTCACGTCCACCTCACCCACCCCGATCGACCGTTCCAGCCGCTCCTTCACGATCCGCTCGGCGTACTCGGTCAGCTCCCGCTTCGTGCGCGGCCCGTACAACGAGATCGTCATCACCGGGTCGTCGTCGTTGTTGCGCTTCTGGATCGTCGGCGGATCGACGTCGTCGGGCAGGTTCTTCAATATGCCGTTGATGCGGTCGCGAACGTCCTGCGCCGCGACGTCGATGCTGCGATTGAGCTTGAACGTCGCGATCACGAACGACGTCCCCTGCGACGAGATCGACCGCAGTTCGTCCAGGCCCTCGACGGTATTGACCGCCTCCTCGATCCGCTGGCTGACGTCGCTCTCCATCGTCTCGGGCGCGCCGCCGTCCAGCGTCGTGCGGATGAAAAGCGTCGGGAGATCGACGCTGGGCACGCGATCCACCCCGAGCTTCAGGTAACCGGCCGCCCCCACGACGACCAGCGCGAGGATCAGCATCGTCGCGAAGACCGGACGCTTGATACAGATTTCCGCCAGCTTTTGCATAACGACAGGTACAACCGACTACCGTGACACCGCCCCGCCGTTGCCGCGCACCCCGCCCACACGAATCCGACGGCGCCGCGCGCCACTTAGAACCCGCGCGGACAACCCGTCTTTGCCGCTTGCGGCTTCGCGCGCCGGCCCCGCCCAAACTCATTCGAACGAGCTCTCAAGGCTGTACCGGCATCGTCGTCGGCCGGGTCGCCGGCCGCGTCGCCGCACGCTCGAAATGCGACAGCCGCATCCGCCCAGTGGCCCGAAGCAAGTTCAGGTAGATCACCTTCTGATTGAACGCCTCCGTCGAAACCTCCAGTTGGCTGTTCAACAGCACGTTTTGCGCCGTCAGCACGTCCAGGAAGATCGCCGTCCCCGCCGTGAACCCCGCCTTCGCCTGACGATACGCCTCGGCGGCGGCGCCGATCTGCGCGTCCAGCTCGTGTAACTTGGCCGTGCTCGTCAAAAAGTTTTGATACTGCTCCTTCACTTCCTCCTCGACCTGTCGCCGCAGCAAAGATTGATCCAACGCCGCCTGGCGGAGTTTCGACCACGCCGTCCGCACGTCCGCCTCGATGACACCAGCCGAAAAAATCGGCAAACTCACACTCAAGAGCGTGTTCCACTTGCTGGCGTCACTGAAGTTTTCGCGGAACAGGTACCCCGTCACGTTCAGCGTCACCGACGGGTAATACTCCGCGATCGCCGCATCGACGTTGTGCACCGCCGCCTCCACGACCGCCTGTGACGCGCGGTAGTCCTCGCGGTTCGTGCGGGCCTGCGCCATTAAGTCATTCAGATCACCGGGATCCGCCGGGATCGGATAGTCGTCCCGCAACGGCCCGCTCACGTCCTTCGCCCCGATCAAAAACGCCAGCAGCGTCCGCGCGTTCGCCGCGTCCCCCTGCGACTGCACCAGTTGCACCCGCGTCGACGCCACCTGAGCCTCCGCCTGCGCCAAATCCAGCGGCTTGCCCGTCCCCGCGTTGATCCGCCCGCGGGCGTCGCGCACACGCTCCTGCTGCGCCTCCAGCGACTGCGTCAGCACGTCGATCGACCGCTCCGCCACCAGCGCCTGGAAATACGCCTGCCCCACGTCCAGCAGCAGCACCTGCTGCGCGTCAAGCATCAATTGCTTTCGCTGCTCGATGGTCCAATCCGCCGCCGCCAGCGTCGCCACGTCGTGGAACCCGCGGAACAGATTCCCGCTGCCGTTGACCGGCGCCTCGAACCGCCGCAGCGTTCGCCCGTCCGCCTTGAACCCGCCCGACGTCCCCACCGGCCTCGCCACCCCGTTCGCGTCCGTGGACTTCGCCCCCGCGTTCGGGTTGTGCGTGATCGTGTACGTCGGCGCCAGCGTGATCGTCGGCAGGAAGTTCGAAAACGCCCGATCCTTGTCGTTCATCGCCTGGACGAAGTCCTCGCCGCGCATCATCAGCGACTCGTTGTCCTGGTTCGCCAGCAATAGCGCCCGCGCCAGCGTCAGCTCCTCCCCCGCCTCAAGCTGCGGAACGTTCCGCTCGGCCGGCGAGCTCAGGAGGTCCCGATATTTCGCGATTTCCTTGCGCTGGTTGACACAACCCGGTGCGACCACGACGAGCATCGCCGCCGCCACCCATTTCAATGCCGTCATCGACCGTTCCTTCCCGTAGCGACCGCCACGTTCCGCCTCGAATGCGTCTTCATGCCGTTACCGCTTTCGTCCTTCCGACAGACGCCCATTTCCACCAGCCGCGATAATTGCGCCGACACCACCCGCTCGTCCAGTCCCTTGGGGCCGAATAACATGACCGACCGCATCAGCCCCGGGATACACAAGGCCGTGATCTCGGGGTGCGGGTCGGAAAACTCGCCGCTCTCATTGCCGCGCCGGATCGTTCGCTCGACGAGCGTCACCAGCTCCTGTCGCTTGGCCGGCCAGCGCGGGTCCTTGACGATCGGACCCGCCGAGCGAATCAGCTCGAACATCTGTGGATTATCGAATCCGAACTTCACCAGCCCCGCGACGATCTCCCGCAGCGCCTCCGACGCCGAAAACGCGCCGCCTTCCAATTGCCGCTCCAGTCGCCCGACGAGCTGCGAAAACGCGTCGTGGATCAGCCAGAAATAAAGGTCTTCCTTGCTCTTGAAATAGACGTAAAGCGTCCCCTTGCCGACGCCCGCCTCGGCGGCGACGTCGTCCAGCTTGACCTTGTGAAACGGCCGGCTCGCGAACAAGCGTGCCGCCGTCGCCGCGATCTGTCGTCGCTTTTTTTCGTCCGGTCGCTGCATTGGTCTGTTCGATCCACGGCGCCCCGCTTGCCCCGCGGGGGGTCGTTTCTTATACTTTTCAAAACCGACCCGCCAGTATTGTAGAATTGAATGCGCAACCGTCAAATTCGACGACCCGCGCAGCCTCGATCTGGTGGGGCAGACATCCTTGTCCGCCCGGGACGCGTGAGCGGGGTCATTCTTGGCCCCCCGAACCCGTCCCGTTCCTGGGTTTTCAAAGAGCGCGTACGTGTCCGTTTTCCACTCGTTGCACAAGAGCTGATCGCCATGAAAACACCTCCCCCGTCCCGCCCTCGCACCCTCGTCGTCACCGCCCTCACCACCGCCCTCGCCGCCGGCGTCATGACCACCCTCGCCGCCTGCGAGCGCAACACCCAGGCACAGACCCAGCAGGGGTCGCGCGCCGCCACCACCGTCCCCGTCCTCCTCAAGCCCGTGAGGGTCCTCCCCGTCCAACGCGCCGTCGACGTCGTCGGCACCCTCTACGGCGACGAGGAATCCATCGTCTCCGCAAAAGTCCCCGGCCGCATCATCGCCCTCTACAAAGACGTCGGCGACAACGTCGCCCCCGGCGAGCCCCTCGTCCAACTCAAGCAGAACGATTATCAACTCGCCGTAAACAAGGCGCAGCTCGCTCTCGAAGAGTCGTTCGCCAAGCTCGGCCTCAAAGAACTCCCCCCCAAGGACTACGACGTCAGCAAGGTGCCCACCGTCGTCAAGGCACGCCTGCAAACCGAAAACGCCGACGCCAGGCTCAAACGCGGCAAAAAACTCTTCGAATCCCAGCCCCCCCTCATGTCCGAGCAGGACTACTCCGACCTAGAAACCGCGCTCAGCGTCGCAAAGTCCAACTACGACGTCGAACTGCTCACCGCCCGCACCCTCGTCGCGCAGGCGTGGTCCTTCAAGGGCGACCTCGACATCGCCAACCAGCGCCTCACCGACGCCACCACCCGCGCCCCCAGCACCCCCGAGTCCACCACCCAGCCGACCGACACCGGCAAGATCCCCACCACCCCACACACGTACGTCGTCACCGCCCGCTACGTCAACGTCGGGGAACTCGTCCACGAGATCACCCCCTGCTACCGCCTCGTCGACGACACCCCCATCAAGCTCCGCGCCAAGGTCCCCGAACGCTACGTCGCCGACGTCAAACCCGGCCAAAAGGTGAAGACCATCGTCGAAGCCTACCCCGGCGTCGATTTCTGGGGCACCGTCTCCCGCATCAACCCCCAGATCGACCCCGACAACCGCACCTTCAGCCTCGAAGTCCTCATCCCCAACGACGATCACCGCCTCAAGCCCGGCGCCTTCGCCCGCGCCAGCGTCCAGACCCACGTGGATAACAACGTCGTCTTCGCCCCCCAGGAATCCGTCGTCGCCTTCGCCGGCGTCAACAAGGTCTTCGCCGTCAAGGACAACAAGGCCGTCGAGATCACCGTCGACCCCGGCGACGCCCACTCACCCGACAACGCCTACGTCGAGATCGCCAACGGCCTCAAAGGCGACGAACAACTCGTCATCTCCGGCACCAGCAAACTCGCCAACGGCGTCCCAGTAGTCATCAAACAACCCGCGACCACTCAGTCCAGCGCGAAAGTCGAATGAAGGGTTCGGGGTTCAGGGTTTAGGGTTCAGCAAATGCAAGAGAACCCTCCCCTCGTCTTTCCTGAACCCTGAACCCCAAACCCTGAACCCTCTCTATGACTGTTTCCGAACTCTGCGTCCGCCGCCCCGTCTTCACGACGATGCTCATCGCATTGCCCGTCGTGCTCGGCGCCCTCGCCTACGCCCGCATGGGCGTCGACCTCTTCCCCAACGTCGATCTCCCCATCGTCACCGTCACCACCACCCGCCCCGGCACCAGCGTCGAGGAAATGGAGACCGGCGTCACCAAGGCCATCGAAGAAGCCGTCAACACCATCTCCGGCATCGACGAGCTCCGCTCCACCACCAAGGAAGGCATCTCCTCCGTCGTCATCACCTTCCTCCTCGAAAAAAACCGCGACATCGCCCAGCAGGAAGTCCAGGGGAAGATCAACACCATCCTCTCCCGCCTCCCCGCCGGCACCGACGCCCCCATCATCGACAAGTTCGACGTCGACGCCTCCCCCGTCATGACCATCGCCGTCTCCGGCAAGCGCTCCCTCCGCGAGATCACCGAGATCGCCGACAAGCAGATCAAGGACTCCCTCTCCTCCCTCTCCGGCGTCGGCTCCGTCACCCTCGTCGGTGGCCGCAAACGCGCCATCCAGGTCACCGTCGACGCCCCCAAGCTCGAAGCCTACCACGTCTCCATCGACCAGGTCCGCCAGGCCCTCGCCAACCAGAACCTCGAACTCCCCGGCGGCCGCGTCGACCAGGGCGGTCGCGAGCCCATCCTCCGAACCATGGGCCGCATCCAGCAGACCAGCCAGTTCAAGGACATCATCGTCGCCAACAACGCCGGCCAGCCCATCCGCGTCAGTGACGTCGGTCACGTCGCCGACGACGTCGAAGAACCCCGCTCCCTCGGCCGCCTCGACGGCGACAACGCCATCCTCCTCATCGTCCAGAAACAATCCGGCACCAACACCGTCGAGGTCATCGACACCGTCAAAAAACGCCTCAAACAGCTCGAGAAGGATTTCGACGCCGAAGGCCGGTCCGACATCCGCATGGAGGTCATCCGCGACCAGTCCCGCTTCATCAACGCCTCCCTCCACGAGGTCAAAAAGCACCTCATCATCGGCGCCGTCCTCGTCATGTTCACCATCCTGCTCTTCCTGCGGGACTGGCGCACCATGCTCATCGCCGGCCTCTCCATCCCCGTCTCCCTCGTCGCCACCTTCATGGTCATGAACTGGCTCGGCTTCACCCTCAACAACATCAGCATGCTCGCGCTCGTGCTCGCCGTCGGCATCGTCATCGACGACGCCGTCGTCGTCCACGAGAACATCTTCCGCTGGATGGAAGAAAAGGGCATGAACGCCTGGGACGCCGCCCTGGGCGCCACGAAGGAAATCACCCTCGCCGTCGTCGCCACCACCCTCTCCCTCGTCGTCATCTTCCTCCCCATCGCCTTCATGTCCGGCCGCGTCGGACGCTTCTTCTTCTCCTTCGGTGTCACCTGCGCCGTCGCCATCCTCTGCTCCATGGCCGTCAGCTTCACCCTCACCCCCATGCTCTGCTCGCGCTTCCTCAAACTTTCCAAACACGCACGCGAGCAAGGCGCCAGTCACCATTCCGGCGGCGTCTACGGCCGACTCGTCGAACGCCCCTACCTCTCGACCCTCCGATGGGGCCTCCGCCACCGCTGGGTCGTCATGCTCGCCGCCGCCCTCGTCACCATGAGCATCTTCCCCAACAAGACCCTCCACTACCCCGGCCTCTTCGGCATGGTCGGCCTCGACTTCCTCCCCAAGGACGATCAGTCCGAATTCGAGATCGCCATCACCACCCCCGCCGGCTGGACCCTCGACCGCACCAACCAGACCTTCAAGGAAATCGAAGCCCAGCTCCGCAGTTGGCCCGAAGTCGTCGACGTCCTCACCACCATCGGCGACACCTCCGGCAAAATCTCCAAAGGCCAGGGCGACGTCACCCAGGGCGGCATCTACGTCCGCCTCATCGACCTGGACCAGCGCAAAACGGACCCCCGTTTAGCGGCCTCCCGAAGAGACGCGCACTCCTCCCGCTTCTCTCAATTCGACATCATGGCACGCGCCCGCACCGTCCTCGCCGACTACCCCGATCTCCGCTCCAGCGTCCAGATCCCCGCCGCCATCTCCTCCGGCACCGTCAACGCCGACGTCGAGATGACCCTCGTCGGCCCCGACCTCGCCATGCTCGGCAAGTACGCCGACGAGATGATCGCCGTACTCCGCCAGAACCCCCGCCTCGCCGACGTCGACACCACCCTCGCCCTCCGCAAGCCCGAGGTCCGCGTCAACGTCAACCGCAACCGCGCCAGCGACCTGGGCGTCTCCATCCAGTCCATCGCCTCCACCCTCCAGATCCTCGTCGGCGGGCAGATCGTCTCCGACTACAAGGACGATCAGCTCGGCGAGCTCTACGACGTCTGGCTCCGCGCCACCGGCATCAACCGCGACGACCGCGCCGCCATCGAAAACCTCAACATCCCCACCACCAAGACCCGCGGCGCCCCCGACAGCTCCCAGGTCAACGCCGCCGCCGCCGATTTGCCGATGGACGCCAAGCTCATCCGTCTCGCCAACGTCGCCACCCTCTCCGAAGCCAAGGGCCCCGCCCAGATCGACCGCTTCGCCCGCCAGCGCAAGATCACCATCGTCGCCAACCTCGCCAACGGCGCCGCCACCTCCGAAGCCGTCGAAGCCTTCAAGAACGCCGCCAGGCAGATCGAAGGCGGAAAAGGCCTCCCCGCCGACTACCAGCTCATCGAGTCCGGCCGCGCCAAGACCCAGTCCGAATCCAACCTCGCCTTCGTCATCGCCTTCGGCTTCTCCTTCGTCTTCATGTACATGATCCTCGCCGCCCAGTTCGAATCCTTCGTCCACCCCATCACCATCCTCCTCGCCGTCCCCCTCACCATCCCCTTCGCCATCCTCTCCCTCATCCTCACCGGCCAGGCCCTCACCATCTACTCCATCCTCGGCGTCTTCCTCCTCTTCGGCATCGTCAAGAAAAACGGCATCCTCCAGGTCGATTACACCAACGTCCTCCGCCACCGCGCCAAGGAAGACCCCACCGAGGTGCCGCCCGCCTACCGCGAACCGGAGAACCGGAGAACCGGTGAAACGGCGACCGACTTTTCGCCGGCTCGCCCCGTCGCCAGTTCGCCGATTCGACCGACTGCCTGGTCGCGCTTCATCTCACGACTTTCCGACGAAAAACGCACCCGAACCTGGGCCATCGTCGAAGCCAACCGCACCCGCCTCCGCCCCATCCTCATGACCACCCTCATGCTCATCGCCGGCATGATCCCCATCGCCCTCGGCGAAGGCCCCGGCTCCGCCTCCCGCTCCAGCATGGCCAAAGTCATCGTCGGCGGCCAAGCCCTCTCCCTCTTGCTTTCGCTACTAGTCACCCCCGTCGCCTACAGCCTCTTCGACGACCTAAGCCTCTGGCGCAAACGCCGCCCGGCCACGGTCCCCATTCCCGTCCATCCCTCGCCCGTCTCCGAACAAGAAGTCGAAGCGATCGCCAAGTGAATTCCACCATCTACTTCCGGTATTTCCCGAATTGCCACGCCGCCCGCTTCTTGTCGCAAAGAAGCAAAGGATCAAAGAAGCAAAGAAAACCAAGGAGCCCCCGACTGGCCATCCGGCGCACCCGATCCATTCTAAATTGAATTCTTTGCTTCTCCGTTTCTTTGCTTCTCTGTGACTCCCCTGCCAACCGCGCCCCCTCCCAACCCGCGCCACCTATAAACGCCGACGCGCCGGACAATTCGCCCGGCGCGTCGCATTCCCACTCAACGAATTCAAACCCGATCACTTCTTCGAAAGCTCCTCACACTCATTCCCAAACCATTCAATACTCTTTGCCATATTCCCCACCAGCTCCGTCCCGTGCCCGATCTCGTACTCGATGT
>Ga0207674_10002082_pt1 | contig 25342 bp, 24 predicted proteins | sample KBSCornC72_FD_184303 | JGI IMG/M metagenome (GOLD analysis project Ga0207674, IMG submission 184303) | Corn rhizosphere microbial communities from Kellogg Biological Station, Michigan, USA - KBS Corn C7-2 (SPAdes) (version 2) | ecosystem: Host-associated > Plants > Roots > Rhizosphere > Soil ...
AGCTTCTCGAAGTCGTTGGCGTCGACGGGAAAGAGGCCGCAGAAGACGACCGGCTGGACGGTCTTGAAGCCCGGGAGCGCTTCCGCGGCCGGGCGTCGGGCGTCGGTGATGGTGTCGCCGACGCGGGTCTCGGCGACTTCCTTGATCTGCGCGGTGATGAAGCCGATCTCGCCCGGGCCGAGCTCGTTGAGCTGCTCGATCTTGGGGCGGAAGCAGCCGACGCGGTCGACCAAATGCACCGTCCCCGCCTGCATGAAGCGGATCTGCTGGCCCTTCTTCAGGGACCCGTCGATCACCCGGACGAGGATGACGACGCCGAGGTAGGGGTCGTACCAGCTGTCGACCAGCATCGCCTTGGTCGGGGCGGCCGCGTCGCCCGTGGGCGGGGGGATTTTGGCGACGATTGCGTCGAGCACTGCGCTGATCCCGACGCCGGTCTTCGCGCTGGCCAGCACCGCGTCCGCCGCGTCGAGCCCGATGATCTCCTCGATCTCCTGCCGCACCCCCTCGGGGTCCGCGGCCGGCAGGTCGATCTTGTTGATCACCGGCACGATCTCATGGTCGTGCTCGATCGATTGGTAGACGTTGGCCAGCGTCTGCGCCTCGACGCCCTGCGCCGCGTCCACGACCAGCAGCGCGCCCTCGCACGCGGCGAGGCTGCGCGACACTTCGTAGGCGAAGTCGACGTGGCCCGGGGTGTCCATCAGGTTCAGCTCGTAGCCCTGCCACTCGAGCCGCACCGTCTGGGCCTTGATGGTGATGCCGCGCTCGCGCTCGATGTCCATATTGTCGAGCACCTGGGCATTGCCGCTCATCTCGCGCTCGGTCAGGCCCCCCGTGGCCTGGATCAGCCGGTCGGCGAGCGTCGACTTCCCATGGTCGATGTGGGCGATGATCGAGAAGTTGCGAATGCGGTCGATGGACGTGGTCATGTGACCGGCGCGCTAGCAGGTGGCGCGCGGTCCGCAAAGCCGATGCGGGGGCGCGCAAACCCCCTACCGACTCACGTTGATCGCTGTTAAGAACGCGTCATCAGCAGGGGGTTAAACACATGACCAAGTTCGCATATCTCGCGGGCGCGGCGGCCGCTGCCGTTCTCGTCACGACGACACCCGCCCAAGCCAAAAGCTCGAAGGCGAGCTCGGGCGCCCAGGACCAGCAGCGCGGCACCGCGGAGATCCCGCGCTGCGCCCGCAAGATCGGCAGCCTCGCGATCGTCGAGCCCGACAACCAATGGTGGCGCGAACTGAACCTCGGCAGCCCCGAGGCGATCCTCCGCGTGTTCGTCCAGCAGTCGGGCTGTTTCACCCTCGTCAACCGCGGCCGCTCGATGCAGAGCCGGGCGATGGAAAAGGCGCTGGCCGAGGACGGCGAGCTGCGTCGCGGCAGCCAGGTCGAGAAGAAGCATCAGGTCATCGCCGCGCAATATTTCATGGAACCCAACATCGTCTCGACCAACAAGAACTCGGGCGGCGGCGGGATCGGCGGCGGCCTCGGCGGAGCGATCGGCGGGCTGTTCGGCGGCTCGGCCGGGAGCGTCATCGGCGGCATCGCCGGCGGCATCAACGTCAAGAAGGGCGAGGCCAACGTCACTTTGTCCCTGGTCAACGCCGCGACCACCGAGGAGGAGGCGCTGACCGAAGGCTATTACCGCAAGCGCGACCTAAGCTTCGCCGGCGCCGGCGGCGCCGGCTGGTGGGGCGGCTTCGGCGCGGCCGGCGGCTACGGCTACCAGAACACCGAGATCGGCCAGATCATCGTGCTGGCGTACCTCGATGCGTATAAGAAGCTGGTGACCCAGCTCGGCGGCCAGCCGGTGGCGATGGCCCCGCCCGCGCAGTAGCGCCCTTTCGCTGAAATTGAGGCGGCGCTGTAGCCGACGGGCCGCAGCGCCGTTTCGTTGTGCGCTGCGCGCGCACCGCGGCTCTGTTTCCGCGGCAATGACGGGCCGCGGGAACTCTCCGTTAACGGCGTGTAGAATCACAATAAGTTGACGCGCGCCGGCGATTACGATCTATTGTCTGCTGATAGCGGGGCAGCTGGATACCGCAGCGAGACTCCGTCTGTCGCGTGTGCGTTGAGCGACGTTCTGAGTCCGTGCCGGGTTCGTTCGTTCATCGGGTTGGGGGTTCTGATGAACGTTCGCTTTGCCTTGCCTGGAAGGCTTTTGGCCGGCGTCGCCGTGGCGGCTGCGGCCAACACGCTGCCGATCGTTCCGAGCTCCGCGCAGGTCCGCCTTTACAGCCCAAGCGAGGATGCGCTCACCACCGAGCTGGCGACCCAGCTCGACGCAGCCCACGCCGCTCAAACCGCCGCCTTCGATGCCCACCGCGCCTATCTGGTCGAAGCGCTGGGACGGGAACGGAAGCTGCTGGTCGAACGCGAGCTGGCCGAGCGCGATGCATTTCTGACGATTGTACTCAAGTCCAGGACGCCGGCCGCTGAGCTCAGCGATCAAATCGACGCCGAGTGGACCGAAGTGTCCGGCTCCAGGCCCACTCCGGGTTCGCTCCGCAAGTTCCGCGACGCGGCCGATGACCTGGCTCTCGCGGAAATCGAGCAAAGGGGCGTCAGGCGTCAGCGCGCCATCGCCATAGCGCTCTTCGAGGCCAAGGGCGGCAAGGGCAAATATTGCAACGAGCGGGGCGAGGGTAATACCACCTTCGAGACGCTTGCCGACAGCGGCGAGGCCGCCGGTGTCAGGACGGTTTGCAAGGATCTCGCGGGCGTCACCAAGCAGGTCGCGAACGCCTACGAACTGGCCGGCAGCAGCTCCGCGCTGCTCGGCGATCCGCATGGCAGCGCTCGAGGCACGCTCGACATAGCGAGGCAGGAGGCGAAAGAAATCGACACCTTGATCGAGGCACAGGATGCGCTGAGCGCCACCGTCGCCGCGCAGGTGAAAAGTCTCGATCGTTATTATCAGTGCGAGCTCGGGCGAACGAGCATCGCCGGGGAAATCCGGGCGGACGCCGCGGCGGTTCAGCAGGCTCTCGACACGCTGGCCAAGGGAGATCCGAATTCGGTGTTCGCGCCCGGGACTTTCACGGCGGTATGGAAGACGTTGACCACGAACAAGATCGATCCCGATTGCACGAAACCGCCGGCACCTCACGCCGATGCGGACGACAGTGAAGGGGCCGCGAATGGCCGCGGAATATCGGCGGCCGATATCCTCACCGCCCTTGGAAAACTCGATCGTCTTGCCGCCGGCGATGCGCTGCTCGCGGCCGTCCGCGACAGCGCGCTCGAGGTCCAGGGCTCGGCGCTCAACCAGGCGCTGACCGGGCTCGCGGCGGCCCCAGGCGCCTCGGTCGAGGGCACGACCGCCCGCCGCGCTCAGGCGGCGCTTCGCATCTTCGGCAATCTTGACACCCTGTATCGGGCGCGCGCCGGTACGCTTCCCGATACCGCCGGCGTGCTGGTCGCTCTGGCCGATGTCCGGATGCGCCAGGCGACTGCGAAGATCGAAGCCGATCGGCTGGCTGAGCTCGGCCGATTGTCCAAGCTTCGACTGGTCGCGCTGCGGCAGCGTGCGATCGGCCTTGCCGAGGCCAAGGGCGAGCTCGCCAAGGGCGACGAGGCCGCATGGGCACGCGCCTTGCGCCGCTACAACGACAGCTGGAACAACGGCGCGATACCGGCAACCGTGATCGAGAATGACATGAGCAAGGCGCGATACTTGCCGTGGCTCGATCGTGAACGGGCTGTCGTCGACGCCGGCTACGCCATTCTCGCCCCGGCGGTCGTTCAGCTCCAGGCCTACGGCAAGGGCGGCATCAAGCCCGAGACGATCGCCCAATTCCTCCAGGTCATCGGCCTTGGCAGCATAGCGGTGAGCAAATGAAACCAACGTTCATCCTGATCGTCGCGCTTGCGGTGACGCTCGGCGGCTGCGGCCGACCCCCGGAGGTCCGCTCCCTATCGGCTAGCGCGCTGCCGCTCGCCACCAATCTCAAGACGTCGGCCGAAGGGCTTCAACGGCGCTTCGGCCAGCAGCGCCAGGCGCTGGACGCGAGGGCCGACGAGTTGATCGTGCAGGCGGCATTGGCGCGCAGGCAGGCCAATGAGACGGAAGGGGATTGGCGCTTCGCCGGGGAAGCCGCGCCGCCGAAGAAGCTGGCGATGCTGCGCGAAGGAGATGCCGCAATCCGTGCCGACCCGTTCGCCGCGATAGCTCCGACCGTTTCGATCACGAGCAAACCCGCCAAGCTCGATCTCGGTCCGCTGAACAAGGCCCTGGCTGCGCTCGGCAAGCTTCGCCAGAAGCGCGGGCCGGACGGCTGGGAGCTGTTCGCGTTCGTGCAGAGCGTCAACGCGAAGCTCGCCGAGCTCGAAGCCGAAAAGGCCAAGCAGGCGGATAAGGCAAAATAGCGCGGGCGCCTCCGGCCGGATTGCTGGAGAATGAGAGGCGAGGGAGAGTGACGATGGCGAACACTCCTGTTTCACTGGCTCTTGAACGGATCACGGAACAGCTCGAGGCCCTCAATTTCGCGACCGACGCAATAACGGCGCTGCGAAACAACGGCGATATCGACAGCGATTTCGCCAGGCTTCGACTACGCCGACTCAGCAGGCGGCGGACCGACCTGCGCGATCAGCGCATGACGATCATGCTGACGCAGGCAGTCGCCAGTCCCCCCACCGAGGCTGAAATCTCCGCCCTCCGGGCAAAGGTGAAGGCTTTGCACGAGCTGAACGTGTCCGCCGCGGCGCTCAACGACCTGATCGCGGCTGCGCTTGAGATCGCCGCCAGCTAGTCGAGCAGGATTGGGCGCATTTTCTGCGCCACGCGCGATCGACCGCTCAGCCGCGCACGATAATCGTGCAGCGCAGCCCGTCCGTCTCATACCGCACCTTCGCGCCCATGGCGGCGCGCGCCAATAAGCGGGAGCCGAAGCCTTTGGTGGTGGGGGTTTTGACTGGGGGGCCGTCGTGCTCCTTCCACTCGAGGCGGAGGCGGGCGGGGGCGTTGGGCGCGAGCTCGTCACTCCCCCCTCTCCCCCACCCCTCTCCCCCTGAAGGGGGCGAGGGGCTTTGGTCCGCGCCCCACTCGATCGATACCCAGCCGCGCTCGTGGCTGAGCGCGCCATACTTCACCGCGTTGGTGCCGAGTTCGTGCAGGGCGAGGGTCAGCGAGACGACCTGCTGGTCGGGGAGCGGGAGCGGCGGGCCCGACAGGCGGAAGCGATCGCGGCGGTCGCGGAACGGGCGGATGGCGGTCTCGACTACCTCGTCGACCGAGGCGGTCGGCTGCTTGACGTGCTCATTGAGGAGGTTGTGGGCGTCGGCCAGCGCCTGGAGGCGGCCTGTGAACTTGCCGACTTCGGGCGTGCCCTCGCGGAAAGTCTGGCCGGCCATCGCCTGGACGATCGCCATCGCATTCTTGAGCCGGTGCGCCATCTCGCGCGCGAACAGCCGCTGGTGATCCGCCTCGGCGCGAGCGAGCGCGAGCGCCGCCGCCTGGCGGCGCTGTTCGCTCAAGCGATAGAGCTGCGAGGTGGCGAGGATCACCATCCCGACCGTGAAATAGCCGAGCAGGGCGTAGAAGCCCTGGCCGTCGACGTGCCACGTGCCGGTCGGGTCGAGCAGATAATACCAGGTGAGCACGCCGCCGACGACCAACGTCGTCAGGCCGCCGAGAAAGCCGGCGAAAACGGTGACCAGGCAGATGGCGATGACCACGGTGAGAAACGGCAGGACGTCGGGCGGCAGGTTCAGCGCATAGCGGGCGAGCACCGCGATCTCGGCGGCGAGCAGGCCGAGGCCGACGTCGAGCAAATGGCGGCGCGTCGTGGCCCAGCGCGGCGGATTGGCGGCGCGCTCGGCGGGAAGGGGCGCCGCGGGTCGCTCCGCCGGGGCAACAAACGCGCCGGCCGCGACCGTCTGATCGACCGGGGTCACGGCAGGCACCCATGCACCAGCCGGTCCGCGCCCGCAATGAATGTCAGCGGCCTGGCCTGAGGCCGGCAATGAGGATGTCGACCATTCGGCGGGCGGCTGAGTCCCAATCGGGGCCGGCGCCGGCCATGGCGACTCCGGTGATCGCGCGCAGGAGGTCGATCGGGTCGATGCTGTCGGGTGCGAGGTCGCCGCTGGCGACGGCGCGGTCCGCGAGCATGGTCACGGCCTGGGTCAGGAGGTCGCCCGAATGGGCGGTGAGACGCGAGGTGTCGCCGACCATCGAGCGGAACGCCTCGACCAGGATCAGCTTGGTCGTGAGATAGTCGACGAATAGCAAAAGCCAGGAACGCAGCGCGGCGAGCGGCGGCTGGCTGGCGGCGAGCTCGCGGGCGCGGTCGCACAGCTTCTGCGCCTCATTCTTGTAGACCTCGGCGATCAGAGCGTCGCGGGTCGGGAAGTGGCGGTAGAGCGTGCCGATGCCGACCCCGGCCTGGCGCGCGATCTCCTCGAGGCTGACCGCGGTGCCGCCGGCGTTGAACGCGGCGCGCGCCGTCTCGAGCAGGCGCGAGCGGTTGCGCTCGGCGTCGGCGCGCGGCTTGCGGGTCGGGGTTTCGGAAGAAATTTCGGCGGGCACGAAAATTGCCTCTTGATAAACGGAGGAACCCTCCGTATTTAAGCGGAGGCGTCCTCCAGTTTTAGTGATTCGCGCGTTGGTCCGCAACCCCCCGAGGACCAGCGAAGAGGCGTTTCCCCCGATGATTGCCCCTTTGGAGAATGACATGACGAAGCAGTTTGGAGCCCAATCGACCACTGACGAGGTGCTCGAGGGAATCGACCTTTCCGGCCAGCGCGTGCTGGTCACCGGCGTATCGGCCGGCCTCGGGGTCGAGACCGCCCGCGCGCTGAAGGCGCACGGCGCGGAAGTCGTCGGCACCGCGCGCGACCTCGCCAAGGCCGAAGCCGCGCTGCGCGCCGCCGGCGCGTGGCCGATCGAGCTGGTCGCGGTCGACCTCGCCGACCTCAAGAGCGTCCGCGCCGGCGCCGACATCCTCAACGCCGACGGCCGCCAATTCGACCTCATCATCGCCAATGCCGGCGTGATGGCGACTCCCTTCGAGCTGACCGTCGACGGGTTCGAGCGCCAGTTCGGCACCAACCACCTCGGCCATTTCGTGCTGATCAACCGGATCGCGCCGCTGATCCGCGACGGCGGGCGCTTGGTGAACCTCGCCTCGGCCGGGCATCGTCACTCCGACGTCGACCTCGACGACCCCAATTTCGAGCGGACCGAATATGCGCCGTTCACCGCCTACGGACGGTCCAAGACCGCCAACATCCTGTTCACGGTCGAATTCGACCGGCGGCACAAGCATCGCGGCATCCGCGCCGCGGCGGTCCACCCCGGCGGGATCATGACCGAGCTCAGCCGCCATATGAGCGCGGAGCAGCTGCAGGCTCTGGTCGACAGCATCGCGGCGGCCGAGGGCGACCAGCAGTTCCAGTTCAAGACCATTCCGCAGGGCGCGGCGACGTCGGTTTGGGCCGGCGTGGTCGCGGATGCCGACGAGGTCGGCGGGCGCTATTGCGAAAATTGCCACGTGACCATCCGCATCACCGACGAGCCGATGACCACCAACAGCGAGGGCGTCCGCGCCTATGCGCTCGATGGCGAGCGGGCCAAGGCGCTGTGGGCGCTTAGCGAAAGGATGGTCGGCGAAACCTTTCCGGCGGACATGACGGCCCTGATCCCCGCCTGACGCCGGTGCGGCGCGCGCGGTTCCCCTCCCCTCCCGCCGCGCGCGCCGCCTTCCGAGTCGGGGCATTGACCGACTCGAAACAACGGGAGCAGGGCGCCCTCGGGCCGCCTGTCGTTTCAGTTGCGCACCGGCGTTTCACGGCCGCTGGTAACGCGTCTCTCGTCCTCCCCAGACCAGGAGCATGACCATGGCCGACACGACATCGCCGGACGGCGGTGCGGACACTCTCGCGCCGACTGCGCCCGCCCCGACCGAACAGCCAAAACAAACGATGATCCTCGGCCAGCCGGCCGGGGACACGTCGATCCGGCCGTTCAGCTATCATGCGACCGACGATGAGCTCGCGGAGCTGAAGCGGCGCATCGCGGCGACGCGATGGCCCGAGCGCGAAACGGTCGACGACGACACGCAGGGCGTGCGGCTCGATACGATCCGGAAGCTCGCCGACTATTGGCTGAAGAACCACGACTGGCGGAAGGTCGAGGCGCGGATCAACAGCTATCCCAACTTCGTCACCGAGGTCGACGGGCTCGACATGCACTTCATCCATGTGAAGTCGAAGCATGACGGCGCGCTGCCGCTGATCGTGACCCACGGCTGGCCGGGGTCGGTGATCGAGCAATTGAAGCTCATCGAGCCGCTGACCGACCCGACCGCGCACGGCGGGACCGCCGAAGACGCGTTCGACGTCGTCATCCCGTCGATGCCGGGCTACGGATTTTCGGGCAAGCCGAGCACGACCGGCTGGGGCCCGGAGCGCATCGCCAGCGCCAGTATCGAGCTGATGAAGCGGCTCGGCTACGGCCGGTTCGTCGCCTCGGGCGGCGACTGGGGCGCGCTGATCACCGATTTCATCGGGGTCCAGGCGCCGCCGGAACTGCTCGGCATCCACACCAATATGGCGGGCGCGATCCCGCCCGCGGTGGATGCCGCGGCCTTCACCGGTGCGCCGCCACCGGACGGGCTCGACGAAGAGGAGCGCTACTCGTTCGACCACGTCTCCTTCTTCTACAAGCACGGCCTCGGCTACGCGCAGGAGATGGGCAACCGAGCCCAGACGCTCTACGGGCTCGCGGATTCGCCGGTCGCCCTCGCCGCGTGGATCATCGACCATGACATCTGGACTTATCGCCAGATCACGCGCGTGTTCGACGGCGAGACGCTCGGCCTGACGAAGGACGACATCGTCGACAACATCACGCTCTACTGGCTGACCAACACCGGCGTGTCGTCGGCGCGGCTCTATTGGGAAAACAAGAACGCCTTCTTCGCCCCGAAGGGCGTCAAGGTGCCGACCGTGGTGAGCGCTTTCCCGGAGGAGATCTGCCCGATCCCGAGAAAATGGGCGGAGGCTGCCTATCCGGGGCTGCTCTATTATCGGAAACATCCGGAGGGCGCGCATTTCGCCGCGTGGGAGCAGCCGCAGGCGATCGTCGACGACCTGCGCAACGGCTTCCGCTCGCTGCGCTGAACGGACCGGCGGGCGGCACTTTCGCAATGCCGCCCGCTACCCGCGGCCTGATTCGTCCACACTCTTTCGGTGGCCGGAAGGCTGCTTCTCATTTTGCCCGTCTGCTGGCGCCTCGGCGCCACTCCTAACTGTCCGGTCCAGCCAAATGCCAAATTCACCGGGAGACCGACCATGCAGCGCAGATTTGCCGCCCGCCTCATCTTGACCTCGAGCCTGATCGGAGCGCTGGCGCTCCCGGCCACCGCCCGTGCCGCGACCGCCCCGGCGGCCACTGCCGCCGTCGCGGCGCCGGCCGCCGACACATCGATCCGTCCGTTCCAGGTCCACGCGACCGACGCCCAGCTCGCCGACCTCAAGCGCCGCGTCGCGGCGACCAACTGGCCCGATCGCGAAACCGTCAGCGACACGAGCCAGGGTGTTCAGCTGGCGACGATGCAGAAGCTCGCCGACTATTGGGCCAACCACTACGACTGGCGCCGCGCCGAAAAGCAGATCAACAGCTATCCGAACTTCGTCACCAACATCGACGGGCTCGACATCCACTTCATCCAGGTGAAGTCGAAGAACCCGAACGCGCTGCCGATCATCATCACCCACGGCTGGCCGGGCTCGATCATCGAGCAGCTGAAGATCATCGGCCCGCTGACCGATCCGGTGAAATACGGCGGCAAGGCCGAGGATTCGTTCGACGTCGTCATCCCGTCGCTGCCCGGCTACGGTTTCTCGGGCAAGCCGACTGCGCCGGGCTGGGACGTGCCGCACATCGCCAAGGCCTGGGACGTCCTGATGAAGCGCCTCGGCTACAAGCGCTACGTCGCCCAGGGCGGCGACTGGGGCAATGCGATCAGCGAGGTGATGGCGTTGCAGCAGCCCAAAGGCCTGCTCGCGATCCACACCAACATGTCGGCGACGGTCCCGGCTGCGATCAGCAAGGCGCTTCCCGGCGGACCGCCGCCGGCCGGCCTGTCGCCTGAGGAGCGGCACGCCTGGGACCAGCTCGCGGACTTCTATGGCAACGGGCTCGGCTATGCCCAGGAAATGCGCAACCGGCCGCAGACCTTGTACGGGATCGCGGATTCGCCGGTCGGGCTCGCCGCCTGGATGCTCGACCACGACATCCAGAGCTACCGGGTGATCGCCAAGGTGTTCGACGGCGCGCAGGAAGGCCTGACGCGCGACGACATCCTCGACAACGTCACGCTCTACTGGCTGACGAACACCGCAGTGTCGTCGGCGCGGTTGTACTGGGAAAGCCGCGGCGGCAAGGGCGGCTTCTTCGACCCGCGCGGAGTCCCGCTGCCGACCGGAGTCAGCGCCTTCCGCTATGAGATCTACCAGGCTCCGGAAAGCTGGGCGCGCGCCGCCTATCCCCACCTCGTCTTCTACAAGGCGCACGACAAGGGCACGCACTTCGCGGCCTGGGAGCAGCCCGAGCTGCTGGCGCAAGACCTGCGCGACACCTTCCGCTCGGTGCGCTGACCGGAGTTTCGCTGGCTCTTGCGCTGACCGAAAAGCCTGTCATGGAAATGTCACATTCCGCCGGGGAATGACTGACGGGGGCTCAAGATGTTCGCCTGGTTCCAACGCCTGCTGCCGAGGACGGGCGATTTCTTCGGCATGTTCGAGGCGCATGCAGCGACGTTGGTCGCCGCCGCGGAGGCGCTCGAGAAGCTGGTCGACGGCGGCGCGCGAGCCGAGCAGATCGCCGAGATCGAGAAGCGCGAGCATGAGGCGGACGACCTCATCCGCGGCGTCCTTCGTACCGTTCGCCGAACCTTCCTGACGCCGTTCGACCGTGGCGCGATCACCTCGCTGATCGGGGCGATGGACGATGCGATCGACGAGATGCACGCGGCCTCGATCGCCGTCGACCTCTACGAGCTCCGCAGCTTCGAACCGGAGATGAAGCAGATGGTGTCGATGATCGTCGAGGCGGCCGCGCTCACCGCCGAGGCGATGCCCATGCTGCGGGACCTCAGCCGCAACGGCGGACGGATCCACGTCATTACGGAAAAGATCGTTGGGCTCGAAGGCGCGGCCGACGACGCGCATGCAGCAGGGCTCAAGAAGGCCTTCGAGCAGCATTCGGGCGACCCGATGAAGTTCATCGTCGCGCGCGAAATCTACAAGCATCTCGAGCGGATCACCGACGCGTTCGAGGATGTCGCGAACGAGATCGACGGAATCGTCATCGACCATGCCTGAGCGAACCTGATGCACAGCCTCGCGCCCGCGCTGCTGATCGGGCTGATCGTGGTCGCGCTCGCCTTCGACTTCCTCAACGGACTTCACGACGCAGCCAATTCGATCGCAACCGTCGTCGCGACCCGGCTGATCAGTCCGGTCTGGGCGGTCGCCTTCGCCGCTTTCTTCAACTTCGCCGCTTACTTCCTCGCGCTGCAGTGGCCCCAGTTGCACAAGGTTGCCGACACGATCGGCAAGGGCTTGGTCGACAAGGACCTCGTCACTCCGGCGGTGGTCTTCGGCGCGCTGGTCGGGGCCATGTTCTGGAACGTCGTGACCTGGCTCAAAGGCATCCCCTCATCCTCCAGCCACGCCCTGGTCGGCGGCATTATCGGCGCCGGCGTGGCGCATGCGAGTCTGACCGGGATTCAGTGGACCGGTCTCAACAAGACGCTGATCGCGATCGTCCTGTCGCCGACGCTGGGCCTAGTCCTGACGATGCTGATCATGCTCGTCACCAGTTGGATCGGGGGCCGCGCCAGCGCCCGCGGCGCCGAGCGGGCCTTCCGCGGGCTGCACCTCGTCTCGGCCGGCGCTTACTCGCTCGGACATGGCCTCAACGACGCCCAGAAGACGATGGGCGTGATCACCGTGCTGCTGTATTCCACCGGCTACCTCCACGGCGACTTCGCCGTGCCGCATTGGGTCGCGCTGAGCTGCTACGTCGCCATCGGCCTCGGCACGCTGACGGGGGGCTGGCGGATCATCGAAACGATGGGGACGCGGATCACCAAGCTCAACCAGCACCAAGGATTCTCGGCCTCGGCCGGGGGCTCGGTCATGCTGTTCGCCGCCTCATATCTCGGCATTCCGGTATCGACGACGCACACCATCACGGGCTGCGTGATCGGCGCCGGCGCGGCTCGCCGCGCCTCCGCCGTCCGCTGGGGCGTCGCCCGCAACGTCATGGTCGCGTGGATCATCACGATCCCCGCTTCGGCGATGGTCGCCGCCTTGTTCTACTGGATCGCGAGCGGCGAGTTCGTGCTTGCGTTGGTCGCGGTCGACGCCATCGCCCTTGTCGCCTTTGCCATTTATGCCTGGCGCGAGCTCAAGCTCAATCAGTCCGGCTACCTGCGCGCGGGCGGCTTCCTGGCCGCGCTCGGTTTGCTCACGGCGGCGATCATGCTGTTGTACGAAGCCGCGGGCTGACCTCGCACCGGCCGTTGGTCGAAATTCATCGCCGCTTGGGCATCACCCGTTGCGCGGTCGCGAAGTGCCGCTAATCTCGGCTTGGAGAATTCAGATTAATCCGGAGATTTCAAGCTGATGCGTTTCCAAAGCCGCTTCGCCCTGCTCGCCGCCGCGACGATCCTGACTCCGCCCGCGCTGGCTGCGGCTCCGACCGTGCAGTCGGTTCCGATCCCGACCCTGGTCAAGGAAGTGTCGATTCCGCACACTCTGTTCCGGCTGCCCAACGGGCTCACCGTGATCGTCCACGAGGACCACAAGGCGCCGGTCGTCGGGGTCAGCATGTGGTACAATGTCGGGTCGAAGGACGAGCCGGCGAAGAAGACCGGATTCGCTCATCTGTTCGAGCATCTGATGTTCAACGGCTCCGAGAATCTGCCGGGGGACTATTTCACCTACCTGCAGAACATCGGCGCGACCGATTACAACGGCACCACCTCGTTCGACCGCACCAACTATTTCCAGACGGTGCCGGCCGGAGCGCTCGAGCGCATGATCTTCATGGAAAGCGACCGCATGGGCCATTTGCTCGGCGCGGTCACCCAGGACGTGCTCGATAACCAGCGCGGGGTCGTCCAGAACGAGAAACGGCAGGGCGACAGCCGGCCGGGCGGTCTCACCCAATATGAGCTGTTCGGCGGCCTGTTCCCGCCGGGCCATCCCTATCACCACACGACCATCGGCTCGATGGCCGATCTCGACGCCGCCAGCCTGGCCGACGTCAAGCAATGGTTCCGCGACAAATACGGGCCGAACAACGCGGTGCTGGTCGTGGCGGGCGACACGAGCGAGGCGCAGGTCCGGCCGCTGGTCGAGAAATATTTCGGCGACATCCCGCGCGGCAAGGTCAACAGCCCGGCGATGGCGAGCGTCCCGACCCTCGCCAAGGCGAAGACGGTGGCGATGAAGGACAATGTCGCGACCACCATCATCCAGCGCTATTGGGCGGTGCCGGGGCTGCTCGACCGGCGCCTCGCCGCACTCGACATCGGCGGCTCGGTGCTCGGCGGGCTCGCCAGCTCGCGGCTCGACAAGATCATGGTCCGCAACGAGAAGGTCGCGGTCGGCGTCAGCGCCGGGCTAATCCCGCTGCAGCGCGCCGGCATCTTCAGCGTGAGCGCAGTGGTCAAGCCGGGAGTCGACCCGGCCACCGTGTCCAAGCGGCTCGACCAGATCATGGCCGACTATCTCGCCAAGGGCCCGACCGCGGACGAGGTGCAGCGGGCGGTGATGAGCGAGGTCGCCGGTCGGATCCGCGGGCTCGAGGCGGTCGGCGGCTTCGGCGGCAAGGCGGTGACTCTCGCCGAAGGGCAGACCTTTGCCCACGACAGCAACTTCTACAAGAAGACCCTGGCGCAATATGCGGCGATCACGCCGGCGGTCGTGAGGACGACCATGCAGCAGTGGCTGAAGCGCCCGGCCCTGACCATCGTCCTGTCGCCGGGCGAGCGCGCCGCTTATGCCGAATCCAAGGTTGCGACCCCGGAGCGCAAGTCCGACGGGGCCGCGCCGCCGGTCAAGCCGAGCCGCGAGATCCCGCCGCTTCGCCAGCTCGCGGCGCTCGACTTCCCGGATATCGTCCATACCAAGCTCAGCAACGGAGTCCCGGTCGAGTACGTGCAGCGCGGCGCGGTCCCGACGACCCAGCTGGCGCTGGCGTTCGACGCCGGCGACGCGTCGGACGCGCCGAATGGCCGCGGCCTGGCCTCGCTCGCCATGAGCCTGATGGACGAAGGCACGGCGTCGATGAGCTCGCAGGAGCTGGCCGAGGCCCAGGAACGGCTTGGCGCCGAGGTCGGCACCGGCAATACGGGCGACCGCTCGCTCGCCAACCTGTCGGCGCTGTCGGCGAATCTCGCCCCGTCGCTCGACATCCTGGCCGACGTCGTGCGCAACCCGGCCTTCGCGCCGGCCGAGGTCGACCGGGTCAAGGCCCAGACTCTGACCGGGATCGCGCAGCTTCAGAAGGACCCGACGCGGGTCGCCAATCGCGTGATGCCGGGCGTGCTGTTCGGCGCCGGCCATCCCTATGGCGGACCGGCCGGCGGCGACCCCAAGGCTATCCAGGGATTCACCCGCGCCGATCTCACCGGGTTCGAGCAGCGCTGGATCCGGCCCGACAACGTCAAGATCTTCATCGTCTCGAGCTTGCCGCTCAGCGAGGTCAAGCCACTGCTCGAGGCGCGCTTCGGCAATTGGGCGGCCCCGGCCGCGCCGAAGGGCGTCAAGAATTTCGCGGCTCCGCCGGCGCGGCCCGCGGCGCAGAAGATCCTGCTGGTCAACCGGCCCGGGGCGCCGCAGTCGAGCATCCTCGGCGGTCAGCTGATCCCGGTCGACCCGCGCGGCGACGTGATCCCGCTGTCGGCCGCGAACGATGCGCTCGGCGGCAACTTCCTGTCGCGCCTCAACATGGACCTGCGCGAGAGCAAGGGCTGGTCGTACGGCGTCAGCGGCCGCCCGAACTACCTCGAGAAATACGTCAGCTATGTCGTCTCGGCGCCAGTCCAGGCCGACAAGACCGGCGAGGCGCTGGCGGCGATGAATTCGGACATCACCGCCTTCCTCACCGACAAAGGCGTGACCGACGAGGAGCTGACCCGGACCGTCGCGCGCAGCATCAACGAGCTGCCGGGCCGGTTCGAGGGCTCGGACGACGTGCTCAACGCGCTGATGGCGATGGATCTGTTCGACCGCGCCGACGATTATTACGAGACGCTCGCGCCCGAGTATCGCAGCCTGACCGCGGCCAAGCTCGACCAGGCGGCGCGCAGCACGATCGACCCGAAGGGCTTCACCTGGGTGGTGGTCGGCGATGCGGCGAAGGTCCGCCCGCAGCTCGACAAGCTCGGCCTGCCGATCGAGGTGGTGGAGGCGCCCTAAGCGGTCAGCCGTCCGAGGGCTTGGGCGCGGTCGTCCGGCGGCGCTCGCCCTTGCGCCGGCCCGCGACCCGGCGCTCGCCTTCGGGGCGGCCACGGTCGATCGTGCGCCGCTCGGTCTTGCGCCGTTCGCCCTTGCGGCGGTCGCCGCCGCGGGGCGCGCCCTTTCGCGGCAGCTGTCCGGTATCGATGATGATGCTCGAGGCCTCGGCATGGCCATCGCGCAGCCAGTCGCGCGCGGCCTTCACCACCGCCGCCATATGCTGGCGGACGAACTCGCAGCGATCGTCGTCGGACAAGGCCTTGGCCTGATCGGGCGCGAGCCCGAGCGACTCCTCGATCGCCGCCCGGGTGACGCAGATGCTGCGCAGCTTGCCGTCGATCCAGATCTCGACCAGCGTCGTCGCGCCGACACTGCGGATTGAGTCATTGTCCATTACGCCCACCCCCAGGGCGCACCTTATAACAGCTGGCGGGTTAAGGCGTTACCCTCGTCACGTGGCCCATCTTGCGGCCGGCGCGCGCCTCGCCCTTGGCGTAGATGTGGAGGTGGGCGCCGGGTTCGGCAATCAGCTCGCGCCAGCGATTCACTTCGTCGCCGATCAGATTCTCCATGGTGATCAGGTCGCCGGTCCGTCCGGTCGACCCGAACGGCAGCCCGCAGATCGCCCGGATGTGCTGCTCGAACTGCGAGGTGACGGCGCCCTCGATCGTCCAGTGGCCGCTGTTGTGAACCCGCGGCGCGATCTCGTTGACGACCGGCCCGTCCGCGGTTGCGAAGAATTCGACGGTCAGAACGCCAACGTGGCCGAGCGCATCGGCGATGGCGGCCGAGGTCGATCGCGCCTGCTCCGTCATGTGCCCGTAGGGGTCCGGGATGTGCAGATAGGAACGCCGAAGAATCCCGTCGCGATGGACGTTGATGGGCGAATCCCAAAATGCGTGCTCGCCGTCGGCTGATCGCGCAAGAATCACCGAGAACTCGTCTCCGAATTCGACGAATGCTTCGGCGATGGCGGGCTGCCGCCCAATCGCTTCCCATGCCGCACCAAGGGCGTCGTCCGGCTGCACCACGGCCTGACCTTTGCCGTCGTATCCGTAGCGGCGGGTCTTCAGCACGATCGGCCATCGCGAACTCGCGAAAAGCGATTGAATATCGTCTGGCGAGGAAATCTCGCGCCAGGGCGCGACGCGGGCACCGGTCGATTCGATGAAGCGCTTCTCGGCGGCGCGATCCTGGGCGATTTCGAGGGAACGGGTGCCCGGCCGCAGCTTGTCGCCGAGCAGCTTGAGCGGTTCGACCGGAAGATTCTCGAACTCGTAGGTGGCGACGTCGACCGCGTCGGCGAACGCGCGGAGCGCCGCCGCATCGTCATAGGCCGCGCGCGTGAACCCGGCGGCGACAGCGGCTGCGCAGGGCTTCTCGTGCGGATCGAAAATGTGGCAGTGATAGCCGAGCTGGGCGGCGGCCACCGCCAGCATCCGTCCGAGCTGCCCGCCGCCGACAATGCCGATGGTCGACCCCGGCGGAATCATTCCGGCGTTTCGGCGACGGAGCTGGTTTGTTCCTCGCGGAAGCGGTCGATGCGGGCGGCGAGCTGCGTGTCCGATGAGGCGAGGATAGCCGCCGCGAGCAGCGCCGCGTTGATCGCTCCGGACTTGCCGATCGCCAGCGTCCCGACCGGAACTCCGGCGGGCATCTGGACGATCGACAACAGGCTATCCATGCCCTTCAGCGACTTGGTCTCAACCGGCACTCCGAGCACCGGCAGGCTGGTCATCGACGCCGCCATGCCCGGGAGGTGGGCGGCGCCACCGGCGCCGGCGACGATCACCCGGAGGCCGCGCTCGCGCGCCGAATGAGCGTAATCGTAGAGGCGCTTGGGCGTGCGGTGGGCCGACACGATTTTGGTCTCATAGGGCACGCCGAGCGTGTCGAGCATCTCGGCGGCATGGCGCATCGTCTCCCAGTCGGAGCGGCTGCCCATGATGATCCCAATCAGCGGCCCAACTCCAACCAATGTCATTGTCCCGTCTTGAAGCAGTTGCCGGAGCGCGGTCGTTTAGGGAGAGGAAGTGTGGCATGCAATCGCCACGGCGACTCGCTGCATTTTCAGGGACTTGGATTCGCGCTATGCCTTCCGATGGGGGACCGACCGGCGAGATGACCGACAGCCTGGCCGACATTTCGGATGCCGACCGCCTGGTGGCGGAAATCGGCCGGCTGCGCGCGCAAATCGCGCAGCTCGAGCAGCGCGTCGAGCAGCTCGACCTGCTCGCCCACCAGGACACATTGGTCAGCCTGCCCAACCGCCGCGGCTTCATGCGCGAGCTCGAGGTGCTGGTCGACCGGGCCAGGCGCTACGGCGAAACCGGCGCGATGCTCTACGTCGACCTCGACGGCCTCAAGATGATCAACGACACGTTTGGTCACAAGGCCGGCGATGAGGCCCTGATCCAGGTCGCCCAGCTGCTGGTCGGCGGGGTTCGGCGGAGCGATGTCGTGGCCCGCATCGGCGGCGACGAATTCGGCATCCTCCTCGGCCATGCCAACGAAGTGAGCGCGCACGAGACCGCTGGCCGACTGGTCGACATGATCGCCGACTGCGATTTCATGCACGAGGGGGATGCGCTGCCGCTGAGCGTGGCGATCGGGGTCGCGGTAATCGGCGCCGACGACGAGCCCGATGCCATCATGGCCCGCGCCGACGAGGAAATGTACCGGCGCAAGGCGGCGGCTTGAGCTTCGTTCCTGCCCATCGCAAAGCGATGGGGAGGGGAACCATGCGCAGCATGGTGGAGGGGTAACTGGCTCGGCTGCCGGCGCCTTCCACCCCTCCACCATCGAATCTTCGTTCGATGGTTCCCCTCCCCGCGAGCTTCGCTCGCAGGGAGGAACTTGTCAGCTCAAATCGTAACGCCTGATGGCCGTCAGATCGTCGCCCAGCTCGTAGACGATCGGCTGCCCCGTCGGGATCTCGAGCCCGACGATCTCCTGGTCGCCGATGTTCGAAAGATATTTGATGATCCCGCGTAAGGAATTGCCGTGGGCGGCGATGAGCACGCGCTTGCCCGAGCGAAGCGCCGGCTCGACCTCCGCCTGGTAGCAGGGCAGCGCACGCGCGATCGTGTCCTTGAGGCTTTCGGTCCGCGGCACGTCGATCCCGGCGTAGCGGCGGTCGGTGCGGACGTCCCACGGGCTGTCAGCCGGCAGATCGGGCGGCGGGATGTCGTAGGAGCGGCGCCAGATCTTGACCTGCTCGGCGCCCACCCTGTCGATCATCTCCTGCTTGTTGAGCCCGGTCAGCCCGCCGTAGTGGCGTTCGTTGAGGCGCCAGTCCTTGGCCACCGGAAGCCACAGCCGGTCCATCTCGTGCAGCACCAGGTGCAGCGTCCGGATCGCGCGAGTGAGGACGCTGGTGAAGCAGCAATCGAAGTCTAAGCCGCGCTCGCGCAGCAACCGGCCCGCGGCGCGCGCTTCCTCGATGCCCCTGTCCGAGAGGTCGACGTCCCACCAGCCGGTGAAGCGATTCTCGAGGTTCCACTGCGACTGACCGTGCCGCAGGAGGACCAGCTGCGGCATCAGGCGGTGACCTTTTCCTTCTGCTCGGCCGGAACGCTCGCCTTGAGCTCGGGCAGCACCGCGTGGAGCGCGTCGAGGCAGGCGAAGGCGAGATATTTCGAGCGCTGCGGCGACCAGCCGTAGACCGCGTCGGGCAGGCCGAAATTGTCCTTGAACGGCATTTCGAGGGTCATCGACACGCAGCCGTAACGTTCGGCGAGCTGGGTGGTCGACATCGACATATTCGCTTCGCCCGGCGCCGGAACCTCATAGCCCTGCGCCCGCTGAAAATCGGGCGAGAGCCGCTCCAGCGTCTCGCTGAACAGGTTGAACAGCCGCGTCTGCCGCTCGGTCAGCGACGGGATGCCCTCGAAGCCGGCGAGGAAGTTGGCCGGGATCGCTTCGTCGCCATGGACGTCCATGGCAAAATCGACCCCGGTCTCGTCCATCGCATTGCGGACGCACAGCACTTCGGGGCTCTTCTCGGCCGACGGCGCATGCCACTCGCGGTTGAGGTTCACGCCGACGGCGTTGGTGCGCAGGTGACCGCGGCGCGAGCCGTCGGGGTTCATGTTGGGGACGACCCGGAAGGTGCATTCCTTGCGCAGCACCCGCGCGACCGGATCGTCCTCGTCGGTCAGTTTCTCGAGCGCGCCCTCCATCCACCATTCGGCCATGGTCTCGCCCGGATGCTGGCGCGCGTAGAGCCAGACGTTGAGCTTGCCGTCGCCGATCGTCAGGCAGTCGATGTCCTGCCCGTCGAGGCTCTTGCCGAGCGAGCGGTAGCCGACGCCCGGGAGGCCGGCGATGGCGGTCACCAGATCGTGGTGCCGTTCCATCGAATAAGGCGCGAAATATGCGATCCACACGACGTCCTGCGGCGGGGTCAGAGTCATCGTCAGCACGCCGTCGGCGTAGCTGGTGTCGGAGATCCGGACCCATTCCTCGCGATCGAGGCTCATCACGCCCTGATAGTCGGGCCAGCCATGCGGGTAGGCCGCCCCGGCGCAATTGGTGATGCGCAGCGTGACCTCGCGCCCGGCGGCTCCGGCGAGGCGGAAGTAGAACCACTGGTAGAAGTCGGACATGTGATCCTTGGCGATCTCCAGGTCGACCCGGTCGCCGGTCTGAGACAGAACGCGGATGTTGCCCGCGTCGAATGCACTTGAAATGGTGAGAGCCATAAATGTTACTCAGGTTCGGTCGGAAGCCGCGGCTGATAGAGCCGCCTCGCCGATGAGGCAAACGCTCACCGCGCCCTGAAGGTTGTCCCCAGCCCGCGCTCACTCTAGGCACGGCCGCGAAGGGGGAAGGCCGATCGCGACCGTCAGGGGCAGCGCACTCGTCGAGATCGTTCCGGGCCTGCTGCTGTGCGGGCTCATCGCAGGCGCAGCCTATCTGCTGCAGCGGGTTGAGTTGGCCGCGGCGGGACGCGCCTGGATCGAGGCGCTGGTGCTCGCGATCCTGGTCGGCACGGCGGTTCGAACCGTCTGGATCCCCGGACCAAGGTGGAAGCGCGGCGTGGAATTCAGCGCCAAGTTGGTGCTCGAGGTTGCGGTCGTGCTGCTCGGCGCGTCGCTCAGCGCGACGACGGTTCTCGCCGCCGGCTGGCCCTTGCTCGTCTCGATCCTCGGCATCGTTGCCGGCGCGATCCTGCTGAGTTTCGTGATCGGTCGGCTGCTGGGCCTGTCGAAGCGCCTCGCCATTCTGGTCGCGTGCGGCAATTCGATCTGCGGCAATTCGGCGATCGCCGCGGTCGCGCCGGTGATCGGCGCCGACGGCGACGAAGTGGCGGCATCGATCGCCTTCACCGCCGTGCTCGGAGTCGTGGTCGTCCTGCTCCTCCCGCTGATCGGAGCGCTGCTTGGAATGACCGAGATCGGCTACGGCGCGCTCGCCGGATTGACGGTCTATGCCGTGCCGCAGGTCCTCGCCGCGGCTGCGCCGATGGGCGCGCGCGCCGTGCAGGTCGGCACCTTGGTGAAGCTCATCCGCGTGCTGATGCTCGGACCGGTCTGTGTCGTCCTGTCGCTGGTGTCGGCGAAACTGCGCGACGAGGGCGACGATTCTCGCGTCAAGCGCGGGCGGCCGCCGCTCCACCAGCTGGTGCCGTGGTTCGTGATCGGCTTCCTGGTCATGGCGGCGCTGCGGTCCGCCAATCTCATTCCCGCACCCGCCCTGGCGCCGATCGCCCTGACGGCCTCGGTGTTCATGGTGATCTCGATGGCCGCCCTCGGGCTCGGCGTCGACGTTCGCACCGTGTCGCGGGCCGGCGGACCGGTGACGATCACGGTGATCCTGTCCCTGCTGGCGCTCGGCACGGTCAGCTTCGGCCTGATCCGGCTGCTGGGACTTTAAATCGCGTCGGGCGTTCGTTAGCGCCGCGACATGAGCAAAGTCCCAGTCCTCGTCACCGGCGGCGCCGGCTATATCGGCAGCCATGCCGTGCTCGCGCTGCGCGATGCGGGTTGGCACACGGTCGTGATCGATGATTTGTCCAACGGGACGCGAGAGGTCGTGCCGGACGGCGTCCCGTTTTACCGGGGCAATATCGCCGACCACGCGCTGATCGATCGGATCTTCGCGGAACAGGCGATCGGCGCGATCATGCATTTCGCGGGCTCGATCGTCGTTCCCGAAAGCGTCGAGCAGCCGCTCAAATATTATGCCAACAACACGCTCGCGTCGCACGCGTTGATCAGCGCGGCGGTCAAGGCGACCATCCCGCACATCCTCTTCTCGTCGACCGCGGCGGTGTACGGCGTGCCCGAGCGGGTGCCGATCGACGAGGGCGATGCGACGCGCCCGATCAACCCCTATGGCGCGTCGAAGCTGATGACCGAGCGCATGCTCGAGGATGCGTCGGCGGCGCACGGCTTCAACTATGGCGCGCTGCGCTACTTCAACGTCGCCGGCGCCGATCCGGACGGGCGCGCCGGCCAGATCGGTCGGGGCTCGACCCATTTGATCAAGATCGCGGTCGAGGCGGCGGTCGGCAAGCGCGACCATGTCGCCGTGTTCGGCAGCGACTATCCGACACCCGACGGGACCTGCATCCGCGACTATGTCCATGTCAGCGACCTCGCCGCCGCGCATGTCGCGGCGCTCGAGCGGCTGATCGCTCGGCCGCGGGAGAATCTGGTGCTCAACTGCGGCTACGGCCGGGGGCTGTCGGTGCTGGAGGTGCTCGACGCGGTCGATCGCGCCAGCGGTTCACCGGTCCCGCGCGAGATCGGCCCGCGGCGGATCGGCGACCCGCCGCAGCTGGTCGCCGGCAACCGCCGCCTGCTCGACACGCTCGACTGGCGCCCGGCCCATGCCGACATCGACACGATCGTCAGTCACGCCCTCGCGTGGGAGCGCAAGCTTGCCGGCCACGGTCGTTCGCCTTGACTTGAACGCCGGCGCTCTCTAGGGCGACCGCCGGTTTTCACGAACCTTCCGACAACCTTATCGACGAGAACGAGGCAGGCGCCCGGCCATGAAGATTCGCAATTCATTGAAGTCGCTCAAGTCGCGGCACCGGGACTGCCGAGTCATCCGCCGGCGCGGGCGCACCTACGTCATCAACAAGACCAACCGTCGCTTCAAGGCGCGCCAGGGCTAACCCCCCGCGCTAAACCTGCTATCCGCCCGGTCATGAGCCGGGCCGGGGGCATTCGCGCACTTCTCGACGATTATCGCCGTTTCACGGGCGCCAGGCTGTGGCTGGCGCTCGGCCTGATGCTGCTCGGCGCGTTCGCCGAGGGCTTCGGGATCCTGATGCTCGTCCCGCTCGCGGCGATCGCGATCGGCGGGCCAGCTCCCGCGGAGCTCGCCCAACTCACCGACTGGCTGCCGGCCGACCGGCGCTTCCTCGCCGTCCTCCTGCTGTTCGTCGGCGCGATGGGGGTCCGATCGCTGCTGCTGTGGTGGCGCGAGCGCGAACTGGCGCGGCTCCAGGCGGGCTACGAGAGCTCGCTGCGGCTCCGCGCGGCGGCGACGCTCGCCCGGCACGGCTGGGGCTTTGCGAGCAGCATCGGCCAGGCGCGGATGCAGGCGCTGCTGCTGACCGACGTGCCGCGCTCGGCGCTCGCGGTCGGCGAGGCGCAGCGGTTCGCGACCGCGCTGATCCTGCTTGCAGTCCAGCTGCTCCTCGCCCTGCTGCTCTCGCCGCCGTTGGCCGCGATCGCGCTCGCGATCCTGCTCGCGGGCTACGTATTCGCGATCCGCTTCACCCGCCGCAGCGTCGCCAGCGGGATCGCGCTGACCGAACGCTCCGAGGAAAGCACCGGAAGCGGCTTCCGGCTCCATGCCGGGCTCAAGGCCGCGCTCGCGCAGGGCACCGCCGGGCAGTTCCTCGCCGAATATCGGACGAGCCTCGCGAGCCAAAGCGTCGAAGCGGTGCGCTTCGCCGGCGATCTCGCCTCGGCTCGCCAGCTGGCGGCATTCGGAGCGGCGGTCGCTGCCGCCCTGATCCTGTTCGTCGGCCTCCGCCTGCTCCACCTGCCGATCGCCATCCTCATCCCCAGCCTGGTGCTGTTCGCGCGGATGGTCGGGCCGGCCCAGCTGCTCCAGCATTCGGCGCAATATGTGGCCGCCTGGTCAGCCGCGTTCGCGGCGGTGATTCGGCTGCTTGGGCCGCTGGAGGGGCCGGGCGGCGCCACGGGCGGAACGAAGCCGTTGCCGTGGCGCGAGCTTCGGCTCGAGCAAGCGAGCTTCTCCCATTCGTCGGGCCTCGGTCTCTCGGAGGTGAGCCTGGTCGTCAACCGGGGCGATTGGATCGGCGTCAGCGGGGCATCGGGCGCGGGCAAGACGACCCTGGTCGACCTCGTCGCCGGGCTGCTCGCCCCGACCTCGGGCCGCGTGCTGGTCGACGGCCGCGAGCTCGATCCGGTCGCGCTCGACGGCTGGCGCGCCGGTCTCGCTTATGTCGGGCAGGAGGGGTCGGTGTTCGACGACAGCGTTCGCGGCAACCTGCTGGCGGACGGCGCCGAGGCCGGCGACGCGGCGCTGTGGCAGGCGCTGGCAGCGGTCGGGCTGGACGAGCGGGTGCGCGCCCTCGACGGCGGGCTCGACGAGCGCGTCGGCGATCGCGGCAGTCGGCTGTCGGGCGGGGAGCGGCAGCGGCTGGCGATTGCCCGCGCGCTGCTGCGCCGACCGACCTTGCTGATTCTCGACGAAGCGACCGCGGCGCTCGATCCCGCGGGTGAGGCGACGCTGCTCGAGCGGGTCCGGGCACTTGCGCCGAGGCCAGCCGCGATCATCGTCGCACACCGCGAATCGACCCACGCTTATTGCGATTCGGTGGTCGAGATCCGACATGGGGTCGCGGAGAAGTCAGGCGATTCGAGCGATTTATCGGGTTGAATCACCGTCAGCCCCGGTTAACGTCGGGTGGCGTACACAAGACCATGAGGAGTTTTGTGAGCATGCGAATTGGCGAGATCATGCTGGTTCTTGGCGGCGTCGCTTTGGCGGCGGCGGCCGGCGCGGCTTATGCGGCTCCGGCCGACGATCAGCCGACGCCCAAGGGCTGGAGCTACGAGATCAAGGACGGCAAGCGCGTCCCCAAGGGCAACCGCGTGACCAACCCCGACGGCAGTTGGCGCGAGGAGGTCAAGCAGGGCAATTGCGTGACGATCAAGGAGAAGTCGGCGGCCGGCGAGTATAAGGAAACTCGCCAGTGCAACGGCGGCTGAGCCCTAGAGCTGGTTGAACGTCCCTTTCGGGCGCTTCTTGATTTCGCATTTCGGCAGCTCGGTGACGTCGACGTCCTTGCAGTCGCGCACCTGAGCGCTTCCGTCCGGGCCGGCGAAGATCGCCCAGTCGACCGCCGAGCCGTTGTCGTAGACGCAATGCACCATCCACATATCGAGATTCTTATATTCGCCGACGAAGCCGCCGTCGGTGATCCGCTTGCAGGTATAGCCGGCGTCGTAGATCGCGCGCTTGAGCGCGATCGCGAGGTTGATCGCGTCGAGCTGGTGCAGCTGGTTCTGCTCTTCCGAGCGAACCTTGATCACCGGCTGATTGGTCGGCGCGCTGTCGTCACCGCAGGCGGCGAGTGCGAGGGCTCCGAGGCCGACGGTCAGCAATCGCATGGCACCCTCCTTGGTCATTCGTAGCGGATCCTAACGCGCGATGCGGCGGCGGCGGCCCGCTCGACCGCATCGTCGGTCGTTTCGCCGCGGGCCAGCGCAATCCCCATGCGCCGGTTCTTGAGTGCATTGGGCTTGGCGAAGAGCCTCAGGTCGACGGGCCGGCCCGGCGCGCCGAGCGCGAGCGCGCCCGCGACTCCCTCATAAGCAATCATCGTGCTTTCGCGGTCGGCGAGAATCACCGCCGACGCCGCCGG
>Ga0207674_10002085_pt1 | contig 25310 bp, 26 predicted proteins | sample KBSCornC72_FD_184303 | JGI IMG/M metagenome (GOLD analysis project Ga0207674, IMG submission 184303) | Corn rhizosphere microbial communities from Kellogg Biological Station, Michigan, USA - KBS Corn C7-2 (SPAdes) (version 2) | ecosystem: Host-associated > Plants > Roots > Rhizosphere > Soil ...
AGCCCAATCATAGGGTACGATTGAGCTGTTTGTTGTCATCCATCCTTGTTATGCGTCGTCCAATCAACCATTCAATATTTTTGAACTTTGCAGGTATTTTTTTGTGGGGTGATATATGAAAAGGCAAGAGCCGTTTTTGATCAGGTCAATGATCTCTGCACATTCGTCTTCGGGAACTGCCGGGCAACCATAACTGCGGCCCATAAATTTATTTGTATTCAGGTATTCATCACTGATGTAAGCTGCACCATGCAAAACGATATTTCGTTTCATTGCAAGATTATTATATCCCGGTTCCAGCCCTCGCAATCTTAATGAAAGTCCATGTTCTCCGTAATAAGTAGAGCTTGTAACATAAAAGCCCAGGCTACTTTGATGAGAGCGGGATCTGTTTGAAAATCGCATTGCATATTCGGCACCCGAACCCCGGCCATGAGCAACATAACTTGTCAGTAAAACTTTATTATTTGCGAGGTCCAAAATATAAAATCGCTTCTTGTTCGATGACTGGCTGAAATCGCAAATGACGAGTATGTCGGTATTAATTTTTTGTTTTTTCACCAGGCGCTGATAACCCTTATATGCATAATCAAATGCTTTTTCGGAAAGGCCAAGAGTCGCCAGCTCCAATTCATCATAAATGACCTTCGAGTCATTTATGATCGCATAATTGATGATAGTGTTTATCTTTTTTGGAGAAACATTACCTTTTTCAATATAGCGCGGAGGAAGAAATAAAAACGAAAGGGCGATTGTTAGAAATTGGTTTTTCACTTTGGGTACGGTTTCTTTAAGGTCAAGGGCTTGTTAAGGCAGCCTCGAACAATTTTTAAAACGAAAACAGTACCAAAATATTATTTCGACAAGACAAACACAACAAATTGAGTGTGTTTACTGATTCTTCTCGAATAAATACCAATAAATTCTCTTACAATCGATGAGAAAAATTCTATTGTTATAAAGACTCATTTCTGGGGGTTTACTCTTTTGCTTTCACGTTTTTTACTAAGGAATTCATTGGAATAAACCTTCAATAAAACAATAAACAACGATAATAACATCGGGCCAAATATTAATCCAATAAAGCCAAACATGCTGATGCCTGCAATTACGCCAAAGACTGTGATCAACGGATGAATATTCCCTAATCTTTTATTGAGAACAAAACGAAAAAGATTATCGACGAGGCCAATCACACCGAATCCATAAGCGAGCATGACTATGCCCTGCCAGTTTTTTCCTTGTGCAAGAAAAATTATCGATAAGGGTACATAAGCTAATGCGGCGCCCACTATCGGCAGCATGGCCGTAATACATGTAATGGCAAACCAGAGAAACGGGTCCTGCACGCCGATAATTAAATATCCGATCAGGCCTACGACTCCCTGGATCAATGCGATCAACGGTATGCCGATGGCACTCGCTCTCACGGTGCTGCCAATGTCTTGTGCAATGAGGTCGGCATTGGAATCTTTGAGTGGTATATATTCATACAACTTATCTTCCATTGTGCGACTATAAATGAGCATAAAATACAGGACAAAGTATAACACACCAATAATGCTGAAAGTATTAACTGTGATAGTTAATATTTGCGGAATTATCTTTCGAATAAACGGACCAATTTCATTTATCGTGGCGTCATCTGCAAGAGCAAATCCGAATCTTGTCTTCATGTCATCAGAAAAATTTTTCACTGAATCGAGGATCTCGGTTGAATGCTCAACCGCATAAACAATTTTACTGGTCAATAAATTCGCCAGTATCCCAAACGGCAGAAGAATAACAAGAAAAGAAAGCACCATCAATAGCCAGGCTGCCTTTGGTTTGCTCCACCCCTTTTCTTCTGTCAGGTAATGCATCCGGGTGCGCATCAAAATATATAGCGTAAGAGACCCAAGAACCGCGGGAAGAAAAAACTTTAATTCAAAAAAAAGCAGAAGGCCGAGTGTGAGGATGATAAGAATGAAGAAGACCTGCCGGAGAATATTCTGATCAAGTGTATTTTGATTATTGCTCATAAAGAGTTCACTAATTTAGAATAAAGTCCGTAAAGGTCAGGCCTTCCATCGTTACACTACCACCTTTTTCCATTTTCCTTTCTTAAAAAATATCCAGGCTGCTATAGCCATCGCAGTTTCCGCCACAGGTATTGCAATAAAAACTCCAAGTGGACCCCAGCCCAATACCTTAGCCATAAAATATGCCAGGGGTATTTGAAATAGCCAGAAGCCAACAAAATGGATCCAGGTGGGAGTGCGTGTATCACCAGCGCCGTTCAAAGCCTGGATCATGACCATGCCTATACCATAAAATATATAACCCGTTCCTATGATCTGCAAAGCGACCCTTCCGACATTTTGAACAGCATTTTCTTTTGTAAATATGCTAATGATCGGGGACGCGAATAAAACAAACAACAGCATGACCCCCGACATAAACAAGGCATTATACTTTGCAGTCAGGAGAACACTTTGTGATGCGCGGTCAGGTTGTTTTGCGCCGAGGTTTTGACCAACAAGGGTAGCTGCCGCATTGCTCAGACCCCATGCCGGCAGGATGAAGAATACAGCATTGCGAAGTGCGATCTGGTATCCGGAACTTGCATCCTTTCCTCCCATTTCTGCAACCAGTCTTGTTAGTATGATCCAACTTCCTGAAGCAATAAAAAATTGCAGTACCGCAGGCCAGGAAACTTTCACGATCGACCGGATCAATAGCCAATCCCAATTAAAATGGACCCTTTTTATTTTCACAACTCCTTTCAGTCCGAAAAGATGGTAACATTGATAAAGCACTCCCATTCCCCTGCCAATAGTGGTTGCAATTGCTGCACCTTTCAGCCCTAGCTCCGGAAAGGGTCCGTAGCCATTGATCAGAGTGGGACAAAGGACAATATTGATACCACTGGCGATCCATAAGCTTCGCATTGCGATGGCAGCGTCACCTGCACCACGAAATATTCCATTGATGAGAAATAGTAAGATAATAACCAAACTTCCGCCCAGCATAATACGTGCAAAAACTTTCCCTTCCTGCACAACTTCGGGAGCAGCCTTCATCAGTTTTAAAATATCCGGAGCATAAATAAACCCGGTAATACTTATAAGGACGGTGATGAATAATGAGATCAAAATTGCCTGGGCACCTGCATGTGCGGCAGCATCGGGATTTTTTTCTCCGATCCTCCGGGCCACCACCGCCGTCGTGCCCATTCCTAAACCCATTCCCAGTGTATATATTATTGTAATAACGGATTCAGTTAGCCCGACTGTTTGAATTGCATTCGAGCCGAGTTTTCCGACGAAAAACATATCGACCACCGCGAAGACTGATTCAAGGCTCAGTTCCAATATCATCGGAACCGCCAAAAGGACAATTGCCTGGCGAATACTTCCCTGCGTATAATCATGTTCATCACCCCTGAATGATTGTTTTATTAATGAGGTGAAAAGAGATAATCTGCTTGTATGTTGGTTTGATTGCGACATAGAAAAAAATTAGAAATAAAGAAAAAACTTGCCTTGAGGCGTCAGTAGCTGGACACAAGAATTGCGTTCTAAATGGGGGCCAATCCCGCAAAATGGTGGGACAGGCGTCAGCAGATTTTCATATTCGAAAATTGAGTTGGCAAAAATAAGGAAAACTATTTAAGAAGATCGCCGGAAGGCCGATAAATATTGTTGAATGTACTTCTCCTTTTGTCTGCGGCGATATTGCATGATGAACCGAGGATGCGGCAGGGGAATGATCTCGTCAAAAAATTTCCGTTCCTTATTCAGGGCTGAAAAAAATTTCAGGTTCTTATCACCACCAATACAAATACAAAAGTCCGTCTTGAATCCCAATGCGAGCTGTTTCTGGATGTTGGTTATTATGAAAGGTGTAACTGCATTTTGCAGCTTTTTATCGTCATAATAATTCAGATTCACGCCATTTTTTACAAAACCCAATGGGCTAACAGATGTAACAAAATAGTGTTCATAAAATTCCTTTACACTTCCAAACGCGACTATAGACTCGTAAATGAATTCCGCAGATAATTCAGTTTGTGATTTAAAGTAATGATCGATTCCACAAAATTCCTTTAATTGTTTTGGTGCGGTAAAATTGATCCCGGTCGTGCCGGCACCAAAGCGACCCGGGTTAATGCCGAAGATCAGATGTCTTGAGTGAGTGTCATTGTAAAATTTGTAAAAGAAAGTTTCAACTACTTTCATTACCTCTTTGTTTTTTTGAGGAAACAGGATCTCAATTCCTTTCGGTAAATGCGGAGGTTTAAGAGACCTGTAAAAATTTACAATGCCTTCGGCAAAAACGGGCATGAGTGCAAATTAACTCGTGCGTCTAAAAAAATCTGTGTTCATCTGTGAAATCTGAGAGAAAAAACTTTTAGCTCTCACGGACTGTGTAAGGTCGTTGATATGATTTTAATAAAAAAGGGCTGCGAATAAGCAACCCTTTCATTGAGAGTATATTTTTTAAAATTAGTTCTTCACAGGAACAGACCCGGAACCTGGCTCATTAAAGTCTATTTCATTTTGTGGCACATCCCAATAGTCCAGATACCGGTAGTCCATAAAACAGGGCACAGGTGCAGGGTTAGCTTGTGCAGGCACGAGCATATCACCGGGGACCATCACAATTGCGTCGGCACGGCCACCTCCCTGCGATGCAGGTTCTGTTACACCCCATCTTCTTGCATCATAAAAAGCAGTACCCCATAAAAACAAACCTACCCTCCTTTCCCTTCTAAATTCTTCCAGGGCCTGGGCTTGCGATAGGCCGGTTCCGGAGACATGTGCTAATCCGGAATTCTGGAAATCACGTACTGCATCTACATGTTGCAGGCCGGCGTCGATATTATTTTCACGTATCATCGACTCCGCTTTCATTAACTCATTCTCTTCATAGCTGCATGCCCACGGTACAAAACCCTCATTTGCCGCCGTAGCATAGTGCCCGCCATTTTCAATGTAAACTGGATTCCATCGGGTGCCAAATTGTAAACCTCTTCCTCTTTCATTAACATGAGGTGGGTCAAACAGAGCGAAACCGGCCGAAAACCTGGTATCACCATCTTTAAATTCCTGGATCAATCGTTCACTTACAAATGTGTACTGCACCGCCTCCCCAATAAATGCGTAGGGATGAAGCCAACCCGAGGAAATATCATTCGTGCCACTGGGGTCCATTCCAAATTTAAAAATGTTATCACCCGCCTGTATACCATCATTTGCCAATGTCAATACATCATTCCAATCGGTGGCGGTCATGTCTTTTACTTTTTTATTTACTAAAAGATTTCGGGCCTTTAAGCTGTTGATCTGGCGCTTCCAACTATCGGGGGAAACAATATTCACGTTATCATCAAAGGAAGCTACGATGGCCGTCATCACTTCATCATAGTCGGCATTTTCCGTGATGCCGTTCAGCGTTGCAGTGCAATCATCCAAAACCTTTGTAGCTTCCGCCAAAATTTGAGAATGGTCAACGAAATTGTCATTGATCTCGTTTGGCTCATTCGTGATAACACCCGCGACATACATGGACCCTATTCTCGAATAAGCATAACCTTTCCACCATTGCGCCCAGGCTTTTAATGTCCCTCTCTTGGTATCAGCATCACCGGCAAAAACAATGTCAGGATTTTCAAGCGACTTTAATAATTGGTTACACTGTGCAATGATATAATAGCAAGAAGACCATTCATACTGAAAAGCATTTCGCTCGCCGGCGTCCCTGCTATCAAAGCCCTGCAGTTGCGTTTTTTGGTCAACACCGTTTGGATTGATAACAACCTGGCCGCTCGGAAGCGTAATACTATAAACCTGGTTCACCCAGCGAAGGGCAAAATTCCCATATGGAACGTACGCCTCATCTCCTAATACTGAATGATTGGTGAGAGCAATATGAAAAATATTGGTGACACCTTCATCTGGAACATTAGCCACCATTTTTTGTATAATTCCAAGTGCAAATCCTTTTAAGCCAGCCTCGGTTGTGAGAGATTGATCTGGCGTAGGATTGTTGGGGTCTGATAAGATCAGACTCGACTTTTTACATGCTGTGCCCAGCATTAGTAAAGTGAATACAGAGATGATATATTTTTTCATAATGATTTCTTTGTGGATTAGAATTGAAAGTTAATGCCAAACTGGTACGACCTGAGGTTGGGAACTCCAAAATAATCTACACCTATGTTGCTGCCAGTTCCGAATGTCTGGTTACCCTGGCTATCCTGTGCAGTTGTGGCTTCGGGATCAAGACCTGAGTAGTTCGTAAACGTCAGCAGGTTGCGGCCTGAAGCAGTTAACATAACACTCTTCACCCATTTCTGTTTAAATGGATTCGCGATTGTGTAAGAAAGTGTAACGTCTCTAAGTCTTACGAATGACCCGTTTTCGACAAAGAAACCTGTTCTCTGCACACTGTTGTATAAACTATTCCAGAAGTTCACATATGATCCTGTTTGTCCATTAATGGTAACTGCTTTGTCAAAGTCTGCCTGTATCCTGTCCCGATACATCCACTGCTTTGTAATATTGTAAATGGAACTGCCCTGGATCCAATCGAACTGGAACGTAAGACTGAGGTTTTGTTTAAATGTGACCGTGTTCAAAAAAGACATATTGAAATCGGGATAAGCATTCCCCACCACGCTTTGATCATTCGGATCGGTAAGAACAACACGCTTGGTCTCTTTGTTTACAACCATGCCATTCACTACTTCATAGTCGTTGTAATCGGCAGGATCTATGTATGGAGTTTTATCAGGTCTTAACTGATCAACACTCTTGAGAGCTGTAACCGTATAAAAATTTCCCAGTGCTTCTCCTTGCGTTACTGCAAACACGCCGGATACAACAGGTTGTCCGTTGGCGATCCTCGTTACTTTTGTGTTGAACGTACCAAAGCGTACACCGAATTGCCAGGAAAGTAAGTTAGAATTGTATATGTCTGCATCGAGACTAAGATCGATTCCCTTGACTTCAAGATCTATCAGGTTCTCGGGCACGTTTTGGACGCCACTCGATGGCGGAAGATCTGCTAAATTGATAATGTCGTTGTTTTTCTTTTTCCAGGCGCTTCCTGAAAAATTGATCCTGCCCAACCAATCACCCAATCCAGGTTTGTAAGTAATATCTGTACCGAGTTCTAATTCCTTTACCACTTGTACCCCTAACTCCGGATTGCCTGCTGTGTTGGCAAGGAATAAAGCAGTGCTATTTCCAAGAGTGGTGGTTCCAAGAGTTGATTGACGGTTGTAATAGAGTCCATTAAATTCATGAGGGGGGATACCAGCCTCTCCATAAGCTCCCCTGACCTTAAACTCAGTTAACTTATTAGATTTAAAAAGTTCTGAAAGCCGCAAGTAGGCGGTTCCTCTTCCAAAATTGAAGGGTTTCTGTTGATCTCCAAATTCAGAGTTATAATCTGACCTGAATCCTCCCGTTACTCCGAAAAGATTTCCAAAATCAACTGTTTGATTTACCAGCCATCCAAAGGTTATATACCTGAAACTTCCATCGCCGCTCACCTTCTGTTCTGCGCTTGAAATAATATAGGGCGGGAACTGTGGAAGGTTTAAGCCTTGCGAATAAAAGGAGTTATAATCTAGTTTTCTGTAATCATAAGAAACCTGAGTGGTAGTTTTTATCGGCAGGTTGCTATGAAAATCATTTTGAAAATCTGTTCTAAAATAAAGAGTGGCAAGTGAATTCTGGTACAATGATTTTGCATAATCGCGCCTCATCGATCCTTTTTTCGAAGGACCCCAGAAAGCTTCATCGGCTTGCGGAGCAGCTTCCTGGTTCTTATAAAAATCATTGAATTCGGACACCCAATATTCAATGCCATATTTATAATCCAGCTCTACAAATTTTGGAAACTTGTAATTGAGATTTGCGTTATTAATGATTCTTGTATTTTTCCCGTTTCTTTCATGCCAATCTGGTTCTGAAAGAGCGTTTAACTGGTTTTCATCTCTCGGTCTCACTACTATCAGATCAGTACCCGGGTAGGTTGATTTGAAATTGATCCATGGAAAAGAATTGAGCAATTCAAAACGATTATTGTTGCTACCCAGGAACAATACATCAGGGTTAAAAAGGATACGGTCAGTTACGTTATAAGCTCCTGACAACAAATTTTCATTTTGAAAAATGGTTTGCGTGGTATTGCGGAAGCTAAATCCCTTAAACAAATCAAAGCCAAGGTTCATCGATAAATTCTTCCTGGTGAATTTATTGTTCATTACACTCTGCTGATCAAGGCGTGAAAATGTAAATGCATAATCTGATTTTTCACCACCACCCGCTATGTTTATTGAATTGTTGAATGAGACAGCCTGCGTATAGGCCTGGTCTATGTGATCATACAAAGGAAGACTGGAAGGATAAGTTTTATCATTGGTAAGATTATAATTTGTGTTGAAGTCTTCCTCTGCCGGATCAGGCCATTCGCCGTTTGCATCTGGTTGTAAAATACTTCCATTCTTGTCAAGAATATTTCCCTGCGCGTCGGTTTGGTAATGATGTTTTTTTGCAACAAGGTCATTCCCGATGAGAGCATGGTCGATGCTGACCTTTGAGCTAATGCCAACAGAAGGTCTTTTGTTCTTACTGCCTTTTTTGGTGAAGATCTGTATTACGCCATTTGCTCCCTGCGCGCCATACAACATGCCGCCAGCCGGTCCTTTAACTACTTCAACCCTGTCGACGCTGGCAATGTCCAGGCCATTTATATCAGTCACCTGTACTCCATCAACGAGGATAATCGGGGTAGTTGATCCCAATGAATTTACACCACGTAAAATGATGTTTGCTTTTTGACCGGGTTCGCCTGATGGAGTTTGAATTTGGGCGCCGGAGATCTTTCCGACAAGAGCCTGGTCAACAGAAAGGATGGCACTTTTAGAAAAATCTTTACTGCTGACGCTGGCAACGTCAATGGAAAGTTTTTTCTTTTCAGTGGCTACGCCAGTACCTGTTACCACGACTTCGTGTAACGCGACGGCATCAATGGAAAGGCTTATCAAAATGCTGGATTGGCCTGCAACACTTATTTCTTTACCAACATAGCCGACGCCGGTAAAAACAAGTGTCGCATTCTCAGGCGCAGTAATTGAAAAACTTCCATCAACTTTTGTGGACGTAACAGTCCTGGAGTTTTTTACACTGACTGAAATCGAGTTTAATGGAACTCCCGTTTCATCAGTAACCTTGCCGGTTATCTGTTTGGTTTGAGCAAGCAAGCAAATGTTCAGGCAAAGCATGCATAGTAATAGAAGAATACGCATGTAGTTAATTTTTAGGTTAATAATAGAATTTCTCAAAGCAGGTAATCACCTTGCGGACAGTTAAACTGCATTATTTGATGCAATCCTTTGCGGCGCTTTTTACTGAAACGGGATTTCGATAAACTGAAGAATGAAAAATTATTAATAAGGTCAGCGCTATTATCCAATCGGATGACATAACCCGGAATTTTTGATACTAAAGCCCTTTTTTTTGCGTTTTTAATAAGCCGAATCACTTCAAAAAGAATGTGTCAGGCGCGTAAAATCCTTTTTATGAAAAAGCCAAAACCTCTCTTTCCCCTCCTTTTATTTTCCCTTTTCCTCATTTTTGCCGGTTGCAAGGCTAATAAGGACGACTTATTTTCTTCAACTGAGGAAGTGTTAGTAAAAAACATATGGACGGTCGAGTATTATTTTAACAACCAGGACATGACTGGCGAATTCAGTAGCTCAAGATTGTTATTTAGTACTACAGGAGCTGTGGGCTATCAAAAGAACGGGGAAACTACTTCGGGCAAATGGAGTAGAACGTTCGATGTGGCTAATAACGAATTGATCGACCTTCAATTTAATACCAGCAATGTTGACATCAACAGGTTAAATGAATCATGGATGTTAATAGACAGGTCGAGTAGCGCATTACAGCTTGAAGGAAATAGCGGAGCACATATCATACTTCGAATAAAAGCTCAATGAGGTATTTCGACCTTCGGATAATCAAAAAACAGAAACTCTTTCTTTGCGGTTCTAAAATCTTTCCATTTATCCGCATTAACCTTGATCGCGAACACACTGCATGTAGGCATGTCATCAATATGACTTTCCGTAAGTGAATTAGCGAAAGAGGTAATGCCGGGATTGTGTGAAAATATTGCGACGCTGTCCCATTTGTTTTTAAAAGCTTCGATCACCTCATAAAAACTTTGTTCACCCGCCTCATACAACTTCGGTTCACGAACAACATTCTTCTTTTTAGGGTCAAATTCCTTTGTAAAATATTTGCAAGTTTGCCTGGCCCTTTTCGCCGGGCTTGAAACAAATGCATCGATCCTGATCTTTCTGCCATTCAATCTTTTTGCAATCTCTGGCGCATCTTTTTTGCCCCTTTCATTTAAAGGTCTGTCAAAATCACTTAATGAAGGATCATCCCAACTGCTTTTTGCGTGGCGAACCAGGAGAAGAATTTTACTCATGTCAACTAATTAAATTTTGAGATTACAAGCTAAAATTATCCCGAAAATCTTAAAATGCCCGGGAATTTATTTGACCAAATTCTTCTTTACTTTACAATACATAAAACAGATGAAGGAAATCCTGATTTTTATAATATTAGTTCTGATCTGCAGCTGCTCTCCCAATCCGTACAAAACTTCCAATAAAAGCTATAAAAAACAAGCAAAGGCTTACGCAAAGCTGCTGGCTGTGTATCCTGTTAAAGACTCAATAACAAACTCTTCTTTTTTTGTAGGAACCACCAATTTTAATCTTCGCAAACCGAATTTTGTGATCCTTCATCATACCGCACAAAATAGTTGCGAACAAACATTATCGACATTCACAACCGTTAAGAGCCAGGTGAGTGCACATTATGTAATTTGTAAGGATGGTACTGTCCATCACATGTTGAATGACTATTTGCGTGCATGGCAGGCGGGAGTGAGCAAATGGGGAAATGCTACCGACATTAATTCACTAAGCATTGGAATTGAAATTGACAATAACGGCTTTGAAACCTTTACCGAGCCGCAAATAAATAGCTTGTTGCAGTTACTTGACCGGTTAAAGAAAGCCTACAATATCCCGACCGCCAATTTCATCGGTCATGCCGATATTGCTCCCGGTCGCAAGGTGGACCCTAATAGATATTTTCCCTGGGAAAAACTTGCAGAAAATGGCTTCGGATTTTGGTATGATACTACTGGCGTACAGCTACCTCCCAGCTTTGACGCCATGCAAGCCTTGCGGATCATTGGCTACGATATCGTAAAGCCAGAGGCGGCAATTCAATCGTTCAAATTACATTTCGTTCAAGCTGACTCCACAAAGACGATCAATGATGACGACAGAAAAATTCTTTTTGACCTGGAGAAAAAATATCAGTAGAGACAAGCATGTCTTGTCTCTACAGCATAGAAACTTAATCAGGCAATTCCTGGCAGGAATATCCTGCATTCTTTAAAGTATCTTCTACCAAGCGGGGCGAGAGGTCATTACTAACAATTCGAAGGACTTTGTCTTTGTCATGAAAATCGATATTCCAGTTTATCATGCCTTTCAATCCCTCCAGGTGTGGAACTACCTGCTTTAGATTTCTTTTGTACTGAAGATTTGTTTTGAAGACCAGGATTTCCATGGAAGCTAAATTTTTGATGCAATGTTCTCGGAAGACGATCCCTCTGAAGTAGTCCTGTCTGACCAACTTTTATATCCCCAACCACCGCAGCGCTTTTGCCATTCTTGTTTGAACTTTTCTCTTTCGTCCGGAGTCATGTCATTCCATTTATTCATCATTCTTTGTTTCCAGTAATGGCGCCTGCCTCCCCATGCCCCACGGAAACCGCCAAACAAGATCTTGCTCAAAACTAAAATGCCCAATGCCTGTACGAATGTGATGGTATGAACATTTGTTACCTGGGCAAGGATGTTATTCCATAACCACATTACGATACCGCCGAAAACTAAAATTGCAATGGCGCCGATCAGGATAAACATTACAATTCGCTTTGCCCAAAATTTTGCTTTCATAATTAATATTTTTTATTGTTCAACAATTTCCCTGTATAACTGTTGCAAACGCTTCCTCAGGTGTAAAACTGCGTATCGTTTGCGACTGATCAATGTATTTATCTTTTCACCCGTTCTCTCGGCAATTTCGTGAAACGGAATATCTTCCAGTTCATTCCAAACAAACACTTCGCGTTGTTCTGATGGCAGCTCATCCAAAGCTGCAAATAATTGCTGCCAGAAAAGATTTCTCAGGTGTTCTGTTTCAGGTGTTGAATCTCCTGCCAGTAAAATTTCCCTGAAATTAAATTCACCGTCGTCACCCTCTGCAAACATTTCCTGCTCCAATGATGTAGTCTGACGTTTGCGGTATTTATCAATGATACGGTTGCGGGCTACTCGGAAAAGCCAGGCGCTTGTTTGTTCTATTGGCTCCGTTTCCAGCACATTGCTGAATTGAAACCAAACATCCTGTAGTATATCTTCTGCATCTTCATCAGTATTGACGCGGCCACGGATAAAATAAAACAGGCGCTTGCCATAATCTCGTACTGCCTGGATAATATTTTGCCTCCGCTGATCAGCCATTGAGATCGTCATCGTCTGCCATTTGAGAAGGGAGACGCACCCGCAAAGGAAATATTTTAAATCGGGAAAGAATTCTCATTGCTTGTCTGTAGTTATTGCTTTCCAAACCGGCTTACTTATCAGTAACCCAGGAGCCGGAAACTAGTAACCAGCAAACCGGCAACTAGGAAGGTTTGTCTTTTGTCGTTCGGATCAGGCTTACGCCAGCCGTAAAGAACAGAACGCCAAGGATGCCATAAGCCAGGATCCCCCTGATGTGGTGACCACCGCTTCCTCCATTTATAAAACTAACAGCGGCAATGATCAACCCGATGACACCTAAAACTGAAAGTATTATTCCTAAAGATCTTTTTTCCATAAGTGGAAAAAAGCAAACAATATGCCGTTACAATTGTAGCGCTATGCGTAAAGTAAATAAGGATCGATCGTTTCTTTCCAGTTTGACACATCCGGATGGAGATCAGCCATTTGATCATTCTTTATTTTTTTAAATGAATCATAAACGCCAGTCAGTTTATCCAGGTGCCTTTCACCGGTTGGATTTGCCTTTGTGTTATACAATCTTTCTTTGCAATGCCCAGGATACAATGATGCAATGATGTTTATTAACTCTAACCCCATTCGAACGGGACGATAACAAGATGCGTCTGTGATGTTTAATTGAAGACCGTGACATTTTTCATGAGAATACAAGCCGGCCACAGGTTCATAAGAAAGCGGATGAGCTTTAACCCCAGCCAATTTTAAGTTGTTAAATGCTTCATACATTTGATCTGCATGGATCCAGGGAGCTCCAAAAATTTTAAATGGTTCGTCAGTCCCTCTTCCTTCATTTACATTAATACCTTCCAGCAATCCCATACCGGGATAGAGTAATGCAGTTTCTCCATCGCGTATGGCTGGCGATGGAGAAGTAAAAAACCATCTCGGATCCTTCACTGCCTGTTTCCTGTTCCAGTTTTGCACCGTATTAATTTTCAGATCAAGATCTTTAACGCGGGTTGCAGCAAAGTACATGGCAAGCTCACCTAACGTGCAGCTATGCCGCACAGGAATTGACCACCGGCCAATAAACGAAGAACAACTAAGTTCATCAAGCATCGGACCTTCAGCCAAACTGAGATCACCACCAATTAGGTTTGGCCTATCCAAAATAAATAGTGGTTTATTCAATTCTGCACAGGCTTCCATGATATAGGTCATCGTCCACAAATAGGTGTAGAAACGACAACCGACATCCGGAATATCGAACAATATTGCGTCAATATCAATAACATGTTCCTCTATTGGTCTTAGTTGATCACCATACAAACTGATAACCGGAAGCCCCGTCACAGCATCTGCGCTATCTTTTTGAAAGACTCCGTCTTCACCTTGCGCTGTTAATCCATGCTCAGGCGAAAATAATTTTAGCATGTTGATCCCTTTTCTCAGTAGAGCTATTCTGCTTAATGTTCCGTCTGCAGTCGTTGCCGCATTATTTGTTACTAGTGCAAAATGCAGGTGGCTGAATTTATGAGATTCAAGAAGATCGTCAATACCGAATAACAATTTCTGAGTTTGCATTATTAGTCTTAGGTAATTACAGGATGTGGCCTGGCGCAAAATACCTACAAACAAGTAGATTTGATAATAAAATCAAGTCATGGAATTTGGACGTGTACCGGAAGAAGAGCTTGATAAAATCGACTTCAAATTACAGGTCGATCCTTTATTCAATAAACAAATCCTTGAAGGAAAACCTGCAACAAACAGCAAGGTCTATCTTGGCTGTGCCAAGTGGGGACGAGTGGAATGGGTAGGAAAGATCTATCCACCAAAGACAAAAGAAAAAAATTTTTTAGATCAGTATGTTCATCATTACAACAGCATTGAGCTAAATGCAACTCATTACAAGATATACGGACCAACGGCCATCAGTAAATGGGCGGCTAAAGCCAATGCTCCCCTGCCGGACGGGCAGGGAGAAGATTTTTTGTTCTGTCCAAAGATGTTCCAGGGAGTTACCCACCGTGGAAGCCTGAAAGGAAAAGATTTTATACTGAATGAATATTTGCGGGGAATTGTTGCTTTTGAAAAACATTTGGGGCCCATCTTCGTGCAGGTGAGTGATACATTTTCTCCGAAGAGAAAGGATGAGTTATTTAATTTTTTACGATCTCTTCCGATAGACCTTCAGTTTTTCCTGGAGGTTCGTCATCGCGACTGGTTTGGTAAGGAAAATATCCGCGAAGAATTGTTTTCAACACTTAAAGAAATAAATGTGGGTGCCATCATAACCGATACTGCAGGTCGTCGTGATTGTGCTCACATGCATGTTACCATTCCAAAAACATTTATTCGCTTTGTCGGAAACAGTTTGCACAAGACTGATCACCCAAGAATTGATAGCTGGGCAGATCGCATAAAATATTGGTTGAGTAGCGGAATGAAAGAGATCTACTTTTTCATGCACATGCATGATGAAGCAAAATCACCGGAGCGAACCGTTTACCTGGTTGATAAACTGAACAAGGTTTGTGGATTGAACTTACCACGACCAAAATTTATTGAAGGGTACAAGCATCCGGAATTTCATGTTTAATGAACAACAAAAAGTTCGTCCCACCTGGTAGTGTACCTGCCACTTCGCATCTCCTGCCGCATTTTCCAATTCCGTTTTAAACCGCTGGCAACATATTTTACGACATCGTCTCTCATACTAAAATTAATATTGTCCATTGCCTCCATCAGTGTTCGCTGGTGGTTCGCTGTTTCGGTTTTGAACATATTTCCCTGGATAGATTCATCGGGAACCAAACCGCCCAGCACAACTCCCGCTTTCAGGTATTTCGACCCACGGGTATATAATTTTTCAATAAGCGGCACTGCGTTTTTAATTAATTCATTTGTGTGTGACGTGGGTTGTAAAAGCTTTACATGATTACGTTTTGTTTTTGGATTATACTCGTACTGGTTCCCCTCATAATCATTTGTTAACACAAATACATCAATGAGTTTTGCCGCGCAGGATTGCCTGCGCAGTTTTTCGGCTGCTCTTGATGTATACGTTGCAACGGCCTCCCTGAGATCGTTTAATTCATAAACAGGTTTACCAAACATTCTCGTCGTCGCAATCATTTTCTTTTGCTCGAGCGGGTCTTTCATTTCTATCGTTTGCTCGCCCTTTAATTCTTTGATCAATCTTACTCCAACGACGCCTCCTAAAGTTGTTCTCGCCCATTCCTCGCTCATATTTCTCAGCTGCAGTCCATCATAGATGCTCCATAGCTGTTTGAGTTTTGCCGACGACCTGTAGCCGACTCCCCAGATATCTTCCACCGCTGTTTGCTTTAATGCTTTAACAATTTTTTCTTCCGTATCGAGGACCAGGATACAATTAGATCGCTGTTTGTCTTTTTTTGACAGCCTGTTCGCAACTTTAGCAAGGACTTTGGTTGGAGCTACGCCAATTGAAACCTTTATTCCTGTCCATTCTTCTACCGCCTCTTTGATCTCCATGGCCGCTTTATATAACTGCTCACCCGGCACGGTCGCAAGATCAACAAAGGCCTCATCCACCGAATATACTTCGACATTGGTGGCCCCAACCAATTCCCTTAGGGTATCCATTACTCTGCCGCTCAGGTCACCATATAAATTATAGTTGCTTGAAAAAACAGCCACATCATTTTTCTCGATCACTCCTTTATTTTGATAATAAGGAGCTGCCATTCCCACGCCTAATCTCCTGGCTTCATCCGTCCTTGAAACAATACATCCGTCATTATTGCTGAGCACAACAACGGGCTTGTTTGCGAGGTCAGGCCTGAAAACCCTTTCGCATGAACAATAAAAACTATTGCAATCGACAATCGCCTTCATACCCTCTGTCCCCCTGAAGGGGGAACTTAGTTTGTAATTTTATTTTTGAACTAAATATTTCTAATCTTCGAGTTGTCACTTCGCCTTTTATAAACTCATTTATTTTCTCTAATACCTTCTCAATGTTATTGCATACATCTTCATTTGTAAACCTAAATACTATTAGTCCCAGGTTTTCAAGACTTCTTTGCCTCAGTTCGTCCAATTTTTGATTTTCTTCTGAATGATGAACTGAACCATCAACCTCGATTACAAGTTTCAGTCTATGACAATAAAAATCTACTACCCAATTTGCGATTGGATGCTGTCTTCGAAATTTATAATTTGTAATGTTTTCCTTTAATCTTCCCCACAAGATCATTTCTGATTCAGTCAAATTGCTTCTAAGCGATTTTGCGTTTCCAAAAATTATTTTATCTGCACCGTAAAACATTTTCTTTTTCATAAACGCGAGGGGTGAAATAAAAAAACTATTCGGTCCAAGTCTCCCCTTTAGGGGGACAGGGGGTGAATTGAATAGACCACTACTCCCCACAATGCGAAATCACTGAACTCAGCAAGATTAATGGATTTGAACCGCTCATTTTCTGCAATTAGAAATGCTGAAGAAAAATTTTTGCGATATCGCCTTATCAATAATTCATCATTTAATATGGCAACGATCACTTTTCCGTTTGCTAATTTTAATGAACGATCCACGATCAGCACATCACCATCAAAAATGCCGGCTCCTATCATCGCATCACCCTTCATGCGAAAGAAAAATGTCGCCGGTTTGTTCCTGATCAGTTGTTCGTTCAGATCAATCCCACGTTCGGCATAATCGTCAGCAGCGGCACCAAAGCCCGTTGCATTGGCCGTTCGCACATCCTGCTGCGAAAATTGTTTGGAGCCGCGGTAAGCCGCACCCGAAAAATATTCCCCATCCATAGAAAATAATTTTTTTAAAGGTCAGAATTATTTTTTGAAAAACTAAATATTTTAGTAAATTTATGCTAAGATATTTTGCTGACCGGTTCGACACCAATTGGAACAAAAAGATGGCAGGATTGCAATCCCGATCGATCGGGATTGCTTAACCGGGGCGATGAAGCGGGTATAATAAAAGGAAATATTAAAATAATGGAGGGGTTATGCAACTAACGGGACTTACTATGCCCGGTTACCGGGTTTATGAATATTTGTTGGTGCTGGATCCTCATGAGGAATTGCGCAATCGCATTGTGCAGATAAAAAAAGATTTTTTTGAGCAGTATAAGGCATCAACAGTTATGGGGGGCAAGCCGCATGTGACACTGGTGAATTTTCTCCAGTATGAAATGATGGAAGAGCGGCTTGTTCACCGGCTGAAGACGATTGCGATGGGTTATTACCCGATCAAAATCGAGTTGAAAGATTATGGCAGCTTTCCAAGTCATACCATATATATAAATGTAACGTCGAAGCTGCCTATACAAACCCTCGTCAGGGAGGTTCGTGCACAGGCCCAGCGCCTGATGAAACTAAATGATGATAACAAACCGAACTTCATCATGGAACCATACATTCCCATTGCAAGAAAACTTCTGCCCTGGCAATATGAAAAGGGCTGGCTTGAATACAGCAACAAGCATTTCACAAGCCGTTTTATTGCCGACGGTATGCTTTTATTAAGACGGCTTGTTGGCGAATCCGACCTTGTCTACCAGCAGGCAGGTAGCAATCGGATGAAATACCAGGTCGTTGAAAGATTTCAATTCCAGAATTTACCGGTAGTAACGAAGCAGGGAGATTTATTTGGGTAGCCAGCGGAAGTAATTCTGTTCACCCTCAGTTGTGTCACTCACTTCAGCGTTCGGTAATTCTATTCAGCTCACTTTGAAATTTTGGAATTGGGAAATTTTGGAATTGAATTTCCCAATCTCCCAATTCCATTAATTCGTTTGATGACTTCTAAAAAATATCATTATGTCAAATCAGCTTAAGCAAGATCATTATAAATTAAATCCAAAACAAAAAGAAGACGAGCAACAGTACCTGCAGGGCAGAGGAGCACAAATAAATTATAAGAATCGCTTTCTGAAGGACGAAAAGGTAAAAGAGCATATTGAAGGAATTGATGATTGGGAAGAAAGCAATATTCCCACGCAATACCTGGAGCAGGAAGTAAAAACTATCGTTAATAAAGTGGAAAGTCCTGACCTGAGCATGATGTACAGCATGAATCCTTATGCAGGCTGTGAACATGGATGTATTTATTGTTATGCGCGCAATGTTCACGAATACTGGGGCTACAGTGCCGGTCTTGATTTTGAAAGGAAGATCATTGTAAAGGTGAACGCGCCCCAGGTGCTCAGGAAAACTTTACTGAACAAAAATTGGGATGGCAGTAATCCAATAATGCTTAGCGGCAATACTGACTGTTATCAACCAGCTGAGCAGAAATACAGGCTGACAAGAGGATTGCTCGAAGTGTGTAATGAATTCAACCAGTCCGTCGGCATCCTCACCAAAAACTCGTGGATCATAAAGGACAAAGACATTTTGCAGGAAATGGCAAAGAAGCATTTGGTGTCTGCTATGGTATCTGTTACATCTTTTAATGAGGATCTGCGAAGAGTGATGGAGCCAAGAACTACCACAGCAAACCAAAGATTAAAGGTGATCGAAGAATTAAGTAATGCCGGTATTCACATGGGCATCATGATGGGACCGATGATACCGGGGTTGAATGAACATGAAATGCAGAGGATCATGAAAGCAGGCAAAGAGGCAGGGGCAAAATTCACGGCATATACATTCATTCGATTGAACGGAGCCATTAAATTTTTATTTCACGACTGGTTGTATAAAAATTTTCCTGACCGTGCAGACAAGGTTTGGCATTTGATCGAAGGAAGCCATAACGGGCAGGTAAACGACACGAGATGGGGAGTAAGAATGAGAGGTGAAGGAAATATTGCCGAGATGGTGAGAATGCAATATAAAAAATACGGGAAGCTGTACGGCATGAATGAAGATCGTTGGGAATTGGATACTGCAAGTTTCAGAAGACCGGGTGAGCAGGGGAGATTGTTTTGAAGTGTTTCAAAATAGTTTTTATTTTATACTTGTAATTTTGAATGATGGGCACTGAAAGTTTTCGTAAAAGAGAATTGGGATACGGAATATACACAGTTCCGGATATAAGCAGGCTTTTGCAGCTGCCGAAAGCAAAAGTTCGACGATATTTAAACAATTACTGGGATGAAAGATTGGGGAGGAAATTATTTAATGAGACGTATTCCTGGTCTCTTGGAAACAATGTTAAAGCTGTAAATTTTTATACTCTTATTGAACTGTATACTTGCTTTCATCTCCAGGAGTTGGGAGTTTCTCCTAAACAAATTTTAAAATCGAGGTCGGCAATTGCTAAGGATCTTCAAATACCATATCCATTTGCTAGTGCCAAGCTATTGACCGACGGAAAAAAGATATGGTACGAGTTTAAAGATAGTATTGTAAATGCTGATGGGTCTCAACAGAGTGATTTCGTAGAGTTTATTCGGCAATTTGCAAGTAAGATTGATTTCAACTCCCGCAAAATTGCGGAAAAGTTTTGGCCTGCTGGAAAAGAAAGCGAAGTTGTTGTTAATCCCCATAACCAATTTGGTCAACCCGTGCTAGATGGCACAAATGTAAATGCCGAAGTCATTTTTTCGATGTATGAGAGCGGTGATTCAATAGAGTCAATTGGTATTCTTTATGATTTGACTGAGAAGCAGGTTCATGACGCTATATCTTTCTATCAAAGGCCTGCTGCATGATAGAAATCTATTTAGACGAGAATCTATCAGAGTACGTGGCGGACGCCCTAAACTCACTGAACAAAGGATACTTTAAAGACATTTTAGTGTACTCTACTAAAATAAAATTCGGGAAAGGTCAACAGGACGAAATTATTATTCCTGCGATAGGCACTTCTAAAGGCATACTTGTAACGAAAGACTTGAACATTCATAAAACCCGATTTCAGTATCAATTATGCGAGCAGTATGGCATGGGAGTTTTCTTTTTGAAAATGCAGAAAGGATTAGATAAGCATTGGGAAATCGTTAAGCTGCTAATTAATTCTTGGGAAGAAATGCTTGGTATAATTTCCAAAAGCCAAAAGCCATTTGGATATGAAATACCTATTAGAGGTAGAATGAGAAAATTATGAATTAGACGAGTTGTCGGGCGACACTGATTTTTGAAGAAGTCTAATCACACCTTAATATAGATCTTCTTTTTGTCCAACCACCAGCAGATAAACCACATAAATAAGATAACACAGATGGCATAAGCCAGTGAGCCGATTCTTGGATCGCCGGGAATGTGAACAAGGACCCGTTGATAAAGCCAGCTCCATGGAGTGATATAAAGCATTTTTCCTTCATTATCCAAATGATCAGGGATGCGAATAAGAGCAAATGTTCGCGGCAAAAAAGCGCTGAGTGCAAAAACGAACAATGCATTCTTCCCAAAAACATCAAAGAATTTCGTGAGCCAACCCCTCTTATTTTTATATTCGATCAGGTAGATCATCGTAGCGATTGTAATCGTTGCAAGTCCAGAAGTATAAATAGTGAATGAACTTGTCCAGATCTTTTTATTGATGGGAAAGATCTTGTCCCACCAGAAGCCTATAAACAGCATTATCACACCACCGACGAACAACCCACTAAGCATTTGATAGGGCCCAAAACTATTTTCAGCATCACGGGATACGTTCGCCGATGCCTTACTCCTTGTTTGAATGTAATTGCCAACAAGGTATCCGAAGATCACTTCTACAATTGCCGACAAAGTACTCATGATGCCTTCTGGATCAAAAGGCACTCCTTCACCCTTGTACATATGCGGCACGTGAAGAATTTTCTTATCGATGTCAGTGCCGAACCATCCTTGTAAACTATAAGGATCCGCGGGGTTGCCAAAAAAGCAAAGCAGCCAATAAAGAAGAAGCAGAATCAATCCGAAATAGAAAGCTGCCTTAGGTTTCAAATAATAAATAATTATGGAGGCAAAAAAATAGCACAATGCAATTCGTTGCAGCACTCCTAAAATTCTTACGCCATTTTCGGGAGTAGTTGGATCAACCCATTGGCGGAATACAAGATGATCATTGCTCCATGTAAAAAACGGCCACCATTGAAGAAACAAGCCGATCAAAAAAATTAATGCACTCCGCTTCAAGATCTTTCTCCAGAAGGTTGCATCGCCGCCTGCCTTAATCCGTGGCATGACAAAAGACAGTGCATTTCCAACTGCAAAAAGAAAGAAAGGAAATACAATGTCCGTAGGTGTCAGCCCATGCCAGGCAGCATGTTCAAGCGGGGGATAAATATGTTGCCATGAACCCGGGTTATTTACAAGGATCATCAGGCAAACGGTCGCTCCGCGGAAAACATCGAGAGAATAATAACGCGATGACAAATGATTTATTTGTACGAATATAGTAGCTGTGCCAATTACCTGGTGGCCCTGATATCAGAAACCAAAAAATATTGCTCCATGTCATAGCCTTCCACCGCAATGTGCTTGCCCTCATACTTTTCAAAGAAATCATCATAAAAAGGATTGCCGCCTTCACGCCTTAATTTAATATTGCGATCTTTTGTTTGCAGTACAAAACCCTGGTGAGCACTCTTGCTCACTCCTCCTATATCCTTTTTTTTGACTATGCCAGTCAGTGTTGTTTTTTGCGGATCATCTGCGGACATATTCTTTCACCTCCATTACTTTATTATTGACTTCCTGGATCACCAGTAAACGTAAAGTATCAATAACCTCGCCTTTTTTAAGATCGCTGTATACATGATACCGGTAATTCTGATCTAAGGGTATATTCTTTGTCTTTGATCTTTTCCCTTTCTTAAATCCATAGGTCATCTTTTTTTTATCTTTAAACTTATATGTTCTCAATGCCTTTTTAATGTCCGTTTTAAGTGCTCCTCTTACCGGTACGTCTATTTTTACCGGTGCGTCACTGGTGCTATTGATATAAACACTCTTCTCTGACAGCTTTAACCTGCGCTCCTTTCTTTCTTTTGTATCATGCGCATCTTTATTCATGATGCTTTTTACAGGTGTTTTGCCAGGAGTTGTCTTTGGGCTGTCTTCGATAGGTGTGATACTTGGATCACCCAACAATAAAAACTGGATGATCGTTTTCAGGTCCGTCGGGTCCATTTTTACATCTCCTTTTTCAACGAACCGCTGCTGGGCTTCGAGAAAAGCTCTTCCCGTTGAAGCGCCTCCTTTTTGTATGGCGATTAAAAAATACTGTGTTATGTAATCCGCACCACCCTGGCTATCAGAAGGTCCATAGGCCGCCGTAGTGCTGCCAACAAAAGCGATGGCATTATTTTTTAAATATGTATTGGAAATTGGTAAATGAATTTTGTTGGGACGATTTGGATTATACAAAAGGCCCCCGTAACAACATTCAGCCGCAGTCACAGTTCCATACGAAATTTTCTTATCCAGCATATTTGACTCGATGCATACAGGAAAACTGTCTGAATTTTCATTGGGCTGGCCGTAAAACTCAGGAGTGCGCAAACCTCCATGGCAATTGAAAAAATGCATCATGGGACTAAGGTCCGCCTTTGTATATGGACCCTCGGTCGGCGGAGCGAGGTCCAGTTTCTTATTGTCCTGGAAAATATTCTTCAATGAGATCTGTGTCGATTTTCGCCACCATTTCACACTCACCGAAAAGTAATTCTTATATGCCGATGCCTTAAGTGGTTTCCAGTTAATACTATTTTGAATAAGTGCTATGATATAGGTTGGATCATTGATACCTGTAATATCCGGAAGCCTGCCAACCACGCGTCCAGGTGCTATGAAATCTCCTGCATTTCTGCTGAACGGTGCAGCGCATGCATAAGGCACATCACTTGGAATAAACCTGTCATCATCGTCAGGAATGGGAATGCGGAACCGGCAATGCGGAATGATATCGGTAGCACCCAGCAGCATTATATAATCCGGTTTGTAGTAGTTAAACAAACTGTCAATGGCATTCTTGAATTGTTCCGGATCCGTGACATCTTTGACCGCTTTCCCTTTTGCTTTTTTCATCGCGGCGGGAGCATCCACAAAAACCATGAGACTGGTCAAATTTCTTTTTTTATCAGCGGCAATGAGTTGCTTAATGGCTGATTGGATTTTTTTGAATCCTGCGGACCCGTATTTGTTTTGAAGGGCTGAGCGAGTAGTGACGATAATTTTATCAATACTCATAAGCTAAGGTTGAAGGTGAAAAATAAGTCATCCAATTTACCGAAACTTTTATCGAATTAGGTTGCGTCTGAAAGTTTATTGTCCGGCCAGGCGGACACCATTGTGGAGCTCGGAATAAAGAATATTGCTTTGAGACTGTTTTGTTGTTCGGCTAAAATCGGGAGGATAATTACCAATCGGCACAGTAGGCCATTGGAGGGGCTGTCGAGAAGGATTAACTTGTTCAAAATCCGCTTATTTTATTCGCTTGCCAGTCCCATTCATACAATTATATTTGCATTCAAGCGTTGGTATGCCGACGTTTCCTTAGCATTTTTCTGATCTGTCAGTCAAAAAAACAAATTGTGTGACTGAGATGGCGAAGCCATGCAATAATGAATAACCACATAAATAAGAAATGGTTTGCGATATACACCCGCCCAAGGTGGGAAAAGAAGGTAAACCTTCTTTTGCAGGAAAAGGGGGTAGAGAGCTATTGTCCCTTGAATAAAGTAAGGCGGAAATGGAGCGACCGAGTAAAAACCATCGAAGAGCCGCTCTTTAAGTCTTATGTTTTTGTGAAGGTGAACGATGACGAAAAAACGACGGTTAGGATGACTCCCGGTGTGATGAATTTCGTTTATTGGAATAAGAAACCTGCGATCATAAAAGAAAAAGAGATATTGACGATAAAACGATTCCTTGATGAGTACAACGATGTTCATGTATATCCAATGGAGTTAAAATTAAATGACCGTGTGCGTGTGACGTCAGGATCGTTCATGGATCAGGAAGGCCAGATACTCGGGTTGCGGCATAAAATTGTGAAAGTGGCGATCGATAGCCTGGGGTATATTTTAGTGGCATATATTGAAAGAAGTAAGTTAATTTCGGTTCAATCGAAGTGAATCGAATATTATTTTTGCGAAAGGTTCCCTAACTCTAAAACCGCCTGATGAGATCATTTTGTCTTTTTGGCTCTCTGCTTATTGCTCTTTGTTTTATGTCATGCCATTCGCAAAAGAAGGTTGTATACAATTACATGGAGGATGTAAATGACACTCTTGCAAAAGAGGCGGTGAAAAATTTTGAGCCGATTATTCAAAAGAATGACCTGCTATCGATCCAGATATATAGCAACTCTACCAAACCTGAAATATCTGATGCATTATACAATCCGCCTGCATTGACCGGGGTGCCAGGAAGCGCAAGCGGAAGCAGCGCCGGCAGTAGCAGCACCGGCTATATGGTTGACATGGATGGAAATATCCGGTTCCCTCGTTTGGGTATGATTCATGCAGAAGGGTTAACAAAACGACAATTGGCGGATACGATCGTATCAAAAATCACTGACCTTGAGAATCCAACCGCTGTGATCCGGTTCCTTAATTACAGGGTAACAATTTTAGGCGAAGTGAATCACCAGGGGACATTTATAATACCTTACGAGAAGGTGACGATCTTTGAGGCTCTTGGCCTTGCTGGAGATATCCCTGTCACAGGCAAAAAGGATAAGGTCAGAGTAGTAAGAGAAGTAAATGGAGACAGGGAGATAGGTACAGTAGACCTTACATCCAAAAATATCTTTGAATCTCCTTATTAT
>Ga0207674_10002089_pt1 | contig 25279 bp, 21 predicted proteins | sample KBSCornC72_FD_184303 | JGI IMG/M metagenome (GOLD analysis project Ga0207674, IMG submission 184303) | Corn rhizosphere microbial communities from Kellogg Biological Station, Michigan, USA - KBS Corn C7-2 (SPAdes) (version 2) | ecosystem: Host-associated > Plants > Roots > Rhizosphere > Soil ...
TGACCGTCGGTGGCGGCGTCGTCGTCGGTGGCGGCGTCGTCGCCGGCGTGTTCGTCACGGTCCCACGCAGTACCAGGACGAACGTGCGCTCGTCACCGTCGTTGCTGCGGAACGCCAGCACGCCGCCCTTCGCGCCCGCCGCCGCGGCGTCGAGGCGGATGGATACCGTTTCGGTGTCGTGCGGCCCCAGGCTCGGCGCGGGCGCGCGAACGAGCGTGAAGCCGCCTGGCAACCGGAAGTGATACGCGGTCAACGGCGCGGCGCCGTCGTTGCGTATGGTCAGGGTCTTGGTCACGCCCCCGCCCCCCAGCGGTGTCGATCCGAAGTCGATCACACCGCCGCTCGCGACGGACGTGCCGTTGTACAGCACCGTCAGTTCCGGCCTGGGCAGCGCCGCGACGGTGCCGCGCAGCGTGAAGTCGAACGTTCCCTCGTCCGCGTCGTTGGTCCTGAACGAGATCGCGCCGCCGAGTGAGCCGATTGCCGACGTATCCATCCGCACCGTGAACGACGTCGAATCCCCCTTGTCGATCCCGCCCGCCGGCGCGTCCACCAGCGTAAACCCCGCCGGCAGACGAAGGTCGTGCACTTTCAGCGCCGCCGTGCCGTCGTTGCGGATGACAAAGGTGCGCGTCGGCGCGGAATCGCCGACGGTCACACTTCCGAAATCGACGATCGTCGAGCCGTCGGCCAGCGACGCGCCGTTCAGGAGCAGGGTGATTTCCGGCGCCTTCTTCGGCTTCTTACCGGCTTCGCCGCCTTTCTTTGCGGGGGCAATGTCGATAACGCTCGCCAACTGCGGCGGCACCGACAAAACCGCGGGATCAAATCGGATCGCCAGCAGGGGCGTCGCCTGGCTTAATAGGCGGCGGTCCTCCAGCACGTCGCAGCATATGAACGACTCGATCGGTCGCATTTTCACGCCTCCTCAGACCCACTCCGGGCCCGAGCTTAACGACCGCGCGCGACATACCGGAACAGACAATTTGCCGCATGTTGTAAGACCATTTATGAGGGCACGTTGCAAATCAATTGATGCGTGCCGAAGCCTGCTCATGAGAAGAGCATGTGAATACCGAGAAAATCCGCACGTTTAAGGGGGTCGCGCGGTAATGTTTGGGGGGTGCGAGTTCGACAGGTGATCCGCGATGTCTGAATCAGCAGCTTACGAATCTCGGGCCGGCCGTGTCCACGATTTGAATTCGTCGGCCATGGAGCGGAGGGTGGCGGTCTGCGCGCTACCATTTTAGGGAATGAGCCGGGCAATACTTGATCCATCTTCGAAGCGGTTGGACGTCGCGGACTGCGTTGACGACATGGCCCTTTTGCGCCGTTACGTCGATTTCGCCTCGCAGGAGGCGTTTTCGGAGTTGGTGGGGCGGCACCTGACGTGGGTTTATTCGACTTGCTATAAAGCCTTGCGAGACCGGGAGATGGCGGAGGACGCGTCGCAGGCGGTCTTTATCATCCTGGCGCGGCGGGCGTCGACGATCACGCCGCAGACGCGGATCAGCGGGTGGTTGTTCAATACGGCGCGGTTCGTCGTCAAAGACGCGCGAAAACAGCAGGCGCGGTATCGCCGGCGGGAAGAGATCGCGCGGGAGCTGGCGAGCGAGCGGATGGTGGTTCGCCCGCCGTCGGTCGATACGGAAATGCAGTCGTCGCTTGATGATGCGATGGCGACCCTGACCGAGCGGGATCGGCAGGCGCTGCTGATGCACTTTTACGAAGGTTTGTCGCTGAACGAGATGGCCGAGGTGCTCGGCATCGGCAAGGAAGGGGTCAAGAAGCGGGTGGGGCGGGCGTTGTCGCGTCTCCGCGGGCGGCTGAACGCCAAGCGGGCGGCGAGCATCTTTGCAGTGGCGGTGATGTTGCGCGGCCGGGTGGCCGAGGCGCTGCCGATGGGGTTCCACGGGTCGGTGGTGGCGGGGGTGTCGACGCCGGGACGGGCGTCGGTGGCGGCGGAGTGGATGGCGCGGCAGGCGATCCGTGCGTCGGCCGGGGCGTCGCAGCGGCTGCTGCGGGCGGCGCTGGCGACGGAACTGGTGAGCGCGGTGGCGGTGGTGGGGATTTATTCGAGTCAATCGGCGCGGCAGACGTCATTGCCCGCGCGGCACGGGCCTATCGCGGCGGTGGTGGATTACGGAACGTCGCGGGCGGGCGGTGTAGTCCAAGGGGGCGTGGGCCATGGCGCGATCGGCGGGCAACCGATGGTTGGCGCCGATGTGTCGGGCGAGCCGCCTTACCGGTCGGGCGCGGATGATTCGGAGCCGAAGGTCACGCCGCTCCCGCCTTATTCGTCGGGCGCGACCGCGGGCGGCTCTCAGGGCGTGTCGGGCGCGGGTGGGGGCGTGGAGTTAATGGGGTCGGGCGGGCCGGTCGGTGTCGCGAGCGCGGCGCCGGTGACCAAGCGCGCGATCTCGATGGATCCGTTGCCGCTGCCGCCGTTGAGCCAGCGCATGTTGATGCCGATCGACACGACGGCGGGCGTGGGGCGTTCGACGGGTGGTAGCGGTTCGTCGTCGCGGTCGAATTCCAATTCGTCTTCGCAGTCGTCGAATACAACGACGACGGATCGATCTAACGGCGTAGCTTCGCCGCTGGTGCAAAGGCCGTCGGACGGTGCGGACGCCGAAGACGTCGTCTCGCGATGCATCGCCCTCGTGGGCCAGGGGCACGACGGCATGCGCCCGCCGGGGTTCGGCGATGAAGAGGATGGGCGTTTGGCTCAGCAGCAATCGGGCGGTGCGCCCGGCAACGTGCCGGCGACGGCGACGGATCACTTTCTGCCGCCCGGCGCGGGGCAGCACCACGACGGCGCGATGCCCGGCCGCGGCGACGAGTTCGTCGTAGTGACCGATTCGCCGAAAGACGGGCACATGCGGCGGATGTTCATCGACGGCGACGACGACGGCGCGAATAAAGCTTACGGCCGGCGCGGGTGGCGTAATCTTCATGGGAGTTCGGCCGGGGGCGACGATCAGCACCCTTACACGGTGGTGGCGACGGGCGATGAGGATTTTGGCCAGCTCGTCGGACGTGTTCCGCCGACGTGGGTGCTCGGCAAACCGCCGAGGTTCGATGACCAGCACCCATGGCATCACGCGGACCTGGGTCTGTGCGGCGAACCGTCGTTACCCATGGGCGGTGGGGTGCTGGACGGCTGGTCGAATGGCGCGGCGGCGGCGGCGGCGGCGGGCGCGCAGTCGGTGCCCGAGCCGGGGTTGATGGGGACGGCGGCATTGGTGATGGGCGCGTTGACTGGCACACGGCGGCGCCGGCGTCATTGATCGGTTGCGCGGTCGCGCGAGCGAATCTTTTTCCCCGAGAATTTTTTCTGTCCTTCGGCGGGGGGCGGTCGGCCATTTGTTCTTCGAGGGCACCGAAGGGTGCGAGTGAGACATTCGAACTTCCCCCCTTCCCGGATAAACCCCGCGACGCGACTCGCGGGGTTTGTCTTTGGGGTCATGAGGCACGACCAGGAAAAGCAGGGTTGTTGAAGTAACCCAGCCAACGGCGCGCGGGCGCGCCGCGCGCATTTAGATGGGGTCGCTATAGTGGGGCGCCATGGCGAAGCGAATCCTCGTGCTCAGCGCGTCGGTCGGGGCGGGGCATATGCGGGCGGCGCAGGCGGTGGAGTTGGCGCTGCGGGAACTCGCGCCCGACGCGCACGTTCAGAACGTCGACGTGCTGACGCTGACTAATGCGCTCTTCCGGCGGCTTTACGGGTCGGCGTACCTTGATCTGGTGAACAAGGCGCCGCACGTGCTGGGGTATTTTTATGACATGATGGACCGTCCGCGGCGGGCGGGGTCGAGTCGGGATCGACTTCGGCGGGCGGTGGAAAAGTTGAACCTGCGGAAGCTGGAATCGTTCCTGGTGGACGAGCCGTGGGACGTGATCGTCAACACGCACTTTCTCCCGGCGGAGATCATCGCGGGGTTGCGCAAGCGGCGAAAGCTCGCCACGCCGCAGATGACGGTGACGACGGATTTCGAGACGCACCGGCTCTGGGTGAACCAGCCGTGCGATCATTTCACGACGGCGACGGATGAGGGGAAAGCGTACCTGGTTCACTGGGGGATTCCGGCGGACAAGATCACGGTGACGGGGATTCCCATTCACCCGCTGTTCGCGCACGAATTGGACCGGGCGACGGCGTTGCGGAACCAGGGGCTGCGGGGGGATCGGCCGGTCGTGCTGCAACTAGCAGGTGGGTTCGGCGTGGGGCCGATCGAGCAGATTTACAACGGGCTGCTGGCCATCGAGACGCCGCTCGAGGTGGTCGTCGTCTGTGGGAAAAATGAGAAGGTGCGGGCGAAGCTGGCGAAGGTCGCCGTGCCGTCGCGGCACGCCGCGAAGGTCATCGGCTTCACCAACGAGATGGACCAACTGTTGTGCGCGGCGGACCTGGTGCTGTCGAAGCCGGGCGGGCTGACGACGTCGGAAATCCTGGCGCGCGGGGCGGCGTTCGCGATCGTGAACCCGATCCCGGGGCAGGAGTCGCGGAATAGTGATTACCTGTTGGAGAACGGGGCGGCGGTGAAGATCAACAACGTGCCGACGATGTCACACAAGCTGGCGCCGCTGCTGGCGGATCGGGGGCGGTTGCAGGCGTTGAAGGATCGCGCGAAACGGTTAGGTCGACCACAGGCGGCGTATGACGTGGCGCGGATCGCGTTGCGGTTGGCGGGACAAGGTTGCTGAGCAACCCAGCCAACGGCGTGGAAGCACACCCGTTCGGGTGGGACCCGAACAGGGCAATTCAAGCGGCGACGTGGAGGCGCTACCATGCTGCCATGGAATTCATCATCATCCTGATTGCGGTGCTGGTCGTGGCTGCGGGGATGGGCGTGTTGGTGGAGTCGCTGGCGGGGGATTCCAACGGGTAAGGGTTTCCCGTCGCATGTTGTCGCGGGGCCGGGCGTGCTATAAACCGCGGCATGTCCCAGAGTGATGTTCCGACTGACGCCGCAGTGCCCGCCGCCGAGCCGCCCAAGGGGGCGCTCTTCTCGATCTTCCTGATCGTGCTTGTGGATTTTTTGGGGTTCGGGCTGATCATCCCGCTGCTGCCGTTTTACGTCCCGGACTACCAGCACAACCCGTTCAAGGTGACGTTCCTCTTCTCCATCTATTCGATCTGCCAGTTTATCGGGGCGCCGATTTTGGGGTCGATGTCGGACCGGTACGGCCGGCGACCGATTTTGATCTTCTCACAGATCGGCAGCGCGGTGGGGTACGTGCTGCTGGGCGTGGCGTCGATGGGCGGTTGGGATCCGCAGACGCGGCTGCTGCTGGTGTATTTGTCGCGCATCATCGATGGCTTTACGGGCGGGAACGTCTCGACGGCGCAGGCGTACATCTCCGACGTCACGACGGCGGCCAATCGCGCCAAGGGAATGGGGCTGCTCGGGGCCGCCTTTGGCATCGGGTTCTGCCTCGGGCCGTTCATGGGCGGGGTGCTGGGCGGGTACAACGTGAGCTGGCCGGCGTATGCGGCGGCGTTCTTCGCGATGCTGGCGGCGGGGCAGACGTATTTCAAGCTACCTGAGTCGCGCGTGCACAAGCCGACGGATTCGAAGCTTTGGCTACACCCCAGCAATTTCGCGCCGGTGCTTCGTAAGCCGGTGGTGACGCAGATCCTGCTGATCTCGTTCGTGTCGATGGCGGCGTTCGTGATGATGGAGGCGACGGTCGGGCTGTTTTTGTCGGACATTTACGGCTGGGTCGACCCGAAAATTGCGGCGCAAAAGACGGGTTGGTTCTTCGGGTACGTGGGGTTGGTGATCGTCTTCGTGCAGGGGGGTTTGATCGGGCGGCTGACGAAGAAAGTCGGAGAGTGGCCGCTGGCGATCGTCGGGCCGGTTTTGGTGGCGGTGGGGATGGGGTTTTACGTCGGGCTGGCGTGGTGGCCGGCGTTGTTGGTGCTCGGGGTCGCCGGGGCGCTGAACGCGACGGGGCGGAGTTTGCAGGGGCCGACGCTGTCGTCGCTGTTGAGCAAGTTCAGCGACCCGCGCGAGCAGGGGGTGGTGTTCGGGTTGTATCACGGGCTGTCGAGTTTGGCGCGCGTCGCCGGGCCGATCATTGCGGGCGCGACGTACGGGCTCTGGCGGCATACGGGACCGTTCGTGACCAGCGGGGCGATCGTGCTGCTCGTGGCGGCGTGGACGGTGGCGCTGCGGGCGCGGGCGGGTGGGACCGCCGAGGTGGACGCGCCGTCGCGCGACGCGGTGGCGCATGCGGCGACGGCGGAGATCGAGTGATGATGCGAGGGTCGCTGGACTCTGCCCACAGGCGGGCCGGCTAAATTTGGCGAACGCGCGCGGTTCGCGGGCTATGGGCTTTTCAGCTCCACCCACGCGCGGGTGCCGGTTTCGGCGCGTTCGAGGCCGATGCGGCCGCCGTGGGCTTCGACGATCTGTTTAGAGACCGCCAGGCCGATGCCGCTGCCGGCGGATTTGGTGGTGCTGAACCAGGCGAAGGGATCTTGGCCGCCCTTGAGGCTCAAGCCTTGGCCGCCGTCTTCGACTTCCACGCGCGCGATGCCGTCGCGCGCCAGCGTGCGGATGACGAGCGGGCCGCCCTGCGGCATGGCGTCGCTGGCGTTGAGGACGAGGTTGAGGAGCACCTGCTTGATCTGGCCCGGATCGGCGCGCGCGGGCGTCGGGGCGCCTTCGAGCGTGGGCCGCACGTTGGCGTGGCCGAGGCGGCGGGCGAGCAGGTGGAGCACGTCGTCGACGATCGCCCGCAAATCGACGTCTTCGAGCTTCGGCTCGGACTTTCGGCCCATCGTCAGCATTTCCTGGACGATGGCGTCGAGGCGGTCGAGCTCGGACAGCGCGATCGTCAGCGACTCGTCCGTCTGGTCCCGCTTGGCGAGGTGCTGCTGGAGGAGCTGGAGGTTCATGCGGATGCCGGCCAGCGGGTTGCGCACTTCGTGTGCGACCGACGCGGCGATCTTGCCGACGGCGGCGAGGCGCTCGGTCTCGATCAGGCGCTGCTGCGTGTCGCGCAGGCGGGCGAGCATGCGGTTGAAGGTGCTCGCCAGGTCCGCCAGCTCGCGCGGGGCGTCGAGGTCGACGTCCCGCAGTGGGAGTGCCGAGTCCTGAGTGCCGAGTCCTGACTGTGGCGTGGGGAGTTGTGATTCGATCTGGCCGGAGAGGGTGCGGATGGGTTTGGTGATGGTGCGGGAGACGTAAACGGCGGCGAGGACGACGGCGATCAGCACGGGGAGGGCGGCGAGGACGATCGGTCGGACGGCGGCGGCCTTGGCGTCGTCCAGCACGTGCTGGTCGACCAGCAGGTAAAGCGTGTGGGCTTGGCCGGCGGCGTCGCGCACCTCCGACGTGGCGACGACGAACTGGTGATTGCCGATCGACACCCGCCGCGGGCGGGTGGCGCGGTCGCGAAGCTGGGCCGCGAACTCGGTTTGGCCGGCGTCGGTCAGGCTCGACACGAGCGACTCGCCCACGGCGTCCGGGTTGACCTCGGCGGCCACCTCGTCCCCTTCGCCGAACATTTCCGACAGTCGCCGCATCATCAGTGGCGACAGGGGGAGCCGCATTTCGGAGACGACCCGCGCGGCGTTGACGGCGCGCTCGCGCACGAGGCGGTCTTCGATCACCTTGCCGACGGCGCGCATCCCCAGGTACGACAGCGCCCCCGCCGGGAGGATCGTGAAGGCGACGAACGCGATGAGGATTCGGCGGCGGATGCCGGGATGCGTGCGGACGGCTGCGGGCATCCCCCGATTGTACGCGCGGCCCGACTTCGGGCAGAATACCGCTCGCACCCACGGGTAGTGGCACGGCGCGACGCCGACTGCACGGCACGCGCGCCAATGCCGCGGGTTCAATTCACCCCTTCGCGGAGCACGCATAACATGACACGCCAACGGGTCGGCACCGGAATGCTGTTTCTGCTGCTTCTGTCGCCTCGCGTCCCGTTTTTCACGACCGCGGCCCGCGCGCAGGGCACCGCCGCCGACTACGAGCGCGCCGAGAAGCTCCCCCAGCGGTTTCGCGGCCTGGTGTCGCACGGGCGCGTCGAACCGCACTGGTCTGCGGGTGACGCCAGCTTCTGGTTCCGCAGCGACACGGGCCCGGGCACGTGGGAATTCGTGCGCGTCGAATGCGAAAGCGGCCAGCGCCAAGTCGCGTTCGACCACGCGCGGTTGGCGGAAGCGCTTTCGAAGGCCACCGGCAACAAGGCGGACGCGACGAAGCTCGCGCTTGAGAACGTCGAGCTCGCCGCGGATTTGAAGGAGATGCAGTTCGACACCGCCGGCTCGCGGTGGAAATGCACGCTGGGCGGCTACGAGCTGACCAAGACCGGCGCCGCCGGCCAAGCGCCCCCGGCCGCGCCCGAGTCCCAGCGCGCGAACCGCCAGCCGCGCCGCAGCGACGCGCAAGGCCGCACCGAAGGGCGGCGGAATCCCGATTCGCCCGACGGCAAATGGAGCACGTTCGTCCGCAACGGCAATCTCGTGCTGCGCGAGAAGTCGGCGAACCAGGAGTACCCGCTCACGACTGACGCGACGGCCGACGAAGGTTACGAGTCCGGCGTCTACTGGTCACCCGATTCCAAGGCGTTTGCCGCCCTGCGCACGCACAAGGCCCAGGAGCACATCGTCTACACGGTCGAATCCTCCCCGCGCGACCAATTGCAGCCCAAGCTCCATCAGACTTCTTACCTGAAGCCCGGCGACCGCATCGCGATCACCAAGCCGCATCTTTTCGACGTGGCCCGGCACAAGGAAATCTCCGTCAAAGACGATCTCTTCCCCAACCCCTGGAGCGTCAGCCAGCTCCACTGGGCCGCGGACGGATCGCACTTTACCTTCCTCTACAATCAGCGCGGGCACCAGGTCATGCGGATCGTCGCCGTGAGCGCCCAGACCGGCGAGGCCAAGGCGATCGTCAGCGAACACGCCAGGACGTTTATCGACTACACCAACAAGGTCTTCACGCGATACCTGAACCAGACCAACGAGATCATCTGGATGTCCGAGCGCGACGGCTGGAACCACCTCTACCTCTACGACGCCAAGACCGGCGAAGTGAAGAACCAGATCACCAAGGGCGAGTGGGTGGTGCGCGGCGTCGATCGCGTCGACGAGGAGGCGCGGCAGATCTACTTCCGCGCCGGTGGCATCTATCCGGGACAGGATCCGTATTACGTGCACTACTGCCGGGTGAACTTCGACGGGACGAACCTGGTGAAGCTGACCGGCGGGGACGGCACGCACCGCGTCGATTATTCGCCGGGCGGCAAATACTTCCTCGACACCTATTCGCGCGTGGACCTGGCGCCGGTGACCGAGCTTCGGCGGGCGGACGACGGTAAGCTGCTCTGTTTCGTCGAGAAGGGGGACACGGGGGCGCTCGTGGCCGCGGGCTGGCGGCCGCCCGAGCGGTTCGTCGCCAAGGGGCGCGACGGCACGACCGACATCTACGGCATCATCCACCGGCCGCTCAATTTCGACCCGGACCGGCAATACCCGATCATCGAAGACATTTATGCGGGACCGCAGGGCTCGTTCGTGCCGAAGAATTTCGCGACGTATTTCCCCCAGCAGGCGCTGGCGGAGCTGGGCTTTATCGTCGTGCAGATCGACGGGATGGGAACGAACAACCGGTCGAAGGCGTTCCACGACGTCTGCTTTAAGGACCTGGCGGATGCGGGGTTTCCCGATCGGATTCTCTGGATCAAGGCGGCGGCGGCGAAGTACCCGTACATGGACCCGACGCGCGTCGGCCTGTACGGCACGAGCGCCGGCGGGCAGAGCGCGCTGGGCGGGTTGCTCTTCCACGGCGACTTTTACAAGGCGGCGGTGAGCAACTGCGGGTGTCACGACAACCGGATGGACAAGATCTGGTGGAACGAGCAGTGGATGAGCTGGCCGGTCGGGCCGGAGTACGCCGCGTCGTCGAATGTCGTGAACGCGAAGAACCTGACCGGCAAGTTGATGCTCTTCGTCGGCGAGCTGGACACGAACGTGGACCCGGCGAGCACGATGCAGGTAGTGAACGCGCTGATCAAGGCGAACAAGGATTTCGATTTGGTCGTCTTCCCCGGCGCGGGGCACGGGCAGGTCGGCGCCTACGGGCAGCGGCGGCTACGGGATTTTTTCGTGCGAAATCTGCTCGGCGTCGAGCCGAGGAAGAATTGAACCACGAAGAACACGAAGTGCACGAAGAAGGGAGAGAGAACGATCTGTGGAAAAAATGGTGGGCAGACATTCTTGTCTGCCCTCAACCGGCGGTCCGCCCTCCAAATCCAATCAATATCGGTTGGCTAGCCCACCTTTGAATTCCCTTCGTGCTCTTCGTGAACTTCGTGGTTTTTTCTTCCCCCCGCGGTGGCGGTTTCGGGGCTGGGGAGGCGTTTCTCGTCCGCCAACACTTCGGCGACGTAGGACTTGATCCGCTCGTCGTTGAGGAGCTGCGACATCAGCACCCGCCGGTACGACGTGTTCCGCATCTGCTCCTTCAGCGCGTCCGTCCGCTCCTGCTTGAGCTTTTCGTTCTGGCTCATCAGCGCTTCTTCGAGGGCCTCATTTTCCAGCAGCAGGGCGTACATCGCGTCGGCCTTTTTGCCGGCGGAGTTGAACAGCCCGCCCAGGCCTGCGGCCTTTTTGCGGTAATCTTCGACGCGCGCCTTGAGCGATTCGACCATCTGCGCGTGGGCGGCGTTTTCTTCCTTGAGCTTGCCGATTTCCTGCTCGTACAGCGTCTTGAAGCCCTTCTGCGTGGTGAAGAGCTCCTGCTCTTTCTTGTCGATCAACTTCGACGACGCCATGTGGCCGAAGGCGCGACCGACGCGGTAGCCGATGAACAGGACGATCACGGCGGCGGCGGAATAGAGGACGAGTTCGAGGGTGGGGTGATCGGGGAAATGGGGCATGGTCATACTCGTGCACCTCGTTCGGAGGGCGGCGAACAGTTATGCTGTAATAGAGTCGTACAGTTATGTTACGCCGCCGCACCTTCGATTTGGTTGATCAAGGTATATGCTTGGCGGGCTTGATCGACGGCGACGCCATCGTACAGGTCGATGACGAGGATTGTCACGTTGTCGTTGACGGTCAAGCGAACCGTGCCTTGTCCCGGCGGCATCGGCCGGGCATTGCGAAGGCGGATCGATTCCGGGCCGATGGCGGCGACGTCAAACCGCTCACCGTGAAGTTCGAGCTCCATCGCGATGAAGGGCGAATAGTCCGAGGGCGTTTGCGGTCGGTGATTCGACATGGCGGAACAGTCCTCCGATCGACTACAGCGCTATCTGACGCGCGAGGGCATTGCCGTCCTCGAACGGCTTGGCGAGGGCAAGGATGGCGCCGTCTGGCGCACCAGCCGTTGGTCAGCCGTCAAGACTCACGAGCGGCCCGAATCATACCGCGCCGAGCGAAATGCGTATATCAGGCTTCAACAGGTTGGACTGACCGAAATCGCCGGATTTACGATTCCCATCCTGTGGGCCTATGACGACGAAAACCTGGTGATCGAGATGGAGATCGTCACCCCGCCGTACGCACTGGATTTCGCCTCGGTGCGGCTCGACGTGCCCGACGACCTCATCGAGGACGAGGGGCACACGCTGGCCGACATGATCCGCGACCGGTTCGACGAGCGGGCGGACGAGGTGATCGCGCTCTGCGAGGAGCTGGCTTCCACCGCGGGGATTTACCTCACTGACGTTCATCGCCATAACATCAAATTTGCGGGGGAGTGATTGGATTGTCGAGTGCGGCGGTGGCATCAGGCGTCCTTGCGTCACGCCGATTCGCCCGCAGGGACGCCAGCACGCCGGCGGCCAGGATCGCGAAGACCGCGCCCAGCAGGTAGAGGTTGAAATGCTCGCCGAGGGTCGCTTTCAGCCAGCTTGCGGCCAGCATCTTGACGCCCACGACGATCAGCACGACGGCAAGCGCGAACTTCAGGTAGCGGAACTTGTCCATCATGCCCGCCAGGGCGAAGTACAGGCTCCGCAGGCCGAGGATGGCGAAGATGTTGCTCGTGAAGACGAGGAACGGGTCGCCGGTGATGGCGAAGATGGCGGGGATCGAATCGACGGCGAAGACGAGGTCCGTCGTCTCGACCATTACCAGCGCCAGCGCCAGCGGGGTCAGCATCAGCCGCCCCGCCTGCCGTACCAGGAAATGCGGTCCGTGATACGCATCGGTCACTGGGAGGATCGCGCGGACGGCAGTGACGGCGGCGTTCTTGCCCGGGTCGTGGCCGGAGCCGCCGGCGAACATCATCTTAATTCCGGTGAAGATCAGGAAGCCGCCGAAGATCCAGATCACCCAGTGGTAGCGAACCAGTTCGGACCCCAGGTAGATCATCAACCCGCGCATCGCGATCGCGCCCAGGATGCCCCAGAACAACACGCGGTGCTGGTAGATAGCGGGGACGGCGAAGTAGGAGAAGAGCAGCGCGATGACGAAGATGTTGTCCACGCTGAGCGATTTCTCGATCACGTACCCCGTGACGTACTTGATGACGGCCTGGCGGCCGTGGTTGATCTCGCCGTCGATCGGGTCCGGCGACGATCCCATTCCCAGCCAGTGCCGCTCGTAGCCGATGTAGATGAAGACCGAGAAGAGCAGCGCCAGGCCGATCCAGACCGCCGACCACGCCAGCGCCTCGCGCGACCGGATGACGTGGTGTTTACGATGAAACACGCCCAAGTCGAGCGCCAACAGCCCGAGCACCAATCCGATAAAACCGAGCCAGATCCAAAGCATCGCGTCCTTATAGGTGTCTCACCGACAACGGAGATACTATAGAATAATGCCCTGTTTTGACTCGGCACCACGTCAGAAGCTTGACAGTCCCCGCGTTATGTCCAACAATAAATCCGGATTAATGGATGGTCGATATCCGCTTAACCCCGTTTCGAAAGCCGCATTCCCGTGAAAAAACCTTTCGTTCAACTCGTGCAGGAACGTGTCGTGGTCCTCGACGGGGCCATGGGCTCCAACCTCCAAACTCGCCCGCTCGACCTGAATAAGGACTGGCTGGGGCAGGAGAACATCTCCGAAGTCCTGAACTTCAGCCGGCCCGACGTCATCCAGGAGATCCACGAGGCGTTCCTCGCCGTCGGATGCGACGCGGTCGAGACCAACACGTTCGGCGCGAACAAGATCGTCCTGGCCGAGGCCGGCATGGCCGGCCGGGTGTTCGAAAACAACGTCGCCGCCGCCCAAATCGCGCGGCGGGCGTGCGACAGATTTGAGACGGTGGATCGGCCGCGCTACGTCGTGGGTTCGATCGGCCCGGGCACCAAGATCCTCTCCCTGGGCATGACCGACTGGGTGACGATGGAAGAGAGCTACTACGAGCAGATCAAGGGCCTGCTCGCCGGCGGCGTTGACGTGCTGCTGATCGAAACGCAGCAGGACATGTTGTGCGTCAAGAACTGCATCGTTGCGGCGCGGCGGGCGTTCAAGGACGCGGGCAAGCGCGTCCCGATCATGGTGCAGATGTCGTTCGACCAGGACAACGGCAACCAGACGCTGACCGGCTCCGACCCCAGCGCCGTCGTCGCGACGTTCAACCCGTATGACGAGGTTGACTTTCTCGGCCTCAATTGCGCGTTCGGCCCGTACGAGGTGACCGAATCGGTTCGCTTCATCGCGGAGAACTGGCCGCGGTACGTCAGCGCGCTGCCCAACGCCGGGTTGCCCGTCATGGTGGACGGGAAATCGCACTTCCCGATGGGGCCGGCGGATTTTACCAAGGGGATGATGCGGTTCGTCGATGAGTTCGGGGTGAACGTCGTCGGCGGGTGTTGCGGGACGATGCCCGAGCACCTGGGAATGCTCTGCGACGCGCTCGGGCTTGGGAAGGGTTCGGGGCTCGGGGCTCAGGGTTCAGGGAAGAAGGCGCACGCGCGGAGCGTCGCGCCCAAGCCACAGATCTCCTCCCTCTACGGCGCCGAAGACATCCGGCAGGATTTGTCTTACCTGATCGTAGCGGAACGAACCAATACGAACGGTAGCCGGCAGTTCAAGCGGCTGCTGCAAGAAGAGAATTGGGACGGCCTGGTATCGATGGCGCGCGACGAGGTGCGCGAAGGCTCGCACATGCTGGACGTCTGCGTGGACTTCGTCGGCCGGGACGGCGTGCGGGACATGCACGAGGTGGTGAAGCGGTACGTCAACAGCGTGAACGTGCCGCTGATGCTCGACAGCACCAACCCGGCGGTGATGGAAGCCGGCCTGCAACTGGCGGGCGGGCGGTGCGTCCTGAACTCGATGAATCTCGAAGAGGGTGAGGAGAAGCTGGCGCACATCTGCGCGCTGGCGAAGAAGTACGGCGCCGCGGTTGTGGCCGGGACGATCGATGAGGATAAGGTCAACGCGATGGCGCGAACGGCCCGGCGCAAGATCGACATCGCCAAGCGCATCCGCGAATTGGCGAACAAGCACGGCCTGCGGGATCAGGACCTCATGTTCGACCCGCTCGTGCTGCCGATTTCGACCGGCATCGAGGAAGACCGGCGGAACGCGTTGGAAACGATCGAGGGCACGCGGCTGATCTCGACGGAGCTGCCGCAGTGCCACACGGTGGTCGGCCTCTCCAATGTCAGCTTCGGCCTCAAGCCCGCCGCGCGGGTGGTGCTCAACAGCGCCTTCCTGCACGAGCTGCGCGACGCGGGCCTGACGTCGGCGATCGTCCACGGCAGCAAGATCCTCCCGAAGAACCGGATCCCCACCGAGCAGTGGGACGCGGCGCTCGATTTGATCTACGACCGTCGCAAGGAAGGCTTCGACCCGCTCACGCACTTCATCGGCCTCTTCCCCGACGAAGGCGCCGCGGGCGCGGCGTCGGGGGACGCGAAGAAGGGGGCTTATGACGATCTCACGATCGAGGAAAAGCTGAAGAAGCACATCGTCGACGGCGAGAAGCGCAACCTGATCGCCCACCTCGATGAGGCGATGAAGACGTACAAACCTCTGGAGATCATCAACAACATCCTCCTCGAAGGGATGAAAGTCGTCGGCGAGCTGTTCGGCTCGGGGCAGATGCAGTTGCCGTTCGTACTGCAGTCGGCCGAGACGATGAAAGCTGCCGTGGCCCACCTCGAGCCGTTCATGGAGAAGGTGGAGGGGCAGACCAAGGGCCGGATCGTGCTCGCGACGGTGAAGGGGGACGTGCACGACATCGGCAAGAACCTGGTGGACATCATCCTCACGAATAATGGCTACACGGTGTTCAACCTCGGCATCAAGCAGCCGGTGGCGGACATCATGAAGGCCGCCGTCGAGAAGAACGCCGACGCCGTGGGCATGTCGGGCCTGCTGGTGAAGTCGGTCGCGGTGATGAAGGAGAACCTGGAGGAAATGAACGCGCGGGGGGTGAACATCCCGGTGTTGCTCGGCGGCGCCGCGCTGACGCGCGATTACGCCGAGGATGACCTGGCCGGCCTGTACAAAGGCCCGCTCCTGTACTGCAAGGACGCGTTCGACGGGCTGCACATGATGGACGAGATCTCCGGCGGAACGGTGACCGCCGTGGTCGAAGCCCAACGTGCGCGGGCGACGCATCGCAAGCAACTGCGGGCCAACGCCGTCAAGCCGAGCATCGCCGACGCCGCCAACGTGCCGAAGATCTCGCAGGAGAACCCCGTGCCGGTGCCGCCGTTCTGGGGCCGGCGGGTGGTGAAGGAACATTTGTCGCCGCGGCTGATCTTCCCGTTCATCAATCCCAACGCGCTGTTCATGGGCCAGTGGGGTTTCAAGAAGGGTGCGCTGTCGGAAGAGCAGTACGACCGCCTGATGGAAGAGAAGGCCATCCCCGTCTTCAACGAGTTGCAGAAGCGCGCGCTGGACGAAGGCTTCCTCGAACCCAAGGTCGTTTACGGCTACTTCCCCGTGCAATCGCACGGTAATGATTTGATCGTCTATCACACCGAGGAATTCCAGCAGGCCAAGTGCGCGTGCGGCGTCGACCACGGCAAGCAGATCGTGCCGCACGGCTCGCCGCGCGAGCGGCTGCGGTTCACGTTCCCGCGGCAACAGGGGCGGCGGAACCTTTGCCTGGCCGACTTCTTCCGCAGCACGGAATCGGGCGAGTACGACGTGATGGGCGTGCAGCTCGTCACCGTCGGTGACAAGGCCACCCAACTGGCCGAGAAGCTCCGCGCCGCCAACGAGTACCAGCAGTACCTTTACCTCCACGGCTTCGGCGTCGAATCGGCCGAGGCGTTGGCGGAGTATTGGCACAAGTACATGCGAACCGAACTTGGCTTTGCCAGCGAGGACGACCCGAGCATCAAGCGCCTCTTCCAGCAGAAGTACCGCGGCAGCCGCTACAGTTTCGGCTACCCGGCCTGTCCGAACCTGGAAGATCGGGCGATGATCATCGAGCTCCTCAAGCCCGAAGAGATCGGTGTACAACTCACCGAGAACTTCATGCTCACGCCCGAGCAGAGCACGGACGCGATCGTGGCGCACCACCCGCAGGCGAAGTATTTCGACGTGTGAGGCGCGACGTAGCCTCACATGTACATGTGGGGCTTCGGTGCGTAGTCGCAAACGAAAGATTCCCGCCGCAGTATTAGTTTGCGGACGCGGCGACTCGAATGGGTTGCGTCGCGCGCACGGGCAACTCAATCCACAACCGGGAGACGGCCATGGGCATGAATATCATTCGGACGACGATACTGGGCGTAGCGGCGATGGTGCTAGGTGTGGCGACGGCAAGCGCGTCGGCCGCCGAGGCGACGCTCACCGGCGTTCACGATTGCTGCAACACGTGTAAGAAGGCGATCGACGCCGCGGTCACCGGCGCCGGCGCCAAGGCCAAGATCGACAAGAGCACGGTCACGGTGACCGCGGATGACGAGGCCGGCGTGAAGAAGGCGGTGGACGCCCTGCTCGCCGCCGGCTATTTCGGGAATGGCGCGACCGCGCCTGCCGCCGCCGCGCCCAGCGACGCCAAGGCCAAGTCGGTCACGGTCGAGGGCGTGCACCTCTGCTGCGGCAAGTGTGTTGACGCGTTCAACAAGGCCGTCAAAGCCGCCCCCGGCGTCGCCAAGACGGACGCGGCCAAGAACGCCAAGACCGTGCTCGTCGAAGGCGATGTCTCGCCCAAGGACGTGCTCGATGCCCTCCACAAGGCCGGCTTCAATGCGACGGTGAAGTGATCGCTTGCTCTCACAGTGTGCGGGCCGCCGCGCCGGACTGAATAAGAAATCCCCCCGCCAGCCCAACCGGTCGGCGGGGGATTCGCTTTCTTGCGCGCGGGCATTACTTGCGGCACGTCGGGTGGGCGGGCTAAGACTGTGTGTTGCATGCCCGCGTCCGCGTCCTCCATCCTCCGCCTTCACGCCGTCGGCCGGTGGAGCCCGGACCAGATTCAAATCACGCGCGTCTCAACGACCTGGCGGTCGAATCCCGAGGTCGATCACGCGATCGACCAAGCGTGGGCCGACACCAACGCCCGTCCCGGCGTCAACCTGTTCGACGGCCCGATGTGCCGACTCGAATCGTGGCACGCCGCGCCCGCTCGCCTCCAGCTCACCCTGTCCGGCACGACGTACAAACGCTTCCTCGGCACCAACCTCACTCACCCGCAACTCGCGGATCGTTTCGGCCCACAGGTCCTCGCGAACCCCGTCGGCGTATCCCCCGCGCTCCTGACCGCCGACGACGTCCTGATGATGGGTCGCCGCAACGCCAGCGTGGCGTACTACCCCGACCGCATCCACCCCTTCGCCGGCGCCTTGGATCCGGACGACGCCGACCCCTTCGCCGCCGTCCGCCGCGAGCTGCGCGAGGAACTAAACCTGACCGACCCCGACGTGCCGGACGTTTACCTCACCGGCATCGCCGAAGATCTTTCGATCCGCCAGCCCGAGCTGATCTTCGTCGCCCGCACGACCCGCACGCGGGCGCAGATCGAATCCGCGCTCGACCGAGCCGAGCACCACGCCGCCTGGTCCACTCCCGCGACCAGCGAAGCGATCGAAGCCGCCCTGCGATCGGACGAAACTTTCACCCCCGTCGCGGTGGCCTCATTGCTGCTCTACGCGCGCCTCGCGTTCGGCGACGCGTACTTCGCTCGACACGCACGCACCTTCGCCGCGCCCGCCGCACAACCGCCCGCTCAGTAAGCCCGGAACCTACGAGCCCACCTTCACGTGCTTCGCGGACCCGCCGCCGGCCGGCCGCACGTCGATCTGCCGCGGGGACGTCAGCAACCAGCGGGCGCGGGTGGGTGGGAGCATGACGGCGGTGAAGATCGTCAGACCGAACGTGATCCCAGCGCTGGCGGCCGGGCTCGCGCCCAAGGCGATCAGCGCCGCCGCGCTCGCGACGGACGTCGCGAAGGTCGCCAGCGGCATGAGGTAGACCGTGTCGTAACCCGGGATCAGCCAGCGACCGGTTCGCCACCGCCCGGCCAGCGAGAGTGGCGGGTTCGAGCCGGAGCGATACACGCCGAACCTCAGCAACGCTGCGCCCAAGCCCATCACGGCAACGAGGATGGCAAAGTCCGGCGTCGTCGCCGTCGCCGGCCAGAAGCGCCAGGTCACGCAGTACGTCCACCACCCCACCATTGCCGCCCCCGCGATCGCACGGTAGGCCCGCAGCGGCTTGGACGGCGCGGTCGGCGCCAGTTGCTGGAACGGCGCGCCCAGGGCGCCCAGCGCCGCCCGTGCGTCGGGCGGCGGCTTGACCAGTTTCGGCAACCCGTGCCTCAACCCACCCAGCGCCACGCCGTACAGCGGCACCAGCGCGGCGGCGGCGGCGGACGGGTAATCGGACAGGCGGAGCATGCCCGCGAACCCCGCCAATAGCGCGTACCCCCACCACCCAGCCCCGCCTTCGGTCATGGCCAACGCGAGCAGGTGTGCGACGCCGAACGCCAGCAGCGGCATCACCGCCGACCCGCCCGAGACGTAGTGCGCGAGCAACGCGGCGGGGACCAGCGCCAGCGCGTCGCGCCAGTTGAGCGTGATCGGTCCGAGCGGCAGTGGCATGCCCGGCCGCCAGGGCACCGTCTCCATCCACTGCCGATATCGCGTGCGGTAACCGGGGTGATACGCGATCACCCGGCCAAAGCCGTACCCGACTGCCGCGTAGCACAGGACGAACAGGCCCGGCTTGGGTTGCGAGAAGACCGCGTCGCGCGGCACGCCGGCGAAGCGCGCGATCAGCCACTCGAGTGACGTCGCGCCCGCGTAGAGCGCGGCCGCCACCATGGTCATCCGGGGCAGCAGCAGGATGCGTGTGCCTTCGCGTGTCATGCCCCCTCCGCGCCGAAGTACTGCTCGATCCGCGACTGCTTCAGTGGGTTGAGCAGCCGCTCGTAGACCTCGTCGAACGCCCCGGCGATCCCGGTAAACGCGCGGAGCCCCGCGACCGTGTCCACCGCCACCAGCCGCCCGCCGTTGATCACCGCGACGCGCCCCGCCAGTTCCTCGACCAGTTCCGGCACGGGCGTGGACATGATGACGGTCACCGGCTTTCGCGGCGCCGCGTCCCCGCCACGCGGTTCGTTCCGCCGCTGGAGCACGCGCTTGAGCGCGAGGATCCCCGACGGGTCCAGCCCGCCCGAAAATGGCTCGTCCAGTAGCAGGATCGACGCGTCGGTCGCCAGTGTGGCGCACAGCGCGACCTTCTTCCGCTGCCCGGTCGAGTACCGTGACATCGGCTGGTCGGCCTGCTCCTTCAGTTCGAAAAGATCCAGCAGTCGCTCGCCGTGGTCGAACAGCCGCGCGTCCGCGACGCCCCACGCCCGGCCGACCGCCAGCACCCACTCCCGCCCGGTCCGCCCCGACGGCAGCCACGCGTCGGCCGGCAAATAGACGACGCGTCGGCGGATCTCGAGCTCGACCTCCTCCGACTCGCGCCGCCGCATTCCGTCAATCCGTACGTGACCGAACGCCGGCGACAGGATGCCGGCCAGCGCGCCCAGCAGCGTCGTCTTCCCCATCCCGTTGGGCCCGACCAGTGCCACCAGTTCGCCCGGCGCGACCGCCAGGCTGACCGACGTAAGAACCGGTCGTGCCCCGTAATGATGAGTCACGTTGACCGCCTCGACGGCGGGACACATTGCTTCCATGACGATTCTCCCAGCGAGCGAAGTGTCGCCGGCCGGGGGTACCATCGCCGCTATAAAAACCCCGGTCGTTTCCACCAAGGCCGCGGCGACCGGTCTTTTCTTTTCCGGCGTCACACCCTATTTTTCGCCCGATGTCCCTCCAGCACGATCTCCAGTACGCCACCGACCTCGCCCGCGGGGCGGGCCGCGTCATCCTCGACCATTACGGCAAGGTCGAACGCCTGACCAAGACCCACAGCGCCACCACCGACGAGGCCGTCACCGACGCCGACCGCGCCAGCCAGCGGTACATCGTCGCCGGCCTGCGCCAACGCTACCCATCCGACGGCCTGATCGGTGAAGAGTCCGACACCGGCACGTCCATCACCGCCGAAATTCCAAATCCGCAAGGCCGCGTGTGGGTCATCGACCCGATCGACGGCACCAACAACTTCATCTCCGGCCTGGGCAACTTCGCCGTCTGCATCGGCCTGCTCGAAGCCGGCGCACCGATCCTCGGCGTGGTCTACGACGTCTGCCGCGACGAGATGTATTGCGCCGCCCGCGGGCAGGGGGCCTGGCGCGGAACGAAGTCGATCGCCGCCCCCAACTCGCCGCTGTCGGACAGTTCCATGCTGATGATGACCAGCAACCTGCTGATTAAGGGCCGCACGCCCAACTGGGCGTGTCATTGGATCGGCCAGACGAATTGGAAAGTCCGCATCCTGGGATCGGCCGCGCTGGAGTGCGTTCAGGTCGCCGCCGGCGTCGCCCACGGCGCGGTGACGGTCAATGGCAAGCTCTGGGACGTCGCCGCCCCCGCCGCCATCCTCCTCGAAGCCGGCGGGCGGATTACAGATCTGCAGGGGGGCGAGATCTTCCCCTTCGACCTGACATGTTACCAGGGGGCAAAAGTGCCGTTCCTGGCAGCCGGTCCGTCGGCCCACGTGGCGCTGCTCCGCGAGATTCACGAGAATCCGTAAGGAACGGACGATATAATTCAGGTAGGAATCCTTTCCCCATGACCGCCCGCGAAATCTACGAACGCGACATTCGCCAACTCCCGCCCATGGATCGACTCCGGCTGGCGTCGTTGATCTTGGATGACCTGACCGGGCCCAGCAGTCGACCCCTCGACGTTAGCGACCAGTGGAGCCATGAGGACATTGCCGATCTGACCAAGGCGAGCTTGGACTACGCGGCCAAAGACAATCCGGTTGAAGACGACCATGCCTGACGCGGGGGAAATAATCCTAGTTGAGTTTCCCGGAGTGGTCGCGACCAAGCGCCGCCCCGCCGTGGTGCTGTCGTCCGTCGAATACCACAAGACTCGACCCGACCTGATCGTCGGGTTGGTGACGAGTCAAACTGGCAAGGCAACGGGACCCACGGATCATCTGATTGTCGATTGGCAGGCTGCCGGCCTTAACGCTCCGTCGGCCTTCCGGGCGTTCTTGGCAACGCTCCCCAAGAACTCCATCGTTTCGACAATCGGTAGACTTTCGACTGCCGATTGGCAAGCCGTTCAGGGTTGTCTGAGCCGTTCCATGGTTCTTAACTGAGCTGAACCGCAAAAACCACTTTGACCTCGTGGCGGAATCCCGCCGCCCCGCGCAACTACAATAGTGGGTGCGGCCCCGCGCGATCGCGCAGGGCCGTGCGGTGTATCGCCGTCAAACAGCAGGAGGAAATGCGATGCGGGGACGACTTCTCTCTCGACTGACCGCCGCCGGCGCGACGATCGCGGCATCGATCGCGACACAAACCGCCTATGCCGGACTCAAACCCCAATTCGCCAGCGACGTCACCATCACCGTCGAAAACGACGTCCGCGTCATCCGCTCCAACGGCATCCCCAACCACGAGACCGGCCAGTTCCCCGGCAAGGGCAACCCCAACACCATCGCCCCCCAGCGCTACGAGTTCCGCGTCCCCGCCAATCCTCAGGTGGCCGACCACGCGACTCCCCTCCGCATGCAGCCCTTCGGCGTCGCGGTGAACGGCGTGGTCTTCGACCCCGGCGCGGCCGAGTGGTGGAACGGCGATCGCAACTCCGGCTGGCAGTACGAACTGCTGATGATGGCCCCGCTTTACCTGGGCGCCGACGCCAGCCACGCCCACGTCCAGCCCAACGGCGCCTACCACTACCACGGCATCCCCACGGCGCTCGTCCAAGTCCTCACGGGCGGCAAGGAAAAGATGGTCATCGTCGGCTGGGCCGCCGACGGCTTCCCGATCTATAACAACCTCGGCCACACCGACCCCAAAGACGCCGCCAGCCCGCTGAAAACGCTCAAATCCAGCTACCGCGTGAAGTCCGGTAAACGCCCGGGCGGCCCCGGCGGCGCGTACGACGGCAAGTTCCTCGCCGACTACGAATACGCCGCCGGCATTGGCGACCTCGACGAATGCAACGGCCGATTCGAAGTCACGCCCGACTACCCGCAGGGCGTCTATCACTACGTCCTGACCGAGCAATTCCCATACGTCCCCCGCCAGTTCCACGGCACGCCCGATCCATCCTTCAACCGCCACGGCCCCGGCGGCGGCGCAGGTGGAGGTACGGGCGAACGACAGGGCGGGCCCGGTAGTGGCTCCGCCGGCCCGGGCGGTCGGCCGATTCCCCCGATCGTCCAAGCCCTCGACGCCAACGGCGACGGCGTCATCGACGCCGACGAAATGGCAAACGCCCCGGCCGTGCTAAAAAAACTCGATAAGAATGGCGACGGCAAGCTCACCCGCGACGAATACCTCGGCGCACGACCCGGTGGACCCGCAGGACCGGGAGGACCCGGTAGACCGGGTGGTCCGCCGGACCGGTAAACCCTCGTCCCCGCTTGCGGTTCCGCACCAAACACCGACAAATCCATCACGACCACCATCCCATGAAAACCATCCTCCCTTCGCTCATCGCCCTCCTTGCCATCGCCCCAGCCCTCCGCGCCGCCGACAAATCCGACAAGCTCTTCGACCCCGCCGCCACCGTCCGCACCCTGCAGCTCCAGCTCACTCCCGACCAGTGGAAGGCCGTCGAACCCACCCAAAGCCGCCAGAACGGCAACGGCGGCTTCATGCGCCGCATGGAATACCCCGTCGTCCACGCGACGGTCACGTTGGAAGGCAAGACCTACGTCGACGTCGCCATGCGCTACAAGGGCAACTCGTCGTTCATGATGGCCCGCAACAGCATCAAGAAGTCGATCAAGCTCGACTTCAACAAGTTCGTCGAAGGCCGCACCTTCCACGGCCTGACCACCGTCAACCTCAACAACAACGCTGGCGATCCCAGTGAATCCCGCGAAATCCTCGCCTACGAGCTCTTCGCCGCCGCCAAAGTACCCGCCCCGCGGACGACCATTCTCCGCGTCGAGCTCACCGTCCCCGGCGCGTTCGACCACAAGTTCATGGGGTGCTACACCCTCGTCGAAGAAGTCGGCAAGCGGTTCCTCAAGAGCCGCTTCGACGAATCCAAAGGCCTGCTCCTCAAGCCCGACATGGCCCGCGACCTGCCGTACCTCGGCGACCGCTGGGACGACTACAAGCGCATGTACGTGCCCAAGACCGATGGCAGCGACGCCACCCGCGCGCGATTCATTGAGTTCCTCAAGCTCGTCCACAACGCCGACGACGCGACGTTCGACGCGCAGGTCGAATCGATCCTCGACGTGGACGAATTCCTCCGCTTCCTCGCCGTCAACGCCGTCACCTCCAACCTCGACAGCATCCTCTCGATGGGCCACAACTTTTACCTCTACGTCCCCGAGAAACTCGGCGGGCTGATCCAGTTCATCCCCTGGGACCTCAACGAAGCCTTCGGCGGCTTCGGCATGGGCATGACCCCGCAAACCCAGCAACAACTCAGCCTCCTCCACCCTCACGCCGGCCAGAATAAGTTGATCGAGCGCGTCCTCGCGACGCCCCGCTTCAAGCGGCGCTACTTCGCCATCATCGCCGAACTGTCCAATGGCGCCTTTGCTGTCCCCACGATGAACGCCCGCATCGACGCCCTGGCGTCCCTCACCGGCCCCATGATCACCGAAGAAAAGAAGGCCAACATCTCCGTCGGCCCGCCCGGCGGCGGCGGCATGGGCGGACGACCCGGCGGCGGCTTCGGTGGTGGCCCGAGCTTTGGCGGCCCCAGAGACGGCCAGCCGCGCGACGGCGGACCAGGCCCCGACGGCCCCAGCTTCGGCGGGCCACGCAACGACAACAACGGCGGCAACCCCGGCCGCGGTGGACCCAACGGCCCCGGTTTCGGAGGCCCGGGTGGCCCGGGCGGCGGTCCCGGTGGCCCCCGCGTCAAACCCGAACTCAAACCCTTCGTCGCCGCCAGAAACCAATCCATCGCCGACCAACTCGCCGGCAAATCCGCCGGTCAAATCCCCACCGGCCGAATGCCCGGCGGCGGCCGCCCCAACAACCCGCCGCCGCGTCCCCCGGACTGAACCATCCAGCCGGCGCGGCTTCAGCTTCCTCCCTCTCCCGCACGCAACGATAAGCGCATTTCGCCGGCAATCGTCCCGCGTGTGGGAGAGGGCTGGGGTGAGGGCCATCTGCCGAAATACGCGGGATTGACCGCCCTTTCCCCGGGCGATCGCTAAGGTGTGATAAATCACACCCTACAACTGTTGTGTATAATAGATTCGCGCGATAGCTCATCCGCGAAATCCCCCAAGGTTTTTGCGTCGCCGCGGCGAATCTGCGCCAGCGAGTCGGCGACCCGTTCCAACGAGAACGATGCGATCGCTTTCAGTTCCCGCCACGCGGCCAAAAACGCCACCTTTCCTCGTAATTCCAATCCCCACCCTTCGACCCGGCGGCCGAGTTGCGCGGTCTTCAAGGCGGTCGCCTCAAGACGTCCGTAGAGCTCGTGCAGCGCCCGCGCCGTCGCCTCGTCATAGGCAACGGTGCCGCCCGCGATCGCCGACTGCCACCGTTCGACGTGCGCATTCAGATGGCACTGGATATCAACGACCTGCTCCATCAGCGCTTCGACGTCAACGCGGAACGACAAGCGCTCGCCGTCGCGCATCATTTCCAGCGCCGCCGCCGACTTTTCCGACGCCTCCACCCAGTTGTTCAGGACGATATTCACGCATCAGATATTAGCGGGTCACCCGGCATCGCCGCTAGTGAAATTCGGCACAATCCCCGCTATCATCCTCCCGCTTATGCCCAAGATCACCGTCGACGGACGACTCATCGAGGCCAAGGACCGCCAGATG
>Ga0207674_10002092_pt1 | contig 25274 bp, 23 predicted proteins | sample KBSCornC72_FD_184303 | JGI IMG/M metagenome (GOLD analysis project Ga0207674, IMG submission 184303) | Corn rhizosphere microbial communities from Kellogg Biological Station, Michigan, USA - KBS Corn C7-2 (SPAdes) (version 2) | ecosystem: Host-associated > Plants > Roots > Rhizosphere > Soil ...
TCGTTCTCCGCCTCGCCAGGTGTCGAGCCAGTCATGGACGACAGCAATCTTCACGACAAGGGCAACGGAGCGGATGCGGGTGTTCGCGACATCGTGTCGATCAAGCGGTGGGAGCGCAATTTTACGCGCTCATCGGGGACGGGCTGCGGCCGCGAGCCGGGGTGCTACCATGCGCCGGCTTTCATCCACGGTACGCACGCACACCTCGTGCTTCGCGTCGGCCTCAACGCGACATCGCTCGCGTCCCCGCTTACGGGAATCGGCAACTACGTCGTGCATCTCGGCGCGGCGCTCGCCGCGAGCGGCGAGGTGGAACTGTATTCGTACTTCGCCGGCGAGTGGCGCGCGGGTTCTCCCGTCGCGCCTGAAGAATCGGCATCGTCGCGGCTGCGACAGCAGGTGCGCGAGGCAATCAAGCCCTGGATCCCGTTCAAGCGGGAACTGCGGCAGGTGCGCGAGCAGGCGCTGTTCCGCCGCGGCGCGCACCGTCACAAAATCGAGCTTTATCACGAGCCGAATTACGTCCCGCTGCAAACCGACGTGCCTACTGTCACGACGATCCACGATCTTTCGTGGGTACGCCTTCCCGGGACACATCCCGCCGATCGCGTACGCTGGCTCGAACGCGCGATGCCCGGTGCTGTCGAAGCGGCCGGCGTCATCCTCGTCGATTCCCACTTCACGCGCAGCGAGCTCGTCTCGATCTTTGCGGTGGACCCGTCTCGCGTGCATGTCGCGTGGCTCGGCATTTCACGCGCATTTCACTCGCGGAGCGCGGCGGAAACCGCATCGACGCTCGGCGCTCGCGGCCTTCACCACGGCGGGTACGTGCTGAACGTCGGAACCCTCGAGCCGCGAAAGAACGTGGGCCACCTGCTTGCGGCGTATTCGGCGCTCTCCGCCGCGTTGCGCCGGCGCTATCCGCTCGTGATCGCAGGTGCGAAGGGATGGCGCGCATCGCCGCTGGAGAGGCAGCTGCGCGCACTCGCCGGCGACGGGCAGGTGCGTTTCCTCGGACCCGTGCGCGATGACGAGCTGGCACACCTTTACGCGGGTGCCGCCTTGTTCGTGTTTCCCTCGCTCTACGAGGGATTCGGACTGCCGCCCCTCGAGGCAATGGCGTCCGGCGTGCCCGTTCTCGTGTCGGATCGCGCGTCCATGCCCGAAGTTGTCGGTGACGCCGCGCGGCTGCTCGACCCCGAGCGCCCGGAGCGCACGACCGGGCAGATGGAAGCATTGCTCGAGGACATGGACGCACGCGAGGATCTTGCCGGGCGGGGGCTGCGTCGCGCCGCCACGTTCACGTGGGAGGCATGCGCAAAGCGGACGCTGGACGCGTATCGCCATGCACTGCAAATGCGCGGGTCGTGAGCCGGTCGTCGACCGCTATAATTTGCGGTGTTTTCGGCCACGCGGCGTCTCGCGGCGGCTTGCGTGCCGGGCCAAGTCAGCCGGGGCACGATTCCACTTGAGGATCGGGTGAAGCGTCTGCTTGTGACCGGCGTTCACGGGTTCGTCGGCAGGACCCTCGCGCGTGTGTGCGATCGCGACCGGTCGCTCGACGGCTGGGAATTGCTGCCGATGCCGGACACCGTGGATCTGCGCGATCGAACGGCGGTGCAGGCTCTTGTCGCCGATCCGGTGCCCGACGGCGTCATTCATCTGGCGGCGCAAAGTTTCGTCCCGGAATCGTTCCGCGACCCGGTCGCGACGTTCGAGGTCAACCTGCTCGGAACCCTCCATCTGCTGCAGGGGTTGCAGGCCGCAGCGTTTGCGGGGCGAGTCATCTATGTGAGCACCGGCGACGTGTACGGTCACGTGAGCGACGATGCACCGCCGCTTGTCGAGACGCACCCGGCCGTGCCACGCAATCCGTATGCGGTGAGCAAGCTCGCTGCGGAGGCGCTGTGCCGGCAATGGACAATCACCGAGGCGATGGATATCGTTCTCGCGCGGCCGTTCAACCATATCGGGCGCGGGCAGAGCGAGCGCTTCGTCGTGTCCGATTTCGCACGCCAGATCGTGGCGATCAGGCACGGCCGGCGCCAGCCGGTGGTCTTCGTCGGCGACATCGACGTCACGCGCGACTTCACCGACGCCGAGGATGTCGTGCGCGCGTACCTGGCGCTGCTCGATCGCGGCGCATGCGGCGAGATCTATAACGTTTGTTCGGGTCGCGATCGGTCGATTCGCTCGATCCTCGCGCGGCTTGCCGCAATCGCGGGGGTCGAGATGTCAATCGAGTCCGATCCGCAGCGAATGCGCAGGGCGGAGCAGCGCCGGATTCGAGGCGACCCGTCGAAGATCCGCGAGACGACCGGATGGGAGGCGACAACGCCACTCGATGCGTCGCTGGCGGCAATGCTCGACTACTGGGAAAACGAGGTGACTGCGTGAGCCGATCGGCGCTGATTACGGGCATCACTGGCCAGGACGGCGCTTATCTCGCGCAATTCCTGCTTGGCAAGGGCTATCGTGTATCCGGGATGCTGGCACGACGCAGCAGCGATACGCTGTGGCGATTGAACGAGCTCGGCATCGCGCGCGACGTCACGCTGATCGACGGTGATCTTGTCGACCTCACGTCGATCCTGCGCGCCCTCGAGGCCAGTGCGGCGAACGAGGTGTACAACCTCGCCGCGCAAAGCTTCGTCGCCACGTCGTGGCGCCAGCCGCTACTCACCGCCAATGTGACCGGTGTGGGTGCGCTCAACGTTCTCGAAGCGATTCGCATTCACGATCGCAGCATACGGTTCTACCAGGCGTCGACCAGCGAAATGTTCGGCCTGATCCAGGCCGAGCGGCAGGATGAGGGCACGCCTTTCTATCCGCGCAGTCCATACGGGGTGGCGAAGCTTTTCGCGCACTGGTCGACCGTCAACTATCGCGAGAGCTTCGGCATGCACGCGTCGAGCGGCATCCTGTTCAATCACGAGTCGCCGCTGCGCGGCATCGAGTTCGTCACGCGGAAGGTGACCGATGGCGTGGCGCGGATCAAGCTCGGCAAGGCGAGCGAGCTGCGCCTGGGCAACATCGACGCCAGGCGCGACTGGGGGTTCGCCGGCGACTACGTCGAGGCGATGTGGCTCATGCTGCAGCAGGAGCGCCCCGACGACTACGTGATTGCCACCGGCGTCACGACGACCGTGCGCGAGATGTGCAGGATCGCGTTTGCGCACGTGGGCCTCGAGGCCGAGCGCTTCGTCGTCGTCGATCCGGCCTTCCTTCGGCCCGCCGAGGTCGACGTGCTGCAGGGAAACCCGGTCAAGGCGCGCGAGCGGCTCGGCTGGTCGGCACGCACGCCGCTCGACGATCTCATCGTGATGATGGTCGACGCGGACATGCGGCGGGTGGGGCGCGAGTAGCGCCGACGCGCGAGAGCCGACAGATGCCGGTCGTTTCGCCGTTCCGTGCCGGGATGCTGCGCGAATGCTGGGGGTTTCGCGACTTCATCGTGGCGAGCGTCAAGCGCGATTTCGTCTCGCGCTACCTCGGCACGCAGCTCGGCTTCTTCTGGGCGATCGCGCAACCGCTCGCGATGATCTCGATCTACACGCTCGTTTTCGCGCGCGTGATGCGACCCGCGCTGGCCGGGCACGACTCGCCGTTCGCGTACAGCATCTACCTCTGTGCAGGCATCCTGTGCTGGCAGCTCTTCACCGAGCTCTTGAGCCGATCGGTCGGCGTATTCGTGCACAACGCGAACCTCCTCAAGAAGGTGAACCTTCCGAAGCTCGCGCTGCCGGTGATCGTCGCGCTTTCCGGGCTTTCGAATTTCGCGGTGGTCCTCGTGCTGTTCCTCGGTTTTCTGGTTGCCCTCGGAAGCTTCCCGTGGTCCTCGCTGCCCGCGTTGATCCCGCTCCTCGCACTGATCGTGGCGTTTGCGCTCGGACTCGGCATCCTTCTCGGCACGTTCAATGTCTTCTACCGCGACATCGAGCAGGGCGTATCGATGCTGCTGCAGTTCTGGTTCTGGCTGACGCCGATCGTGTATCCGGGGCGCACGCTTCCCGGGGCATTCGGTGATGTGCTCGCGTGGAATCCGATGTGGCCGATCGTCAGCTTCGCGCAGTCGATCTTTCTCGACGACCGGATCCCGCCGTGGTCGTCGCTCGCCTATCCCGCGATCGCCGCCGTGATGCTGCTTTTCGTGGCGCTCGTTGCGTTTCGCCGGCTGAGCGGCGAAATCGTCGATGAACTGTGATTTCATCGCCGGGGTGACGATGCGTGGCCGATTGATCGTGCAAATGACCGACTGGATTGGCGAACGTGGCTGAGATCAGCGACGAGGATTTCGATCTCGATGTGCTCATGCGGCGCATTCGCAGCGAGGTGGAGAAGCGCAGGCCGGTCGCCTCGCGCGCCATACTCGGCGCTGGCGCATCGGACGGCCGTCGCGCGGCGGACGAAGGCGCCAACGACGCACTGCAACTTGGTCGGGTCGAGCAAACTTCGGTGCCCTTCGAGCCAAAGGACCGTTACCGCGTGCACGACTTTCTTCCGTATCACGACGAGGAATTCCTGACGCGCGTCTATCGCGGCGTCCTGCGTCGGCACCCCGATGGAACCGGCTTTGCCTCGTTTCTCGAGCAGCTTCGCAGGGGCTCGATGTCGAAAGTCGAGGCGTTGGGACGCATCAGGTATTCGGCCGAGGGCCGCGCGGCGCACGTGCCCGTCACCGGACTTGCGCCACGCTTCGCGCTGCGGATGATGCGCCGCATTCCGCTGCTCGGCCGGATCGTTGCGATTGTGCAATATCTTGTGCGCTTGCCGGAGCTCGCGGGCAATTACGAAAGGCTGGAAGCCGCGGTGTTTCAGCGCGACGGGGCGCTACGCCGCCAGATCGATCGAAACAGCGCGTTGGTGGAGCGCTCGGTCAATGCGCTCGTCGAGCAGTCGGCGAGCCGCTCGGCGAAGAGCCGCGACGATCTCGCGCGCGTCGAGCGGCAGGTCGGCGCGCTCGAAAGCCGGGCGCGCGAGTTGCAGGCAGCCGTCGACGCATTGCGCGACGACGTGTCGAACAAGGCCGATTCAACCGAGCTTGCGCAGCTTGCCTTGGTGGTCGAGCGGAAGGCCGAGCGCCAGGCGCTGGACGAACTGACCGACCGGATGCCCACGCCTTCGGCGGGCGCCGATCCGCGCTTCGACGCCTTCTACCTGAAGCTCGAGGATCGCTTCCGCGGAAGCCGGGAGGATATCCGGGGAAGAGTCGAGATTTACGTTCCCCTGGTGGCGGGTGCGGGTGCCGGAACGCATGGACGTCCGGTCGTCGACCTCGGCTGCGGCCGCGGCGAGTGGATCGAGGCAATCGCCGCGCACGGGCTGTCGGGATACGGCGTCGACGCGAATCCGGTGATGGTTGCCGATTGCGCGCAGCGGGGCCAGCGCGCGGTGCAGGGCGACGCGCTCGATCACCTGCGCTCGCTGCCCGCCTCGAGCGTCGGTGCGATCACGTCGATGCACGTCGTCGAGCACATGGCGTTCTCACGGCTGCTTGCATTGGTGGAAGAATCGCTGCGCGTGCTGAATCCGGGCGGCGTGCTGATCCTCGAAACACCCAATCCCGAAAACCTGCTGGTTGGCGCCGACCGTTTCTACATCGATCCGACGCATCAGCGGCCCATTCCTCCGCCCCTGCTCCAGTTCGTTGCCGAGCACCTCGGATTCGTCGACGTCGAGGTGCTGCGTTTGCATCCCATGCAGCAGGACGAGTGGTTCGCGGAAGCGTCGCCTGACCGGGAACGCCTGAACGATCTCCTCTTCGGAGCGCAGGACTATGCTGTGGTGGCGCGCAAGCCCGGCGCTGTGGAAGACGAGCCGGACCCGCCGCGCGAAGCACTGTGACGTCGATGCGCATAGGCATCCTGACCGTGCGCAGCCGTGCCGGCGAGGAGGGCGGAGCGGAGCGTTTTTTTGCTGGACTTCACCGGGGATTCGTCGACGCCGGGTTTGCTGCGGATCTCGTGGCCATCCCGAGCGACGAATCGACGTTCGAGGCCATCGAGGAAACGTATCTGCGTTGTTACGATTTCGACGCGAGCGCGTTCGACGCCGTCGTGTCGACGAAGGCACCGACGTATCTCGTCCGCCATCCCAATCACGTCTGCTACCTGGTGCACACGATCCGCGTGTTCTACGACATGTTCGATTCTGCGTTCGAGGGCGCGGGCCGGCGGGTGCAGGCGCAGCGACGCCTCGTGCAGCGGCTCGACACGCTCGCATTGTCGAGACCGAGAACACGGTCGGTGTTCGCGATCGGTCACGAGGTGGCAAGGCGTCTCGACCGCCATAACGGAATCGAGGCAACCGTATTGCATCCTCCCGTGGGCCTCGATGCGCTGCATGCGGGTCCGTTCGGGGACTATGTCCTGCTTCCCGGCCGGCTGCATCGCTGGAAACGGGTGCAGCTGGCGATCGCGGCGATGCGCCACGTGGCGCGGCCGCTGCGCCTGTTGATCGCCGGCAGCGGCGAGGACGAGGACGCGCTTCGCGCGTCGGCCGCTGCGGACGAGCGGATCGTCTTTCTCGGCCGAGTCCCGGACGACGAGCTCGTCGAGCTCTATGCCAACGCGCTCGCAATCGCGTTCGTGCCGCTGCGCGAGGACTACGGCTACGTGACCGTCGAAGCGTTCCGCAGCGGCAAACCGGTGGTCACCTGCACCGATTCCGGCGAGGCCGCGCTTCTGGTGGAGCACGAGCGCACGGGCTTGGTCGTTGCGCCCGATGCCCGCACCATCGCCTCGGCATTCGAGCGACTGCACGACGATCGCGGTCTTGCGCACGCCCTCGGCGCGGCCGCGCACGCGAGGGAGCGGACGATACGGTGGGACCGCGTGGTCCCCATCCTCTCCAGCGCGCTTGGCGCGCGGAGCATCGCGTGATGAACGCTGCCGAAGCGGTCTCTTCGCCTGTCCGCGTCGCGGTCGTCGACATGCAGCCGATCACGCCCGCCGTCGGGGGCGGGCGGCTGCGATTGCTCGGCCTCTATCACGCGCTCGGGCCCGGCTTCGATACCACCTATGTCGGCACGTACGACTGGCCCGGCGAGCGCGCGCGCGAGCGGCGACTGTCGGACTCTCTCGTGGAGACCGATATTCCGCTGTCGAGCGCGCATTTCCGCGAAGACGCGAAATGGCGCGACTACGCGGGCGGTGCGACGATCATCGACGCGGCCTTTCCGATCCTCGGCCGTCTTTCCGAGGAATTCCTGCGGTGCGCGCGGCTCACTGTCGTGGCCGCGGACATCGTCGTCTTCTCGCATCCCTGGCTGCACCCGCTTCTCGCCCGCGACATCGACCCGACGCGCCAGCTAGTCGTCTACGATGCGCAGAACGTCGAAGCGCTGCTGCGCCTCGACATCCTCGGAACCAATGCGTTCGGGCGCGAAATCGCGACAGGAGTGACGATGGCGGAATCGTTCCTCTGTCGCGCCGCCGATCTCGTCATCGCCTGCTCGCCCGACGACGCCCGCTTCTTCGCGGATGCGTACGGGATTCCCGCGGACAAGGTGTCTGTCGTGCCGAACGGCGTTTTCGTCGATGCGATCGTGCCCGGTGAATCGCGCGGCGCGACCGGCTCGCCGCGGGCGTCGAGCGCAGCCGCGGCGCCGGTCGCATTATTCATCGGCAGCCATTACGGGCCCAACGTCAGCGCCGCCGGATTCATCGTGCGCACGCTCGCGCCAGCGCTGCCGGACGTCACCTTCCGGATTTGCGGAGGCGTTGCCGATGAGCCGTCGGTGCAACGCGATTGCCCGGCGAACGTGCATCTGGTGGGGAAGCTGTCGGAAGAGGACAAGCTGCGCTATCTTCAGTCCGCCGATATCGCGGTGAACCCGATGTTTTCCGGCTCCGGTACCAACATCAAAATGTTCGATTTCATGGCGGCCGGGCTCGGCGTCGTCGCAACGCCGATTGGCGCGCGAGGCATTTGCGACCGTACGCAAAACGGCGTGATCGTTTGCGATGCCGATCGGATGATCGCGGAGATCACTCGGGTCGTCGGCGACGATTCGACACGCCGGCGGCTCGGGCAGGCGAATCGCGAGTGGGTCGTCCGTGATTTTTCGTGGGAAAAGCTGTCGCCCGCGCTCGGTGTAAAGCTGCGCGAAACGCTCGCGTCCCGCAGGTCCGTGTGCGCCGCGCCACGTGGGGCCGGCGCGCCAACGGTTGATATCGGCGCGGCCGACGAGGCGCAGACCGACCACGGTGCGCGGCCGCAGGCGCCGCGGATCGCGATTCTGTCGACGTTCGGCATCCGTTGCGGTATTGCCGAATACACGAGCTACCTGGCCGAGTCGCTGCTCGACGCCGGGACCGAATTGACGATCGTCGCCAACCGGATGGACGGACACGATGTCGCAGGCGTGCGCGTTCCCGACCGATTGCGTGGCGCAAGCGTCGAGCGAATCTGGCATTACGACAATGTGCGATGGACGGAGGGCCGGATCGAGCCGCGCGATGTCATCGGCCTGCTCCGGACGCGACGCGTGAATGACCTCAACGTGCAATATCATCGCGGCTTCTTTGCGGAAGGCATGCTGATCGAGCTGCTGAAGGGCGTTCTCGCAGCCGGCATCCGGGTCAGCGTTTCATTGCACAATTCGTCCGATTCGACTCCGCATCTGCTTGCAGCACTTGCCGCGATGCCGATCAAGGTCATCGTTCATCGCCGTGCCGAGCGCGATCGGTTGCAGGCCCTCGGAATTCACGGCGCAACCTACATTGCACAAGGCATTCGAGCATCGCCGGCAAATGGCCTGGCGCCGCCGCCCGAGCGCCCGATCGGCGGCGGCCGGACGCCCGTGATCGGCACGTTCGGGTTTCTGCGCCCGCACAAGGGACTGCTCGAGTTGATCGACGCGGTGTCGATCCTGCGCGCGATCTTTCCCGGTCTGCGGCTGCTTGCGCAGACTGCGCTTTATCCGTCGGAAGATTCCGCAGCATACCTGCACAACGTCACCGAGCGGATCGACGCACTCGCGCTCGCCGATGCGATCACGCTCGATCACGGATTCCGCGAAATCGATGAAGTGATCACGCGCCTTGCAGGCGTCGATCTCGTCGTGCTGCCTTATGCACGCTCCGACGAAGGTTCGAGCGCCGCAGCGGCAGCCGCGCTGGCCGCGCGGCGCGCGCTCGTGACGACGAGCGCACCGATCTTCGATGAGCTGCGAGGTATCGCGTACCGGGCCGAAGACAATTCGCCTCCGGTTCTGGCCGCCGCGATCGGCACGGTGTTGTCGAACGATGCACTTCGCGGCCATCTCGCGCGAAGCTCGGGGCGATGCGCGGATGCGCGTACCTGGGGCGCCGTCGCGCGGCAGTTCCTCGACTTGATCGGGACGGAACGGCGCGCGAGCCCGGGTGTCGCGGACGCGTCGGTTCACGCCGGGATCGACACGGCCGCTCCCGTTTAGCGGCTGGGGGCAGTGCAGTTCGCCGGTGAACCGGGAGGCGCGCTAGTGCGGCGAACTTGCGCAAAACGATCGCACGAGGCCGATGATGCGATCCACGTCCACCGGCGAGAGGCCGGGGTAGCACGGCAGCGACACGACCTCGCGGCACGCTGTGTCGGTCACAGGAAGGTCAACGTCGTCGAGCGCGCGCACCGGTTGCCGATGATCGGGGATCGGGTAGTGCACGTCGGTCCCGATTCCTGCCTCGGCGAGGCATGCGCGAAGCGCTTCCCGGTGCTGCACGCGGATGACATAGAGGTGCGCAACGTACTCGTCGTCGCTGAAATCGGGCAGCGTGATGCCCAATCCGGAAAGCGCGCGCTGATAGCGGCGGGCGATCGACACGCGCGCGGCATTCCAGGCGGCGACGCGCGGCAGCTTGACGCGCAGGAACGCCGCCTGCAACTCGTCGAGCCGCGTGTTCCGTCCGCCGCGATGCTCGACGCGATACTTGGCCGACCAGCCGTACTGGCGCAGCGCACGCACGCGCTCGGACACCGCATCGCTCGACGTGACGACCGCACCCCCATCACCGAGCGCGCCGAGATTCTTCGTCGGATAGAAGCTGAAGCAACCGGCCGTTGCGAACGAGCCCGCGCGCTGTCCGTTTCTCGCCGCCCCGTGCGCCTGCGCGCAATCCTCGATCACCGCGATCCCGCGATCCTTCGCCAGTGCAACGATCGGCTCGATCGCTGCGAGCCGCCCGTACAAATGGGTGACGACGACGGCGTCGACGCGCTGGATCGACGCCGCGAGCGACGCGGTCGACATCGTCAGCGTCTCGTCGACGTCGACGAACACCGGCTCGGCGCCGATTGCCGCGAGTGCGGTGCTCGCGTAATAGCCGGCGTTGGCGACGACGGCAACGCGATCGCCGCGGTCGACGCCCGTTGCGCGAAGTGCAAGCTCGAGTGCGTCGGTGCCGTTGCCCACGCCGACGCAATGGCGGGTGCCGCAGAAACGCGCGAACTCGTCCTCGAATGCACTCACTTCCTCGCCGAGAACGTACCAGCCGCTCGCGAGCACACGCGCAGCGGCATCGCGCAGTGCGATCTCGAGATCCAGGTCGGCGACGAAGTCGAAAACTCGCAGCAAAGGCTCATCCTGCCCGTGGGCTCGCGACGACGTAGATTTCGCCGGCGATGTCGGGATAGCGCTCGCCGAGCTGCATGAACGCGTCGAGCATTGCCGGCGTCCACGTCTGCTCGATCTGCCGGTTGGACACGGGCTTCAGCCAGTAGCCGCCGAAGATGTCGATCGTGAGCCCCGCGTCGAGGAAGCATCGCCGGAACGATTCGGGGCTGAATACCCGCCGGTGGCCGTGGTGGATGTCCATTTCGTTCAATGCATCCTCGCCTGGAAGCAACTGCATGAGGACGGCGGCCTGCCGGTGCAGCGACCGGCTGTTCGGAACCGCGGCGAGGATGCGCCCGCGCGGCATCAGCCACTGCGCTGCGCGCGCGACGATGGCGGCGGCGTCCTCGACGTGCTCCAGGACGTGGCCGAGCACGATGTTGTCGAAGCGGCCCGACGGCGCGTAATCCTCGAAGAGGCTGTGGACGACGTCCACGGCGGGAAGCCGCGCAGCGATCGAGTCGCAGAACGCGCGGCTCCCTTCCACGACGGTCAACGACTTGCCGGTTCCCGCCAGCAGCTCGGTCATCACGCCTTCGGCCGGCCCCATCTCGAGGATGCTCGCACCACGCAGGTGGCGCTCGAATATCCTGAACGAGTAGCGGATGGTGTCGCTGTTGACACCGGCGGCGTAAAGCGAATCGCCGGCGATTTTTTCGAGTCGGTGAAGTTCGCTGCTCAACGTCTACTCCGAGGAGATCAATTCAATCAGCATGCGGTTGGGAAGCATGACGAATGCGATGCGGCGCCCGCCGAAGGCGACCGCAGGCACCGGAGCCACGATGAGTTTGCCACGTCGCGCGCGCATCGCATCGATTGCAGCGCCGAGCTGCGGCACGAAATACGCGAGATGGTAGAGCTTGATGCCTTTTGCGAGCCACGGCGCCAGCACGCCACCCGATTCGGTACCGATGGGCTCGAGCAGTTCCACGCGGGGCGATTGACCGGCCATGAACAGTCCGCGCACACCCTGGATCGGATCTTCGAACGCTTCGCCTTCGGCAACATAGCCAAGTGCTGCGAATTGCGCGGCTTCCGCCGCGATATCGGTGCATGCGACACCGACGTGGTGAAACGTGAAGCCGGTTTCGCCAGGCTTCACGAAGCGTTCGTCCGGGCGCTGCGTGCCGCGGTGGTCGCGAACCGGCGCGCCAGTCGCTCGAGCCGCTCGGCCGTGCGCGGCCACGCGGTTCGCGACAGCGCGTGTTCTACCGCCGGAGAGCGATCGCCATTGTGCTCGATCATCACCTCCTCCGCCGCTCGCACGAGACCGCAGCTGTCGTGGAAGGCGACGACCGCGGCGTTGGCCGCGAGGGTCCGGCAGCGCACGCGCTCGAGGCGAAGCCGCTCGAACGCGCAGCGGTAGACGAGAAGCGCCGACTCCACCGCTCCGTTCGAGCCTGGTTCGAGCACCCAGCGGCCCCATTCCGCTTCAGCGCGCGCCGCCGACAGGTCGTATACGCCGACGAGGCCCTCGCGGCGTGCGCCGTCGCTCGATTCGACGACGAAGTAGTAGTCATCCGCGCGCTCGAAATAGCGCGCGAGCCAGCGCAACTGAGCGTCTTCGGATAGCGCTCCGCGGTTCAGGTATTCGCCGGCGCGCCCGCGCAGATCGACGATGTACGACGCATCCGCTTCACGCACCGGGCGCAACCGGAACGCGTAGCCGGGCAGATGGATGTCATGGCGCAAGATGTCGGCGCACCGCGGCCGCGATGGCGACAGGCGTATCCAGTGTCGGAAATTCGGATTCGTCGAACTGGATGCCGAACCGGTCTTCGAGCGCGAAGACGATTTCCATGTGCTTGAGCGAGTCCCATTCCGGGACGTCGCCACGCAACAGTGCGCGTCCCTGGGAAGGGGCAGGTACGCCCAGGATGCGCAGCACCAGCTCCCGGGCCTGCGCCTCGATTTCGGATGGCGTGCCGCTCACTGCATGACCTCGATGCGGATCGCGGAGGACAGCGTGCGCGCGCAGACCGCGTCGAACGGCACCTCGACGCTTTCCGTTTCATCGTCCACCGGCGCACCGGCGTAGCGGACGAGCCAGTCGCGGGCGGGCGCGTTTCGCGGTCCCTTCCGCACGGCGAAGACCACCGTTTCCGGCGCGAGCTGCCCCGCCATGACGACGACTGCCTTCGTGACCATGCTGTCCTCGAGCCGGCGTCCGAGCGCGCGGCAACTGACACACAGTTCGTCGATATGCAGCGCGTTGCCCACGCGCGAACCGACGACCATGCCGACGATTCCGCTATCCGAGAGACGATCGGTGAGCCGGATGGCGACGACGTTCGATGGCGCAACGACCAGGCGGCGCGCAATCTCCGCTTCGCTCATGCGTCCCAGCGACAGGTTGAACTGATTCGTCTTGGCGCTGAGCTCGGCGAGTCGCGCGAGCTGCTGGCGCGGACCCACCAGCAAATCGAGCTGCACCTGGAGGCTGCGCAGGTAGTCGTCGGGAGACGAGGCGGCCTGCTCGATCTGTGCGCGCACGTGTGACGCGCGAAGATCGTCCGCGCGCAATCGATCCTCGGCCGACCTTCGCCAGCGAAAGACGCCGGCGACGTGTTCCAGCACCGATGCCGTTTGCGCTGCATCGTAGCCCGCGTGCACGGTGATGACCGGCAGCGAAGCACCTGCATCGGCAAGCTCGCCGGGATTGTCATCGACGAACACGATCGAGTCGCAGCCGATCCGCAGCGCGCTTGCCACGCGACCGATGGCCGCCGGCTTGTCGTTCCACGACACTTCGATTGCAGAGAAATCGGACAGGCGCAGCGGGAAATCGTCGCGCCTCGCGAACAGCTCCTCGACGTCGTCGCGTTCGTTCCGCGAGACGAGTGCGAGCAGCATGCCTTCATCGCGAAAGCGGGCAAGCCGATGTTGCAAAGCGCGGTGTCCCTGCGTGAGCTCGACGCCTGTAGGCCCGTCTTCGCCAAGCGTTCCGGCGTAAAGCGTGCCGTCGAGGTCCACGGCGATCGCCTTGCGTGGCGGGAGCGTGAGCGCAGGCACCCAGCAGCACGCAAGCTCGCGCGCGATCATAAGGCAGGCGTGATTGCCGAGGCGGGTGCCGCTGAGTGCCGCGGCACGCGCATCGATCCACCGCTCACCGAGCGCCGCCGCGAGCGTTGAGACGGCCGCGACGTGCGTGTCGGGGATCATCGCTTCGTCGAGCCGCGTGCGATCCGAATCGGACAACGGCCACGCAAGCACGAGGATCGGACGGACCGTCTGTGATCGCAGCGCGCGCAGCCGTCCGATCAACCAGTCGACGATACCTACCTCCGCCAGGCCTTGGAGGCGGGTCGTGTCGAGCCAGACGATCTCGATATCCGCATCGGACGCGACATCGAACGACAGGCTGTCGTCGTAGCCGCCGATCAGCCATTCGAAATCGAGCCCGTTCCACGCGGCGTAGGCGCGCGTGGCCGAGCTGACGGCTTCGAAGCCGTGGTTGCGATGCACGCGTACGCGGAGCGCCCGCAGCGGCCACGCGGGAACGCACGCCGCCAGGTCCGCGCGGTTCGGCGCACCGAAAAGCACGGGTTGCCATTCCGCGCGGCTGAGGGCGGTGCTGGCTCGATTCAAGCTGTGGGCTTGGGGCGAAGGGAAACCCGGATTATAAATTGCCGAGGGAACTCGGCGCCCGGTGGGAGCGCAAGGCCGGTGGCAAAGCTATAATCGCCGCGGTTCGCCGCCGCCCTCAATGCCCGTCGCCGTCCAGTCCGAGGATCCGATCGATCACCCGCTTGCAAGCGCCCACCCGGCGAAGCCGATCCCGGCGTCTGCGACGGGATCGCACGCGATGCACGTCGTTCGCCGCACTCGCATCATCTTCTGGATCGCCTGGGGCGTGTGTCTGCTGATTTCCGCGCTTGTCTGCCGCAGCCTTTATGCCGACGGCGCTTATGCGGTGCTCGAGTTGCTGCGGGCACCCGGGCACTACATCGACTACGACGCCCACCGCTCGTTCGCGAGCTACGTCACGCAAACGCCGGTCCTGATCGGACAGTGGCTCGGCGTGGAGCAGGTCGCCGGTTATGGAGCGCTCTACGGGGCGGGCGTGTATGCGTTGCCGGCGGTGCTGTTCTTGACGGCGCTGTCACTCGCCGCGCGCACGCCCATGCTGTTCGCCGTAACGGCTGGCGCGATCGTGATCTTCGGCTTCGGCGCCAACTTCATCAACACCGAGGCGAACCTCTTCATGGCGCTCGCCTGGCTCGCCGCGGTGATCCTGGTGCTGCCGGGACGTCGACCCGTGCTCCGTGGATTCGTGTTGCCGTCGCTTGCATTTGTTTCGCTGCGCGTCTACGAGGGCATGCTGCTCGTCGGACCGGTGCTTGCAGCAGCCGCCTACATGTCGTCGCGCGATACCGGCGACCCGCACGAAAGGAACGGACTGCAGTTCGCTGCACCGTGCTTCCTGCTCTCGGCGCTGATCGGCTTTTCGAGCATCGTCGCGCCGCGCGATCCGGGCAATTCGGCGGGGTTCGTGGCGATGGGGGCCCGGTACCTGAGCAATCCGCAGGTCTTCGTGCTCGCCGCCACCCTGTGCAGCCTCGTTGCCACGACGTCTTTGCACCGGCGTACGCGACTCGTGTGGATGGCTGCATCGGTCGCGCTCGCCGCCGTCTTCACATGGCAGATGATCGGTGCGGAAGGCTATTACGCGTACGGTCTGTACTATTACAACCGGGCCTTCCTCGTATGCCTGCTGCCGCTGGCAATCGCGGCGCTGTTCGGTGTGCAACGGCTGCGGCCCGCGTGGTTGACGCAGCCGCTTCCGGACGGCGCCGGCATTGCCATCGTCATCCCGTTCGCCGCTGTCGTGGCCGTCGATCTGATGGGGAGCGCCCGTTGGCTCGCCTACGAGCAATCGTTCTGCCGAACGCTCGAGCAACCGCCGTCGGCGCATGCGCTTGAACAACTGAAACAAACCGGCACTGTCACCGGCTGGGGCTGGACGCATCCCGCCCTCAGCATTCTGCTGCGCGAGCGCGGCAGCTCGGCCATCGTGCACAACGATCCCGGGTCGTGGCAGCCCTTCGACCCGGACCTGCCGATCGCGTTGACCTACCGCGGTGCATGCGAGAATCGAATACTCGCGCACACGCAGATCGCGAAACCACGATGACCGCCGTTTCGTCCGTTTACTCGCTCGTCATCCCGGTCTATCGCAATCGCGAGTCGCTCCCCGAATTGCTCGAGCAATTGCGCGCGCTGCAGCGCTCGTTGCCGCGCCCGCTGGAAACGCTGTTCGTCGTCGACGGCAGTCCCGACGATTCCTACGCCTGGCTGCGCAGCGCGCTGCCCGACTCGGGACTCGACGCGCGCCTCATCTTGCTGGCGCGAAATTTCGGATCCTTTGCTGCGATCACCGCCGGGCTTGCCGAAGCGACGGGACACTATTTCGCGGTGCTCGCGGCGGATCTGCAGGATCCGCCCGACGTCGCGCGGGAGTTCTTTGCGGCCCTCGAATCCGGGGATGTGGACGTCGTTGTGGGCACGCGACAGGCACGCCTCGATCCCTGGCTGTCGCGCGTGGCTGCGTCGTGGTTCTGGGGACTGTATCGACGGGTGATCGAGCCGCAGATTCCGCCCGGTGGCGTCGATCTGTTCGGTTGCAACCGCGCATTTCGCGATCAGCTCATCAGGCTGCGGGAAGCGAACACGTCGCTCGTCGCCTTGCTGTTCTGGCTCGGCTTTCGTCGCCGCACCATTGGTTACGTGCGCCGCGCGCGGCCCTACGGCACCAGTGCGTGGACGCTGAGGCGCAAGTTGAAGTACCTGTCCGACAGCATCTTCGCATTCTCGGATCTTCCCGTGCGCCTGCTGTTCTATGCAGGCATTGCGGGATTATTCATCTCGGCAGTCCTCGGCGCGGTCGTCCTCTTCGGCCGCCTGACGGGCGCGATCGATCTGCCGGGCTATTCGGCGACTGTGCTGGTCATCCTGTTCTTCGGTGCGCTCAATGCGTTCGGCCTCGGCGTCGTCGGTGCGTATGCATGGCGCGCCTATGAGAACACCAAGCAGCGCCCCGGCTATCTGGTGCTGTCGAGCGAAGCGATTTACGCGGCGAATCGCCAATGACGATATTCGTGCATCCCCACGCGCTGTGCGAATCGGTGTCGATCGGGGACGGAACGCGAGTGTCGGCATTCGCGCACGTCCTGCCGGGCGCCCGCGTGGGAGCGAATTGCGATTTCGGCGATCACGCGCTCGTCGAGGAAGCGGCGATAATCGGCGACCGCGTCAGGATTGGCAGCGGCGTACGCGTGCCGAATGGCGTTCGCATCGACGATGATGTATTCGTCGGATCCAATGCCTCGTTCGCCGACGACGGGTCGACGACCGGCGTGCGAACGCAGCGCCGCGAGGGTGAAACATGGGTTCGCCGCGGTGCATCGATCGGCGTGAGCGCGGCGATCCTTCGCGGCGTGACGATCGGCGAACGGGCATCCGTGGCACCCGGCGCAGTCGTCACGCGTTCGGTTCCCCCGAATGCCATCGTCGAGGGGAACCCAGCGCACATCACCGGCTACGTCGATCTCGTGAAGGCGGACGCGACGCGCGTCGCGTTGCCCGCGAAGCCCGGCGTTCTCGCGACACAGGTCGAAGGCGTCACGCTGCATGAAATGCTGCTCGTGCACGACATGCGCGGCGATCTGTCGGCCGGGGAGTTCGAGCGCCACGTTCCGTTCGCCGTGCGCCGCTACTTCATGGTGTTCGACGTGCCGAGCGAGGACGTGCGCGGCGAACACGCGCACCGCACGTGCCATCAGTTCCTGCTATGCGTGCGCGGCCGGTGCCGCGTCGTGGTCGACAACGGTCGCACGCGCAGCGAAGTCGAGCTCGATCGTCCGAATCTCGGGTTGTATCTTCCTCCGATGGTATGGGGCATCCAGTATCGGCATTCTGCCGATGCGTTGCTGCTCGTATTCGCGTCGGATTACTACGATGCGGCCGACTACATCCGCGATTACGGCGAGTTCCTGTCGGCGGTCAAGGCGCGCGAATCACCGGGGCAATGAGCCCGGCCATCACTCGGCGCGCGCAATTCGCGCGCTACCTGGTTGCAGGAGCGGTCAATACGGCGGTCACGTATGCGCTTCTGGTCGTCGCCATGCGATGGATCGGCTACCTGGCGGCCTATACCGTGATCTATGCCCTCGGGATAGCGTTCGGCTACTGGTTGCAGAGCCGCTTCGTCTTTCACGTTCCGCTCGCATGGCGCGCGGCGCTCCGCTACCCGCTCGTCTACCTCGTGCAGTACGCCTTCGGGTTCGTGCTGCTCGCGCTCCTCGTCGATACGGTACACGTTGACAAGGACCTTGCGGCGCTAGTCGTCGTGATCGCGAACGTACCGTTGGGATTTCTGCTGAGCCGGCGGGTGCTCTTGCGCGACGCCGACGTGTCGTCGGCCCGCGGTCGCTGATTCGCGTCAGCACAAACCGCTGACCGTGCGCTCCACGAAACATTCCGGATCGAGGTTGTACGCACCCGACCAGATGATCGCATCCATGTTGCGGAGCACCGTGAATGCCCTCACATCCTGCGCCCGGTAAAGTGCTTCGCGAAAGAATCCCTCCAGCAACCCGCCGTTCGCGATGCCTGCCGTGATCGAGTACTCTCCCGCGGCCAGCGCTGCCCGGAACCGGAAACGAACCACCAGCTCGTCGCCTGCGCGTACTGCTCCAACCGAGACGCGCATGCAGTGCGTATTCGTCATGAATACCGGTTCGCCGCGGGCGTTCCTGATCTGGAACCCGATGTGCGGGTCGTCGTAGTCGTCGTCGAAGCGCGCGCTGATCTGCAGTGTCACCGTGCTTTCGCTGATGAATGCATCAACGGGCCGATCGTGATGCAGAATCGTCACCGCGGTGACCGACGCGCGTTGTGTCGAGTACGAACCGGCGCGGCTCGGCGGCGAAGCCGGCGTGGCTTCCTCGGCGACTGCACCGCCGGGGGATGCCGTCGTCCCATTCTCCGGCGAAATCGCGACCGTCTCGGCAGCGCTGACGCTGTGCAATGGCGCGGCCGCGCCGGCGACGACGAGTCCGGCCCCATCCGCTTCTCGTGCCTGCACGGTCAACGCGTTCAAAAGGTCGATCGCCTCCCGCGGCTGGCCGTCGGCGACCACGCGTCCCTCGTTGATAAGCAGCGCCCGATCGCACAGCGAATGGACCGTGGCAAGCGAATGCGAGACGAAGAGCAGCGTCGTGCCCGCACGGCAGAAAGACCGGATTCGATCGAAGCATTTCTGCTGAAAAAGCACGTCGCCGACGGCAAGCGCTTCGTCGACGATCAGAATGTCGGGCCGGACCGCGGTCGCGATGCTGAAGGCGAGCCGCACGTGCATGCCGCTCGAGTAGGTGCGCAGCGGCTGATCGAGATAGTCGCCGATTGCGGCGAAGTCCTCGATCTCGCGCATGTGGTCATCGATCTCGCCGGTGCGAAGCCCGCGCAACTGCCCCGCCATGTAGGCGTTCTCGCGTCCGGTAAAGTCCGGATGGAAGCCGATGCCGAGCTCGAGCAGCGCCGCGATCCGTCCGCCCACCTCCACGTCCCCGGTGGTCGCCCGGGTTGTCCCGCAGATGATCTTCAGCAGCGTGCTCTTGCCGGCGCCGTTGAAGCCGATGATGCCGACGGCTTCACCGGGCGCAACAGTGAACGTCACGTCACGCAACGCCCATCGCAACTCGTGATGGGTTCCGGCGCCTACCCATTCGGCAAAGCGTCCCCACTTGCGTGCGTAACGCTTGTACGCCTTGCCGATCCTGTGCACGCGAATGTGGCCCATCGCCGTACGTCGAAATCAAAGTCTGCGATTCTAGCGTCTCGGGTTCACGCGCGCGCGATGCGGATGACGATGTCGCGATCGGTATCATCCGGTTGAGCGAACCACGGTCCGTTTCGAACGTCCTTCATGAACGTCCTGGCGACTACCAGCCAATCGGTGCTGCTCGTCGATTGCATGACCGGGCAGGCGAGCGTCGTTCATCGCGGCGCGGGTCTCTATTACGGCATCGCCCGCATCGGGTCTCTTCGCGCGGTCGCGGCCCGCCGCCGCCTCGTCTCGAGTCCCGTTCCGCGCATCGACGAACGCGGGTGCATCCTGCTGTTCGACGAGCGCCTGCGCCAGAGCGAAGTCGTCGAAGCGCCGTTCCCGTTACGCGACATCCACGAGATCGCATGGTTCGACGGGCGGCTGTGGGTCACATGCTCGTTCGATGACATGATTGCGGTCTACGATGGGGCAGCCTGGGAACGATGGACACCCGAATTGCCGGTTGCCGGTGCAGCTCGTCCGGTTCGCGACGTCGAGAACGACCGCCACCATTTCAACTCGTTGTTGTTCACGCGCGACGAAATCGCGCTGCTCGCCCACAACCATGGGCCGAGCGACGTTCATTTCTTCGAGCGACGCGCACGCTCGTTCACACGGTCCGTCGAGCTCGGCACACAAGCGCATAACCTCTGGCAGGAGGATCAGGCGCTGTTCACGTGCAGCTCGATCGAAGGCAAGCTGGTCAGCAGCAGCGGCTGGGAGCTTTCGACCGGCGACTTTCCGCGGGGAGTGTGCTTCACGCCGACCTGTCGCGCGGTGGGATTGTCGGCGTTGAGCGAGCGCGGTCATCGCGATTTCGCGTCGGCGGCGATCGCGGTGCACGATGCATCGTGGAACGTGCTGCATTACGTGCACCTGGTACGGGAGGGCATGATCCTCGATCTCGCCACCGCCACCGCGACCGACGTCGCGCATGCACGACGTGGCGGCTTCGAGACGTGCCGCTTCCCGCTGCTGCCGCAATTGACCCGTGCCGACCTCGCCGCAGATCAGGACTCGTCGGGCGACGTATCGAGGTGATGCGCTCGAAACGGCTCGCTCACGAAGATCGCATCCCCGAAGCGGAGCTGTCCGTTGCGCGCGTTCGGGCCCTTGAAGAGATCGAAGAGCGAGTAATGGAATTGCGCGAGATGGTTCATGATGTCGCCGAGAAGCGGCGCGCCGGCATAGTGCGGCACGACGAAGAATTCCGTGTAGATCACGTCGATCGCCGCCCCGGCGAGCGCGCGGCGGGCACCGCGCAGGATGGCAAGCTCCGATCCCTGCGTGTCGAGCTTGAGCAGCGCGATGCCCGCAGCTGCATGCTCCTCGATGAACGCATCGAGCGTTACTGTCGGTACGGGAACCGTCTCCACGACCCGGTCGCTGCTAGCGTAGTAGCGCCTGTCGCCGGTAGGCCGCGCGAGCAGTGACGAGGTGCCGGGGTCGGCGTGCACTTGCAAGTCGGCGCCGCCAACGCTTTCATGCAGCGCGAGGTTCCATACGCGAACGCGCGAGACGTCCGCGAAGCGCTTCTCGATGCAAGCCGATGAGGACGGATCGGGCTCGAACGCGTGAATTTGCGCGTCGGCGAATTCGGCTGCGAGCAGCGCCGTGAAATCGCCGCGGCATGCGCCTCCATCGAGGAAGATCCTCGGAGCTCGACGCGAGCGGTGCAACAGTGCGGAAAGCTTGACCGAGAAGCTCGGGTCATGGTCGCTCATGTCAGGGGAACCGGGGAAGGCGGCAAGGGAAACGTGGATGCGAACGCCGATGAACGGATAACGCCGGACAGGGTACTCCCGCCGCGAGGGCAATGCCTTCCCGCACCCGCGTGACGGTAGGCGCCGAAGCGACGCCGGGCGTCCGGCACGACCCTTGCATCAACCTCGCCGGCCATCGCGGCACTTCTGCCGCGCCGCCATACACGAGGGAGAACAGGATGCTGAGAAGGTCGCTGCTTGCCGGCACATGGATGGTGGCCGCGTGCGCTTTACAGTTGGCGCTTGCGTCGGGGGCGTATGCGCAAGCGACGCGGACATGGGTTTCCGGGGTAGGCGACGACGCCAATCCCTGCAGCCGGACGGCACCATGCAAGACATTCGCGGGTGCCATATCGAAAACCGCCGCGGGTGGCGAAATCAACGCGATCGATCCCGCCGGTTACGGCGCGGTCACGATTACCAAGTCGATCACGATCAACGGCGCGGGCACGATGGCAAGCGCGCTTGTCGCGGGGACGAACGGCATCGTCGTGCAAGCCGGCGCCGCAGACGTCGTCGTCCTGAAGGATCTGTCGTTGAACGGCATCGGGTTGGGCCTGAGCGGAATCAGGTTTCTCGCGGGTGCCGAGCTGCACGTCGAGCGCTGCGACATCCGGGGCTTCACGCAGCAAGGCATCGATGTGGCCCCTTCGGCAAGCGCAAGCATCTTCGTCAGCAACACCGACCTTCGCAACAACGACGCAGGCGCCATCTACATCCACCCCGGTGCATCGGCGAACGTGGATGCGACGCTCGATCACGTGCTCATGCAGGGTAATGGGCGCGGCGTTCGCGCCGAGGACGGCTCGTCAGTTGCCGTCCATAACAGCACGGCGGCGGGGAACACCAACAACGGGTTTGTGGCGATGGCGGTCTCGCGCGCGGTGGACATGACCATCAGCGATTCGATGTCGTCGCTGAACGGTGCGGTGGGAGCGTATTCCGGCGCCTTCGCAACGATCAGGCTGTCGAACACGGTGATCACCGGCAACAACGTCGGGCTGCAGGCGGCGGGCGGCGCTATCGTATCGTTCGGCAACAACTCGGTGTCAGGCAACGCCACCAACGGCGCACCGACGCAAACGGTCGGGCGCATGTGACGAGGGTCGTCGGCGTAGGCCTCCGCGTCAGGGCCGGCAGAAGGACGCCGGCCCCGTTGCTGCGCGCTATTTCGGCGCGATGATCGCCGGCGTGATGTAGGTGAAGCCGGACGTGTTTGTATTGTCGACAACCATGTTATTGCCGAGCGAGATGATGTTGCCGCTGCCGTTGTTGACGAAATCGTTCGCGTTGTTGACGACGTGACTCCCGTCGAGCCGCACTTCGCCGAAGCCGTGGTCGATCGCGGTGGTCGTGTTGAAGATCGCCGAGCGCACGATGCTGACCGCGATGCCTCCCGTGCTCCCTGCCGTTTTCACTCCCGTGACGGCGTGCGTCATCTCGGAATCATGGGCATACAGATAAGCCTTGGAGCCGTTCGTCGCACTGAGGGAGACGTCGGTCGCGGTCACGTTTCGCACCTGGGAACGTTCAAGCTCGATGAAGACCCGGGTGTTCGCGTCTGCGGCGGAGTTCGCCATCGTTACGCCGTTAGTTGCGGTATTGGCGATTTCACTGTCGGCTACCTTGACGTACGTGTTGCCGCCGATCGCGGTGTTCGAGACGTTGATGCCATCCCCGTTGTCAACCACCTGGCTGTTCTTGATCAGGATATGTGCGGCGGCGTTGGCGACGCCATTCGTATAAACCAGTCCCACGTTCGAGCGCGTGACCTGGCTCCGGTCAACAAACAGGTGGCTTGAATTCGAGGCCACCGGGTTCTCGAAGCGGATGCCCTGGTCCTGGCGTGAAACGACGCTATTGCGCAGGCTCACGTCGACCGCGCCGGTCATCCAGACGCCTATCGAGGTCGGATTGGCGGTGTTGGATCCACGCTCGATCCGTGTGTTGTCGATGAGCACCGACGACACGTTGCTCGTCACAACGCCATGGGCAAAAATGCCGTTACGACATTGCCGCAGGAAGCTGTCGTCGATGTACAGGCGAACGGTATTCGGCGAGTCGAGCCGGATGCAGGAGCTCGCGTCCGTATTGAAGCCGTCGATCGAGGTCTTCTCGATATGCACCGCGGCCGCGTTCGCGATGTTGACGCCGTTCACGCCGCCGCTGAAATTGAGAATCTGCAGATTGCGCAACGTGACGTCGCCCGAGGTGTCGATGGAGATCGCGTCACCGCCGATGCCGACGATGCTTCCCATCTGTCCCGGAATGGCGAGGATCTTCGCGGATTTGTTTATGCTTACGGGCCCGGTATTGAAGTTCGCCGAATCGAGCATCCAGATTTCGCCGCCGCTATTGATGGCATTCAACGCGGCCGGCAGCAGTCGGCAGGGCAGCGGCAGCGTGCAGGGATTGCCGTCGTTGCCGTTGAGCGAAAGATAGGCGCGGAACACGCCTGCATCGGCGATGGATGCGCCGAACAGCAGCGCGGACGCGACAAAACGCAATGCACGACGCACGGCATGAGCGTTCATGCTGAGCTCCCCCGAGAATAAGCAAGAAAGCGACCGGACGAACGCGCGCGACGATTCCACGCGAGGCGCCGGCCGGCGCAGGTGACAATCGAAAGGAGGAATGGCGCAAGCGCGCTGGTGCAGCGCGGCTCTGCAGCGATAGCTGCGAAATCCATTTGGCCCTCCCTTGCCAAACGGTTCGATGCAACGAGACCAGTGGAACACTGTTCGAAAAGCCTGTCAACGAGCCGCCGCGGGAAAGGCAGCGGACTCCCATTTACGGGTATATGCGCCGGCGGCCGGGACGCACGCGTACCTTCCGTTCGCTTGGGGGAAGCGGGAATTGCATTCGTGAATGGCCGCGCCGGTCGGAAAGCTGACAACGCGTTGCCGAAGCGCGGAGAGACGAACCCGAACGACGGCCCTTGCGGCGATCAATGCCGGCGGCGAGATCTGGATGCTCGATTCAGCCAGCTTCAACACTGCGCCGGTCAACATCACGAAATCGGCGACGATTCTCGCCTCAGCGGCGGTACCGTCGGAGCGTCCGGGCTGAACGGCGTTTCGGCGCGCCAACCAGACGATCGAAGGCTGCGAGATCTACGGAATGTCGGGCCGCGGCGTACGGGCATTCGCATCGGCGCCAGAATCACCATCCGGCTTCCATCGTCCGGGACAATGCATTTCGCGGCATCAGCCTTTCGGGCGCGATTGCGGCGACGATGGACGGCGTTCACGTCCTCAACAGCCCTCTTGGCGTCGTCGCAGGACCGCGGCTGAACATGACGACCAGCAACAGCGTCATCGCCGGCAGTAACGACGTTGGCGCTGCCGGGGTCGCGATCAAGGCGCAAACCGATGCGAGCGCGACGGTCAAACTGTCGAGAGGATTCGGTGATCCGGTCGAGCGACACCGGCCTCGGCGCAACGTCGGATGGGGTCCGCGTTGGTCGCAGTTGCCCGCAGCTCGATCTTCCAGAATGGGACGGGCGTCTTGGCGGCAGTGAGCGCCGGCGGAGCAGTCGTCGTCCTGATTGGCAACGCGGTCACCCACGACGGCGTCGCGGGTGCCGATACCACAGGGGGAGGCGTCATCCAGACGCTGCAGAACAACGTTTTCCAGTTCAACAACGTCAACGTCGACGGAGCGCTCACGCCGCTTGGGGCCCTGTGATGCCATCCGGCGCGATGAGCGCGATCGGGCCGATCGAACCGCCCACGTCTCAAAGACGCGAATTTTGGTTGACGGTCTGCGTTTTCGCGCTATAATCGCGCCTCTTTGCTGCTGTAAAACCCGTCTGGTTCGGATGGCTCTTTTTCCGCAGCACGCTCTTTAACAATCAGCAATCGATAGGTGTGGGTACTGAGGCGGGGTCCTCTGGTGCCGGTGCCGGGTGTGCAAACGCCGGGTGCGGGTGGTCAGGGGAGTTTCCCAAGCTTCGAGTGCTCACACGACGCTAGTGCGGTTGGCGGTGTTGCGTACGCGAGTGCGCGGGCGGCCGGCCGTGCGCTGTCCATTCTCGTCAAGGGGGTGGGCGGCAGAGTCAAGTGAGTTGGAACTTTGCAATTGAGATCGAACT
>Ga0207674_10002093_pt1 | contig 25273 bp, 26 predicted proteins | sample KBSCornC72_FD_184303 | JGI IMG/M metagenome (GOLD analysis project Ga0207674, IMG submission 184303) | Corn rhizosphere microbial communities from Kellogg Biological Station, Michigan, USA - KBS Corn C7-2 (SPAdes) (version 2) | ecosystem: Host-associated > Plants > Roots > Rhizosphere > Soil ...
TCGACGCGATCCCGTACGCGAATAGGTGTATCGACTGCAAGCGCCTCGAAGAGAGGGGTTAGTCAACCCGTCACCGCGGCTGATCGACGTTCGCGTCGGATCGGCCACGGACGGACGCGTTCCGATCTCCATGGTCGAGCGCTCTCTGACGGCCGGTCCTTTCCACTGGCTCGGGCTCGCCGCCGTCGCGCTCTGCGCGCTGGCCGCCGACCAGCTGACGAAGCAGATCGTCGTCACGCAGCTCGGCCTCGGTGAGTCCGTGCACGTGGTCGGCCCCTTTTGGATTCGGCATGTGAACAACCCGGGGATCGCCTTCGGCCTCTTCTCGAGCTGGGCCTCTGCGGTCACGTTCGTCACCGCCGGCGCGGTCATCTGGATGCTCTTCTACTTCGCGAAGGCGGGCGCCAGGCACCCGATTCTCCCGGTCGCTCTGGGCCTGCTCATAGGCGGAAGCCTCGGAAACCTCGTCGACAGGCTGCGGATCGGCCACGTGACGGACTTCCTCGACCTCAAGTACTGGCCGGCCTTCAACCTGGCCGACACGTTCATCGTCGTGGGCGTCGCCGCGCTTCTCCTCGCCATGATCGCGGCCGAGCGCCAGCCGCGTATGCGGCGCACTCCTTCGGGGCGGACCGCTCCGAAGACGCTTGCCTAGCGTCGAGCTGACGGTTCCCGAGGGGGCCGCGGGGGAGCGCCTCGACCGTTTCCTCTCGACTGTCGAAGGCGTCGGCTCGCGGGCCGCCGCAGAGCGCCTGCTGGCCGAGAAGCGCGTTCGGGTCAACGGGGCTCCACGGGCGAAGAGCCATCGCCTCTCAGCGGGCGACGAGCTCACGGTGGAGATCCCGCGGAGCCGTCCGGCGGAGCTCGAGCCCGAGCAGCTCGACCTGCGCATCGCCTACGAGGACGAGCACCTCCTCGTCGTGGACAAGCCGGCGGGGATCGTCGTCCATCCGTCCGCGGGCCACACGTCGGGCACCCTGGTCCACGGCCTCCTCGGCCACGCGGTCGCGGGTGGGGAGGAAGCGGAGCGCCCCGGCATCGTCCACCGGCTCGACCGCGACACCTCGGGGCTCCTCGTCGTCGCGCGCTCGGAGGAGGCGCACCGGCGGCTGCAGCGCCTCCTGCGCCGGCGGAAGCTCGTCCGCGAGTACCTCGCCCTCGTCCGGGGCCGGCCCCGCTCGCGACGCGGGAGGATCGAGGCGCCCATCGGGCGGGATCGCCGGGACCCGACGCGCATCTCGCTCGACACCGACACGCCTCGCGACGCCGTCACGAGCTTCGAGGTCGTCGAGACGCTGCCCCGGCATGCGCTCCTTCGCGTCGTGCTCGAGACGGGCAGGACGCACCAGATCCGCGTGCATCTCGCGGCGGTCGACCTTCCGGTCTCGGGCGATCCGACCTATGGCGCCGAAGGCGACCTCGGCCTCGGGCGCCAGTTCCTCCATGCCGCCCGGCTCGCGTTCCCGCACCCGTTCACAGGCGAGCCGGTGGAGTGCGAGTCGCCCTTGCCGGCCGACCTTCAGGCGGCTCTGGAAGGAGCCCGGCCATGAGGACCTACGCGGCCTTTCGGCGGGTCTGGCGGCCCCCCAGCGAAGGAGAGCCGCACCCGGCTATCGAGGAGTTCGTCGACACGAAGCTCGCCCGATACGACGACGATCGTGACTTCCCCGGCCGGGACGGGACGTCGCGGCTCTCACCCCTCATCGCTTCGGGTGAGATCACCGTGGCCGATTGCGCTGCTGCCGCGCTCACCGCCCCGCCGACGAAGGGCCGCGAAAAATGGCTTTCGGAGCTCGCCTGGCACGAGTGGTTCGAGCATGTCAAGACGAGCGGCCTCGACGCGCCCCGATTCGAGCTTCGCTGGGACAAGCCCGGTGAGCGTTTCGAACGCTGGCGCGCCGGCCAAACCGGCTTTCCCCTCGTGGACGCCGGCATGCGCGAGCTTGCGGCGAGCGGCTGGATGCACAACCGCGCGCGCATGGTGACGGCCAGCTTCCTCGTCAAGCACCTCCACCTCGACTGGCGGGTCGGCGAGGGCCACTTCGCGCACCTCCTCGCTGATTACGATCCGGCGCAGAACGAGGGCAACTGGCAATGGGTGGCCGGCACCGGGATCGACCCGCAGCCGTGGTTCCGCATCTTCAATCCCGAGCGCCAGCGCGAACGCTTCGATGCCGAGGGCGTCTACTGCCGCCGCTGGGTGCCGGAGTGGGGAACCGAGAGGTATCCGGAACCGATGATCGACCTCGCCGACGAGGCGGCCGAGGCGAAGCGGCGCTATCAGGCCGCGCGGGCGCTCTTGTCTTCGTAGAGCCGCCGGTCGGCGACCTCGATCAGCCCCTCGGGCTCGGAGTCGTCGGTTGGAAGAAAGGCCGCGCCGGCGCTCGCGGAGATCTCCTGCGGGAGCTTCTCGTGGAGGCGGTGGAGGAAGGATCCCGCGGTCTCCGGCCCGGCCTCGATCAGAAGCGCGGCGAACTCGTCGCCGCCCAGCCGGCCGACGGAGTCCGTCTCGCGCGCGGTTCCGGCGAGCGCAGCGGCGAACGCGCGCAGCAGCCTGTCTCCCTCCTGGTGGCCCTTGCAGTCGTTCGTCTCCTTGAAGCGGTCGAGGTCGAAGAGGAGGAGCGCGAGGCGGCTTCGGTAGCGCCGGGCACGCGCCGCCTCGGCGAGGAGCCGCGCGTGGAAGGCGCGATGGTTGAGCACGCCGGTGAGAGGGTCGCGGCGCGCGCGCTCGGCCAGCTCGCCGGTCACGCGCTCGACATAGGCGACGACGCAGCCGTCGAGCGCCCGCCGTGCCTCGGCCTCCCCGTGGCGGTCGAGGACGCGCCCGAGCACGAGGAGCTCGGCTGCGACCTCGGCCGGTGCGAGACCAAGGCTCTCGCGCTCCCGTGCGTGGTCCTCGGCGAGCTCGCCGGGATCCTCGTCCCCGTCGAGGCTTGCGACGAAGGAGGGGAGGGTGCCCAGCTGCCCGAGCCGGCCGAGCCGTTCGAGGGAGGGAACGACGCCGTCTGCGAGCGCCTCCTCGACGCTCTCGACCGCGAGGTCCCACGCGGATGTCCTCACGACCCCGGTCACGCCGCCTCAGGGTACAGGTCGCTTCGGCTGACGGTTTCGGCCGGACAGCCAGCTTCGCTAGAATGCAGCGGTTTTGTCACCCGACCCGGTGGAGGTCCCGGGTGGCGGTGCCGGTCTCGTCCGGTTCCACCCGATTCCACCGGCTGTAGCGAAAATCAACCGAGGAGGATCAGCTTGTCCGTCGTCACCATGCGCGAGCTCCTGGAGGCCGGAGTGCATTTCGGCCACCAGACACGGCGCTGGAACCCGAAGATGCGCCGCTACATCTTCACGGAGCGGGGCGGCATCTACATCATCGACTTGCAGCAGACGCTCGACCTGGTCGAGCAGGCGCACGCGTTCGTGCGCAACGTCGCCGAGCGTGGAGGCTCCGTCCTCTTCGTCGGCACGAAGAAGCAGTCCCAGGACTCGATCGCCGAGGAGGCGGACCGCGTCGGCATGCCGTACGTGAACCACCGCTGGCTCGGCGGCCTCCTGACGAACTGGAGGACGATCTCCGAGCGGCTCGAGCGCATGCAGGAGCTTCGCCGCCTGCGCGACGAGGGCCAGCTCGAGCTCCTGCCGGCCAAGGAGCGCATGACCATGGCGGCCGAGCTCGAGAAGCTCGAGACGAATCTCGGAGGCGTGGACGACATGAAGCGCCTCCCCGACGCGATCTTCGTCGTCGACCTCAAGAAGGAGCAGCTCGCGATCCGCGAGGCGCGCCGCCTCGGGCTTCCCGTGGTCGCGCTCGTCGACACGAACTGCGACCCGGACGACGCCGACTACGTCATCCCGGGGAACGACGACGCCATCCGCTCGTGCAGCCTGATCATCAAGGCGATCGCGAGCGGCATCGAGGCCGGCAAGCAGAAGGTCACTGCCGGTGAGATGAGTGCGCCGAAGAACGGCCAGCCCGAGGAGGCCCCTGCGCCCGCCGCCGAGGAAACACCTGCGGAGCAGCCCGGCGCCGGGGAAACGACTGCCGAGCAGCCCGCAGGCGAGGCGGCTCCCGCCGAGCAGCCCCCGGCGGAGGAGGTGCCGGCCGAATGACGGAGATCTCCGCTTCCCAGGTCAAGGAGCTCCGGGACCTGACCGGCGCCCCGATGATGGACGCGAAGCGCGCGCTCGTGGAGGCCGACGGCGACCTCGAGCAGGCCGCCCAGCTCCTGCGTGAAAAGGGTCTCGCGGCCGCGGCCAAGCGTGCAGGCCGCTCGGTGACCGAGGGGCGCGTGATCGCGCGCATCGAGAACACGCACGGCGCGATCGTCGCCGTCGGCTCGGAGACCGAGCCCGTCTCCAAGAACGACGAGTTCCTGGGTTTCGCCAAGAAGGTCATCGAGGCCGTCGAGAAGGAAGGCCCCGACGCCGTCGAGGGACTCGAGGGCGAGCGCGTCGACCTCGTCGCCAGGATCGGCGAGAACATCGAGATCGTCGGCGCCTCGCGCTTCGAGGCGCACGAGAACGAGGTGCTCGCCTCCTACGTCCATCCGCCTGCGCAGAAGATCGGCGTGCTCGTCCGAGCGCAGGGCTCGCCCGACCTCGCGCGGCTCGTCGCGATGCACATCGCCTTCGCGAACCCACGCTTCGTCACGCGCGAGGAGGTGCCCGAGGACGAGATCGCAGCCGAGCGCGACATCCTCGAGAAGCTGCCCGACCTCGAGGGCAAGCCGGACGAGGTGAAGGCGAAGATTGTCGAGGGGCGGCTGGCGAAGGGGTTCTTCGCCGACAGCGTCCTCACGGACCAGCCCTGGATCCACAACCCGGATCAGACTGTGGGCCAGGCTCTCGCCGAGCACGGGGCGGAGGTGCGCGACTTCGTGCGCTACGCCCTCGCCGGGTGAGCGCAGAAGTCGAGAGCGAGCTCGCGGCCTCCGGGGAGGGCGCCGCCGCATTCGAGCGCATCCTCCTGAAGCTCTCGGGGGAGGCCCTGCTCGGTACCCAGGAGTACGGCATCGACCTCGCGCGGGTCGAGGCGATCGCGCGCGAGATCCAAGCTGTCCACGAGCTGGACGTCGAGACGGCCATCGTTCTCGGGGCCGGGAACATCTACCGCGGCATGGAGGTCGCCGCCGAGGGCATGGACCGCGCGACGGCCGACTACGCGGGCATGCTCGCCACGCTCCTCAACTGTCTCGCCGTCCAGGACGCGCTCGAGCGCCACGGCGTCCAAACGCGGGTCCTCTCGGCGATCACGGCGAGCCAGGTCGCGGAGCCGTACCTCCGTCGTCGCGCTATCCGGCACCTGGAAAAGGGCCGCGTTGTCATCTTCGCCGGCGGCACCGGCAACCCGTTCTTCACCACGGACACCGCGGCGGCGCTCCGCGCTCTCGAGATCGGCGCCGAGGCGATCCTGATGGGGAAGAACGGAGTGGACGGCGTCTACGACGGCGATCCGGACGAGAATCCGGACGCCGCGTTCCTGCCCGAGCTCACGCACCGTGAGGCGCTCGAGCGTGGTCTCAAGGTGATGGACTCGACCGCGCTCTCGCTCTGCATGGACAACGGCCTGCCGATCCACGTCTTCGGGCTCGACGACGAGCGCAACATCGGTCGTGTCGTGCGCGGCGAGCGGGTCGGGACGATTATCTCCACCGCAAGGGAGGACGAGGAATGATCGACGACTTCGTGAGCGACGCGACCCGGCGGATGGACAAGTCGGTCGAGGCGGCCTCGCACGAGTTCAACACCGTGCGAACGGGCCGCGCGTCCGCGGCGCTTCTCGACCGCATCCAGGTCGACTACTACGGGACGCCTACGCCCCTGCAGCAGCTCGCGACGATCAACGTGCCCGAGCCGCGCATGATCACGATCCAGCCCTACGACCCGGGCTCGATCAAGGCGATCGAGCGTGCCGTGCTGGAGTCCGATCTCGGGCTGACGCCGTCGAACGACGGCAAGGTCGTTCGCCTGCCCATACCGCAGCTGACCGAGGAGCGGCGCAAGGAGCTCGTGAAGGTCGTCCGCCACCTCGCCGAGGAAGGGCGCGTCGCAGTGCGGAACGTCCGCCGCGACGTCATGCACGACCTGAAGGAGCTCGTGAAGAACGGCGACGTCGGCGACGACGAGGAGCGGCGCGCGGAGGAGCGCGTGCAGAAGCTCACCGACGAGCACGTGGCGAAGATCGAGGACCTCTTGAAGCGTAAAGAGGCCGAGATCATGGAGGTTTAGATCGATCCCGACTCCGACGGAGTCGAAATCGGCGGAAGAACATGAACCTGATCACCCGCCTGCGAACCCTGGGAACCGCAAAGGTGGCCCCGGAGCAGAGCCTGCCTGATGTTGCGAGCTCGATCGCGATCATCATGGACGGGAACGGCCGCTGGGCGAGGCGGCGCAAGCTGCCCGTGGCCGCCGGGCACCGGGCCGGGACGAAGGCTCTTCGCCGGACCGTCGAGGCGGCGATCGACCTCGGGGTCGAGTCGGTCTGCGTCTTCGCCTTCTCGACGGAGAACTGGTCTCGCCCGCCCGACGAGGTCGACGCGCTCATGGAGATCTTCGTCGAGACGATCGAGCGGGAGCTCCCCGATCTCGCGAAGCAGGGCGTCGCGACGCGCTTCATCGGCCGACGCGACCGGGCGAACGTGGAGCTCCAGGAGCGCATGGCCCGCCTCGAGGAAGAGACGGCGCACAACGAGCGCCTGCAGCTCTGGATCGCCTTCGACTACGGCGGCCGGGCGGAGATCGTCGAGGCCACGCGGCGGCTGGTCGAGGAGGGGCTCGATCCGCGCGACATTGACGAAAATGCGATCGGCTCGCGGCTCTACGCACCGGAGATGCCGGAGCCCGACCTTCTGATCCGCACCTCGGGGGAGCTGCGGGTCTCCAACTTCCTCCTCTGGCAGCTCGCCTACACGGAGCTCGTGTTCGTGGACACGCTCTGGCCCGATTTCGGCGAGCGCCACCTCCGGCAGGCCCTCGCCGAGTACGCAGGGCGGCGCCGGCGCTTCGGCGGCCGATGAACCCCCTGATCTCGCGGCTCGCCGTCGTGGCGGCCGGCCTCCCGATCGTTCTCGGCAGCGCGTATCTCGGCGGCTGGTTCCTCTTCGCGCTCGTCGCGGCCGGCGGGTTGATCGCGCTGCACGAGCTCTACCGGCTGGCGCGTCCGCTGCGTCCGCTCGTCCTCGCCGGCTACGGCGGGGCGCTGGCCGCATTCTTCGGGGCGGAGATCTCCGGCGCCGACTGGATGCTCGCCGGCTTCCTCCTGACGTTCGTCCTCAGCTTCGTCTTCGCAGCCGTCTCGGAGACGAGGCAGTCGACCACGGTCGCGATCGCGGCAACCGTGCTGGGCGCCGCCTGGATCGGGCTAGGGCTCGGCCACCTGCTGCTCGTTCGGGAGCTGGACGCCTACGGGCGCCTGGCGCTCATCACGATCCTCCTCACCGTCTTCGTCACGGACACGTTCGCCTACATCGGAGGGCGGATCGCCGGCCGGCACAAGATGTCCCCCGTAGTCTCGCCGGGGAAGACCTGGGAGGGGTTCGTCGTCGGGGCGACCGCAGGCGTTCTGACGACGTTCGTCGCGCTGTACAAGGAAGCGGTATTCGACGACACCTGGCGCGCCCTCGCACTCGGCGCCGTCATCGTGGCCGCGTCGACCCTCGGAGATCTCTTCGAGTCGCTCGTGAAGCGCGACCTCGACGTGAAGGACACGGGGCGGCTCCTGCTCGGCCACGGCGGCGTCCTCGATCGCATCGACTCGCTCCTCTTCGCGGCGCCTGCGGCCTACTTCACGATCCTCGCGCTCGGTAGCAGCTGAAAGCGCACTTGTCCGGGGTCAGACCCCGGCCATGTCCGTGGAAGCCCCGGTCCGGTCCCGTGAAGTCGGCGCTCTAGACTCAGAGGAATGAAGCGCGTCGCGCTCATCGGAGCGACCGGGTCGATCGGCAAACAGGCGCTCGAGATCATCGGCGCCCATCCGGAGCTCGAGCTCGTCGCTGCCGCCTCGGGCTCGCAAGACATCGACGGCCTCGCTCCGCTGACCCAGGTCGGAGGGGATCTGACCGAGCTTCTGGAGCAGGCGCAGCCGGATGTCGTGCTGAACGCAGTCGTCGGCTTCGCGGGACTCCCCGCGACCTTCTGGGCGCTGGAGCGCGGGGTCGACCTCGCGCTCGCAAACAAGGAGAGCCTCGTCGCCGGCGGGGAGCTGGCCACAGCGGCGTGGGAGAAGGGGGGAGGGCGGATCCTGCCGGTCGACTCCGAGCACTCCGCCGCATTCCAACTCTTCGAGGGTCGTGCGCCCGAGACCGTTCATTCACTCGTCCTCACCGCCTCGGGAGGGCCCTTCCGCGGACGGAGCCGGCTCGATCTCTCCGGGGTGACTGCGGCGGAGGCCCTTGCCCATCCCACCTGGAACATGGGCCCGAAGATCACCGTCGACTCGGCCACGCTGATGAACAAGGGCCTCGAGCTGATCGAGGCGCATTTCCTCTTCGACCTGCCCTACGAGCGCATCGACGTCGTCGTCCACCCGACGTCGGTCGTCCACGCAATCGTGCGCCTCCGCGACGGTGCTGCGCTGGCGCACCTGGGCTATCCGGACATGCGGGTTCCGATCTCCTATGCGCTCACGTTCCCCGCGCGGGCCGAGACGCCGATCGAGCCGCTCGACCTCACAGCCGGCCTGATCCTCGAGTTTTCCGCGCCGGACGTGGAGGCCTTTCCCTGTCTCGCACTGGCGCGGGCGGCAGGCGAGGCCGGGCGCACGGCGCCGTGTGTCCTGAACGCCGCCAACGAAGTCGCCGTGGCCGCCTTCCTGGACGGGCGCCTGCCCTTCCTCGGCATCCCGGAGGTCGTGGAGGGAACCCTGAACGCGACCGACACCACTGCCGCGCGTGATCTCGACGAGCTCGTGGCCATGGACGCCGAAGCGCGGAAGACTGCGTCGGCGCTCACGCGTGAGTTGGTTCACTAACGGCGTGCACATCTTCGTCGCCATCGGCGGGCTCGCGTTCCTGATCCTCATCCACGAGGCAGGGCACTTCTTCACGGCCCTCGCCGTCAAGATGCGGCCGCGGCGTTTCTACATCTTCTTCCCGCCGGCGATCGTGAAATGGCGGCGGAAAGGGATCGAGTACGGCATCGGCGCGATCCCGCTCGGCGGGTACGTGAAGATCCCGGGGATGCACAAGCCCGCGGGGGCCGACGTCGAGGGCCAGTTCGGCCCGGCGATCGAGGAGGCGCCGTGGCTCGCGGCTCATGTCGAGCCCGTGAAGGTCGCGCTCGACGAGGGGAGGCTCGAGGACGCCCGCGCCGGGCTCGACGGCCTCCGGGAGGCACTCGAGCGCTCGGAGCTCTCCGATCCCGCCCGCAAGCCCGCCGAGCGGAGCCTGACCGATACCGACGACGCGCTTGCCCAGGACGCCTACTGGCGCGCGCCCGTCTGGAAGCGCGTGACGGTGATCGCGGCTGGCCCGCTCACGAACCTCCTCTTCGCGGTCGTCTGTCTCGCCGTGGTGTTCATGCTCGGCGTGCCGTCCAAAGTCGACCAGACGATCGCGACGGTCGATCCCGGCACGCCCGCGGCCACGATCGTGCAGGCGGGCGACAAGATCGTCGCGGTCAACGGGCAGGACGTCACGGGCGAGCAGATCTCCGAGAAGATCCGCGCGAGCAACGGCGACCCGGTCAGCCTCACCGTGCAGCGCGGCGGCAAGGAGCTCACGGTGCAGGCGCGTCCGCGCATGATGGAGGGCGCCTATCGGCTCGGCTTCACGCTCGGCGTCGTCTACGAGAGCTTCGGCCCGTGGGAGGCGCTGAAGCTCGCCGGGGACAGGACCTGGGAGGCGACGAGCGCCATTGGGGCATCCCTCGGCCGGATCGTCACCGGCGAAGGGCGGAAGGACGTCGCGAGCCCGGTCGGCATCGTGCAGGCCTCCAGCGAGACGCTCGAGGCCGGCTTCCGCGAGTACCTGGGCATCCTCGCCCTCATCTCGCTCTCGCTCGCGCTCCTCAATCTCCTCCCGCTCCTGCCGCTCGACGGCGGGCACATCGCCTTCGCGCTCGCCGAGCGGGTGCGTGGGCGCGCGATCCCGCGCGCGGCCTACGAGCGCGCCTCCGTCATCGGCATCGTCATCGTCCTCTTCCTCTTCTTCATCGGGCTCACGAACGACGTGAACCGCATCAGAGGCGGTTAGGCCTCGGCGTTGTCCCGTTAGACTTTCCGCGATGGCGAGCGAGCGCCAGATCCATGTCGGCGGCGTCGCGATCGGCGGCGGCGCGCCCGTTGCCGTGCAGTCGATGACCCTGACGAAGACGTACGACGTCGACGCCACGATGGCGCAGATCGCCGATCTCGCCTCCGCGGGCTGCGAGATCGTGCGGGTCGCCGTGCCGAAGGCGGAGGACGCCGAGGCGCTCAGGAAGCTCGTCTACCTGAGCCCGGTTCCCCTCATCGCGGACATCCACTTCAACGCGTCCCTCGCCCTCAAGGCGATCGACGCCGGGGTGGCGGCGGTGCGCATCAACCCGGGAAACATCGGCGGGCCCGACAGGGTTGCGAGCGTCGTCGAGGCTGCCAAAGCGAAGGGCATCCCGATGCGGATCGGCGCGAACTCGGGCTCGCTCCCCAAGCACCTCGTCGAGCTCGCCCAGAAAGACACTGCGGAAGCCCTCGTCGAGGAGGCGCTCGAGCAGGTGCGCCTGCTCGAGTCGATGGACTACTACGACTTCAAGATCTCCGTGAAGTCGAGCTCGGTGCCGACGATGATCCGCGCCTACCGGATGCTCTCGGAGCGCGTGCCCTACCCACTGCACCTGGGCGTGACGGAGGCGGGCCCGGTCTCGACGGGCTCCATCAAGAGCGCGATCGGCGTGGGCTCGCTCCTCATGGACGGCATCGGCGACACCATCCGGATCTCCCTGACCGCGGATCCCGTCGAGGAGGTCAAGGTCGCCTGGGAGATCCTGAAGGCGCTCGGCCTGCGCGAGCGCGGGCCGGTGATGATCGCCTGTCCGTCCTGCGGCCGCGACAACGTCGGAGTCTGGAACCTCGCCGAGGCCGTCGAGGAGCGGTTGAAGACCTACCCGCAGGCGTTCGAGGTCGCCGTCATGGGCTGCGCCGTGAACGGACCGGGGGAGGCGGGGGACGCGGACTTCGGCATCGCCGGCGGGCGGGACACCGGCTTCATCTACGCCCATGGGCAGGTGCTCAAGAAGGTCGCCTCCGACATCCTCGTGGACGAGCTCTTCCACGAGATCGACACGTGGATCGAGGGCGGGATGGAGCGGCCCAAGCGCCTCAAGCTGGCGAAGCCCGCGGCACTCCTCATGGCCGAAGCGGCCCAGCGGCCGTCTTAGCGCAGAGGCCATGCGAGCCTCCCACCTCTTCCTCCCGACGCTCCGGGACGATCCGGGCGATGCCGAGGCGGTCAGCCACAAGCTGCTCGTCCGCGGCGGCTTCATCCGCCAGGTCTCCGCCGGCCTGTGGTCTTTCACGCCGCTCGGCTGGCGCGTCCACCGGAAGATCGAGCAGATCATCCGCGAGGAGATGGACGCGATCGGCGCCCAGGAGATGCTCATGCCGGTGCTCACCCCGGCCGAGCTCTGGGAGACGACGGGCCGCATCGCGATCCCCGAGATCTTCCGCGTCAAGGACCGCACCGGCCGGGACTTCATTCTTCCGCTGACGCACGAGGAGACGGTCACGTTCCATGCGCGGGAGATCCAGAGCTACAGGGAGCTCCCGCAGCTCTGGTACCACTTCCAGACCAAGGATCGCGACGAGCCGCGGCCGCGCGGCGGCCTCTTGCGGGTGCGCGAGTTCATCATGAAGGACGCCTACTCGTTCGACCGCGACGAGGACGGCGTGCGCGCAAGCTTCGAGGCGAACCGTCAGGCGTACAAGAAGATCTTCCTCCGCTGCGGCGTCGAGACGTACGACGTGCAGGCCGAGAGCGGCATCATGGGCGGCAAGTTCAGCATCGACTTCCTCGCGCCCTCCGGCTCCGGGGAGAACACGCTCGTTCGCTGCGAGAACGGCGACTACGCGGGCGACCTGGAGGTCGCGGAGGCGGTTCCGAGCGCCGCCGTACTGCCTCAGCCGCTCGACGCGCCCGAGGAGATCGAGACGCCCGGGGTGACGACGATCGAGGGGCTGGCCGAGTTCCTCGGGATCGATCCCTCGGCGACGTCCAAGGCAATGCCGGTGGTCAAGCCGGACGGCACGCTCGTCCTTGCGCTCGTTCGCGGAGACGACCGGCTCAGCGAGACGAAGCTCTACGACGCGCTCCCGGGCGCATCCCGCGCGGCGACCGACGAGGAGATCAGGACCGCGTTCGGCGCGAGTGGAGGCTCGCTCGGCCCGATCGGCTTCTCGAGCGAGGTGATCGCCGACGAGACCCTGCGCGATGGGCAGTTCGTCGCCGGCGCGAACCGGGATGGTCGGCATCTCCGTGGAGTCGAGGCCGGCCGCGACTACGAGCCGCGTTTTGCGGACCTCCGCGAGCCCCGCGAGGGCGATCGCTGCCGGGTCTGTGGAGGAGCGCTCCTCTTCCAGACCGCGATCGAGGTCGGCCACATCTTCAACTTCGGCAGCTTCTACTCCGAGCCGCTCGGCGCGACGTTCCTCGACGAGGACGGCAAGGAGAAGCCGCTTTTGGGCGGCAGTTACGGGATCGGGCCCGGCCGCGTCATGGCCGCGATCGTCGAGCAGCACAACGACGAGTACGGGATCTCGTGGCCGGCGTCGGTGGCTCCGTACGACATCCACGTGGTCGCGCTCGCGGCCGGCAGCCGCGAGGTGGCGGAGATCGCAGACGGGGTGGTGGCCGCGCTGGAGGAGGCCGGCCGCTCCGTCCTCCTCGACGACCGCGACGAGCGCCCCGGCGAGAAGTTCGCCGACGCCGACCTCATCGGCTGCCCGATTCGGCTGACTGTCGGCAAGAAGACGCTCGACGACGGCCAGGTCGACCTGCTCATCCGCGAGGGCCGGGCCGAAGAGCGAGTAGCGGTCGGAGAAATTTCCGCTCGTGTGGGAGGATTCCTCGATGGCTCGTAAGCGACGGTTCAGCGAAGAGCCCTTCGGCGAGACGATCCAGGCGCTCATGGCCGAGCGCGGGACGACCTACCGCGGGCTCGCCGAGAAGACCGGCCTGTCGGCCGGCTATCTCAACCACCTCGTGCACGGGAACCGCCCGGTTCCGTCGAACGAGGTGATCGCGACCCTCGCGAAGGCCCTGCGGGTCGAGCCGGAGCACTTCCGGGAGTACCGCATCCGCGTCATCACCGACCGGCTCGAGCGCATGCCCGAGCTCGTCGACCGCCTCTACAAGCGCCTGAACGCCTAGGCGCGCGCGAGGAAGCCGAGCTCGAGCAGGCGCCTGACCGCGGGCAGGCCTGCGCGCGAAACGACATCCTCCTCGAGCTTCGAGTCGCCCGCGATCTCGGCGAAGAGGTCGCGCAGCCTCCTGCGGCCGTCGACGCGCGCGAGGAGCTCGATCGTGTAGGTGTCGATTCCGACGACGAAGCCGAAGCCCCATTCCAGGCGAACGCGCGCGGTCTCGAGCTCGAGCCCTTCGTCCTTGTGCCTCCAGATCTGCTCGATCCGCTGCGGCTCCACGACGGCGAGCACCTCGTCGAGGAGCTGGTCGTCGGTCGGGAGCGACGCAAGCAGATCCTGATTCACGAACGTGCGCACGACCTGGTCGCCTGCCGGCCCGATCTGCGCGTCTGGAAGCACTTCGTGGCGGGCCCAGTTGCTCCCGCGAGAACGTCGCCTGAGGATGATCGCGCCCGACGCGACCCTGTCGGCCGCGAGGCCGCGGAAGAATTCGATCCAGCGCGGAAGCGCGTCCGCTTGGGCGTGCGCGGCGGCGTAGCGGGCGGGATCCTCCTCCGCTTCGAGCAGGAGCACGGCGTCGCAGCCGGTTCCTGAAACCCATTCCTCGAGCGGGGCCCACCAGTCCTCGCCCGGGCCGAGGATCCAGGTCGCGAGGACATGCGCGAAGCCGCCCTCGCTGAGCCGCGCGGCGACCGCCCGGACGACCTCACGGCAGTGCGAGTCCGCACGCTCCTCGTCGTCCGGGGAGAGCGTGCGAGGCGGGTTCGCGAGGATGAGGCCATACGAGTGGCCCAACACGGGCTCCAGGCCCTGTCCTTCGATTGCGTCGAGGTTCTCGAGCCCGTTGAGCAGAGCGCCGACGCGAATGAGCGCCAGGGCGTGAGGGTCCGCCTCGACCGCCACGGCGCGGTCGGTGTGCCGCGCCGCGAGGAGCGCGTGCAGGCCCGTTCCCGCGTCTGCCTGCAGGGCCGAGACGAAGTGCATGCGGACGGTCATGTTCGACAGGAGGCTCGAGCCCTTCGGCGGCTCCGCTCCCGGTTCGTATGCGACGAGGACGTCCTTGTGCGGGATCAGGCGCACCGACGCGCGCACGTCGTCACCGACCGCCTCGAGGACGCCGCTCGTGATGAGCCGATCCGGGTCGAGGCCGGGCAGGGCGGCAGCGGTTTCCTGCCAGGACTGCGGCGTGCCCAGGTAGAAGAGCCTGATCAGCGTGTTCAGAGGGCTCGCGTCGGTGAGCCGCGACTCGAGGACCGCGGGCTCGGTGTCCTCGCCGAGCCGGTCTCTGAGTCCGTCGCTCGTGTAGCCGGCGGCGGTGAGGAGGCTGCCGAGCATCGAAACGGCCTCGGGATCTTCGAGGCCCGGGATGGGTGGGGGCGATGCGTCCGTGGACCGGAGGATACGTGGGGCTTGCGCTATCGTTGCCGGGCACGGGGCGTGGCGCAGCCTGGTTAGCGCGCTAGTCTGGGGGACTAGAGGTCCCGAGTTCAAATCTCGGCGCCCCGATCAAAGGAAAGCCCCGCTCAGGCGGGGTTTTCTTTCAGTCACGGCGTATTCGTGCTCGTCTGAGGGTATCCAGGGACGGCCCGACACCCTCGTGGCCGCCCGCTACCCAGCAATCATGCGAGAGGCGGGCGTCTTTCCCCACGCGTGCCCGCCCCTCGCCAAGTCCTCGGACGCTTAAAGGACGTTCACCACCGACATGATGTTTCTTTCCAGCCCTGAGGAGAGCAGGAGTAGTGCCCCGATGATGAGAACCGTGATGACGGCGAGGATCACGCCGTACTCGGCCATCGTCTGACCCTCTTCCCGCCTGCGAATGGCGGCGAACAACTCGGTGAGGTAGGTCATTTTGCGAAGTCACCTCCCTCCGTCGTAGGAGAGGGCAGCGGGGTCACGCCGGAGGAGCGGGAGGTTCACCTCGTGACCGTGAAGGTCGCCCGCTTCCGAGGCACACCCGCATCCCCCTGAGATGCGTCTGCTCCAGAAACTCGTCGGAGCATGGTCGCAATCAGCACCCGGGACGATCCCCCTCCGTGGGGATCCTCGTGCCGCCGGTCGGGGCGGTTCCTCGTCTAAGACTCCTCCCGAGCAGCCGACCGGCGACGGCGCGACTACGGTACGGCCGTGACCGCCGTTCTGACCCGGGCGAGCATCACCTGTCCCATTTGCGGCTGCGCCACGATTGAGGAGATGCCCGTGAACGCGTGCGTGCGCATCCATGAGTGCCGAGGGTGCGGAGCGAAACTGAGCTCCAAGCCGGGAGACTGCTGCGTCTTTTGCTCATACGCAGATTCGCCGTGCCCGCCGAAGCAGACGGTTGCCGAATCGGGATAGCTCTCCACACTTTCCGGTGCCGATGACCAGAAACCGATCGCGAGTTCCAGGAGCAGCGGGCGACGACCTTGGTGAGTAGGGCTTTGGTGCTAGAGCACAGGTAAACGCCCATCATGGACGTCCCGACTCGGGTGGCTAGTCCACGCGCGCCCGGTGCTCTGCGAGAACGGCCAACTCGTCGCGGGAGCGCTGGACAATGCGCTCGAGTTCCGTGACGAACCCCTCGTCGACCGGATTTGCGCTCGCATGGAACGCTTCGATCGTGGTCTCCCCAGTGGCGATGAGAATTCGCAGGAGCGCCATAGCTCGTTGAGGCGTTTCGGGTTCGATGCGTTTTGCTTACCGCGTGTTGCCGCGGGCGAAACGGCAGGAATGTTTGCCTCGCCGGTGGCCGGGAACGCGACAAGAGAGCGAGGGGAGCGGTCATCCCGAAGGGAGCCAGAGAATCGGGGTCATCTCCCAGGGTGCGAGCGCCGCTCCCCGTTTCGTTTGGGTTTAGGGCTTTGTCCGAGCGGCCGCGCGACGCGGGAGGGCGTCCGCGGCTCTGCAAATCCGAACACGCGAGATTCCTCCATCTCGCACGGCGGATGTAACAGGACGCTGCATCCTGGCGATCTATCAGGTGCGGGTCGGACCGACCCGCGCGCCGGCCACACTCCATCGCGTCTGCTGGGGATCGGGAAAACGTGAGATTCGAGGACATTGGACTGATCTTCATTCCGCTGTTCTTCCTGCTCCTCTGCTGGCTGCTGCCCTTTCCGGAGGATGACCTACCGAGTCCTGCGACGGGCGTCGACGAGTCGGCGGAAGAGGCGCGAGTAGCCCTATCCGCAGAGATGACACAAAGCCCTCGTCCAAGACCACCATCCACGGTCGAGGCGATTACGACGCTGGTGCTCTTCGGGCTGCTGGGCGCCTTCGTCCTCTTGCTCCGCAGTGTGGGCATGCCGCGTCGCACCTGAGCACCCTCATCTCCGCGAGCGATAAAAGCGCCGACGGAGGTCGGAACTCAAAGACGGCCCTGCGGCGGTACTCCGACAACCGCTAATGGGCTCGTCGCCGGGATCTTGAGAGGCCTGGGGGACCAGAGGTCCGAGTTCAAATCTCGGCGCCCCGACTGACGGAAGGGCCCTGCTACGAGGGCCTTTCCGAGGGGCCGACGGACGCTCCCCTGAATGCAGCCGCAGCCTTGGTTGCGCCAGGGGAGCAGACTCCCACGTCGAACTCCTGCTGGATGACGACAGGCGCCCCCGCACCTCCTCACAGAGGGCCGCCGCTGATCGAGCGGCGAATCAAGAAGATCGCCAACGCCCGCTCGATCACGCTGGCCCTCGCGACGACGTTTCTCGGCCTTGCGGTGGTGGGCGGCATCGCGATTCGCTTCCTCGACGAGAGCAGCTTTCCGACCTTCGGTCAGGCGATCTGGTGGGCTCTCCAGACGGTGACGACAGTCGGCTACGGAGACGTCGTGCCTTCGGGCTCGGCGGGGAAAGTCATCGGCGGGATCGAGATGATCCTCGGTGTCTCGTTCATCTCGTTCCTCACGGCCGGTGTGACGAGCGTGATCGTCCAGCGCGCGCAGGAACAGCGCCACGCAGAAGAGCGCGCCCAGATGGACCTCGAGTTCCAGCGCCTCGTCGGCGCGCTCGAAGAAGTCCGAGCCGCTATCGGGCGGCTGGAGCGCCGGCTGAGCTGACCTCCGTCGCGGGGGACGGCGTGCTGCGCCGGTCGATCGCCTGCATCGTCAGCCACGCGGCCGAGGCCGCGATCACCGCCGCCGGCACAGCGTCGAGCCCGGCCGTCCCCACGAGCAGCGTGGCGAAGAGCGACGCGGTCACGAGAAGCCGCGTCACGGCAGCGGTGCCAGCTGCGGTGCCGACCGCGACGGCCAACGTGGGGGAGACGTCGAACCAGACGGTCGCGAAGGTCGCGAGCGCGATCCCGAGGAAGATCGCCGGGAACACGGGGCCGCCCCGAAAGCCGGAGCCGAGGCTGATGCCGTAGGCAATCGCCTTGGCGGCGAAGAGGATGAGGACGATCTTCGTCGAGTCGGACGTGACGAGGCCGGGGACGGACGCCTGGCCCGAGAAGAGGACGTCCTGCGAGCTCGCGCCCAGCCAGTCGGCCGTCTGCGCGAGGAGTCCGACGGCGAGACCTCCGGCGACGAGTAGGAGCGGCATGGACGTGCGGCCGCGCCGATCGAGCGCGGCTCCGAAGCGGCGCGCGACGACGACGATCAAGGCGGTGAGGATGCCGACCGACACGGCGACTGTCAGGTCACCGAGGTGCGTCCCCTGGTAGGGCGGGAGATCCGGCACGACGAGCGATTGCGCGTTGAGCCCTCCCCAGTCGCCGAACCCGACGAAGACGAGATAGCCGACCGCCGCCGCGACGAAGCCGGGCAGGATGACGGGGAGGAGCGCCGTGCCCATGGCAAGACCGCCTTCCACCATCAGCATGCCGCCGACGAGCGGCCCGCCGAAGAGAGCCGAGATGGCGGAGAACGAACCTGCCGTCGCGAGGACGTTCTCCTCCTGCGGGCCCGCGCGGAAGAACAGCGTGGCGGACATGCCGACGACCGATCCGATTGCGATGAGGGGCGCCTCGGGGCCCAGCACGGCGCCGAACGAGAGCGTGCCGAAACCTGCGAGCGCGATCCCCGCGCCGTGGGCGATGGGGGTAGCGCCCATCGCGAGCCCATCGAGCGGGCTGTGTCCTCCGTCCCCCGGCAGCAGCAGCCGAACCACGGCCACGATGAGGCCGCCGACGGCCGGCAGGCCGATGACGAGATACCAGGGCGGCGAAGCGTGGCCGAGTGCATCTGGAAGGTCGTGCCAGAGCCAGTGCTCCATGTCGTGGACGAGCGCGAGGAAAAGCGCCGCGACCAGCGCGGCGGGGATGCCGATCAGCGCCCCGAGGGCAATGAGCCGGAGGTACGTGGCGGCAGTGATCTGCGGCTGGTCGGCCATCGGGAGCCTCGCATGCTCTCACGTATGCTCCCGCGCATGAACATCTCGAAGTGGTTCCGCCGTGAGACGCTCACGGACGAGGAGCTCCGCGAGCGGGAGGAGAGCAAGGTGCGGGCGGCCGAGGAGCTGCGTCGGGCCGAGCAGGATTCCGAGCGCTCCCGCGAGCAGAGCCGCGTGCCGGGTGTCGGCCACGACGTGCCGCCCGGCGGCGGGTTCTAGCTAGGCGAAGAGAACCGGCCGGCGGCCGCGCCCGAGATCGGCGAGCGCAGCGGCAAGGGCGAAGAGAAGGACGAGTGCGACTGCCACTTTGAGCATGCTCTCGAGACGGGCGAGAGGGCCCGGATCTTCCGCGCGAAGTTTCCACAGCCCTGTGAAAGCCTGTGAGGTTTGTGGAAGTTGACGCGTATTTTCGCGCAATTTCCGTAAACCGCCGCTGCAGTGTCCGGGGCGAATGCTCTAGGTTCCGCGCGGCGGTCATGAGAGCCGCCTCTCCCGGTCGTGGGTCCGCAGCCCACCTCTCCCTAGAGCGGAGGCCGGTGCTCGCCGAAGGTCTTCTACCGAGCGCCGGCCTCCTTCTACGGGCCGGAACGCTCGAGCAGGCTAGGCCTGGGGCCGCACCAGCGTGGGGACGGGCAGGCCGCCCTGGATCTGCGCGACGTAGACCCGCAGCTCGCGCTCCTTGCGGGCCAGCGTCTCCTCGAGCTCGGCAAGCTCTTTCTCGCGGCGGTCGAGCTCGTCCTGGCGCACCTGCAGGTCGACGTTCGTCCGCACCTCGCGCGCCTCGAGCTCCTTCTCGCGCCGGGCCACGTCTTCGAGGCGGTCCTGAATGAGCGCCTCGTTGTCGTTCAGCCGCTTCTCCCGATGCTCGATCCAGCGCGTGGCCTGAGTCGCGGTCTCGGCGCTCAGGAGATCGCCCTCGGCATCGACGATCTCGCGCTCGCGCTCGGCGAGGAGCTTCTGCTCGGAGCGAAGCCGGTCGCGGCGATAGGAGGCGAGCCGCTCGCGCTCGGTGAGCTCGGCCTCGGCCTCGACGAGCTTGGTCGTCCGTTCGCGGAGCTGGCCGGCCTTCTCGGCGAGCGCCAGTGCGCGCTCCTCGACGGTTCCGAGAACGCGTCGAAGAGCCTCGTCGGCTCGTTCCTGCTGGGGGCGGAGCTCGTCGACCCGCGACGTGCGCTCGAGCAGCTCGTTCTCGAGCGTTTCCAGCCGCTTGAGCTCGTACTCGACCTCGTTCTCGCGGAACGTGATCTCGGCGCCGCGCTCATCGAGATCTGCGGCGCTCTTCTTCAGGTACGACTCGAGCGAGTGTCGAAGCCCCTCACTAAGCCCCATGCAGTCAGTATCGAACCGTCGGAGGGTGGAGAAACCCCCCTTTCGGGGGGAGGCCTGTCGCCGGATTCGCCCTTTCCTTTGGCTTGGTATGGGCGTTCGCTTCCTCGCAATGGGCCTCGCAGGCTTCGCGGCTGCGATTCTCATGGCTGCTCTGCCGTTCATCGCGCACGGCGGGTGAGCGATCTCACTTGACGAGCGGCATCAGCCTGGCGCTGAATAGCGCATGGCCGATTTCCTGCCGATCGCCGAGCACGGGATCATGGGCGACCTGCACACGGTCGCGCTGACCGCCACGGACGGAACGATCGACTGGTACTGCTGCCCGTCCTTCGACTCGCCGAGCGTCTTCGCCTCGATACTCGACCGCGAGAAGGGCGGCTACTACCGCATCTCTCCGGCGATGGAGGGCTGGCGGCCGAAGCAGCTCTACTTCCCGGACACGAACGTCCTCATCACGCGCTTCCTCACCCCTGACGGGGTGGGGGAGATCCAGGGCTTCATGCCCATCGCGGAGTCGACCGAGGACGTCCACCGACACCGACTCATCCGCCGCGTCGAGGGCGTCCGCGGCGAGATGCGCTTCCGGGTCGAGCTGCAGCCGCGCTTCAACTACGGGCGCGACGAGCACGAGATCGTGCAGTACGAGCACGGCGTCGTCTTCCGCTCCCCGAGCCTCTGCCTCGCGCTCCAGGCGACGACGCCGATTGCCTGCGACGAACGCGGCGTCCACTGCGAGTTCACGGTGCGCGCGGGCTCGTCGGTCACCTTCGTCCTCGAGCGCGTCGAGCCGGATTACGTGCCGCGCGAGTACTCGGAGGCCGAGACCCGCTCCGCCTACGAGGCGACGATCGCCTTCTGGCGCAACTGGGTCTCTCGCTCGCAGTACCGAGGGCGCTGGCGCGAGATGGTCAACCGCTCGGCACTCACCCTCAAGCTCCTCACCTACCGGCCTACCGGCGCGATCGTGGCCGCGCCGACGACGAGTCTCCCGGAAGAGATCGGCGGCAGTCGCAACTGGGACTACCGCTACACGTGGATCCGCGATGCGGCCTTCTCGCTCTACGCGCTTTTGCGCCTCGGCTTCACGGACGAGGCGGAGGCGTTCACCGGCTGGCTGCGCGAGCGCGTCGTCGCGCGCACCGACTCGGCCTCGGGCCCTCTCCAGATCATGTACGGGATCGACGGCCGCAGCGAGCTCCCCGAGGAGATCCTCGACCACCTCGAGGGCTACCGGGGTTCGAAGCCGGTGCGGGTGGGGAACGGCGCGGCCGATCAGCTCCAGCTCGACATCTACGGCGAGCTCATGGACTCGGTCTACCTCTTCAACAAGTACGGCCGCCCGATCGCGCACGACGGCTGGGTGGAGCTGTCCGCGGTCACCGACTGGCTCTGCCAGAACTGGGATCAGCCCGACGAGGGGATCTGGGAGGTGCGCGGCGGGCGGCAGAACTTCACGTACTCGCGGCTCATGTGCTGGGTGGCGATCGAGCGCGCGATCCGGATCGCGCGCCACCGCGGCCTGCCGGGCGACCTGGACGCGTGGCGGGCCGCGCGCGACGCGATCTACCACCAGATCATGAGCCGGGGCTGGAACGAGAAGCGCCAGGCGTTCGTCCAGCACTTCGACACCGACGTCCTCGACGCGTCGATCCTGCTCATGCCGCTCGTGAAGTTCATCGCGCCGACGGATCCGCGCTGGCTCTCGACGCTCGACGCGATCACGAAGGAGCTCGTCTCCGACAGCCTCGTCTACCGCTACAACGCACGCGCCTCGCCCGACGGCGTGGGCGGGGAGGAGGGAACCTTCTCGATCTGCTCCTTCTGGTACGTCGAGGCGCTCGCGCGCGCCGGGCGGCTCGAGGAGGCGCGTCTCGCCTTCGAGAAGATGCTCACCTATGCCAACCACCTCGGGCTCTACTCCGAGGAGATCGGGCCGACCGGGGAGCAGCTCGGCAACTTCCCGCAGGCCTTCACACACCTCGCGCTCATCAGCGCCGCGGTGAACCTCGACCACCAGCTGGGCTAGCGCCTCAGGCGAGCAGCGCGAGGACGAACAGCAGGACGACCGCGGCGGCCAGCCAGACGAGCAGAAAGCTCGCACCCACCTCGTCGAGCAGGTCGAGTATCCGCCGGATGGGGTTCTTGTCCTCGATCACGTGGTTTCGCGCCTTACGTCACGGTTGGTGCTCGCATCCCGGGCTCCTTGTTAGCGCGATGTAATTCCTTCGCGGCGGCAGACTGGATAGCGTTCACCCATGGCGAGCAGGAAGATTGCCGTCCTCGGCGCCGGAAAGGCCGGCGAAGCTCTGATCGCGGGCCTCGTCTCCTCCGGCTGGTGCACGGCGTCCGAGATCGTGGCGACTGCACTGCACGAGGAGCGAATCAAGGAGCTCTCCGAGCGCCACGGCATCGAGACGACGCTCTCGAACGTCGATGCCGCCGCCGGGGCGGAGGTCGTCGTCATCGCCGTGAAGCCGCAGGACATCGAGGCGCTCCTCGCGGATGTGGGCAGCACGCTGAAGGACGAGCAGACGATCATCTCGATCGCCGCCGCGATCCCTACGAGCCTGATCGAGAGCCATCTCGGCGCGGGCGTACCGGTCGTTCGCGCGATGCCGAACACGCCGGCGACGGTGCACGAGGGCATGGCCGGAATCTCGGCCGGAGCGCACGCGCGCGAGGAGCACCTCGTCGTGGCCGAGGAGGTCCTCGGCTCGGTGGGCCGCTCTGTGCGGGTCGACGAGGGCTACATGGACGCGATCACCGCGGTCTCGGGCTCTGGGCCGGCGTATTTCGCCCTGCTCGCCGAGTCGATGATCGAGGCGGGGATCCTGCTCGGGCTTTCCCGCGAGGTCGCCACCGACCTCGTCGTCCAGACGATGCTGGGAACGGCCAAGCTCCTGCGGGACGAGCGGATGCATCCCGTCGAGCTCCGAGAGATGGTCACCTCGCCGGGCGGCACGACGATCGCGGCGATCCGGGAGCTCGAGCAGGCAGGGGTCCGCGCGGCGTTTCTGAACGCCATCCAGGCGGCCATGAAGCGCTCGCAGGAGCTAGCGCAAGGCGGGTAGCGGGTCCACTGAGGCCCCGCCCCGCCGGACCTCGAAGTGGAGGTGCGGTCCCGTCGCCTCGCCGGAGGCCCCGACGCGGCCGATTCGCTCCCCGGCGACCACGCGCTCGCCGCGGTGCGCGCCGATGTGCGACAGGTGCGCGTACATCGTGCGCACATGCCGGCGGTGCCGGATGACGACGAGGTACCCGAAGCCGCCCCTCGACCAGCCGGCCTTGACGACGCGGCCCTTCCTCGCTGCCCAGACATAGGCGCCGTACGGGGCGGGAAGGTCCAGCCCGGCGTGGAAGCGGTTGCCGCGCGGCCCGAAACGGTCGCCGACCGGCGCGTTGACCGGGCGCCGGAGCCCGAAGGGAACCCGGGGACGTCCGCGGCGCAGGGCGCGGACGCTGGCCGGGCCTGCGACCCCGTCGACGCTCAGGTGCGCCCGGTGCTGGAATCGCCGCAGAGCGGCATCCGTGTGGGCGCCGAAGACCCCGTCGAAGGTCCCCGACGGAAACCCGTGCCAGGCGAGCTTGAACTGAAGTGCTGCGACGTCCCACCCTCGGTTCCCGTGGTGCAGCATGCGCTCTCCGAGACGATGGCGGGAGTAGCGCCCGAGTGCCCGTTTCGTCTGCGGCCCCGGGATCCCGTCCACGAGGATTCCGGCACGACGCTGCAGCGCACGAACGGCACGGCGCGTTCGCGGCCCCATGACACCGTCGATGGTGCCGCCGTAGAGCCCGCGCGCCTGCAGCCCGACCTGGAGGGAGGCGACGTTGGCGGTTCGGCCGGCACGCGCGTCGGTGACGAGCGCGAGCAACCCGACGAGCGCGAGCAGCGCAATGCCTGCTCTGAAAGCCATGAACAGCTTTCTTTCGCTGCAAGACGGGACTATCCTCGCCCGCTATGACGGACACCAAGGTGCTGCTGCCGGAGTCCGCGCTCCCCGAGCGCTGGTACAACATCGCGGCCGACATGCCGAACCGGCCGCAGCCGGTCCTGCACCCCGGAACGGGCCAGCCTGTGGGCCCGGACGACCTCGCGCCGCTCTTTCCGATGGAACTCATCCTGCAGGAGGTCTCCGACGCGCCCGAGATTCCCATCCCGGAGCCCGTGCGTGAGATTCTCCGCCTCTGGCGTCCAACCCCGCTCTTCCGCGCGCACCGGCTCGAGCAAGCGCTGGGGACGAAGTCGCGCATCTTCTACAAGTACGAAGGCGTCTCTCCGGCGGGGAGCCACAAGCCGAACACCGCTGTCGCCCAGGCCTACTACTCGAAGCGGGAAGGACGCGATCGCCTCGCTACCGAGACCGGTGCCGGGCAGTGGGGAAGCGCGCTCGCGCTGGCGTGCCGGCTCCTAGGGCTCGAATGCAAGGTCTACATGGTCAAGGTCTCGCACCGTCAGAAGCCGTACCGGCGCTCGATGATGGAGACCTGGGGCGCGAGCGTGGTCGCGAGCCCGTCTGAGGAGACCCAGGCCGGCAGGGCGATCCTCGAGGCCGACCCGGACTCGCCCGGAAGCCTCGGTATCGCAATCTCGGAGGCGGTCGAAGACGCGGCTGGACGAGACGACACCGCATACGCGCTCGGAAGTGTCCTGAACCACGTCCTCCTCCACCAGACCGTGATCGGACAGGAGGCGCTCGCCCAGATGGAGCTTGCGGGCACGTTCCCGGATGTCGTGGTCGGCTGCGTGGGCGGCGGCTCGAACTTCGCCGGCCTCGCCTTCCCGTTCATCCGTGAGAAGATCGCCGGCAAGGAGATCGACGTGCTCGCCTGCGAGCCTGCCGCCTGCCCGACGCTCACGCGCGGCCCGTTCGCCTACGACTTCGGCGACACTGGGCAACTCACCCCGCTGGTGCCCATGCACACCCTGGGCCACGACTTCGTGCCGGCCGGGATCCATGCCGGCGGCCTGCGCTACCACGGCGTCGCGCCGCTCATCTCGCAACTCGTCCTCGACGGTCTCGTGCGCGCGGAGGCCTACGGCCAGAACGACGTCTTCGCGAGCGCGGTCACGTTCGCCGGCGCCGAAGGGATCATCCCGGCGCCGGAGTCCGCGCACGCGATCCACGGCGCCGTCCTGAACGCGCTGGCCGCCGACGACGAAGGGCTCGAGCGGACGATCCTCTTCAACCTCTCCGGGCACGGCCACTTCGACATGGCCGCCTACGACGACTACCTCGCCGGCCGGCTCGAGGACTTCGCGCTGCCGGAGGACGAGATCCAGCGCGCCCTCGCCGCGATCGAACCTCTG